>Ga0181520_10001514_pt1 | contig 46960 bp, 47 predicted proteins | sample PEATcosm2014_Bin_29_FD_132451 | JGI IMG/M metagenome (GOLD analysis project Ga0181520, IMG submission 132451) | Peatland microbial communities from MTU Mesocosm Facility, Houghton, MI, USA - PEATcosm2014_Bin02_30_metaG | ecosystem: Environmental > Terrestrial > Soil > Wetlands > Peat | place... | reverse complement strand
GTTGACCGGCGAATCTTTGCCCGTCACCGCGAAACCTGGTGCAGCGGTGTTTTCGGGATCGATTATCCGCCAGGGCGAGATCGACGCGATGGTGTACGCCACGGGCGCAAACACCTACTTCGGCAAGACCGCGCAACTAGTGCAAGAGGCTCACACCGTCAGCCATTTTCAGCGTGCCGTGCTGAAGATTGGAGATTACCTGATCATTCTTGCAGTGGCCCTGGTCGTGTTGATATTGGCCGTGGCGCTCTTCCGTGGCGACAAGGTTCTCACAACTCTGGAATTTTGTCTGGTGCTTTTGGTAGCTGCCATTCCGGTGGCGATGCCCACAGTGCTGTCCGTGACAATGGCCGTCGGCGCACGTCTGCTGGCAAAGAAAGAAGCAATTGTTACACGGCTATCGGCGATCGAGGAGCTCGCTGGGGTGGACGTGCTGTGCTCGGACAAGACTGGCACCCTTACTCAGAATAAGTTGACGCTGGGCGATCCGTTTACCGTCAACAATATTCCTGCGGATCAGGTCATTCTGTGGGCCGCACTGGCTTCGCGTGTGGAAGACAAGGACACCATCGACCTGGCCGTGATAGGCGGCGTGAAGAATGACCAAGTATTGAAGGGGTATCAGGTAATCCATTTCCAGCCTTTCGACCCGGTGCATAAGCGCACGGAAGCCACTGTCAAGTCAGCTGATGGAGAGCAGTTTCTTGTGGCCAAGGGAGCGCCACAGGTAATCCTTGAGATGGCGAAGAATGCCGGCGATGTTAAGGCTGCCGTTGAGAAAGCGGTCAACGAATTCGCCAGTCGCGGCTTCCGCTCCCTGGGTGTAGCCCGCGCGGATGAGGAAGGCAATTGGCAGTTTGCCGGCGTGTTGCCCTTGTTCGACCCACCGCGCGAACAGGCCAAAGCAACCATCGCGAGCGCCCGGCAGATGGGCGTGGACGTCAAAATGGTGACGGGCGACCAATCGGCCATCGCCCGAGAAACTGCTATGCAACTCGGGATGGGCGCTGACATCCTCGATGCTAGCGGATTGGGCGACACTAAACATCACGAGACGGCACAGTCGGCGGAGGCCATCGAAAAAGCCGATGGCTTCGCCCAGGTATTCCCGGAACACAAGTTTCACATTGTCGATGTCTTGCAGCAGCGCGGGCACATCGTGGGCATGACCGGCGACGGGGTAAATGACGCCCCAGCACTCAAGAAAGCCGACTGTGGCATCGCAGTTTCCGACGCGACAGATGCGGCCCGTGCGGCTGCGTCGATTGTGCTTCTGACCTCCGGCCTATCGGTGATTATTGACGCAATCAAGGAGAGCCGCCGCATCTTCCAGCGGATGAATAGCTACGCAATCTACCGCATCGCCGAAACGTTGCGCGTCCTTCTGTTTATGACGCTGGCGATTCTGGTGTTCAACTTCTATCCACTCACCGCGGTGATGATCGTGATGCTGGCATTACTCAATGACGGAGCCATCCTGTCCATTGCCTATGACAATGTTCATTACAAGGACAAGCCCGAGACTTGGAACATGCACTTGGTGCTGGGCGTCTCAACCGTGCTGGGTGTGATTGGAGTCGTTTCAGCCTTCGGGTTGTTTTATCTTGGTGAGCGCGTCTTTCACCTCGACCGTGCTCACATTCAGACGCTGATGTACCTGAAGTTGTCCGTGGCTGGACACTTGACGATTTTCCTGACGCGCACGCGCGGTCCGTTCTGGTCCATACGTCCGGCGCGGATATTGTGGGTAGCAGTTCTTGGCACACAGATACTGGCGACCGTTATTGCGGTTTTCGGAATATTCATGACACCACTTGGTTGGGGTTGGGCGGCGTTTGTTTGGGTCTACGCTCTAGCTTGGTTCCTCGTCAATGACCGCGTGAAACTGCTCGCCTATCGAATCTTTGATCCAACGAAAGCTCCGTTGTTGGGCAGGAAACCACTCGATCTCACCCCGCAGATTGCCGCACGCGCCTATGAGCTCTATCAGGAGCGGGTCCACGGTGAAAGCCCGCAGGATCACGACTGGCATGAGGCGGAGCGGGAGATCAGAAAAGATCAATCGGAAAATGTAAAGGTGGCGTGAACGTCCTTGTAACACTCAAAATGACCGCCGACTGCGACTCCGATTCCGGTTCGAGGCTGAATAATCATGGCAAAGACCGCTGGAAATCTGATGACTAAGGGGCTGAAAACCTAACTATGTCGGCGCCCGGGGGTGAAACATGTTATGCGAACTCAAGTCATTAATCGGATCTCCCGTCATCGCAACCGATGGCAAGACGGGAAGTATTCGCACTTTTCTCTTCGATGATCAGTCCTGGAAGGTTTCCTGCCTGGTGGTAGACGTGGGAGGCTGGCTTAAACGGCGCGATGTGGTTCTTCCCGTTGCTGCCCTCGAACCGCCCGACTGGACAAACAAAACCTGTTGCGCTCATCTGACCAGGATACAAATGAACGACAGCCCTCTCGTGGATACTGAGAAGCCGGTCTCACGTCAGCAGGAAATTGCCATGCGTGAATACTGGGGCCCGCTGGCATGTTGGGTGAACAGCGAGATCTTCCTGTCCCACATACCAACTGGAGCGAAGTACCCGGTACATACCGCCGAGGACCCTCATCTGCGCAGCACCTTGCATATGCTGGTGACTTTGGAATCCTTGAAGGCTTTGTCATGGATGAGGCCAGCTGGCACCTAAGCTACCTCGATGTGAAAAGTGGAAGCTGGCTCCAGAATCGATCGATTCTGGTCCCCACTCGCTGGGTGCAGTCCGTTTCGTGGGCCGACTTCCGTGTCAATCTGCATCACACGAAAACAGGGATATAGATCAAGCACAACAGTGCGGGCTTTCTTCCATTCACCAAAGATTGCCACACACACCTATGAACCGAAGTGTGCGCGGTGATCCAGCGAATGATGATAGGGACCAGTGCGCGAGAGATGAAGGGGCGCACGGCGTTGCCATGGAGCATGGCATTGAAGCTGGAGAAATCCGCTAAAGGCGCGAGAGCAGGTGCGTGGCCCAGAAATAGAAGAGCAGCCACATGGTGCGCGGATTGGTTTTGTGTGGCACAGGTTCGGTGGGAACGGAAACCGGCGCGAAAGAAAAGAGAGAGAGAAGCTCATCGGAACACATTCGCGGAGGGCGTAGAGCCGTCGGGAATATTTTCCGAAGATGATCGCAAACTTTCGCCAGCTCCGGCGCGGAGGCGGACCCAGGACCTTGGTGTCATGACGGCTGATGATTTTGACGATAGCCCCACTGCAGCGAACCCGGAGCGACGTGCGCGGCAAGCTGGTTGATCTCAGGGAGGAACCTGGGCAAATTGTTCCCGCAGGGGGCGTGAAGCCAGGGTCTTTATGGAACTGGCCGAGCCAGCGGTATCCCACCAGGATCTGCGCTTCGCCGAGACCTTGGCTGTAGACGTGAACTTTGTTGGTCTGATGGTCATTGCTGGCGCGCCTTTCGTGGCCTCCATGGCGCGGGCCTCGGCAGAGCAGACTGCTCACTGCACACATCGTTAGAAAATTTCTTCGGTCCATGAGGAACCTCCACTTCCAGAGCACGCGCGAATGCCGCCGCCAAAGAGCTGTGATTGGGAATGAAAGTGACAGGGTGCTCCGGGCGAATCTCCGGGTCTAGAGCTTGTCTAGAGCGCTGGTCCCAGCCCCATTGCAGGGTAGCCTCGATGAGGACGCCGTGGCTGCGAGGTGCAGCCAACCGTGATCGGGCCTCTTGCGAACGGAGCGAGGGCAGAGTGCGCTGCAGGTTGTTCGTTTGTATTGTCCGCGATCCTTTTGCTTGGCGCCTGTCATAAGAAGGCAGTTCCTGCTCCGCCAACCCAACCCCTGCCGCCGGCGAAACCAACTGCAACGTTGACGGTCTCACCGACGAATGTGCAAAGCGGCCAATCCGTGCAATCAGCCTAGAAGACGCAGAATGCCCCCGACGTGAGCATCGCGCCTCTTGAAGCAGTGCTTCGAAAGTCGCCGCCATTTCGCCCGAGTAGCTGCCAGCTTTACACCTTTGCTCCCAGCGGGTCGGCGACTGCTTTTGCTGGCAAGAATTCCGGCACGTCGAGGCGCGCTACCCCAATCCGGTTGTCGGCCATCCCGTAATAGACATCGAAGCGATCCGGCAAGCCTAGGTCTTCTCGCCAGTCGATGCCGGTGGGGAACACAACGTTGGCGACGGTCCCCTGACACTCTTGCAACAGCGATGGCGTCAACACGGGCTCTGCCGAGCGATAGCGAATCACTTGCGGGTGCTCCTTCGAAAGCACCATCACCCCGGCTGAGTAGCACAATAGATGTGCCTCGTTGCTCGGCTCCTCGATTTCGCTAACGCCGTGGTAAATAATCAACCAGCCATGCCGGGTCAGGATGGGGGGAGTGCCAGCGCCGATTTTGAGCCGCTCCCAAGGCTCCACTGGGGTCGCAAGCCGATGATGGGAATTAAACAGCCCGCAGCGATTTAGTACGGGCTTCTCCAAGCCCATTGGGCAGTAGGAAATCCAGATGCTTTCGTGATCGAGATCCACCACCCGCGACGCGGATTGGCGAGCAGTTTCCTCCGGGCGTGTGCCAGGGAAAAGTGGGCGATGGAGCATGGCCATCTGCATTTTCCCAGCGTGATTGGGAATGGCCACGGGGAAGATGCTTGCATCTTTATTATCGACATGCACAAAATCGATGCCGTCATATGCTGCAAAGGTCGCAAGCCCCAGTCGCTTCCAATGAAACAAGTCCTCCGAGCTGGCCAGTGCGATCCGCGGGCCGCTTGCCGAAAACGCTGCGTAGGTCATTATGTACCGCCGGAGGGGTTCCACGAACGTGATGCGAGGATCCTCGCAGCCACCTCCTCCGTTGGGCCGTAGCTCGTAGTCGGCTTCCGGCTCCAGTGCGATGCCGAGACGCTCGACACCCGCCGGATCCCCCGCTTCATTGAACCGCACTCGTGCTATGCCAATGCGCGAGTAATTCCCCCGCGCAACTAGTCGGGGAAAGAGGTAGAGCTGACCATCCGAGCCACGCGCAGCAGCCGGGTTCAGGACACCCTCGATCTCATGCGGATTACCCGGCTCCGGTTCCATCAACATTCCCAGACGCTGCAACTTAAAACCACTCATCGATCTCCCCAAAAAGTCACGCCGCCTGAGCGCGATCTGCTAAACAAGCAATGATTGCTTCTATAACCCGCTTTGTCTCATCGGGCCCTTTAACCAGGATTGAATCCACACTTGCTTTTTCGGCGGGATAGTCATTCCCTCCCACGAACAAGGCATCGCCGATGTAAATCATCTCTTTCAATGAAATGTGCAGAATCTCTTTCAGTTTTCTAATGCCGTAGGCTTTATCGATGCCCGGTTTGGTGATGTCAATCGATGTTGAGCCCCCGATTCGGACCGAGAACTGAGGAATAAATTCGTCAAGAATGGTTTTGATCTTCTTCCGCTTGGCGTAATCGGGATCCCATTTTTCTTTTTCGACTAAGGGTGCCTGCTGGCCTAATGCAGAGAATGTGATCTGGCTTCCCCGGTCTTCGACCACTTCCCCCCAGACCCTTGCGACTTTGTGACCAGCTTCTCCGAGCGAATCCTTGAGAGAGCTGAGTATTTTCTCTCGCTCCCCGGGAATGAAATCTTCCTCATAAAGCTTTTTCCACTCTCCTGAATATTGGTAGAACTTTGTTCCACAGGTGGGAAGCAGGGATAGCTCCCTCAGGCGTTCGTCATGTGGAAGTTTTGAAACCACTTGCTTTTCAAACTGCGGCCAATCGCCTCCTGATATCACAGCCACTTTGACGATGCCGAGAAGATCGTGAAGGAGTCCCGACATTTCGCCATCAAGAGATGACTTACTTTTGGCAAGAGTTCCGTCCAGGTCAAACACAATCAGCTTTTTCACTACGTTTTCACCTCTGAATTCCTGATCTCTCAGTCCGGTAGCGCAATTTCCAGCAGGGTCACCGCACTGCTTGGCCGGAAAGCACAAGTTCCGATCACCGCCGGTAACAGGAAAACGTCACCTTTCCGGACGGCATAGCTGGCGCCGCGGTGTTCGATCTGTCCTGCGCCCTCAATGCATACCAGCACCCGCACCACGCCCGATGCGCCGACAACAAACGGAGAAACTCCGCGTAGGCGCCATAGCCGATAGTGTTCACAATCAAAGAGTCTCTCGCGCACCACCGGCGTCGTTGATTCCACCACCGGCACGGCTGGGCCGACCTCACCCTGAGCAAAATTAGCACAGGCAATCGCGTTATCGACTTGGAGTTCCCGCGGCTCTCCTGTCTTCGCATCGACGTGATTCCAGTCGTACAAGCGAAAGGTGACGTCGCTGTTTTGTTGGATCTCGAAGACCACGACATCGCCACCCAACGCGTGAACCGTGCCTGCCTGCACGAACACTGCGTCGCCAGGCTTTGGAGTGAAGTACGCAAGGTGGTCCGGTACCGTCCCGCTGACAAGTGACCGCCGCAGATTGGCTGCGGTAGTACCTGGCATCAGGCCCGCATAGATACGGCTTTTTGGCCCGGCTTCCAGCACAACCCATGCTTCGGTCTTTGCGGTCTCGCCCGCTGGTAGCAGATTGGCATTCGCGGCGGTTGGATGTACCTGTACCGAAAGCATTTCCCCTGCATCAAGGAATTTCAGCAGCAGCGGAAATCTCTGGAAGCGTCCAGCTAGCTTGCCCATCAATTGCTCCGGAAACTTTTCCATCAGTTGAGCAATGGTCTGCCCTTTCAGAGATCCGTCGGCAACTTGGCTCGCGTGCTCCTTGCGGTCACTGAGTATCCATGCCTCACCGATAGGGCCGGGGGGAAGAGGCGCGGTGAGAATGCCGGCTAAACGCCGGCCACCCCAGAGCCTGTACTGATAGATCGGTTCGAAGCGAAGAGGATACAGAACTGTTTGAGTTTGGGATTTGCCGTGACTCTCGCTCATCAACGGTGTGGTTTCGTTGCCGATCCTTAGTGTTTGCGCCATCTTTTTTTCTCACGTCGGCGCCTGCTCAGGCCCGATCCTGGTTTCCGACCATCCTAGCCAACGGGTTAGATTGCTGACTGTTCACAATTGACCACATTCCTCGTCTTATCCGGTTTTGATATTGAGCCAGTATTAAGTGAAGAAAGGTGCATGGAGAGATGAGGAGCAAGGAATACACGTGAAGGATTCATCAAAGTGAGCAATAGAGCACAGTTTCTCCGGAGAGCAAGTGTGACAGTTGCGAGTGAGACTTTAAGTTGATGGCTGGAAAAATCAGGCAAGTCCCCCAAGGAGAAGTAGGAATGTCAGCAAATAATTCAGTTGTTGCGATCTATGACACTCACACCCGTGCGGAAGAGGCAGTGAAAGAGCTTCAGCGCGGCGGAATCGACATGCGGAAGCTGTCGATCATCGGCAAGGGCAACCATACCGATGAACATGTAGTGGGCTATTACAACACCGGCGACCGCATGAAGTACTGGGGCAAAGTGGGCGCGTTCTGGGGAGGCTTTTGGGGACTGTTGTTTGGCTCTGCAGTTTTCATGATTCCCGGTCTCGGCCCTATCTTAGCGGCGGGACCAGTGGTGGCATGGATTGTGGCAGGGCTGGAAGGAGCGGTGGAGGTGGGAGCTCTGGGTGCTTTGGGAGCTGGCCTTTACAGCATCGGAATTCCTAAGGACAGCGTTGTGAAGTATGAAGCCGCACTCAAGACAGACCAGTTCCTGCTGATCGTTCACGGGACCGCCGCAGAGGTGGAAGAGGCGAGGGACATCATTAAGACTACGCATCCCGTCGAATTCTCACTGCACTCAGGAGCAGGAGCAATCGCCGCTTAGCATTCACTAAGTTCGTGGGCAAAGCTGATCGAAGGCTTTGCCCATTGTTGCATCCGGACTCCCAAGTTCTTTTGATAAGATCGGCCATTGTCGGATTCAAGGAAGGAATCATGGGCGACCAATTTCGCCTGAGCCATCCGGCTTACAGAGATCTACCTAAGGAAAACGAGGGTTTCGAATCTCTGGCAGAACTCGCCCTGGATCTGCGCTGGTCGTGGAACCATGCCACGGACGGAGTGTGGCGCACGCTCGATCCGCGACTGTGGGAGCTCACTCATAACCCATGGGTTGTTCTTCAGACGGTGTCGCGCGATCAGATCGAACGAGTGCTCGCTGATCCTGCATTCCGCAAGAACGTTGATGACCTGTTACAAGCCAAGCGTCATGAGAGCGGGACGCCGGCTTGGTTTCAGCAAAAGCACCCGAAAGCCCCCTTGGCCTCCGTCGCATATTTCAGCATGGAATTCATGTTGAGCGAAGCTCTCCCTATTTACTCGGGCGGGCTTGGCGACGTTGCCGGTGACCAACTCAAGGCCGCCAGCGATCTGGGCGTGCCCGTAACCGCTGTGGGACTGCTCTACCAGCAAGGATATTTCGCCAGGTGATTGACAGAGATGGCGAGCAACAGGCTCTTTACCCGTACAACGATCCAGGGCAGTTGCCGATAACACCATTGCGGCACCCAAATGGCGAGTGGTTGCGTCTGGAGATCGCGCTGCCGGGTTACTCGGTCTGGCTACGCGCCTGGCAGGTTCAGGTCGGCAGGGTGAAGCTCTACTTGCTTGACAGCAATGACGCCGCAAACTTTCCCGCTCATCGGGGAATTACCAGCGAGTTGTATGGCGGAGGTCCGGAGCTGCGCCTCCAGCAGGAACTGCTGCTCGGGATCGGGGGCTGGCGACTGCTCCAAGCAGTCGGTATTCAGCCGGACGTTTGCCACCTCAATGAAGGGCATGCGGCATTTGCCGTCCTTGAGCGTGCCCGCACTTTTATGGAGGAGACTGGGCAGCCCTTCCAAGTTGCACTGGCGACGACACGAGTGGGAAATCTGTTTACCACCCACACCGCAGTGGCCGCAGGCTTTGATCGCTTTGCTCCCGCGCTGATGGAACAGTACCTCGGGGGATATGCAAAGATGCTCGGAATTAAACTTCAAGATCTGCTGGCCCTCGGTCGCCAAAACGCCGGCGACTCGTCAGAGAGCTTCAACATGGCGTATCTGGCAATTCGCGGCAGCGGAGCGGTGAATGGGGTGATCCGTTTGCACGGTAAGGTCAGCCGGAACCTTTTCCTCCCTCTGTTTCCGCGATGGCCGGAAGACGAGGTCCCGGTCGGACACGTAACCAATGGAGTCCACATGCCCACCTGGGACTCGGCGCCAGCTGACGATCTTTGGACAGAGAGTTGCGGAAAGCAGCGTTGGTTGGGAACAACAGAGACGTTGCAATCGGATATTCGCCAGGTCTCCGATGCCAAGCTCTGGCAATTTCGAATGCATGCCAGCAAGGATCTTATAGAGTACACTCGCGAACGGTTATCCAGGCAACTGGCTGCCTCGGGCGCATCGACCGCGTCAGTGGAGATTGCAAAACATCTCTTCGACCCCAACGCATTGACGCTGGGCTTTGCGCGACGCTTCGCCACCTATAAACGGCCTGACTTACTGCTGCACGACCCACAGCGGCTGCTTCGTCTGCTGACCAACCCCCAGCGTCCCGTGCAACTTGTCATCGCCGGTAAGGCACATCCGGAAGACAAGCCGGGGCAGGAGTTGATCCATGAGTGGGTCAGGTTTATCCGCCAACCGGAAGCTCGGCCGCACATCGCATTCCTGAGCGACTACGACATGCTGTTGACCGAGCACCTGGTACAGGGAGTGGATGTTTGGATCAACACCCCGAAGCGTCCCTGGGAGGCGTGCGGGACCAGCGGTATGAAGGTGCTCGTCAATGGAGGCATCAATCTTTCCGAGTTGGATGGCTGGTGGGCAGAAGCATACACACCTGAGGTGGGCTGGGCGCTGGGTGATGGCAAGGAGCATGGCGACGATCCAGCGTGGGACGCCGCCGAAGCTGAAGCCTTGTACGGACTCCTGGAAAATGAGGTAATCCCAGAGTTCTATGCTCGCGACACGACCGGAATCCCCGTGGCGTGGATCAAGCGGATGCGGGAAAGCATGGCGCGCCTGACACCCGCATTTTCAGCCGATCGTGCGGTGCGGGAATACACCGAACAACACTATCTCCCAGCCGCAGTCGCATACCGTGAGCGCGCGAAGAACAAAGGAGCCGCCGGCAAGCAATTCGTCGATTGGCAGCGCGGGTTGGAGCAGAAATGGGAGCGCGTGCACTTCGGAGCGATGACGGTGGAGATGAACAACGGGCAGCACGTCTTCGAGGTTCAGGTATCTCTCGGTGATCTTTCCCCGGACGCGATTCGCGTAGAACTGTTTGCCGACGGAGCCACGAGTGACGCTACCTCCCATGAGATGAAACTCATCCGGCAACAGGCGGACACGCTCACCACCTACGTCTATGGCGCAACTGTTCCAGCCACCCGCCCAACCGCCGATTACACGGCGCGATTGATACCTCACCGCGAAGGGGTGGCGATCCCGCTCGAAGTCGCCAAAATCCTCTGGCAACGGTGACATTTCTATTCAGATGAAAGGGAAAACTATGGCTTCGGATGTCACACCGCACGCTGACCTTCGGGTGGGATGTCCCCTGCCATTGGGAACTCAGGAAATTGGACGAGGTGTTAATTTCGCAATCTTCAGCCGTCACGCTAGCCGCGTGCGACTAGAGTTGTTCGATCGTCCCGAAGACGCATCGCCGGCTCGGGTAATCGATCTGGATTCAGTGCGCAACCGCACCGGGGATGTATGGCATGTGTGGGTGGCAGGCATTGGACCTGGTCAACTCTATGCTTATCGCGTGGATGGTCCTTATGAACCCCACGCAGGACAACGTTTCAATTTCAACAGGCTGCTCCTCGATCCCTTCGCAACCGCGATTTCGCCGCTGCCGCCGTGGAATTTCGCATCGGCCCGGGGATACGATCCGACCTCCCGTGAACAAGACTTGTCTTTTTCAAAGCTGGACAATTCCGTCTCCATGCCAAAGTGCGTATTTGTGAACGATCCCTTCGAGTGGAATGGAGACCACCCGCTGCGCCATCCGTGGTCAGAGACCGTCATCTACGAAACCCATGTTCGAGGCTTTACCATTCACCCCAAGTCGGGCGTGCGCCATCCGGGAACCTACAGGGGCCTGATGGAAAAGATTCCCTATCTCAAGACCCTGGGGGTGACCGCCGTGGAACTGATGCCCGTCCAGGAGTTCAATGAAACTTCTGTCACGCGCAACAATCCAAGGACAAATCAACCCCTCAGAAATTACTGGGGATACGATCCCGTGGTTTTCTGTGCGCCCAAAGCTTCCTACAGCAGTTCGGGAGGGTTAGGCCAGCAGAAGCTGGAGTTCAAGGAGATGGTCCGCGCCTTTCATGGCGCCGGAATCGAAGTGATCTTGGACGTGGTCTTCAATCACACGGCGGAGGGAAGCGAACTGGGGCCGACGCTCTGTTTTCGTGGGATGGATAACGCGATCTTTTATACCCTGGCCGGCGACAAACGCTACTACAAGGATTACACCGGAACCGGTAACACCGTTAACGCTAATCATCCTGTGGTGCGAGACCACATTCTGGCCTCGCTCCGCTATTGGATGGTGGAGATGCATGTAGATGGATTTCGGTTTGACTTGGCGTCGGTGCTGGGCCGGGATGAACATGGCAAGCTGTTAGCCAATGCTCCCCTTCTCGAAAGGATCGCCGAAGATCCAATCCTGCGAGATGTAAAAATCATCGCCGAGGCGTGGGACGCCGCCGGTGCGTATGAGATGGGCAGTTTTTCAGAGCGGCGATGGGCGGAATGGAACGGGCGCTACCGAGATGACGTCCGGCGTTTCTGGCGCGGCGATGACGGGATGCTCGGCTCGTTTGCGAGCCGCATCTGCGGCAGTGCTGACATCTATACCAAATCCGGCAAAGGTCCCGAGGGCAGCATCAATTTCATCACCTGCCACGACGGCTTCACTTTGAACGACCTGGTGAGCTATCGCGACAAGCACAATGACGCAAACGGAGAAGACAATCGCGACGGGAGCAACGCCAACTTCAGCGAGAACTGCGGCTGCGAAGGCGAGACGGCGGATGCCGGAATCGAGGCTTTGCGGAAGCACCGGATCAAGAACTTCCTTCTGACCCTGCTGATCTCGCGCGGCGTGCCGATGCTGCTGGCTGGAGATGAATTCCGCCGCACCCAAGGCGGCAATAACAACGCCTACTGCCAGGACAATGAAACCAGCTGGGTTGACTGGGGCAATCTAGAACGGCATCAGGAAATTTACCGGTTCGCTCACGGCATGCTCGCCTTCCGACGCGCGCATCCGATTCTGAGTCAGGAGCACTTCTACACCGACGATGAGATCCGCTGGTTCAACCCGCAACTGGGATCACCCAATTGGGCCGACCCAAAATGCAAACAGTTCGCCTGCCTCATCCACGGGGACGGAAAAGATACTTTACACCTGATGTTCAACGCAGGCACCGATGCGGCCAACTTCCGCTTGCCGCCGCTGCCGGCTGACTTCCGCTGGTGTCTCGCGGCAGACACCTCACGCGCGGCACCCCAAGACTTGCCTGCACCCGCGGAAGAAACGCTCGCAGACAACTCAACCTATTCCGTAGCGTCCTATTCAAGCGTGATCCTCATGGCAATGAAGCGAACGCCTCCACCGGTAACAAAGGAATCTCCGGGGCGACAATGAAACGCTCAACCGAGATTACGACGCTGTTTCTGATGTTGGCGATGTTCTGCTCAATGATGGGTGGGACCACCATGCCCGCAGGCGGGCGGCAAAATACTTCACGCTGCCGTGGGCTGAGATGGAGAAGCGCCACCGACTAACCTTCGAGACCCATGAAGAAGGAAAGCTTGCATTTGGCGAATACCTGAATCGAGTGGTCTTTTATGAGAAGCGGCCGTTCACCCGAGCTCAGTTTCGGCGCTTCATGTTCGCACAATCGAAAGCCTGCCCGAAGATGATTGGACTGGTCTCTCAGCTCAAAGAGCGTTACGGACTCAAGATCGCCGTGGTCAGCAACGAATCGCGCGAGGTGAACGCGTTTCGGATTCGCAAGTTTAAGCTGGACGGCTTCGTGGACTCTTTCGTCTCTTCCTGCTTCGTTCACATTCGTAAGCCCGATGCTGACATCTTTCGACTCGCCCTGGACATCGCTCAGGCACGAGCCCGACAGGTCATCTACATCGAAAACACACCTATGTTCGTTCAGATCGCGGAGGGTTTGGGGATTCGAAGCATTCTCCATACGGATTACGCGTCCACTTGCGCCAAGCTAGCCTCGTTCGGGTTGCGGAATGACTGAGGGCCTCCCAATGAAATCAGCGAATCCGCGCATTCTGACTATCAATGGTGGTTCATCGAGCATCAAGTTTGCGCTCTTCGAGGCAGGTGATTCCATGCGACGGGTTCTGGAGGGAGCTCTTGAGCGGATTGGACTTCCCGAGGCCAGCCTCCGGGTGAAAGGCACGGATCAGGCAGACAATTTTGTGCGGCCAGCGTCAGCGTCAAATCACACTGAGGCGGTAAGCATCCTGATGGATTGGATCGAGCAACGCATCGGACGAACTGCACTGTCCGCAGTTGGGCATCGCGTCTTGCAGGGCGGAGCGAACTATTGGAAGCCGCAGCGAATCACGGCAGAGATGGTTCGAGAGCTGCACCAGCTCAGTCCGTTCGATCCTGACCATCTGCCTGAGGAGATTCTGCTGACCGAGGCGTTTCATCGCCGGTTCCCCGAACTGCCTCAGATCGCGTGTTTCGACACGGCTTTTCACCATGATCTGCCTCGCGTGGCGCAAATCCTGCCGATTCCTCGCCGTTATGAAGCAGCAGGCGTAAGACGGTACGGGTTTCACGGATTGTCGTACGAGTTTCTGATGGGAGAGCTGGCCCGTCTGGCCGGAACGGAAGCGGCACAGGGCCGCGTCATCCTCGCACACCTCGGCAATGGCGCTAGCTTGGGGGCGGTGCTTCACGGAAAATCCATAGACACGAGCATGAGTTTTACTCCTACCGCCGGAGTGCCTATGAGCACCCGGTCAGGCGATCTCGATCCCGGACTGGTCTGGTATCTATCGCGAGCCGAAAAAATGAGCGCAAAGCAATTTAACGAGATGGTCAATCTCCAGTCCGGCCTTCTCGGCGTGTCGGAAATCAGTTCCGACATGCGCGACTTACTCGAACAAGAAGCGCACGACGTGCGGGCGGCGGAAGCCGTGTCGCTATTCTGCTACCAGGTGAAGAAGTGGATTGGCGCATTCGCTGCGGCACTGGGCGGACTGGACACGCTGGTGTTCGCCGGGGGCATTGGAGAGAACGCGCCTCCGGTCCGCTCCCGGATCTGCGAAGGACTGGGATTTCTTGGAATCGAAGTTGAAGAAAAGCTAAATGCCGCGAATGAATGCGTAATCTCCTCGGCGGCTAGCCGGGTAGCGGTCCGCATGATCCGCACCAACGAAGAACTCATGATTGCCAAAACGGTTTGCCAGGTTCTCGGGCTTGGCGCAAAAAGGGGAACTAAGCGTATGAATACGAACACTCTCACTCCGGAACTTCTCCACAAAACGCCCGAAGCAGCGAATAAGGAAGCCAACACCCTCAGTCCAGAACTGCTCCACAAGATGAACGCCTACTGGCGTGCCGCCAACTATTTGTCGGTGGGCCAGATTTATCTTTATGACAATCCGCTGCTCAAGGTGCCGCTCAAACTGTCGCATGTGAAGCCGATCGTGGTCGGACACTGGGGCACGACGCCGGGCCAGAACTTCATCTACGTGCACCTGAACCGGGTCATAAAGAAGTATGACCTGGATATGTTTTACATCGCCGGACCCGGGCACGGCGGCCCGGCGCTTGTGGGTAATGTCTATCTCGAAGGGACCTACAGTGAGATATATCCAAACGTCACCCAGGACGAAGCCGGACTGAAAGAACTGTTCAAGCAGTTCTCGTTTCCTGGCGGCATTTCCAGCCATGTTGCTCCGACGACACCGGGGTCGATTCACGAAGGTGGGGAACTTGGATATTCGCTCAGCCACGCATTTGGCGCTGCATTCGACAATCCCGATCTCATCGTCGCGTGCGTCATCGGCGACGGTGAAGCAGAGACTGCCTCCTTGGCGACCTCGTGGCAGTCCAACAAGTTTCTCAACCCGATTACCGACGGAGCCGTGCTGCCGATTCTGCACCTCAATGGATACAAGATCAGCAATCCAACCGTCCTGGCCCGTATAGAGCCTGAAGAACTGGAACAGTTTCTGCGAGGCTGTGGCTGGACACCCTACTTTGTGGAAGGCGACGAACCGGAGAAGATGCATGAACTGATGGCCACCACCTTGGAAACTGTCATCGAAGACATCCGGAAATTCCAGAGCAACGCACGGGACAAAAACGACCCTGCTCGGCCGCGCTGGCCGATGATCGTCCTCCGGTCCCCCAAGGGCTGGACGGGACCAAAGGTCGTCGACGGCCTGCAAATCGAGGGCACGTTCCGAGCGCACCAAGTCCCGATTCTAGTGGATTCCGAGCATCCGGATCATGTGAAGCAGCTTGAAAGCTGGATGAAAAGCTACAAAGCCGAGGAACTGTTCGATAAGAATGGGCGACTCATACCGGAATTGGCCGAACTTGCGCCGCAGGGCGACCGCCGGATGGGCGCCAATCCTCACGCCAACGGCGGCATTCTGCTGCGCGACCTGCGCATGCCGGACTTTCACGCCCACGCTCTGCATGTGCCGCAACCCGGAGCGGTGAACGGCCAGGACACTCTCGTCCTCGGTTCGTTCCTGCGTGATGTGGCCAAACTAAATCAGGAGCAGAGTAACTTCCGCATCTTCGGTCCCGATGAAACAGTCTCGAATCTCCTGGGCGCAGTTTTTGAGGTCACCAACCGCCAGTGGGATGCCCGTGAAGTAAAGAACGATGAATTCCTCGCGCCTGCCGGCCGGGTGCTGGACTCGATGCTCAGCGAGAACCAGTGCGAGGGTTGGTTGGAAGGGTATCTTCTGACCGGCCGGCACGGGCTGTTCAACAGCTATGAAGCCTTCATTCGAATCGTCGATTCGATGTTCAGCCAGCATGCCAAGTGGCTGAAGGTATGCCGAGAGTTGCCATGGCGACGGCAGATCTCGTCGCTGAACTATCTGCTTGCCTCTCATGTCTGGCAACAGGATCACAACGGATTTACCCACCAGGATCCCGGCTTCCTCGACCACGTCATCAACAAGAAGGCTGATATCGTGCGCGTCTACCTTCCGCCCGACGCCAATTGCCTGTTGTCGGTTTTCGATCACTGCTTGAGGAGCCGGAATTACGTCAATGTGGTGGTTGCGGGCAAGCACGCCCTCCCTCAATGGCTGACCATGGATGCGGCGGTTGTGCATTGCGCGGAAGGAATCGGCATCTGGCAATGGGCCAGCAACGACCAGGACGCCGAGCCCGACGTGGTGATGGCCTGCTGTGGAGACACACCAACGCTGGAGATACTGGCCGCTGTTTCCATCCTTCGCCAAAATCTACCCGATCTGAAAATCCGGGTGATTAATGTTGTCGATCTCATGAAGTTGCAGCCCAGCACGGAGCATCCACACGGGCTGACTGAGAAGGATTACGACTCGCTCTTCACAAAAGACAAACACATCATATTCGGCTTTCACGGATACCCCTGGCTGATCCACCGGCTGACCTACAGCCGGACTAACCGCAATCTGCACGTTCGGGGATACAAGGAAGAAGGCACGATCACAACACCCTTTGACATCAGGGTGCAGAACGATCTGGATCGCTTCCACCTGGTGCAGGATGTCGTCGATCGCCTACCACATCTGGGCTCCAAGGGCGCGTACCTGAAGCAACAGATGCGGGACAAGCTCATCGAGCACAAGCAGTACATCGACAAACACGGCGAAGACATGCCGGAGATCCGGAACTGGAAATGGAACGACACCAAATGAATACGCCATCGCTTATCAATACCGCACGCGTGATGGTCGCCAGCGACAAGGGATTACTGGCGATGGATGAAAGCAACCCAACCTGTAACAAACGATTTGCCCAGTGGGGGATTCCCCAGGACGAGGAGACCCGGCGCGCTTATCGGGAGTTGATAGTGACCACTCCAGGTCTCGGGGAATCTATCAGTGGCGCGATCCTCTACGACGAGACGATCCGGCAGAAGAAAAAGGATGGCACTCTCATCGTCCAATCCCTCATCGATGCAGGAATCATTCCTGGCATTAAAGTGGACACCGATGCAAAGGAGATGGCAGGTCATGCGGGAGAGAAAGTAACAGAAGGGCTGGATGGACCGCGTGACCGCTTGGCTGAATATTTTCAGATGGGCGCTCGTTTTGCCAAGTGGCGCGCAGTGATGGCCGTGGGTGATGGTATTCCAAGCCAGGCTCCTTCACTTATAGTTTCAATGCCGCTCAGCGACGAGAAGCCGCTCTTTGGACTTCATGTATCCAATATGGTGTCTGATCGTAATGTTTGTAGAGCAGATCTTCGTATTCACGAGTAATAGGGGCGGACTCATCAAACTCAGGGCCTGTTTGGATGGCTTCCCGAGAGAGTCGAACATATACCGTCGAATCTGCCCAACTCACGTGCTTAATCCAAGCCGGTGAAACCAGTACTTTCTTGCCCGGCCACCAATTCCGCGTTGCGACCTCCATATAGCGGATACTCCAGTTCTCATCATCCACAACGAACCCATTCACGTGACCGATTTCACCATCAGTTGCCACAATCTGATAGCCCTTGACAGCTTCGGTACTGCGCAGATGCGAATCCGTCGACTCTTTCTGTATCCTTTCCGCGAGCGCCTCATTGGCAGTGGTAGTTGGGATAATAGGTAGGCCCGACGGGTACAACCCTGGCCCCCACATATAAGGACCGCCCCAATAATAGGGATACCCGAAATACCCGAGGTAAGTGGCCTCATGCTGCCGGGAGACCGGTCGGTGCGTGTCGATGTCGGGGCTGCCTTCCACCTGCTGTTTCGTCAGCGATACATCCAGGCGCCCGACTCGCCAGTTCGTATCAATTATGGAGAAGGGCGATATGAGGACCTGCCGTCCACCGAGCCAGCCGCCTGTTTCTACTGTGAGGTAGCGAACGGCCCATGTCTCATCGTCGAAATAGAGATTATCCACTGTCCCAATCTCGCCATCCGTGGCGCTGACCGCTAGGCCTCTTAAATACTTAGCATTCTTTAACATCTTTTTCTCCTGTCTTTGATTGCGCTCATGCTTGTAGTAGGCGCAGATTTTGGCTCGGCACTCCGAGGATCATCGTCGTTTGCTGCTCCACGCAGTCCATAGCCACTGCAAGTGATTTCGCACACTGGGACCAAGACTGAGCCACAGAATCCTGCCATACAACTCACCGAAAGTCAGGATCGGCCTCTCGTCCGGAAGCGCATATAACTCCTCCAGAAACGCTATATCGGCGATGCTCTTTTCAACATCCATGCAGTGCCCCATTCGATGCCCATCTAAACACTGTCCTGAGCTGGAAGTGAATGCTCCTTTGACGAAACTGCTTATGCCGCAGAAACCCGCGTCGGCTTGTCACCTGGTACAGGTGACGCGCGGCGTGTAACAATCTGCTCAGTACTCTTTAGGTACTCAGATTCGAGAACGCTATACGCAGTGCTGGCAATACGGTCAGAACGAGCACGCACGAACGTACTCATATAAGACTCTGCGGCCTTATTCCAAACCATCTCGCGGGCATATAAGTAGGCGCGTCGGCTCATGGCCTTGCGAGCCACCTCATTGTCGAGGAGTTTGATCGCCGCCGTCGCGATCGCATCTGAGTCTTCGAATGGAACAAGAACTCCTCGTCCCCCGGTAAGCAGTTCAGCGGCGTACCAGTATGGAGTCGAAATAATTGCCTTTCCCGCGCCTAATGCATATGCCAGCGTGCCGGATACCGCTTGCGCCTCGTAGGGATAAGGGGTGATATAGATGTCTGCCGACCTAACAAATCGAGCCATCTCTTCCGGACTGACAAAGCGATTGTGGAAGATTACATTGCGCTCTACCCCGAGGGTTTTCGCCAGGGACTGCAATTGAATCCGGTATTTGTCGCCTTCTCGTTGCCTGATATGTGGATGGGTCGCTCCCACGATAATGTAGACAACTTCCGAATGGTCAGCGACGATGCGTGGAAGAGCCTCAATCACGCGTTCGATCCCTTTGTTCGGAGACAGCAGGCCCAATGTGAGTAGAACAACCTTCCCTTTCGTTCCCGTCAAGTCCTTGTACAGCTCGGTATCTCGAAATGGCAGGTCTGGTACGCCATGAGGAATCAAGTCGATCTTTTCCTCGGGAACATGGAACACTTCTTGCATAATCTTCAATGAGTGCTTGCTCATGACAACGAGGCGGTCGGATAATGCTGCGACCTCTTCCATGACAGTCCGTTGATTGGCGCTTGGGGCGCGAAGAGCCGTATGCAGAGTCGTTACCACTGGCATCTTGAGCCGTCGCATCAGGCGCAGTATGAGACTGCCGGCTGGACCTCCATAAATGCCGTACTCGTGCTGAAGAGAAACCATGGCAATATTGCTGGAATTAAGAAAGTCGGCGGCATCGTCGTAGGAGGACGAGTCGCCCTCGGCCAGCTCGAATCGAACGCGGGAGGGGTACTCGTAATGCGATTCTGGGTCGTTGACCGCTACGACAAGTATCTGAGCTCTCTCGTATTTTTCACTAATCGCGTCGCATAAGTCTGTTGTGAAGGTCGCGATTCCACACTGTCGCGGCAAATGGTTTCCGATCACCGCGATCCCACAAGGAAGCGCAGCGGTCGAGCCCGGCCGCGACGAAGACGGAAGTGTTTCTTCGGGCATCAGCGTACGGCCGCCCAGCCGCGCCAATGGCCTGCTTGGTGATGTACTCTCCTGAAATGCCATCTATGGTCCCTCGTCTCATTTGCTTTACACCACGCGACGACTTCCAGTCACGAGGTTGAAGATCAGGATCACCACTGCCACAACCAGCAGAAGGTGGATCAGTCCGCCGCCGATGTGAAAACTGAAGCCGAGAAGCCACAGAACCAACATGATCACGCAAATTGTCCAAAGCATATGAGCCCTCGCTCTACATCGTGTGCACCCGAAAAATGATGCTCTCTTCGCGTGCACACGTGTATTTCAAACGTGTTGCTATTTTTCAGCCTCTACCGCCCGCGCTTTGGCGCCTCTAACAGCGGCCAAGAACGAGTGCGCAGCGGCCGGTGCCGTTACTTTTCCAGTGAGGACGGCTTCGGTCGTGACATCATGCCCATAAAAGGCCTGCATGGAATCGTCGTCGCGGCGAATCGAAGCACCCGACAGAGTGAGTCCCGCAAAGGCCCCCTTGGCTCGAGAGTAGGTAAGGATCTCTGTATTCAGCTTCCAATCGGTGTCGGCGGAAGCATGACGTCCCACCGGTCCCGCTGCTGCTGATGCATCGGCTCCAAGTTGGAATTTGCTCGAAAGTAACCGCTCCATTCCCTTGTCATTCTGGATGATCATGATCAGGTCCACGCCTTCGACGCCGATCTGTAATCCCCAGCTACCGCCGGTAATGGCAAAGAATGCCGGCGCGCTCCATCCCCCGGCGGTCCGGCAAGTAGCAACTCCTCTGCCGTTTTCCGCGCCGAACACGAAGCCCCCCTTAATCATGTGCGGTACTACCGCCACGCACTTTGCATGGTCCAGCACCTCTTCCGGGATGCCCTTATCCGGAGTAGACATGACCTCGTGCAGCACTGTGGCGGCATTATTCAGCCGATCATTCGATTCCTGTTGGGACTCCGCCCAGCCCAGACTGGTCAGACTCAACAACGCGGCGAACAACATAAGTTTTTTCACGCTTCCTCCTTTTTCCTGCCTTCGCGCTGCATCTCTGCGTCGATCATATTGCGCAGCGCTACGAGCTTATTGCTTACGCTAGCCGCGTTGGAATCAGCCCGTCTGAGCAAGAATGCTCACTCCATCAAGGTAATTTGCGAGACTTACACTCGCTATTCAGTGCGGGCCTTTGGGCTTTATCCCTTGGTTTTCCGCTTGAGAGTACAACGCGAGCTGCTGATCGTGCGTCTTAGTCCGGAGTGGTTTTCCGGTCCTTGCGTCGCGTGACTCGGCCTTGCGAGTGATATCGCGTTTGTTTTCAAGAGTTGAGTCCCCGCCCCTCTTCAACTTGATACCCGAATTCTTAAAGACAATTTGTCCTACGCGAGGGAGTAAAAAAATGCAGAATAAAATTCAAACCAGATATTTTTGCCAAAGAATGGCGTTCCGCCTCTCGACTCTGCTGAGCACCCTTGTCTGCCTCGTGCTCATGGGGGTTGCATCGCAGCTGAGCGCTCAGGTGACGTCGTACCCGGCTGTCTGGAGCTTCGGCACGACTGCCGGGACGAAGACTCTGAACATTAGCCTTCCCAGTTCCACACTGGGAAGCATTTCGGTAGTAACCCAGGGTACTGCAAACCTTGACTTTACTTCGGCAGGTGGAAGCTGCAGCAGCGGCAGCACGGGCACGTGTACGGTTCAAGTGCGGTTTTCGCCGACGGCAAATGGCATGCGCTACGGCGCGGCGGTGCTGACAGACAGAAGCGGCAACGTGTTGCTGGCGGTTCCGTTGTCGGGCGTTGGCACGGGGCCTTCGGCTGCCTTTGTTCCGGGAACCATCTCTACTTTTGCAGGTGTCCAGTATTCGACGGCGACAACGTCCGGCCAAGAGTCGGGCGATGGCGGTCCGGCCACTCAAGCGTACTTCTGGGGACCAAACAGCTTTGCGCTGGATGGAACCGGAAATATCTATATAGCGGACTGGCAAAACTATGTGGTCCGTAAGGTGGACGCTAAGACAGGCGTTATTACGTTGGTTGCCGGCATTCCTGGCATATCGACCGGTGTTATTGGTGTCAACGTATGTTCGGCGGCCTCCGACGCATATGGCGACGGATGCCCTGCCGGTCAGGCAACACTGTACTATCCAGAGGCTGTTTTGGTGGACGGATCGGGAAATCTCTTCATCACGGATTCGGGAGATAACCTGGTGCGTATGGTAGCTCCAACCGCAAATGGGATCACCTCGAATGGGATTATCTCACTGGTTGCGGGCGCTGTCGTGACCACCCCCACTGCCTGTCAGACGTCGCCTGCTTCTACCTATGGAGGCGATGGCCCTACCGCTCTCGGCGTGGCACTGTGTTACACCAATGCGCTCACGCTGGATGCATCCGGAAATCTCTACATCTCGGACTACTTTAACAACGAGATCCACATGGTTGCGCCGGGCAGCAACGGCGTGACGGGCGGCGGAGCAATCACTACGGTTGCGGGTGGCGGCACGACCGCAACTCTGGCCGCGTGTACAACTGATCCTATTTATGGAAACGGGTGCCTCGCCACCGGAGCGATCCTCCGGCAACCACAAGACCTTGCGGTGGATGCATCAGGCAATCTCTACATCGCAGACAACTTGGACAACATGGTTCGTGAGGTGACTGCGGCGGCAACGGGAACTGGAATCATCACAGCGCTGGCAGGGCCCGGATACGGATACGGCGGCGATGGCAGCGCGGCCATTGCCGCGAAAATCAACGGCCCTTTCGGCTTGAAGCTCGATGGAGCCGGAAATATCTACTTTACCGAGTACGGTAACAATACGGTCCGCCAGATCGCGACGAACGGGATTATCTCGACGGTTGCTGGCAATTTCGCCGCAGGAGCGGGCTACTCCGGCGACGGAGGTCCCGCCACCAGCGCGCAGCTTAATACCCCCACTCGCATTTGGTCCGACGGAGCCGGTAATCTCTTGATTGCCGATTACGGCAACAATGTAGTTCGCAGGGTGGATGTTTCTGACGGCCCCACAGTGCCTGCATTTGCCTCAACTTCGGTCGGACAGGCCAGTACCGCGCAGAATGTCACTATGCTTAACAATGGCACGTCGTCGCTGAAGGTCAGTAAGGTTGCCGTGGCGGCGGACTTCAATCTCAACGGCTCCGGCAACACCTGCAGTTCGAGCGGATTCACGCTCACCGCAGGGACTCCGACCGCTGCCGCGCAAACATGCGTCTTCGGGATCGAGTTTGAACCGACGGTTGGCAACGGTATTTCCGGCAGCGTGGCTCTGACGGATAACTCTATAACCGGCACAACGCAAACGATTGGACTGAGCGGCACCGGCGTCCTGGATTCGCAGACGATCACGTTCCCCGATCCAGTCACGCAAGCCTACGGTGTTCCGCTCACTTTGGTTGCAACCGCTTCCTCTGGTCTTCCCGTCTCGTTCTCGGTAACGACCGGAGCTTCGATTGCGACGCTGAATGCTGACGTACTGACCTTCTCCGGAGTTGGATCGGTGACGGTTCTGGCCTCTCAGGGTGGGAACGACTCTTACGCCGCCGCGCCTTCCGTCAGCCAGACCTTTACGGTGGCGGCGGAAAGTCAGAAGATCACTTTTGCTAATCCTGGAAATCAAACCTACGGTGAGGCGCCGATCACGTTAAGTGCAAGCGCATCGTCTGGGCTATCCGTTACGTTCAAGGTGACCTCCGGGCCTGCGACGGTAAGCGGCAGCACGTTGACGCTCACCGGACCTGGATCGGTGACGGTTCAGGCCGCTCAGGCTGGCGACACCGACTACGCTGCGGCGACCTCAGTCAGCCAGACCTTTTCAGTGGCAGCGACGCCAACTTACACGCTTTCAGTCAACAGCGCGGGAGTTTCGATCGCAGTGGGCGGCAGCGGTACGGCGACCTTCACCGTGACCTCAAACAACTATGCAGGAACGGTTAGCTTTGCGACAAGTGTTACTACGACGAATGGCAACGCGGCAGACGTCACGGCCAGCGCGACTCCGGTCGCGCTGACCAGCGGCGGAACAACAACCTCGACACTGACTATTACAACAACCTCGGGTGCGGCCAACCGCGCTCCGGCGGTTCCCTGGAAGAGCAGCGGCGTGGTGATGCTGTGCGCGGTACTACTCGGAGCGCCGTTCAGCTTCCGCCGAAATCGCGCGATTGCGGTGCTGCTGACAATAGTGGCAATCTCGCTGGCCGCGTTCCTGATGGCCTGCGGCGAGGGTAGTAGCAGCAGTAAGCCTGCACCGCCACAGCAGGCGGCACGGACTTACACCGTGACGGTAACTCCAGCCGGGTCCGGCTTGGTGACGAACGCCACGGCGGCAACCGTAACTGTGACGGTCCAGTAAGACAGAACAGTAAGAATGCGGGGCCGCAACTTCGGCAGGTTGTTAGGCCTCGCTCTACATTGTGTGCACCCGAAAGACCATTCTCTTCGCGTGCACACATGCATTTCAAACGCAACGCACGGAATGCAGATATCTGAGCGAGCAGACGATGTGGAAGAGTGGACAAAGAACTTTCAGTCGGATCGAAAGCGGAACGCGGCAAGTTTCCGGCTGGTTCATCCTCGTAGATGTAATCAGCACCGAGCAAGGCTCTGATCTTTTCCAGAAGTTCAGGCTGTCGAAATGGCTTTCCGATAAAGTCATCGGCGCTAATCTCGAGAGCCTTTTTCCGATCTTGCCCGAATGTGCTGGCGGAAATAGTAATGATTTTTACTGCATGGTCGCCGACACAATCGCGGATATTGCGGACCACTTCATTGCCATCCATGAGGGGCATAATAACGTCCATCTCCTGGACCGGCCGTGCATACGGCCGACGTTGACGGCTACGCTGCCTCTGGAAGGTCGAAGGCGGTGCGGGCCTGGAGGCAGCGCCGCGCTCCTTTTCACCTTTCGCGTGTTTCTGACTCAGTTTCATCGTCAGCGCCGTAATTCCGGCAACATCACCCAGCTGCATCGTATCGAGGGCTGAGCTGAGAACAAGAATGATTGTGGAGTTTTGTTTTAACCTTCTGCTTGTCAACGCTACACAGGGTCGCAAACCGACCCGTAACCTTTGAAATGGCAAAGGGCTTGATACAAATCATTCTTCCGTTCGAATAAAGTGCGGTACTTCACAACGCTCGCTGGGTCCGGTTTAAATGAAATGGGTTTTGCAGGGCAGATTGCCTTGTACGCTTCAGTGTGGTTCTGGTAGATACCCACTTTGACCGCCGCGCTCATCAGCGCGCCAAGGGATGAGGCTTCGCTATTGTCGTAACGGTTCACCGTCTTATTAAATGCGTCTGCTTGCATCTGATTGAAGAAATCGAGTGTCACCAAACCCCCGGCGACATTGACCTCCGAGATGCTCTTTACCAGATGTTCAATTAATGAAAGGTCGTGGGCAATTTCCAGAGCGATGCCTTCGAGAATGGCGCGGCTTAAATCGCCTCTGGCGGTTCCGAGTGTGAGATTGAAAAACAGCCCCTTCGCGAGCGGATTCCAGTAAGGTGCGGCGCTTCCCTCAAAATGGGGAAGCATCATAACTCCATTGGCTCCGATTGGGGATTTGGATGCTTCATCGTTCATGAGATCGAAGGCGTGTTCGCCCGCCGGATAAAACTGCTCCCTGAACCAGCGATAGACAGAGCCGGTGTTATATATTCCTGCTTCCGCGATCCACTTTCCAGCTACGGCGGACGCACTGCAAAGAGTTCGACACTCGTCATCGAACATGGGTTGTTCCGCGTAAGCTATGACGAATGATCCAGTTCCCGTATTGGCGGCTGCGTCTCCTGGCTGCAGGATGTTCAACGCAAGGGCGGCGCACTGTTGATCTCCTCCAGATACCACCACTGGAGTTCCCGAAGGCAGTCCAGTCGCGGAGGCCATGGCAGAGGTTAGGCTCCCAGGCTGCGACGCCGGCGGGTAAAGCCCGGGTAGTTTCGCTTTTGGAATCCCGGCAATCGCCAACATCTCCTCGTCCCAGGAGAAAGTGTTGATGTTCATCAGCATGGTTCGGCAGGCTTGGGTCCAATCGGTCATAAACAAACCGGTCAAGAGATACGCGACATAGTCCTGGACGCCGATTAGCTTGTGCGCCTTGTTATAAAGTTCGGGGCGTTCATCTCGCAGCCACATCATCTTCGGTGCGGAGAAATACGGATCTATGCGCAAACCGGTACGGCAATTCCCCCAACCAGAACATCGTCCTGGTGTATCGCACCGAGGGCGGCGATACCACAAAAATCTTCACCACGTATCTTGCCGCCGTCAGCCCCAAATGGAAGAGCTAGGTCAGCCAAGGCCTCTCCGCACGCTTGCCAATCGGACTAGGAGGCAAAGGAAGCGAGGGCGTGACCGGAGTGGTTAAGCAGAGTCCGGGGGCAATCGGGTATATGGAGCTCACTTATGCAGAAGAGAACAAACCTCCCATTGCGCAGATCCAGAACGCGGTGGGCAAATACGTCAGCCCGACGGCAGCGGGAACTAGCGCTGCTATCGATGCGTTTTCTGCGAAGCTATCGAAAGACGTGCGCACCCCGATCGTAAACGCTCCGGCCTCGGCGCCAGACGCTTATCCCATCAGTGGCCTCACCTTCCTGCTCTTACAGAAACAAGCAAAGGAAGGTAATAAAGCGTGGGGCGGTGAAGGGCTTCGCCCAGTACATCATCACTGGCGGGCAGGACCCTGCGGAGCAATTGCATTAGCAAGAATTCCAGTGTCTCTGAAGCAAATTGATCAACAGCTCTTGCAGCAGGTGCAGGTCAAATCGTAGTACCTCAGAGGTTGAAATGTCTTCCTGTCAGCCGGCCGCTGTTTCGAAAGGTACTCTTCCTGAGCGAATTGCCGGCGCGATGAACGGTCAGGATACGCTGGTGTTGGGCACGTTCCTGCGTGATGTGGCCAAGCTGAATCAGGAGCAGCACAATTTTCGCATCTTCGGTCCCGACGAGACAGTCTCAAATCTGCTGGGCGCGGTTTTTGAGGTCACCAACCGCCAGTGGGACGCCCGTGAAGTAAAGAACGATGAATTTCTTGCGCCCGCCGGTCGGGTGCTGGACTCGATGCTCAGCGAGAACCAGTGCGAGGGTTGGTTGGAAGGATATCTTCTGACCGGACGGCACGGACTCTTCAACAGTTATGAAGCCTTCATTCGCATCGTCGACTCGATGTTCAGTCAGCACGCCAAGTGGCTGAAGGTATGCCTGGAATTGCCATGGCGCCGAAAGATTTCACCGCTGAACTATCAGCTCGCGTCTCATGTCTGGCAGCAGGATCACAGGCGTCTGTCTGAGCAAGAATGCTCAGTCTGTAAATTCAATGCCTGGTCTGGCCAGAGCACAAACAGCTGTGGCCCGGCGCTCAACGACGGACCACAGAGAGCTCGCGACTCGCTAAGCTATTGCTTCTTCGCGGTTTTCCTTTTTCTCGTCGAATGGTTCGCCGACTTGCTTGTTTTTTCAGTATCGAGTAAGGCAAGTGAATCTGTAGCGTTAAACGGGTACTCGCGTACCGACTGCTGAGACCTCTGACCAGCATTGCTCAAAGTGATGTCCACACGACGATTGCTGGCGAGGATGATCGTATTCATATGATCAAGCAATTTCTGCCGTTCTTCCGTGCTTAGTTCGGGGTTTCTCTCAACCGCACTTTTCACTTCGGCATCGGTCAGCTCCTTCTGCTTGCCAAACGCCTCGGTCTGAATGTCGGCTGCGGGAACGCCCTGTTCAACCAGGAAGCTCTTGGTGCGTTCAACGCGCCGTTCGGAAAGTGCCTGATTGTATTCCACGGAACCTCGAGGGTCGGCGTGACCTTCAAGAGTTAAGCGAGCGTCTGGCTTGCTTTGAATATAGGTTTGGAAATCGCTAGCGAGCGCAACAAGGGTCTTCTCCTGGCTGGCCAGCAACCCGCCGTCGGGATGCTCAGGCGTGGGCTTGGCTGTTGCGAAATAAATGCTGTGCAGTGCAAGCCGCTTCTCGATAGCAGTCGCTGCGGCTTCTGGTGGCGGAGGTGGAGCTTGCACGTTCACCCTGGTTGTGGAAGAAGCCTGAAGCGGCGGATTACGGTCGTCGCTTACATTGCAAATCACGGTGATCGTACCAGGCTCCACACCGCTGGTGCTGAGAACCGCGGTAGAGGTATTTCCGGTGGCGCTTCCAGCGTTGGAGGCGTAGCTATAGGTCAAGCGGCGTCCATCGGGGCTGGCGGCGATTGCAGTGATGGTAGAGGTTCCGCCGATCTGAACTGTAGCCGGGCTCGACGAGCACGAAATGGCCGGGGGATTGGGCTGCTTCACGATGAAGCTCGCGTTGCAAGAAGCGCTGCTTCCGTGCCTGCCGTTGCTTAGATTAGCCGTTATCTGATAAGAACCTGGCGCCAGTCCGATAGTGTCAATCTGGGTGGAAGCGCCGCTGCCGGACACTTTTACTCCGGTCCCGGACCATTCGTATATTACCGTGCGCTTTGGATTGAAATTAGACCCGCTGGCGGTGGCAGTTACAGGCCCGCCTGCAAAGACTTGCATTGGCTGTATAGCGCAGCTCGCACTGGAAGATACCGCAGGAGCTCCGCCGAACATAAAGACAAGACCGGTCTGGAGTCTTGCGCCGTGAAGAACTGTAGTGGGAGTGGATGCCGAAGGGCCGAATCGGTAGCTGGATGCCACATAGTCGGCACGAATGAGCCGCCACGCAAAATGTTTGGAGAGGTTGACATCCAGACCACCGCCGCCCATCACTCCTAACTTATCGATGTGGTGGAAGGCTTCAGGATATAGACGCTGATCGCCGGCCAAGACCTCAAGAAATGGCGAGATATGGGAATAGCGGAACGTGAACTTGGGGCCGATCGACAGGTTGGAAAAATCGGCGTGCTCAAGTCTGTTCTCGCTGATGCCCCAATGGTCACTGGCGTCCAGCGTGATGCCGAAATGCCGAGTGAAATCATAAGTAGCGCTGGCTCCAGCTCCACGCAAGTTCCAGTCCAGGTGACTGTTCAGCGGAATCGCTCTTGGCGTAAGAGTTCCGTGCACGTCCGCACCAGGATACAAAGCCGAATATCCACCGAAAAGTTCCCACTTAGGAGCTGGTTGTTCCTGGGCCAAGGCCAATGTGCCGAACGCACACAGGACCGTGAGCGTAGATAATGCCCGACCGAGATAAGTCTTTGATTGAGATGACATTGTGAAGTTTCTCCCGAAATCGTTACATCAAGTGAGTTTTAGTAGTTGAGGCGAGTTCCGAGTTCAATCGTAGCTACTCGCAATTTTGTAATCTGTTCAACATTGCTCATATGCTGAAACCACTCTGGAGGAAGTAGTACGGTACTTTGCGAGAGCAGATGAGGCACGTACTGCACAATTGTTTTCAAATACGGAATGGAGATGGAGGTCGAGCGTGCGAACGACAGTGCCTTCGCCCTCTACGTGGTTGTGGTGTCCAACCAGTACACGGATCCCAACCGATAGAGGGCTCAGGCGAGTGCAGGTGTCGCGTAAACAATGCGTCGGTTAGGCCGCGTCAACCGCCGGAAAAGGCTCTTTCGCTTTGACCAGTGGAACGTTGACCAGATGCTCACTCAAGAACCAGGCCTGGAGTTCGCTGGTACGCAGCACCTGGCTTACGACTAAGTCGTTCGTGCCGTCATCGCCCAGAGCAGACGCGCGATGCGCCAGCGTACGGCATTCACCGATGACGATCCTATGAGCATCAAGCAAGCGGGACAGTTGAATAGGAACCTCTTCGCGTCCGCGCGGAGGACGCTCGATCTGTGTAGTTTCAGCTACGTCGGCCGCCATTGCCAGGCTGACGCCGCCGAGTAGCTGAATCCGTTCGGCGATCGCATCGACCAGTTCATCTTGCTCTCCATGATGCTTATCATAGAGCAGATGGAGTTGATAGAAAGTAGGTCCGGCCACCTGCCAATGAGACTTCTTGTACAGATCGCGGAGGGTCATGGTGTCGGCGAGAAGCATATTGAGTTGTTCCGTCATCTCCAGACGAACGGGTTCCTCAAGCTCAATCGGCAGTTGGTGGCTTACAGTTCCGTAGCGCTGGAGTTCCCCCGCATGCTGATGAAGACGGGGTTGTGCATTGATGGTCTCGGTAGGGTTCGCTTCATTCTGCTTCTTTGTCACTGCTTCTCCTTCTTCCTTACTTTGGAATGTGCTTCTGTTCCCTTGACACGGTTGAGTGCGGCGTCGCTGCTCGGGTTTGTAGAGCAGCTCCTGTTTGCGGAAGAGTGATCCCGCTCCTCATAACTATCCGCGTCATTCTTTTTGGGAGATGGTCAAAACGGATCAGTCTTGGGACTTCGATTGTGGAATTCTAGAGTCGCGCACTTTTCAAGGAGATCGAGCAATGTCAATTCAGAAAAACAAACCGGAGTTCGTGGACTCGAAAAGTCCCGCAGAGATTCAGAAACTGGAAGACCAAAAGATGCTAGACCGAGTTGCCAACGAGGCGGCGGAACAACCTGGAAAAACCGAGCGGCGCTATGACGAGGGTCACGATATCTTCACCAAGTTAAAGGCAGATGAAAAAGTGCTCGCCCGGTTGCTGCTATTGAGAGCGGGAAGATACCGCCCATCCCGTTCAGCGCAAACAAGTATAGTATTCTACTCCACGCCTCTTTGCTGAATGTCGAGGTTTTACACGGACACATAATGACGTTCTCCCCAGAAACAAAAGACTTAGCTCGGAGCCTTCTCGCTTATGAAGCCGTTGCTGGTCAGACTTCCGAGCAGGTCGAATCTGCGGCCGTTCGTCTCTTTGAGAAACTGCGTGTGCCTTTTTGCGCGCTCGCGGGAGTTGCTGGGTATCGCGCGCTCCTTGCTCGCGCTCTGGCACTAGCGAGGCCGGAAGCTCCCAGTCTTTGCGTTTTGCAGATCACAGCAGATGGATGCATACAGGGCCTTGGGAAGCTTGCTTCGAAAAGTGACCAGCACCATACCTCCGAAGGCGACGTCCTTTTCACCGCCCAGTTGCTCGGACTGTTTCTTGCCTTACTCGGCACATCTGTGACGCTCCAGTTGGTGCAGGACGTATTTCCTAACCTCACGGTCACTACAGAATTGGGCACAATCACACCGTTCGAGGATATTCTGAAGGAAGTTAACCAACTCAACAGCGTCAGCGACCGTCTTGAGTCGCTGGCGGACCAGAATCCTTCCGTCGAAGATGCCCTTATGAGCGTCTCGGGGAATGTTCGCAACACAGCTACCGCGTTGGAAGTTCTCGCTCTCATCAGAAGTAAGGCTGCCAGCCGCAAAAGAGAGCGCCGAAGCAAAGACGAGGGCGCTATTTAATGTGAGTTCTGCCAGATTTCCCCTCTGGAGCGTTCAGAGGAACGGAGATGGCGCGCGACCTTTCACAAAACGCATTCGCCGACCTTGAAGCAGGCGCTGGAATGGAATCATGCCATCCTCCTCCTCTCAGAGTTTCCTGTATTCGGGCAATAAGCGTACGATTGGGACCTGTGTCACACGCCTAGGTGTGACGGTGCATTCACACGGAATTGAGCGATGCTTCCACTAGGAACACGAGAATTGGCGCGGCGACTTTTTGCTGAAGAAGCTGCTGCTGACGGGACTTCCCTGACAACGAGGTCAACAATCCTTCGCGTCTACGAAAAGCTGCGCCGGAGCCTATGTGCACTTGCTGGAGTTGCCGGATTTCGCTCACTCGCTTCTCGCGCGCTGACGTTGGCCAAAGCGGAAGCTCCCAGCCTTAGGGCGATGCAGGTCGCCGAGGACGGCTCCTTAGAGGTCTGCGGCGAGACTGAATTGGAAAGCGATAAGCACCCAGCTGAAGAGAGCGGAATCATTTTGCTCGCCCAGTTATTGGGACTGCTTCATGCGTTTATTGGCGAGGCGTTAACGTTGCGGCTGCTGCGGGACACCTGGCCAAATATAGTCTTCTACGATCGCGATTCTGGGGAGAGAGAACAGCATGAGCACACGAGATAAAGTTGCGATTCACAAGCTGACGACGGGCGTGCTTGGTCTTGATGAAATTGTGGGCGGCGGCCTCCCTGAATTCTCTTTCAATATCATCGCGGGTGCCCCTGGAAGCGGAAAGACCACGCTGGCCCACCAGTTCGTTTTCGCCAATGCTACTCCTGAGCGTCCGGCGCTCTATTTTACCGTCCTCGGTGAATCCGCCATTAAGATGTTGCGATACCAGCAGCAGTACACGTTTTTTGACCCATCCAAGTTGCCCGGCTCAATTCGTTTCGTCAACTTGAGCCAGGTTGTGCTGGAAAAGGACTTGGGCGCAGTTTTGGCGGAAATTATCAAAGAGGTAGAAAAATTCAACCCTGCCGTCGTTGTGGTGGACTCCTTTCGCACGATGGTGCGAAGGTCGCAAGGCGGTCCTGGCGAGATTGACTTACAATCCTTCATCCAGCAATTAGCACTTTTCCTTGCAAGTTGGCAAGCTACGACCTTTCTGATCGGTGAATATGCCGCGGACGAATTGCGTGACAACCCCATATTTACTGTCGCTGATGGCCTTTTCTGGCTGAGCCAAATCGCTGAGCGAAATTCTGTGGTGCGTAAGTTGCAGATCGTAAAGCTGCGCGGCCAGGCTTCCGTGCCAGGTCTGCATACCTTTCGCATCACCGACGGCGGCCTGCAAGCCTTCTCGCGTACTTTTGGGCTGAGCGGACACAAAAGCAAACCACCCAGCCAGAGGCGCCTTTCCATCGGTATTCCGGAGTTGGACAGCATGATGGGTGGGGGCATCCCTGAAGGCGATAGCGTCTTGGTAACAGGGGCCTCGGGTACGGGAAAATCAGTCCTGGCAACCCAATTCATTGCCGAAGGGATACGTCAGGGGGAGTCGGGTATTGTGGCGGTGTTTGAAGAGCGGCCGCAAGCGTATGCGGATCGGGCCGGTAGTTTCGGCCTGGATTTGGAAACTCCACAGAAGGAAGGAACGCTTTTAATCCTCTACCTTCGTCCGCTGGACCTCTCGGTAGACGAAACCATGAACGAGATCCTCGATGCGGTCAAGAAAATTGGGGCCAAGCGGCTGGTGATCGATTCCCTGGCTGGATTTGAAATGGCGCTGTCACCCGGTTTCCGCGAAGACTTTCGCGAATCTCTTTACCGGATGATCTTCGCGTTGACCGGAATCGGGGTGACAATTCTAAGTACGGTGGAGGTGGACGAGTCTTTTACCGAATTCCCCTTCAGCACTTACTCGATTTCTTTTCTCACCGATGACATTATTCGCCTACGGTACGTATCCATCGATGGCCAGCTTCGCAAGATCCTGGTGATTATCAAAATGCGGGGCGGCAACCACAGTCAGGATATCCGCGAATACGAGATCACCTCCAAAGGGATGATCGTTGCTGGCGAACGCCTCAAGAACTATCAACGGCTGATTACGGGGATTCCTGAGCGTGTGAACCGATCCGGCGAGAAGGAAGAGCTCCCACGGAAGTCTAAAGTCAAGAGCAAGACCTGAGGCATTTATGGACTCCCAGCCCGGAACCGGAAGCCACCCCATCGAAGCACCCGATTTGCCGATGCTTTGCGACCTGATGTTCTGCAGCTCACCGCTTCCAATGGTCGCAGTGGCGGGAACCCAGCACCTTGTGCGCTACGTAAACCCGGCCGCCTGTCGCTTGGCGGGTAAAAGTAAAGACGTACTGATCGGAACCCCTTTCGCCGAACTCCTGCCGGATGACGGCTGTTTGCCGATTCTGGATCGGGTCTATCGCACGGGGGAAGCCGAAACCCACACGGAGCCGGAAGACCCTGGAAAGCGCACGGCGTATTGGTCTTATGCAATGTGGACGCTTCTAGGTGTAGACGAATGTTCGCTGGGAATCATGATACAGGTGACAGAGACCGCGCGATTCCATCAGCAGGCAACGGCGATGAATCAGGAGTTACTGTTGTCTGCGGTACGCCAGCATGAAATGACGCAAGTGGCGGAGAAGCTGAACTCGCAATTGCAATTGGAAATCGCGGAGCGCAAGCGGATGGAACATGCTCTGATGAATAGCGAGAAGTTGGCCGCAACGGCGAGACTTGCATCGACCATGGCCCACGAGATCAACAATCCTCTGGGAGCGATTACGAATCTCATCTTCCTACTGGCCCCTCTGCAAAGCAGTCCTGCGGCGCAGGCTTACATCGCCACACTTGATACTCAGGTAAGAGGTCTCACTCGCATCGCCACCCAGATGCTCAAGTTTCACCGCGACAGCAACCGTCCGACTGAATTTAAGCTGAGCGAACTGCTCCATGAGACATCAGACTTCTATCGTCCCCAAGCTGAAAGGCGAGGAGTGGTTGTTCATCAACGGATTGAAACGGACGGGACAATCGTCGGCTATCGAAGCGAAAAAACTCAGGTCATCGTCAATCTATTGCTGAATGCGCTCGATGCTACATCTGCCGGTGGCAAAATCATTCTCCACTTGTATCCCGCTCCTCCCTGGCTCTGTAAACTTCGCGGCAGCTGCGGCTACTGCATCGCGGTGGCCGACACAGGCAGGGGAATTGATCCTGAAAACTATGCGCGGCTTTTTGAGCCTTTCTTCACCACAAAAGGCGACAAGGGAACAGGGCTGGGATTGTGGCTGTGCAATGGAATTGTCGACCGTGTTGGCGGCGCAATACGCTTCTGGAGTAGCCGTCGGCCGAATCGCTCGGGCTCCTGTTTCTCGGTTTTTCTCCCCGCAGAGGAAGCTAGTTTCACACCACTCCGTCGCAGGTACGAGCGAGAGTAATCGGTGTCAGGTGAGGAAATAACGTTGGGAATCTTGCCAGTTTGGTGAGCCGTCCATTTGGCGGTTGCACTCAGCCGTAGGTATGCTGCCCGCTCTTCTTCGCATTTAGGATTCAAGCATTCCGGGTCAGGCCGTGGCGAAAAGCTATTGCGATCATCGCTCGGTTTCTATCAAGCGCTCAGTCATTACCTGAAAGTGATAACCCATCACCGCCAGAGTCATGGCCATCCCAAAGGACTGGCGATACCGCGTGGCTGCCGTCAGCACGAACTTCCAATAGCTTAGCCGGCCCCGGCCCAGTATGCCCTGACGGATGACTGATGAGACCATGGCGCGCATGTTCGCATAGCTCAAGCGTTATTTGCTTGGCGAAGGGAAACGGCTAAGCAGGAGTTTGACGCGTTCATAGTAGGCCTCGCAGGAGTAGATTCTCTTCAATACGGAACGATAACCTTCCACCAGCCGGGAGGCGTCCATTCGCGGCAGAAAATTCAGCTTGTAATCCGTGTTTTTCCATCCCCTGCATCCAGAATCCTGCCCTCCCTCCACATTCTGCGAAAGAGTTGAGTTCCCGGCATAGCTTGCAGCAACCCAACCATGGCTACGGGAATTGCGCTCTTCTGGATAAAATCCACCATCCGGTCGAACACATCTTCTCAGTCGGTGTCGAAGCCGAGAATAAAACCTCCCATCACCTCGATGCCGTACTGCTGGATGATCTCAACGCTCTCCAGTAGATCGCGCCGCGTATTCTGTAGCTTGTGATTCGCGATCAGGCTGCGCTCATCTGGTGTCTCAATGCCCAGAAATACCGAGGTGAAGCGCGCATCTTTCATTAATTGCAGCAACTCCTGGTGCCGGGCTTTGCCTAACTCCAGATCGCGTACCAGGTGGCGATCAGATCTTCAGCCTCGCCGATCACGACATGATCTGCCTTGAATTCGACTGCGGACATGCTATTGGCAATGGGGCCGCCCACCACAGTTCGCAGGCCCCGGACACGACAGCGTTCGATGATCGACGCCAAGTGCTCCTGCTGCACCTGCATTCCACTTACCAACATGACATCGGCCCACGCGAGATCCGCATCCTTCAGCCGTTCGACGTTGGTGTCGATCAGCCGCTTCCGCCAACTATCTCGCAGCATCGCAGCTATCGTCATCAGTCCCAATGGAGGCTGGGCAGCACACTTCCCTTCGATAGAAAGCGCGTGCTTGAAGCTCCAATAGGTCTCGGGGAACTGAGGATAGATAAGTAGGGCGTTCATGTTCTCCTCCGTACAGAGGTGTTCCTTCCTGGGTCTTCGCACAGCACACTGCCACTGGCAATGACGGATGCCTGATCAGAGTTGACCACTTTGGCGAACGAGTTGACCGAGGGGCAACAGAGCCGCTCACCTGTGGCTCCAGGTGCGCTGGCCGCGGCGCCTATGCCCCTATTCCGTTTCTAAAGCACGACGCAAATAGCAATTCGAACACCGGGATAATACGGGTTGAACATGTAATATCCGCCATCAACGAAGTCGATGTAAACCTGATCCGTGTAGTACCAACCTTCCGGCCACGGCTGAACAAATCCGAACCAATAACCGCCATATTGGAAGCGAGAATATCCACCAACCATTCTTGGACTACCGATGCGGAACTCGTGCCCGCGTCCAAAATTGGAATGGAAACGAGCGTCAGGTATGCGCCCATTACCTCGCGCGCTAAGTCGCAGTGCTGGCTCTCTGCGTTGTCTGGCTTCATCCTGCGATGAGCGCTGGGGGCGCTGTGAAGGTGCACCCTTTTGCCGACTCATGGCTTGCGGAGGATTCGCTCTTCCCTGCTTCTCCGCATCCCTGGCTTGTGTCTCACGTTCCTTCTGCTGCTTTTCCTGGCCTTTGGCTTGCTGTTGCTGTGCTTTCGCTTGCTTCTGCTCACCCTTGGTTTGCTGCTGCGACTTTACCCGCTTCTGCTGACTTTCGGCTTGCTGCTGAGCTTTCTGCTGCTTTTCCTGACCTTTGGCTTGCTGCTGAGGCGCTTTCTCCTGCTTTTGCTCGCCCTTTGCCTGCTGTTCGGGTTTGGCTTGCTTCTCCGGTTTAGCCTGCTCCTCACGTTTTGGAGCCTGAGCCTCTTGTTCGTGCCGCTCCTGTGCGAATGTAGGAGCGACGGTTCCGAGAAGAAGGAGCAGAACTCCTGTGCTGAGAAGTTCAACGTGTTTCATAGGGAATGCCTCCTTTTGAGACACGGGTAGATTGCCTCGTTCGCTCGGACAATACTGTGCAAAATGGATCATCTCGCGATATTGCAGCGCGGAAAATACACCGCACTCGGCTACTCAGGGCGCGGACGATCCGCACACCTGAGTAGTCGGTGCCTCGATGCAACGATTCAAGTTGCGGCGTCCTATGCCACTTTCCCTACTACGGGCGGCGTAACCTGCATAAGTTCTTCGTACAGAGCACGGTAGTGAATCATCGCTGCGCGCAGTTCGTCGGTCGTGGATTCTAGCTTGCCAACACGCTGCGTTGTCTCATGCGCGGAACGGTAGTTCTCAACAACCTTGGGATGGTCGACGGAGATGTCAGCGGCTCGCTGATCGAAATCCGATACCGGATAGCCGCGAGTCTTCATAAGAGCGGCAACCAGGTCATCGGCTTCCATGACGGCTCCCTTGGGAGAGTCGACGAAACGAGCCTGCACGTTCTCCCATTGTTTTGCGAAACGTTCATGTTCCGGCGAATCGAGATCGCGGATAGTGAGCTGCTTGACCCGCTTCTCGCGATCCCCCAGCTTTGCTTCTGCTTGTCGCTCCGAGCCATGCACCAGCACGGCCCTGTCGTATTCGGATCCAAACTTCTGCCGCAGTGCTGCGGTCTTGCGTCGTCGCATGTACAACCAAGATAACCCAGCGATGAACAGAACCACCACAGCGATCACGATCAGCCTTATATCCAGCGGACTTAGGTTCATAGAAGCCTCTCTTCACCAGGCTCCTCTGCCGTCAGAACCTCGTGAATGGCGAGTATTCATCTTCTGGCGGCGAAAAACTGGTCACAATTGATCGTCTTGCAAATACGAAGTGACAACGTTTCGAAAGATGCGCGCGCAGGCCTGCTCCTTTGGAATCCCGCACCCCAGGAGGCGAAACCTACCCAGCTTTCTTGATCTCCGCCAGCTTACCTCTTAACTTTGCGACAGCGTCTTTTGCGTGGCCGATCTGCTGTTGAACTTTGCCCGTGTTCTTTTCAATTTTTCCTTCTGCTCTCAACTGGCGGTCATTCGTAACTTTGCCGACCTGCTCCTTGATCGTTCCCTTGAGTTCGTGGAAGTTACCCTTCATCTTGTCTTCAGTGCTGGTTTTCATATTTCTCCTTGGCCCACAGAAACCTTGGCTTGCAGCTTTGCGGGCTACCAACCTGTGTACTCTCGCGGTTTTCCCAATTCTGAGCAAACTTGACCATAGTTACATTTCCTCTAAAAGTGTAAATGCATATGCATTTCGTTTTTGCTAATATTGCCGAGTTCCAAATCGGGAGGTTAACTTTAGACATTCACGATCGCGGATTCCGTTCGGCGATATACTCAATCCACTCGGATGCTCCCGCTTGGAGCTACCGAGAGGGAGACTCAGATGCAGACGAAGCGCACTATTGTCACTAATAAGAGAGCGCTGAATACTCCTACCAGACCCGCTGCGTCTTTGTCCCTGGTTCCGCCCCGCGCAGTCAAGTTGAGCCCCGAAGTATCAAGTGACCCGCCACCTTCGTTTGATCCACACCTCGTGCTTACGAAACTGTCAGTAGGAAAGTCCTGTCAGGAATACAACGTAGACGAATCCGTCTTCTCGCAAGGCGACGCCGCGGATGCAGTCTTCTTCGTCCAAGACGGTAAAGTGAAACTCACGGTTGTGAGCACGCATGGCAAGGAGGCCGTCGTCGCCATCCTGCCGGAAGGCAGTTTCTTTGGCGAGGGCTGCCTTACAGGCCAGCAATTTCGCATGTCCACGGCCAGCGCGGTTGAGCGGAGCACAGTCCTTAGAGTGACCAAGCAGGTAATGGTGGCACTTCTCCATCAGGACCCGCAGTTTGCGGAGCGCTTTCTCGCCTATCTTCTTTCCCGGAACGTTCGCATGGAGGCAGACCTTGTAGACCACCTTTTCAACTCCAGCGAAAAGCGCCTCGCCCGGCTTCTCCTGCTGATGGCCAACTTCGGTCATGAGTCGAAACCCATCCCGCTCATCGCGAGAATGAGTCAGGAAACACTCGCTGAAATGATCGGCACAACTCGTTCGCGGGTCAGCTTCTTTATGAACCGGTTCCGGGAGCTGGGCTTCATTGAATACAATAGCGGCGGCATGCAGGTCCACAGCTCACTGGTCAGCGTCGTGCTCCACGATTAGTGGCCGGAGGCCCTTCTCGACACATCACGCTCTATGCTGCGACTTGCGATGCCTGGCCCATGAAGCTGTTGATTGTCTGTTTCAGTTGTGAATCGCATTCATCCGCAATTGTCATAACATCCGCAAGCAGCAGGCTGAAATTAACAGTCCTCAGGTTCTTCTCCAAGGTGTGGAAGATGCTAACCTGCAAGATTCGGGATTCCTCAATGATCATCGAGACTGAATACCCTTGGGATTGACGGATCTTGCCGTGGGCGACGGCGGCCTCCGACACCTGTTTCGTTCCAAGCGCTCGCGGCACTCTCAAACGGTGAACAAGTTCCTCAAGCAGTTTCGGCAGGTGACCTGTGCGCTGGTCCTTGCTCAGTGGCACGCAGGTCAACTCGCTTTCCACATCCACCCTGTCCAACCAATCCTGGATGGTCACCGCAACGTCACGCTCAAGTATGCTGGCCACTCGTTCTATGTGGGTCGGTTTTCTTGCCTCGCGTTTGAGCAACTGCTCTCTAATTACAGTAATGAGAGCGGGCATAGCCATCGGTTTCAACAGCACTTCGTCGGCTTGCAATAGAATTGCTTCCGCTGCCTCCTGCAACGCCGGGTATCCGGTGAAGACCAATGTGACAGCGTTCGGGTTCGTGTGGCGCATGGCGCTGACAACAGTGAAGCCGTCACCGGCTTCCGGCATGTGCAGGTCAGTTAAAAGGACGTCAAATGGCTTGGTGTCGATCAGATGCAGCGCCTCGGCGACGTTGGCGGCTGTGGTGACCTGAAACTTGCTGGCACCCAGCATGGCACCCATTGCCTTGCGCAGCTGCTCGTTATCATCCACCAGTAGAATTTTCGGCTGTTTCGACTTGATGTTCACTGTTTTCAACTCTCACACCTGCTCCCCTTCAGTGATCTCGCAAGTTTTGCTGGCCGCAGGTCACGAGATCAATTCGACGATTGGCGCGGCTCAAAGAATGCTCACGAATAGTCCTACGCGCGAGATGTCCGGTCGCGCGGCTCTTGATTTCGCGTCCTCAGGAAGTGCGCTCGCGCGCAACAGGCATATGACGCGTAGCTGGAGATGCTTCGGCAGGCTCTCATGTGCCCCCCGAAGCTCTGAAAGAAGTTCGCAAGCCGCTTGGATGTCACTGTTCATAATCTACCTGCGCCTGATCGCCAAACCAGTTAACATTCCCAATGCAAAGCCTGTGGCCAACGTCGCTGCAACCGTAACCAGCGGATTTTGCTGAATGCGCCGCGTCGAATCATTTACGAAGTCTTCGGCAGCGTCACTACTCTGTTTGGCTGCACGCTTGGCTACCCCAACGCCATCCCCAAACGCGTCTGCTACCGCTGCGGTTACACGGGAAGCCTCGCGAACCGAATCAGCGATATGCTCACTAGCTTTTTCCAATATGCTTTGTGTCATTAAATTCCTCCGTTGTTACGATTACGCCTGCTTAATTGATAGTCTGTCAGCGGCAGAACGGGAAGACTGGTCAATCCAGCTCACCGGAATGCATTTCCACACATAGCTGCTTTCGGCACTAGCGCCGCGAAACTCCAAGCTTGCACCGCTTATGTTGCCAGCGACCCTCCGCACTCCAAGCAAGCGGCTTCGGACCGGGGCGTGATCCTCCCGCAATGGGGACACATCCTCTGTGCAGGAAACGCTGGAACCACTTCCTGCTGTCGGGTTCTGGCCCTGTAGATGATCAGAAAGACGATCGTCGCAAGCAATAGACGTACCCAAATGTTAGTCATAAGCTCGATTCTCAAAATACATGGTTCAAATCCGACCAAGCACGAGGAGAACCAACACGATCAGAAGAATCATCCCCAGACCTCCGGTCGGATAGTAGCCCCACTCCCGGCTATGCGACCATCTTGGTAGCGCTCCCACAATGGCTAAAATCAAAATCACGATCAATATAGTTCCAAGCATCTCTGACCCCTTTTCCTCGTAGAGATCCCGTCCATATATGTTTGTATGCGCTCAGGACTCTTATTACTGGTCAATACCGCTCACAACAGTGGGATGAGCTGGAAATGGGGCAGTACTCCTGTTGAAGGGATTCCCTAAAATATTTGTGGAGTGAGCAAAACGAGACAGACCGCTGCACCAGTGGATGTGATGCTCCTCGTAGCGTGTGGGAGTGATGTGCTCAGCGGAGTACAGACACTTTCTTGATGTGGCTTGCAGGTTTCCTGCTCCATGTCCTTTTCTTATCCTCAACCAGGAAGAACACGCGATTCAAAAGGAGATCTCATGAATACAACGTCAAAATGTGCCCACCCCGCTTGCCATTGCGTACCTGCCCCAGAAAAGAAGCATTGCAGTGATGCCTGCGCGGATGCAAAAAACGCCACAAAACCAATATGCCAATGCGTTCATCCGGAGTGCCAAAGCAAAGCAATAAAGACGTAGTTAGCAGAGGCGCTCGAACTGATCCGCTAACACAGCAGAGGTAAAGCGTGGCGTGTTCGCGCTAGTTCGGCTCGGTGCACTTCGCGACAACCGTGTGCGCTATTACGCCGCGCAATACCTGCTTTCAGATGACTCAACGGTGTCTTCTCGATTGTGCACATCGGTGCTGGTATCAGATTGATGGTGACCTAAAGTTGTAAAGGAGAAAACAAATGAATCCGAGTGCGAAGGATGAAAACCCAAATCACGCCGCGATCGACGCGGCTTTAGAGTCTGAAGAAAGAGCCGAGAACTTAGCTATTTCGAACAGTCTTATCCTCGCTCCTCGGCACGAATTGCTGAGGACGGAGGCGGGGCTAAAACGAGAGGCGGAGGAGGCGATTGGCACGGCCAAACCAGAACGCGAGAGCTGAGGACATCATTAAAGAGGTAGATGTGTAGGTGGTCGTATAAAAAGATTTGATAACCGCATTTGCATAAGCGAGGTCATACGATGGTGAACGCCCTCGATCCAAGAACAAACTCTGAAGCAAAGGCCTTTATAGAAGCGGAACTGGACCGTATTGTTGCGAACTTTGAAAAATCTCTCCGAAGCTGCAATAAGGCCGCCGAGATATTGATGATGGGAGTAGACCGGAAATACAAACACCCCAGGAACTCGTCACTTAAACAGAATTGTGCGATGTTTACGGGTATTTCAGCTGTCGTCAGCCGTCCGCAGCGCGCCAGAATGTAAATGAAAGGGAGCTATTTCCAGGTGCCTGTGTTTGCGCTGGTTGCGGGTGTCATCTCTGGAAGCGACCGTAGGCTTCATTGCGTGCGGCAATTGCAATTGTAAGCGCTACCTCTTGTTGCAGCAGCGGTCTACCTCTGGACTTTTTCGCGTGCTGGCGTAGACGACGACGGATTCGGCAATGAGGGGCGTGGAGGATGCCGCAAATCCTCCTGATGTTCAAGTTTAGATACGACAAGTACCCGAGGACGATATGCCTCGCGCGTACGCCAACCAACGAGCGGCGGTCTAGATCATACTTTACCGCTTGCCTCGCCGGGTTCCATTACGACTAAGGCCGTCTAATGCAAGCACGCAACAATGAACGACATCGCGCAGGACGCACCGGCTGGCTGCGCGCAGCGGTACTGGGCGCGAACGATGGTGTTCTTTCAACCTCGAGTTTGATGCTCGGCGTCGCGGCGGCACACGTGACTCACCGGAGCGTTTTGATAACAGGAGTTGCCGGCTTGGTGGCTGGGGCTATGTCGATGGCGGCTGGCGAATATGTGTCCGTCCACTCGCAGGCAGATACGGAGAAGGCAGACCTCAAGCTTGAACGTGCGGAACTCGCAACAGACAATGAGGGAGAGCAAAAGGAGCTGATGGCAATATACATCGCTCGTGGCCTCGAGCCATCTCTGGCGAAGCAGGTCGCCAGACAGTTGATGGCGCACGACGCGCTTGGCGCGCATGCCCGCGATGAACTCGGCATCTCCAAAACTTTTAGTGCGCGCCCGATTCAGGCCGCGTTGGCCTCGGCGTGCAGCTTCGCAGCAGGGGCAGTAGTGCCACTCCTGGTCACCACCGTGGCTCCGTCATCAGCGGTCATCGCTTTAATTGCCGGTACTTCGCTGGTGTTCCTCGCGCTTTTGGGAGGGTTGGCGGCACGCGCGGGTGGGGCAGAGGTGATGGTCGGAGCCTTACGTGTCACGTTCTGGGGAGCCCTCGCGATGGGGTTGACCGCAGGTGTCGGGTCCCTGTTTGGAAAGGTTTCTTAAAGAGGTTTTCATCTGTGTACATAACGATACAGACATTCGTCGGCGTGCAGTCATTGTGGCAACCGGATGAGCTCCAGTGCTGCGTCCAGCTAGACCTTCCGGAGAATGGCTCAGGTTACTCCCTGGTCAGCTTTGATCGGACTTCTGAATTGGCCAGTTCTAACATGGGCGCTGTAAAGAAATGAGCTGGCCGTATGGACGCTGAACAAATAATTGCCGAGATAGAGTGGCTGGAACAGCTTTTCAGGCTGCTTGACAGAAGGCTGCTCCAGATCGCCGACTGCAAGGTAGAGAAGCAGGAGGCTAACGGGAAGCATCTCAATAGCTCGGTACATCGTCCGCCAAGACAGGAATGGCTGGAACGGCTTTTCACGCTGCCTAACAATAGACCGCTCTGATGGAAACCTGACCAGCGACCCACGGTTTCCTCCCAACAGCATCGATTCAATGGCACTCTAGAATGGGCGAGCCAAGCTAGGACCTCTACCCAAGCATTCTCTGGGTCGTCGCACGGACTAAGTTTCGGCGCTGCACATGACTAGGTAGACCGATTGGATTGGCATGTACACTCATAACGTCATTGTAGCCGCTGGGCAGCAATCGAAACCAGACAAGCACTTGAATGGTCTCACCAGCGATAAAGCATCTCTCCGCCTGAAGGCGGACGGACTGAACGCCATGCCCGACGTTGCGTTTTCTGTCACAATTACTCGGGCAGCATGGAGGCGAAGGTCGTTCGCCAATTCCAGTGCGATTCGGGGATCGTTGTGCGCGATGACAACGGTGGTTGACGGAAGTTGGTCGATTGCGTCTTGTACCGATAAACTTCTCATGACACCCCATTCCTTTGGGGATTGTCTCTGACGAAGAGCGCTAGCTCAGGAGTCCCCGACAGCAATTAGAGAACGTTGTACAGGGGAGGCAGCGAATTTCTTGCATATATACCGCCTTAACGGACAGAATTGATGGCCAATTGTCCTCCTAATCGTGCGGTGAGGTCGTGATGTAAATCACTGCTGCTGGCATTGCTGCATTGTTCGGGCAGTGACAATTATCCAAACGGGGCGTTGCGCCTAGCGCTGAAAAAGGAAGAACTCTCCTGTGAGCAAGGTCACTCCTGAACGGGTCGAAGTGAACAGTATCGGAGTACTCCGCTGGATTATGGTTAGAGGAATCTACCCGCCAAAGCAGGATGTACCATGGTCGACAAATGTGCTAATAGCTGGTGTCCAACCACACTCATCGTCACGAGGGCAAGCTTTTCCGTCTGGATATCAAGCTCGGCAATAAAGCTGGCGGAAATAGCCATAAAACGGAGTACATATGGCTATGCGCTCCCTGCGCTCAGGTGATGCATCCCAAGATCGAAGTACGCGGCGATATCGTCAGGCTCCTGCTTACGAAGAATCCACCCACGTCTTCTTCGCGCATTGACTGCGGCAACACAGAACGTTACGCCACAGTCGGTTTACCCACCAACTGACACCCGTTGGAATACGTATCCGCACACAACTCTCCAGAGCGTAGTCCGTTAGTGCCTCGTTTCAGTTTGTCCGAGAGTGTCGCGCACCTTACGTGCAAGCGTGCCCAGGCTGAACGGCTTCTGCAAGAAGGTTGCGCCTACCTCGCGAATACCGTGGCGCAACACCGCATCATCGGTGTAGCCGGACATGTAGATCGTCTTCAGCTCAGGGCGTAGGCTTCCCAGCATTTGCGATAACTCTCGCCCACTCATTCTCGGCATCACAAGATCCGTCACTAACAGATCAATGTGTCCGTCATGTCGACTCGCCACGGAAAGTGCTTGTTGGCCTGAGCTGGCTGCGAGAACCGTGTATCCCAAGCTACCCAGGTAGGAGAAACGAGAAGATGACGAGCTGGCGCAGCTTTGTAAGAGTGCTGTTGTCTACCATGTGATCGTGGCTCCCATCCAGCCCGTGACGAGTGACCACAATCCGCTGAAGCTCAGAAACACGAGTCCAGAGAGGGCCACTACGCCCCACGGCCTGGAGCGTTGATAGTTGATCGCCGCCCCGACGAAGCACAGGACTGCTACATACGGGCTGATCGTCATGGCCAGGTAATTGAACATGCTGTCGAGCACGTCGGCTGGCGCGAAGGCAACGGTGGAGGTACTGCTGGAAGACGTGGACCAGCTCTTCGCAAGGGTCCAGAATGCCTGCGCCCCAAGCAGAAAGAGCGCCGAAATAATCGACGGCACGGGCGTTTGCCCCTCGGAGCTGTCGAGAATGGATTTGAAGCAGAGGGCTGCAGCCACCACCGGCACGATTCGGCCGACCAGGACATTGGTGACGAAGCTTGTGATTCCCGTGGTGAGGCTGGTCGCGACGGCCCCGAAAGTCCCGGTCCCAGCGCTGGACGGCGGAACGGGAGATGGCCCCCCAGAGAATAGCCCGGGTACAGTCGCAGAAAAGATTGCGGGCAGGGTCAGTAGAAGCGCACCCCAGAAGAGCCACTTGAAAAAGCCTCCGCCTGCGTCGTAGTTGATGCCGCCTTCCCCGCGCAATCGCAAACCCGCGAGCACGATCGACCCGAGGGCTGCGACCGGAAGGAGAGTCACCATCATGCCGGAGATCTCCGACACAAAATCCGGCAGAGCGGTCGTCACTAGACGTTCCTCACGAAGTGGTGCAGCACGGCGACCGCGGGATGATTCGTGAAGATGGGGAGTTGGTAAAGGCTGCCGCCGACCTGTTGGCCTTGTGCGATGAAGTACTCGATGAGCCGCGTAACGGCCGAAACCGCGAGGAAGATACCGCCACCGACGATACTGCTCATGTATGGCCGGGTGGCCTGATATTTGAATGCGGCGGCGACAAAACAGCCGGCAGCGATCACCCGGCAGATCACGTTGCATATCCGGTTGACGGCGTTGAGCACCGTGCCCTCAACCTGCGTAGCCTGTTGTCCTTGCACTGCCTGGCCGACCGCGGGCGACTTGCCGAGATTCTGAGCAGTGCCTGCGACGGGAAACAACAACAGCGTTCTTGATGCGCATTATTTTATAGTTATACTATTGTAATTATGGAATATTCAAGAATACCGAAGAGACCCTAGCAGCGCTCGAAAAGGTTGGCAGTCCCAGAACCTGCCCAATCCGGATTACTTTGGCCACGGGATTCTCCGGCTTGACTCGCGTCACCTCGTTGACTATGGTGAAAATCTCCATCAGATCTTTCCCTTACGCAACGCTGACCCGATTGTGGTCACCCCTGATCTTTTAAAGCGAATGGAGGGGACACACTGTCAAGGGCTCCAGCGGCGAATCGTGAGGTGCGATTTCTACCTGCACGGGCTGCGCAGATTCAATGGGGAGTTGCTCGAGTGCGGCCATATTGTAGTTCCAAGCGATGGATCTCGTTACAAGCACATGCGCTGCCCGCTTTGCACGAGATTCCGCACCCAATGCGCACTGTGAACTGCAGCGCATTGGGGCGCGGATCTACCTCAAGACGTGTGTGGGCGGAATTCAGGATTGCCCGTGAGGAGCGTACTCAGAAAGCTGCTTGACTCGCGAGGAGCCTTGGTCAATTCTTGCTAGGAATAATTGTGGACTTCTTGACCTGACCAACAACGGCGAATTTGTTCTGGACTGCGTAGTAGGTGATCAATACCCGCACGGCCTCGCTTCGATTATTGGAGCTAAAGAGGTGTTTTGCGTAGATAAGCAGCAAAGCATTCTCCTCGGGAGTCCAGTCAAGGCGCAACTGCGAGAAGCGCTGTCCGCTCTCGAAGGAAAGATTGCTCCAAACCTCCTGGTAGAACTTTGTGACGTCCACCAG
>Ga0181520_10001513_pt1 | contig 46975 bp, 34 predicted proteins | sample PEATcosm2014_Bin_29_FD_132451 | JGI IMG/M metagenome (GOLD analysis project Ga0181520, IMG submission 132451) | Peatland microbial communities from MTU Mesocosm Facility, Houghton, MI, USA - PEATcosm2014_Bin02_30_metaG | ecosystem: Environmental > Terrestrial > Soil > Wetlands > Peat | place... | reverse complement strand
CTCCCCTCGCGGCCCGGCCAACGCCTCGCTTTTGCGCCGCGCCGGCGCCGTTAACCATCTGCTAACCAACTGACGACAATTTGAATCCCGAGGCCCTTGCGGTCGACGGGATCGTCTCGGCGGCAATCAAACTGTCGCACGAATCATCGACGCTGGGCTGGTCCGAGGGGTCGGAGACAAAGCCTAGATGGGCGATCGCGCAGGCGCCGAACGCTGCGGAGTTCAGGCCTCCGCCCCATCCTCTCCGATCCTATTCCGTTTTCCGCTTTCGACCGCTTCGCGCGCCTGGGCGCTCGCGCGGATCGTCGTTTCGCGCCCTTCCCTTAACCGCGGGGGCTCCCATAGTGACCAAGCGCATCGAGAAGCAGAAGCGTCGTAACGGCCGGTCGGCCGACGTGGACACCGCCGAGATCATCCCCCTGTACAAGGCCAAATATCGCGCCGAGCGGGCGCCCGCGCCGATCCGACCGCTGACCGCGACCCAGGCCGAATATCTCGACGCGCTGCGTTCGAGCCCCCAGGTCATCGTCCTTGGCCCGGCGGGAACCGGCAAGACCTGGATCGCGGCGACCTACGCGGCCGACCTCTTTCGCGCCCGACAGGTGAGCAAGATCATCCTCACCCGTCCCAACGTGCCGTGCGGCCGCTCGCTCGGATTCTTCCCCGGCGCCCTCGAAGAGAAGTTCGCGCCCTGGGCGGCGCCGGTCGTCGAAGCGATCCGGGAGCGAATCGGCCCAGCCCCTTTTGATATCGCGCTGAAGAAGCGCGAGATCGAAATGGTCCCCTTCGAGGTGATGCGCGGACGGTCGTGGAAGGACGCCTTCGTGCTGCTCGACGAAGCGCAGAACACCACGCCGACCGAGATCAAGATGTTCCTCACCCGCATCGGCGAGGACTGCACGGTGGTGATCAACGGCGACGTCAGCCAGTGCGACCTCGACGAGGCGTCCGGCCTCACTGTCGCGCTCGATCTCGTCGCCAAACGCCGCCTGCCGGTGCCGGTGATCGAATTCACCCTCGCCGACATCGTCCGCTCCGGCGTCTGCGCGATGTGGGCGCGGGCGTTCGAGGGGGCGAAGATCTAATTGGCGGCGCGTCCGCGCCGCCGACTGCGACGACGGAGGCTCGGGATTTTTCCCTCGCTTGAATTTCGTCAGGCGCCGAGAAAATGAAAAAGGGCCGCAGGCGCGGCCCTTTCCCGATTGTCGCTCAGATCAATCGCAATTGGTCTTCGTCCTGGTTTCGCTGTTGCCGACTGCGTCGGTGCGATTGACGAGACTTGGTCTCGCAGCCTCCGTCGTTGTGCTCGACGACCACCGGCGGCGGGTCCACGACAACCGCGCGAGGCGGCGGCGGCCGATCGTTATCGCCGCCGAGAATGCAGGCGCCCGCGGAGCCGATGTGGAAGCCGACCGCGCAGTCGACATTGTGGACGTTGGAGTTCCCAGCGCGAATCGCGGGAGCCATGGCGGCTTGCGTCGAACCGATCGATATCAATGACGCCGGGGCGGCGGACGCCCCACAGCCGGCGATCTTCAGGATGGACATAGCGTCACCTCTCGCATGCGGGCGAATGCAACTTCGCCGATGCGATGCAAGCGTCGGTCGGCCGACCTTCGGCGGGAACGCATTCGCGTCGGTCGGCGACGCCCGCCGAGCGAGCGCGAACTTGTTCGGCAAGCCTTGATCTATTTGGCTTAACTCAGGTCGCCAGCGCGTCGCAACGTGACGAAACCCGACGCCGATCGACGCGGGGTGGCGAAATCTGGCGGCGGATCTGATCAGGCGCCGCCCGTCCCGCTGAGCATCGCCTTCAACGCCAGAGACGCCGCATCCCGGTGAACGCGACTGCAACCCGGACCACGTCGGCTGCGGCTCGATGGGATTCCTGTCGAGCCGCAGGGAACTCGCAATTGCCGCCCCGGAACTGAAATCGAAACAGCCCCGGAGCGAACCTCCTTCACACGCGGCGTCCGCTCAGATCGGAACTTGAACCGCTTGGCCGGCGACGATGTACCAAGTGACGAACAGCGCGCAGATGAAAGCGCCAGGCAGATAGCTGCCGGTGCGCCGGTAGGTGAACGTTGCAATCACCGCCACCAACGCCATCAGGGGCAGGAACTGAATGGCGACGATGGTCCACAGCGGCGCTGTCGGCGTGGACACGTGCCCGCCGCTCAACCACGTCGTGAACAACAGCCCGCTGGCGAACAGAGTCACGTACTCGACCAGCAGGAACACCGCAAAGCCAGCGGCGAGCGCCGTCACGCTGGTGAGGTATTGCGCGCCGACGCTTTCGCCCTGCACCGGCAAGGCGGACAGCATACTGCGCAGCAACAGCACGAAATACACCGCGAACGGGATGAGGTAGACCAGGAACATCCGGAATTGCGCCGCGTTCATCAGCTTCAGCGCGACCACCCACCACCGGAAGTCCACCTTGAACAGGAAGTCTGCGATCAGCAGCGCCGCGTAAGCGGTCGCGACGCTGGCCAGAGCGATCAGCAGGGACGGCGCGATGTCAATGGGAAACGCGACGCGCGGCGCCCGCAGAAGGAACCCGAGGCCGACGGCGATCACCCCATTCAACAGGGCCCAGACCAAGACCTGGTTGGTGATGGCTTGCGGAAACAGCCGCGAGGGCGCCCAAGCCGAGCCCCACCCGATGAAGAGATAGAAGGTGAGCACGGGAATCGCGGCCGAACAGACCACGCCCAGCCACCAGAGGGGGCTGCGGGCGGCGCGCACGACGACCGGCGCACGGGCGATGCGGGCGAAGTACGGCTGCTTCAGCATCGCCTCGAAGGCGCCGAGCATGACGACGACACAGCCGACCAGCGCGACCAGCGTGCCGAACTCCTTGCGCGGCCAAATCTGGTCATCCGCCGGCAGCGGCGTCCCGCCCTGCAACGTGCGGCCAAACCACTCGAGACTGTCGCCGATCGCCTCTTTGGAAATGTGGTCCCACGGGTGGGTGATGGCGGGCGTGTAAAGCACACGGGCCGTGCCGTCGGCGATGGAGCCGTAGACCTGTCCGGCGACGACCGGTTTGTCGGTCCCGAACACCTTCCACAGCTTGTGGCTCTGGGTGACCGTACTGGCGCGATCGACCTCCCACATCATGACCGAAAATTCGTCGTACTGGCTGTAGACCAGCGCGAGGTTGTGCGGAAACTGCGGCGAACCTTCCGGCGCGACGCCGCTGCCGGTGCTCGACCCCTCCAGCACGATCGCCTTGTAGCCGTCCGGGTACTTGGCCGCCGCCTGCAGGACGGTCCAGCCGCCCATGCTGTGGCCTTCGAGACCGATGTTGGCGGGGTCGACGAAGTCCAGGCCGCGCAGGTATTTGAGACCGTCCGGGCCGCCAAAGCCGTTGGCGAAAACCGGCGGGCCGCTGTAGCCGTGCCCGGTCTGGTCGAGCGCCAGAACGACGTAGCCGCGGCGAGCGAACTCGATGGCGAAGCCGCTCTGCGTCTCGCGCGAATTGATGTAGCCATGCACGGCCAGAATGCCCGGCGCGGGGGTGGCTTTGGTCGCGTTGGGTGGGATGTAAAGCAGCGCGCTCATCGCAACGCCGTCGCTGCCGGTGAAACGAACGTCCTGGATGCGGACGCCGTTCGCCGTCTCGGTGATATAGGCCAGCAGCGATCCGGCGAGGACGATGAGCCAGCCGATCGCAAATAGAAGCCACTTTCTTTTCATCAGTTTCCCCCCGTGGGTCCGCGTCGTCGTCGCGCGGGCGTTCCTGTTTGATTTCGTTATTGTTATTTTCAACGCCTATGTGAAAATAATGGCATCAATTTCGAAAACGACAACGAAAATGTCGCGAGGCCGACGCCGGGCGCGACCGGATCGCAGAGCGACGTTCGTCAGCGAGCCGGCTGGACTCGCCGCCCGCCGGCCATGCACTGTCCGAAGCGCGAAGGGCCACGATTTTGTGATTTTTTTCCGAATGTTAGCAGCCGGCAGAGAGCGCTTCGCCGGTCCGCCCGAAGATAGGCCGCGGGGCCTTGGATCGCCGTTTCCGCATGTTCGAAGAGCGCGCGGCAGCCCTCGCCGCGACGTTCGGTCACAGCGCGCGGGCGCCGCGTCCAGCGGAATTATTGACACTTGAATTAAGTTATTAACTTGGCGCGGTTTTACGGGTGGAGTTTCGCCGGTTTCGGTCCGCCGCCGCGCCCCGGCCAGCCGCCGAGGCGGCGGGAAATGTCTTCCAATCCCTTGAAACCGGGCGGTCGCGTGGACGGCGACCGAGCAAACCAGACTGCGCCCCCAGCAATTCAGTCGGCCGGAAGCTTCTCTCTCAATGCCGGAAATGCCGCATTCCCGTGAACACCATCGCAATTCCGGCCGCGTCGGCGGCGGCGATGACGTCGGCGTCGCGCATCGAGCCGCCGGGTTGGATGACGGCGGTCGCGCCCGCCTCGATCGCCGCGACGAGTCCGTCGGCGAAGGGGAAGAAGGCGTCGGACGCGACGACCGAGCCTTTGGTCCGCGAGGCCGGAAGTCCCGCCGCGCGCGCCGAGTCTTCGGCCTTGCGCGCGGCGATCATCGCCGAGTCGACGCGCGACATCTGTCCAGCGCCGACGCCGACGGCGGCGCCGTCGCGCGCGTAGACGATCGCGTTCGATTTGACGTGCTTGCACACCCGCCAGGCGAAGGCGAGATCGGCGAGTTCGGCCGCGGTCGGCGCGCGCTTGGTGACGACCTTGAGCGTCGCGGGATCGAGCGCGCCGGCGTCGCGGTCCTGCACCAGCAGGCCGCCGGCGACCGAGCGCACGCTGACGGTCGGCGCGCGCGGATCGGGCAGAGCGCCTGCGACGAGCAAGCGCAGATTCTTCTTGGCCGCGACGATCGCCGCGGCCTCGTCGTCGACCGCCGGGGCGATGATGACCTCGGTGAAGATCTCGACGATCTTGCGCGCCGTCGCCGCGTCGAGCGTGCGGTTGAGCGCGACGACGCCGCCGTACGCCGAGACGGGATCGCACGACAACGCCTTCTCGTAAGCTTCGAGCAGAGTCGCGCCGACCGCGACGCCGCACGGGTTGGCGTGCTTGATGATCGTCGCGGCGGCCGACTCCTCGGGCGCGAACTCGGCGACGAGCTCGAAGGCCGCGTCGGTGTCGTTGAGGTTGTTGTAGGAGAGCTCCTTGCCTTGGAGCTGGCGCGCCGTCGCGACGCCGGGCCGCGATTCGGGGCCGACGTAGAAGGCGGCGCGCTGGTGCGGGTTTTCGCCGTAGCGCAATGCGCTGGCGAGCTTGCCGCCGAACGTGCGCCAGGCCGGCGCGGTCTCGCCGATTTCGCGCGCGAACCAGTTGGAGATCGCGGAGTCATAGGCGGCGGCGCGCGCGAACGCCTTCTGCGCCAGCGCGCGGCGGAACGCGAGGCGCGTCGCGCCGCCGTTGAGCGCCATTTCCTCGAGCAGGCGCGCGTAGTCGGCGACGTCGACGATCACGGCGACGTCGGCGTGGTTCTTGGCGGCGGCGCGGATCATCGCCGGGCCGCCGATGTCGATGTTCTCGATCATCTCGTCGAACGGCGCCGCGCGACGCAACGCGTCCTCGAACGGATAGAGGTTGACGATCAGGAGATCGATCGGCGCGATGCCGTTGGCGATCATCGCCGCCTGATGGGCGGGCTCGCCGCGAATCGCCAGCAGGCCGCCATGGACGCGCGGGTGCAGCGTCTTCAGCCGACCGTCCATCATCTCGGGAAATCCGGTCAGACTGGCGACGTCGATGACCTTGAGTCCGCCCTTCGCCAGCGCCGTAGCGGTGCCGCCGGTCGAGACGAGTTCGATCTCGCGCTCTTGCAGCGCCTTGCCCAGTTCGGCAAGACCGGTCTTGTCGGAAACCGAGATGAGGGCGCGGCCGATCGGCGCGAGGTCAAGGGCCATTTGGCGGGCTCGCAGGCTGGAGGAACGAATTTCGGCCGCGCCTTATCACGCTTTCGCCCGCGCCGAAACTCGCCTTAACGGCTCAGGGTCGGCGTTGCACGCGCGCGGCGAAAAAACCGTCGAGGCCGGACAGGCGCGGCTCCGACGCCTGCAGATGGCAGGGCAAGGCGCGCAGTTCGCCAGCCGGATTGAGACATTCGCTGAGCCCGCCGATCTCGCTCGCCGTGATCGGCACGCGCCGCACGTCGGGATTGCGTCGAATGAGCGCGGCGATCTGCGCCTCGCCCTCCTCAGGCTCGAGCGAGCAGGTGCAATAGACGATGATTCCGCCCGGCCTGGTCAGGGCGATCGCCTTGTCGATCAGCTTGCTCTGCAACTCGGCGAGCGTCGCCAAATCGCCCTGGCGCTTGGTCCAAGCGACGTCGGGATGGCGGCGGATCGTCCCGGTCGCCGTGCAAGGCGCGTCGATCAGCGTCGCGTCGAACGGCGCCGCGTCGAAGGCGAGCGCGTTGGCGACCGAGATCTCGACCTCGAGCCGCAGCCGGCTAAAATTGGCGGCGAGGCGCTTCAGCCGCTCGGCGGAACGGTCTACCGCCGTCACCTTCGCGCCGACGGCGGCGAGTTGGGCGCTCTTGCCGCCCGGCGCGGCGCAGAGATCGACCACCCGCGCGCCCGGCGCGACGGCAATGAGACGCGCGGGAATCGCCGCCGCGGCGTCCTGCACCCACCATTCGCCGTCGGCGTAGCCGGGCAGTTCGACGATCGGCGTGTGAGTCGAGAGGCGCACCGAGCCGGTCGGCAGGACGATTCCGTCGAGCCGAAGCGCCCAATCGTCGGGGTCGCGCTTGACCGAAAGGTCGAGCGTCGGTTCGTCGCGATGGGCGCGCGCGATTTTCCGCGCCGTTTCCTCGCCATAGGTCGATTTCCAGCGCTGGGCGAGCCATTGCGGCGTGTCGTCGTCGAACGGGTCGCTGGCGGCGACGATCTCGTCCTTGGCGCGCGCGACGTTGCGCAGCACCGCGTTGACCAGCCCGGCGAAAGGCGCGGCGCCGGCGTCGAGCCGCGTCGCCTTGACGGCGAGATCGACCGCGGCATGGTCGGGCAGGTCGAGAAACAGGATTTGCGCCGCGGCGGCGACGAGGGTCCACTCGAGCGCTCCGGCCCGCCGCGGCAGTCCCTTGAGCATGTGCAGCGCCAGCGCCTTGCGGATGGAGCCGAGACGACGCACGGCGACGACGGCGATCGACCGCGCCAGCGCCCGGTCCCGCGCGTCGAGCCCGGCGAAGCGCGGATCCGTCTCGGCGGCGGCGAAGCGCTCATCGAGCGGCCGCTGAAATGTCAGCGCGTCGGCGATCGCCTGGGCGGCGGCGAGGCGCGCCGTCAGACCGGGAGGGGTCTCGAGCGGCGGCGGCGCCGGTCCGCGCGACGCGCGCGCGTCAAATCCGCCGGGGCGTTTCGCGTTCAACTTCCGTCCTGCCGAATCACGAGATCGCGAAGATATGAACGAGTATAGACTGAAACGCCGGCCGGCCAGGCCCCCGCCGCGCGCCTTTCGCACGCCGCTGTGACGCAGTAGCCTAGCGACGATGAGCAAGGATCGACTCGAAAGCGGCGGAGACGCTTCGCCGGCGGTGACTTGCGACGCTCCGTCAGCGGGCGAGGCCGCGCGGCCGATCCCTGAGGCCGCGCAGCGCGCCCTTGCGGAAGCCGAAGAGCGCCGCCGCCGCGCCGCTGCCACGCCGGCCGCGCCCGAAGTCAACGGCCGCGGCGGGCTCGATCCGGCGCGCTACGGCGACTGGGAAGTGAAGGGAATCGCCGCCGATTTCTGACCCGACGCCGGCGGCGGCGCAGGCCTCCGCCCCCGCGGCCGGGGACGGCCGCGCCACTGCGGAACGCCTCGCAGCCCCTCAGCGGATCATCACCACCGGCGCGCCGACGCTGACGCGATCGTAGAGATCGATCACGTCCTCGTTCAACATGCGGATGCAGCCATAGGAGGCGGCGGTGCCGACGGAGGGGCGCATCGCCGCCGTCGTGCCATGGATCGCAACTTCGTCGCGGTCGAGCGTGATGGCGCGCGCGCCCATCGGGTTGTGCGGCGAGCCGCCGGGGATGAGATCGGGCAATTCGGGATGGTCGCGCTTGACCACCGTCGGCGGCGCCCAGGCGGGCTCGACATATTTGCCATCGACGCGGGCGTAGCCGCTCCACTCCTTGCCGGGCTTGGCGACCGCCACCGGATAGGCGATGGCGCTGTGCGAATCGAGGACGAAGTAGAGCTTGTGCGCGGTCTGCGAGATGACAATCGTGCCGGCGGCGTAGTCGGAGGGAAAGCCGACGACGGGGCGCGCCTCGGCGCCGGCCGCGCCCAGCCCCATCGCCAGCGCCGCCGCAGCGATGACAATCGTTCCGTTTCGCCGCCAACCCGACATGGCCGCGTCCCGCGTTCGAGCCTGGAGAAGACGCCAAGGATATCGCGACGCGGCGAAAAGGTCATCGCCGCCGCTGAAACGCGGTGAATCGAATCTGACTGTTCAATCGCGGACCTTGGCGCGCCGGCGCAGCCAGCCTTTCGGCTTCGCGGGCGCGTCGACTTGGGCATGAAAGGCGACGATTCGCGGCGCGATCTGGGCGCGGAAACGCGAACCGTTGAACACGCCGTAATGGCCGACGCCGAGCTGCAAATGATGCAGTTTCCTTTCGTCAGCGAGGTTGACGCACAGATCGTGCGCCGCCGCCGTTTGGCCAATGCCCGAAATGTCGTCGTTCTCGCCTTCGACCGTCATCAGCGCGCAGCGGCGGATCGCTTTGAGATCGACGGGCGCGCCGCGGTGGGTCATCTCGCCCTTCGGCAGCAGATGACGCACGAACACCGTCTCGATCGTCTGCATGTAGTACTCGGCGGTCAGGTCCATCACCGCGAGATATTCGTCGTAGAACTCGCGGTGCTTCTCGACCGAGTCGCCGTCGCCGGAGACGAGCTGGTTGAACATGTCGAGATGGGCGTTGACGTGGCGATCGAGGTTCATCGCCATGAAGCCGGAGAGCTGGAGGAACCCGGGATAGACGCGGCGGCCGAAGCCCGGATAAGCGAACGGCACGCTCTGCAGGCAATTGGCGCGAAACCATTCGACGCCGCGCCGCTCGGCGAGCTGATTCACCGCCGTCGGGCTACGGCGCGCATCGATCGGGCCGCCCATCAGCGTCATCGACGCCGGGACGTCAGGATGGTCGGCCGCCTCCATCAGCGCGACGGCGGCGATCAGCGGCACCGCCGGCTGGCAGACGCCGAGCGTGTGAACGCCAGGGCCGAGATGCTCGAGCATCGCGCGCAGGTAATCGACGTAGTCGTCGAGATCGAAGCCGCCGAGCGCCAGCGGCGCCATGCGCGCGTCGGTCCAGTCGGTGACGTAGACGCGGTGGGTGGGCAAGAACGCTTCGACGGTACCGCGCAGCAGCGTCGCGTAATGGCCCGACATCGGCGCGACGATCAGCAGCTTCGGCTGTTCGAACCCGGCCGGGAAATCGGCGCGGGCGAAATGCAGCAGATTGCAGAACGGCCGGCGCCAGACGATTTCCTCCCGCACGTCATGCTCGACGCCGGCGACGGCGACGCGCTTGAGGCCGAAGACCGGTTTGCCGTAACGGCGCGTCATCCGCTCGAACAGCTCGGCGCTGGCGGCGACGTTCTTGCCAAACGGCGTCTCCGACAGCGGGTTCAGTGGATTGCTGAAGATGAAATGCGCCGCGTCGGACATGGCGCGGGCCGGGGCGAGCGCCGCGTGGGCCGCTTCGTAGAGCTGGTAGGAGTAGCCGCGCAGCATGTCCGTCTCCCGCAGGCCGGTCTCGAGCCGGCGCTGAAATGCCAGCAATGAGTCCAAGCTAAGGTTCGCACGAGAGCGAATCAATGCCGTCCATGGACTTAACTGGCCTTGCTGTGGCGCAAAACCGGTTTCACTCGCCCATCGACAGCAGCGCGCCGGCCTTGCGGGCGCTGTCGACCAGGGCGAGGAACGCGGCGGCGCCAAGGGCCATCAGACCGGCGTTGATCGCCAGCGCCTCCAGCATCAGGTCGGCGCGCAATTGGCGGTCGACCACCGCCGCCCGCAGGCCCTCGAAAACATAGGTCGGCGGCAGGCACCAGGCGATCGTCTGCAACCACGGCGGGAGGGCTGCGACCGGATAATAGACGCACGCGAAGGGCATGATGAAGAACAGCACCGACCAAACGAGCCCTTCGGCGCCGAGGCCGTTGCGCAGCACAAGGCCGGACACCGCCAGTCCGATCGCCCAGCTCGTCAGCACGAGGTTGAGGAAGAAGCCGACCAGCGCCAGGCCGAGGCCCCACAGGTTGAAGCCGAAGAACCAGAAGGCGAGCAGCGTCACCGGGACGAGCCCGATCGCCATGCGGATCAGGCTCATCGTCATCAGCGCGGCGACGAACTCGATCGGCCGCAACGGGCTGATGAGCAGGTTGGCGATGTTGCGCGACCACATCTCCTCCATGAACGAGACGGAGAAGCCGAGCTGGCAGCGGAACAGCGTGTCCCACAGCAGCAGCGCGCCGATCAGCGTGCCGCCGGCGACCGCCATCGCGCCGCCGACGCCCGACGCCCCGGCCTGAGCGCGGATGTAGGTTTGAAGGAAGCCCCAGGTCAGCATCTGCACCGCCGGCCAATAGACGAGCTCGGCGAGGCGCGGCCAGGACGAACGCATAAGGTAGAGGTAGCGCATCACCAGCGCGCCGACCCGCTTGGGCGAGAACGCCATTTCCGCACTCAGCAAGGTCACCGCGCCCCCTCCTCCGCCGGCGCGCGGGCGACGTCGAGAAACACCTCCTCCAGGCTGTTGCGGCCGTAGCGGGCGATCAGTTCGTCGGGCGAGCCGTCGTCGACGATCCGCCCCTGCTTCAGCATCAGCACCCGGCCGCACAGCCGCTCGACCTCGGCCATGTTGTGCGAGGCGAGCAGGATCGTCGCGCCGCGGTCGCGGCGGAACGCCTCCAGCCGGCCGCGCACCCAATCGGCGGTGTCGGGGTCGAGCGAGGCGGTCGGCTCGTCGAGCAATAGCAGTTCAGGATCGTTGATAAGAGCTTTGGCCAAAGCGACGCGAGTCTTCTGGCCAGCCGAAAGGCTGCCGGCCGGTCGATCGAGAAACGGCTCGAGCGCCAGATCGGCGGCCAGCGTCTCGATGCGCTTCTCAAGGCCGGAGACGCCGTAGAGGCGACCGAACACGCGCAGATTCTGCCTCACTGTAAGGCGGTGCGGCATGTCGACATAGGGGCTCTCGAAATTCATCCGGCCGAGCGCGCGGTAGCGGTCGCGCGCCATGTCGACGCCGAGCGCGCGGACCTCGCCGGCGCTCGGCAGGGTCAGCCCCATGATCATGCCGATCGTCGTCGTCTTGCCAGCGCCGTTGCCGCCCAGCAGGCCGACGACCGTCCCCGCCTCGACGGCGAAGGAGATCGCGTCGACGGCCGTCGTCGCGCCGAAGCGCTTGACGAGTTGGCGCGCTTCAATAGCGGGGGTTGCAGGCAAGCGGAATCTCGGGGTCGGCGAAGGTCGAGCCGTTCTAGACGGCGACGGCGGCCTTGTCATCGCGAGGGCGGCGGGATGTTGTATGTCGGCCACACCTAGCAACGAAGTTTAGCTGCGACTCAGCGGCGCATAGAGTATGAACGTCGGCGTCACATAAGCTTCATGCGGGATGCCTAGGTTCGCCGCGAGCATTAAGGGGGCTCTGGCACAAAGGCACGGCGTCATCCGCGATAAGACGGGCGGTTGAACACGTTTGCGCCATAGTCTATAGATTCTGTCGAATAAAGATCCGTTGAGTTGGAGAGTTCCGGCGCGACGCGTTCCTCGGCGGAGATAGGCACAACGAGAATCGCGGTCGCCGAGCGCGTAACGCGACCGAAGAACCAGAAGCAAATCAAGATGCTGACCGCGGTGCGGGCGGCGACAAAAGTGGGGCACACTATGCGATTGTTGAAACCCTTGCTCCTGGCCTCGGCCGCCGGGCTGCTCGCCGTAGGCGCCGCACAAGCTGCGGACCTGCCGACCAAGAAGACGCCGCCGGCGCCCGCGACGCCCAATTGCTACGGGAGCTTCATGAGCTGGCTCGATTCGAGCCCGGCCGACTGCCCGCTGTCGGCCTACGGAATCACGGTCTATGGCGCGATCGACATGGGCGGCGGCTACGAGACGCACGCCACCAAGTTCAACAAGGATTATTCGAACGGCGTTTCGGAGCTGGTTGGCAAGAACAGCGGCAATGCGAGATGGCAGGCGGTGCCGAACGGTCTCAGCCAGTCCAACGTCGGCGTCAAAATCAAGGAACAGATTGCCCCGAACTGGTTCATCGTCGGCGACGTCAACTTCGGCTTCGACCCCTATTCGTTCCAGTTCGCCAATGGCCCTGCGTCGCTTGAGGATAACAACTTCCTTGGTTCGACCCCCGTCCAGTCCGCCAACGGCGATTCGAGCCGCGCCGGCGGCATCGACAACACCCGCGCCTATGTCGGCGTGAGCAACCCAACCTTCGGCACGCTGACCTTCGGCCGCCAGTATGCGCTGACCAACGACCTGTCGTCCGCTTATGATCCGTTCGGCGGCGCCTACGCCTTCTCGCTGATCGGCACCTCCGGCACGGTCGAGCAGGGCACCGGCGAGACCGAAACGGCTCGTGAGAACACGGCGTTCAAGTATCTGGTCAGCTATAACGGCCTGCGCGCTTCGGCGATCGCCCAAGTCGGCGGTTGGTCGGAGGGCAACGGCGCCCAGGCGGCCTATCAGCTTGGCCTTGGTGGCGATTGGAATGGCTTCTCGGTCGACGCCATCTACGCTTACGCCAAGGACGCCGTGAAACTCGGCACGTTTGGCAGCAACCCGACACTCACGAACCCATTGTTCAGTGCAGACACACTGAAAGCGACCCTTGCGGATGTCAACGCCGGGGTCGTCGGCGCCAAGTACAAGTGGCAGGCGCTGACGCTCTTTGGTGGTTATGAATACGCCCAGTTGTCCACGGCGAGCGATTTTAGCAAGTATTATGGCGCGGGCGCTAACGTCTACAACTTCAACGATAGCTGGACCGACTATCCGGGTGTGGTCGGCAAAAACGCATACCGCAAGGCTGAGGATCTGCAGGTATTGTGGGTCGGCGCTAAGTACGGCATCCTGAGCAACCTCGACGCCGCGGTTGGATATTACCATGAGTGGCAGAACGACTACACGACGGTTTCTGCAACAGCCATTAGTGGCGTCACGACTCAGACGAAGACCTGCGCCGCGAACGGCGGCAACCTCGCCTACTCGACCTGCGCCGGCACCACGGACGCCGTCTCTGGCATGCTCGACTGGCGCCCGGTCAAGCGCATCGACGTCTACGGCGGCGTGATGTACTCGAAGGTCGCCGGCGGCATGGCCAACGGCTTCAAGCGCCCCGATGGCACCACCTGGACGGACCCCAACAACACCGCTTTCACCGGCGGCGTGCGCATCAGCTTCTGACCGCCGCCTCCGCGAAATCGGAAACAATCGGACCCCGGGCCTCGCGCCCGGGGTTTTTCGTTGGCCGCGGGATGCTCCGCGACTGTGCGCGGCCACGCGGCCCGCCGGCCGCGCCCACGATCGGCGTCGCGCCGCCGATTGCGTTTCGCACAGGCGCGCCCTAAGAGGAACGAGCCATCGGCGCCGGCGCGGGTGTAGCTCAATGGTAGAGCAGCAGCCTTCCAAGCTGAATACGAGGGTTCGATTCCCTTCACCCGCTCCAATTTTTTCAATGGATTAGCGGATTGCCTCGGCGGCTGGTCGACCTTGGGACGGCCCTGGACCACACTTGGACCACGGAATCATTCAGCTTGGCGTCTGAGATTCGCGGGAATTGACGAGGTTGCCGGTGCAAGGAATACCGGTCCCGCACATTGCCTCCGCGCTCGCCCCCACTGCCCTCACCCGCTACAACACCACGGCGTTAGGCGACGCCGCAAGTGTCGAAACCTTAAGGACGCCGCGAGCCTGGCCTGGATGGCGCACGTAACGTTCACACGGGAGTAGATGAAGGCACTAAGACGATGCGGCGGTGCACCATCGGAAGCAGTTCGATCTCGCCCCCCTAGCTTTCCGTCGTCGCTATTGGCGTTGGCGTCTGATGCGTCGCGCCTGCGGAAGTCGAAGCGCAAAACGGTCGTGTTGGAACCGCACGCGAGTCCGCAAGTCGATTGGGGCCGCTGACCGGGGTCGAATGCAATGTTGCCATCCGACAGGACTGGAACCTGCGGCGGCCGTTTTCGTCGCCGAGACAGTTTACCCCCATTGGCGGCGTTGGCCGCGCCGGATTGGAGCCGGGATGAAATCAGAGGTGACCGCCGAAGATGTCCTGGGCTGGCCCGCGCTAGTTAACGGAGGTGCCTTGTTGTGACGCTCGTCGGCGAAGACTCGCATGAATATCTGGCGTAAGCCGCAAGATCTGCGAGAATCGCAACATGACGCGGCCATATCTCACGCAATCGATTGGCGCCCTTGAGACTCTTTTCGAGGAACGCCGCGACGATTCTACCGTTGTTGAGGCGCTCGTCCTCGAACTCCGGCTCCGGTCCACCGATCGCGCACGGCGTCTCTTGGAGTCCGTGCTCGCCGTCCAAGCGGCCCTGGTTGCTGCGAAGCAGACGACGTCCTCGGCGACCGGAACCGACGGAATGACGAGCAACGTGGTTACGGGGCATTTCTCCAACGCGTCCGCAGGGGTCACCGTTGACCGTTTACGGGTCGTGGAGGCGGATGCGCAGCCGGAACAACGCCGAAACGAGCCGCAACACGGCGGGCCGCAGGACGATGAACAGCTCAGGCTTGCCGCACTTTTCGAGACTTTGCGGCACCGCCTGCTCGATCTGACGCTGCGCAATCCGATGCTCAATTACAAGCCGCAGTCGCGTTCGCGGCGGCATCTGCAAATTGTCGATGACGCACCTGAGGACGTTTTCAGGCGGGCGGCGGTTGATGAGTTGCAGATCGACATCACGCCGCTGCCCGAGCCGCCGGACATCCCGGAAGACGAAAAGACCGACGAATTCATCTCGGAACTTAGCCACCGCAAATCGACTGATATCGATTATCAGGTCGCACTGGCGGCGCTAGTTTCGGAAGCGCGCGACGACGAATTCGAAATCGCCAAGCTCGACCGGACGCTGCGCGACCAGCTTCGCGCAGAGATGGGCCTGCCAGCGCGTCCGCCGCGTAACCAGATCGATCTCAACGATCATGCGCGGCAGAACAACATCAATCCCGCCATCGACCTCGACGGCAACAAGCCGAAAACCGGGACGCGGCGAGGCAAACTGCAAACCATGCTGTTGGCCGAAAATTTGCAGACTCGCATGGGGGCGATCCGCGACATTGCCCGGCTATCAGAACAGGAAATGGGGTTTTCCACTCTGTTCCTGGCCTTCGGATTCTTGGAGTGGTTCGAGAGCGAGTCCTCCGACCGCGCCCTATTCGCGCCTCTCCTGCTGTTGCCGGTTAAACTCGGGAGCAGGACGGAGGCTGGCAAGAAGATTTACAGCGTCAAGTCCACTTCGGAGGGCGCGAGCCACAACGTCACCCTCAAGAAGCGGCTCGAAGAGATGAGCCGTCGCCTGCCAGAGTTCGACCCCGACAACGACGAAGAACATCCGATCGAAGCCTATTTCGCCAGCGTCCGCACCGCCATTCAAGGGCTCCCGCGCTGGCGGATTCGATCGTTTCTGACGCTCGGACATTTCGCGTTCGGGCGGCTCGCGATGTTCCAAGACATCGATCCGAACCAGTGGAAGAATGACCCCTCTCAGCATGATCTCGTCGGCGCTATTTTGCGTGGCGCCGAGCGGACTGGGAACGGCGAAGCGGAGGCTCTGCCCCGGCTGCCCGACGATTATGAGATCGACGACCCACAAGTCAGCAGATTGGCGCCGCTCCTTGTTCATGACGCCGACGCGTCGCAGCACAGCGCCATCGTCGACGTGATGAGACAGGAAAATCTGGTCATTGGTGGTCCGCCGGGAACCGGCAAGAGCCAGACCATCACCAACATAATCGCCAACGCTCTGGCGCGGGACACGACGACGAGCGTCCTGTTTCTGTCGGAAAAGCGCGCCGCTCTTGAAGTCGTCAAGCGTCGACTGGACTCAGCCGGTCTCGGAGAATTTTGCCTGGAGCTTCATTCGGAGAAGAGTTCGCCGCATAGCGTGATCGAAAGCCTGAAAGAGCGACTCGAAAGCGAGCCACCTATTCGTCCTGCCCATGCGATGAGCAAAATGGCGTGGGAGCAAGCGCGCGACGCGCTGTCGGGTTATGTCGACGAACTTCATTCACCCGACGAGGACGGCGATACCGCCTTCAAATTGTTCTGGAAGAGCATTGCCGGCGAAGCGCCGAACGGCGACGTGCCGAATGAAGTGATCCGGGCGGGGCTCGCCGAACGATTGCTCGCCGATCCCGACGAGCAACGCCGACTTGTGGCCGAGGTCAGTTTCTTCGGCTCCCTGGCCGAAGCGTTCCAGGATCGCCACGGCCCGCGCACCCTCTCGCCCTGGGCGCAATTGCCGCTGCGCGCGCGAGCCAGCGAGGACAGAGACGTTCTCGACGGTCTGCAAAAAATGCACGCGGCCGTGACGCAGGCTGCTCCAGTCGCTCAGGATGTCGAGGAACACGGCCTGTCCTATTTCGACGGGGACGGATTGCGCGCGGTCGCCACCATTCCGCAGCCGCCCGCGCTCGAACACGTCGACTTGCTTGCCCGGATCGCTCCCGATGAGATCAGCCAGGCGCTTTCGCTTATCGCTGCTCTGCGACGAATCGAGGCGGAGCTAGCCGCTGATCCGCTAGACGGCGCAATTCGGAAGGATGAATTGGATTCGGCTACGCGGCTTGCCGGCCACATCCTGGACGCCTCGTTGCTGGCGTTGACGCCTCGCGAAATTCGTATCCGGTCTGAAGAAGCTGTTCGGCGGGCCGAGCAAGCCCTGCACCGAATCGACGCTACGCGGCGAATGCGCGAGTTGCTCGGCGTCGACGACCACGCGCCGTTCGAAATCATTCCCGCGGTCTGCAACGCCGCCATCGCGGTTTCCGCCGTGCCCGTCCTTTTGCGCGGGTGGCTATCATGGAAACCGGCTGGCGAAGAGTCCGACTATTTGGAAGCGCGGTCGCGTTGGGCGGCGCTCGCGGCAGCCGACAGTAAATGGAGCGATAGGCTCAACGGTTACGATCCAGCCGCCAGACCCGATTCCTCGGCGTTGCGGGAGGCCGCCAGCGTCCTGTCGGAGAGGGGCGTAGCCCTCAAACCATGGCGCCATACGGACCTGAAGAAGGCCAGGGAAATCGCCGCGGGGCTCGGACTGGAACCCAACGACGGGCCGGCGGCGTTGAGAAGTTTCGCCGAGCATCTGGAGGCGTTGTTCGCTTTCGACCGCGACGCGTCGATTGCGCAATCGATTGGCGTGCTCTGGAATGGCATGGGCACCGAATTCGACATGATGGACGACGCTTCGAAGATGAAGTCCTTCATTGCGAGCAAGCTCGATCCTCTGCCCCACGGCGCTCAGATCGCTGAACTGCTTTTCAATCTCGACGACGTCGCCGTTGCGGAACTTGGCAGGGAAAGAGAAGTCGCCATTGCGAACCGCAAGAGTGCCTCAGAGGACGATGACGGTTTTCGCGGCTACTCGATTGGACAGGCTTACGAGGCCAGGCGCGACAGGTGCCGGCAAGCGCAGTCCACGCTCGCCAACGAGGATTTGCGTGCGCTCGACGGAGTGCCGGCGCCGCTAACGACGCTCGTTGCGCGATCGCGGCGGGAGGCGGATAAGGGCCGTCTTACCGCGCAGATTGCAAGTTTCGAAGCTGCAAACAGCCTTGCGCCGTTGGTACAACGGCCCGAGGACGCGGATGCGATCGCCGCTGTCGCGGCTTGGATCAGTGTCATCCGCTCGTCAGGTCTGCCTACAGCGGCGGCGCGGCGCCTCTTGAAGACCGACGGCGCAGCAGCACGCACGGCTATGATTCCCGTAGCGGAATGCGCCATCCGAGCCCTCGAAGCCGAAAAGGCCGCGAGCGCAGTTATCCGAGAGAGGTATGGCACGGAGTTCTTCGGCGTGCCCCATGCGCGGTTGTCGGCGACGCTCTCGTCTGCGCTTGGACGAAGCGCGGAGTTGAAGGAATTCCTGAGTTTGGCGGACGCCAGGCACCGCCTCGACGATTCCGGCTTGGAATCCTTCATGACGGCCATTGAGGGGACGCAACTCTCGCCGACGCGCTATTCGGACGTTTTGGAATACGTCCTTGTGCGCCGTCGGGCGGAACGCCTGCACCATTCGCGTCCCAAGCTGAGCGACGCCTCCGGCGCCGAATTGAACGGTCGGCGCAAACAATTCGCCGATCAGGACAAGCGCAAAATCGCTAATGACCGTGTCGAAGCGTATCGGAAGCTGTCAGAGCGCCGACCACCTGCGGGAAGCCGAGTCGGCGCACAGAAACACTGGACCGAAATGGCGCTGATCAACGCCGAAAAGGTGAAGGACAAACGATTTCTGAACGTTCGCGCGCTCTTACAGCAGGCCAATGGCGCCATTCGCGCGCTCAAGCCGTGTTTCATGATGTCGCCGATGTCGGTGGCGAAGTTCCTTCCGCGCGACATGACGTTTGACCTCGTCATAATCGACGAGGCCTCGCAGATGCGCCCCGAAGACGCGTTGGGCGCCCTGCTTAGAACGCGTCAAATCATCGTCGTCGGCGACGCCAAACAATTGCCGCCGACAGACTTCTTCGATCGCGCCATGGATAGCGACGACTTCGACGACGAGGAGACGGACGACCTCACCGATGAATCGATCCTCGAATCCTGCGCCAAGTCCTTCAACGTGGTGAGAAACCTCAAGTGGCACTATCGCAGCCGATGCGAGAGCCTGATCGCCTTCTCCAATGAGCAGTTCTACAATAAGTCGCTCATCACTTTCCCGACGGCGCGGCCTGGCTCGTTCTCGGTCGATCTCGTCCGAGTCGACGGCGCCTACCAGGTCAACCAGAACCCGGCCGAAGCCCAACGCATCATTGAGGAAGCCATCGGCTTGATGGAGCGGTTGATCGACGCTTCCGAGGAGTTTGGCACGATCGGCGTCGTCGCGGTCAATTCGAAACAGGCCGAATTGATCCGCAGCGAATTCGAGCGGCTGTCGGCTGGAAACTCGAAGGTCGAGACCTACCTCGAAAAGTGCGAAGAACTCGGCGAACCGTTCTTCATCAAAAACCTCGAAAACGTCCAAGGCGACGAGCGCGATTTCATCATGATCTCGCTCACCTACGGTCGGGAGCCCGGCAAGAACGTCGTCCATCAAAGATTCGGACCGATCAACCGCAGCCAGGGACACCGCCGGCTCAACGTTCTGTTCTCCCGTGCACGGCGCAGGATCGGGCTGTTCTCCTCAATGTCCTCGCTGGACGTTCAGGTGACTGAGACCAGCAAGCTCGGCGTCCAAGTCCTAAAGGCCTATCTCGAATATGCCGAACGCCGGACGACTGCGGACGGCGCTCTGACTGGGAAGCCATTCGACAGCGACTTCGAATACCAAGTGGCCCAACGCCTGCAACAGCGAGGCTTCGAAGTCGACGTGCAGGTCGGCGTTTCGAAGTTCCGCATCGATCTGGGGGTCAAGCACCGACAGCACCCGTCGATCTATGTCGCCGGGGTCGAGTGCGACGGGGCGAGCTATCACAGCAGTCGCAGCGCAAGAGACCGCGATCGGCTGCGCGAGGAAGTCCTGCGCGGCAAAGGATGGAATATCGTCCGCATTTGGTCGACAGACTGGTTCTCTGATCCCAACGCGGCCACCGACCTACTCGTCCGCGAGATCGAGCGGTTGGAAGCGCTGCCCGTTCGAGGCCAGACCGATATCGTCTTCGGGCGCGAAACGACTTCCGCCCCAGTTGCGCCGGAGCCTGAGCTGATCGCGGAACCCATCGTCGCAGAAGAGTCGTCCGCGCCCGCGTCCGCCGACGTCGTCGCGGCACAGCCGATGGTCGTTCCAATCGAACCGGGGAAAGCGCCTGAGCCGTCGCTTCTGACTGGGACGGAGCCATTGAGCCGCGCCGAGATTTGGCGTGCGCTTGAGGAGCTACGGCGCACTGTCATTGAGGTGGAGACGCCGTCGGACCCGCACCGCAGCATTCTGCGCGACGCCATGATCGAACACTTCATCGCCGTGCGTTTCTCTGACCCGTCGGAATGGTTCGACCGCGTTCCAACCCACCTCAGGCAGGGATGCAACCCAGGTCAACGGAATAAGTACCTGGGGCAAATATGCGACGTGATCAATCGCATGAAGGAGTAGCTGGCCGGGTTGGCGCGGCGTCGGAAGTTGACGCCGACACGAAGCCTCTGCCGTTCAATAGACGCGCACGCAGGTCGCCGTGAGGTTGATAATCTTCGTCTTGTCGCTCAAGACGTTGCCATCCTCGTCGACACCGAGATCCTTCAAGGTTTTGGAATACGCGGCGTCCCAAGCGTCGTAGCAAGCATTGAACGTCTCGAACACCCTGGCGGTTTTCGCGCCACGCTCGCGCAGGTTCGCGTATGTGTAGTCGCCATTGTCCGCGCCTACGGCGGGAGTCAGCGCGAACATTGTTTTATATCCCGCCAGAGTATGCCCAGTCACTTTAGGAGCGGGTACGCAGTCGGACATGAAGCCGCCATCGTGGTCCACGTCGGCGGGAGGTTTGTCGCGGATATTGATTGCGGCGTCCTCACACCCCTCAATATCTGTAAACCATTGATACGGTGCTGCGCGACTATCTGACCAGTCGTGAGAACTGTTGGCCTTACACGTGTCCTCGCCCTTGGAGTTCTTGCCAGTGGGCTTGCACGCCGCGTATACGACTTTGAAACCTGCGTCACGGTTGGCGATCATATACGGTAATGACGTGAGTCTTTGGCCCCACTCGGCGTCGAACGCCTTCTGTTCCGCGGCAGCTTTAGCGTCGCTCTCCGCTTGCCGTTTCGTCGCCTGCGCAGCGGCTAGCGCGTTTGCCTTGGTTCGATAGAAGACGACGACGGTGTTGCCGTCCTGTGAGGTCTTGCGATAGTCGACTTCGATGGCTTTAAGGCTGGCTCCCGAGTTCTCGATCGTCGGATCGCCCGCCTCATGTGACGCCATTTCTGCATTCCAGTCCGATACCCCCAAGGTGACTATGCCCTTTGGCCGGACGCTAACCCAAGAGTAGCTCTGGTCGGTGAGCGACTGAGCGTAGCGCAGAGGGTTCCGGGCCTCGACGTCTCCGCTGGCGTTGACCGTGTACCAATCGCCGTCGCCGATCGAGTAGTCGTACCTCAGTGACATGACGCCCTGGCCGGCCAACATCGGTAGCATGGCCGTCCGCGTGTCGACCTTGCCGTAGCGCTGGCCCTTGTGGCCGAGGATCGCGTCGATCTCGACCTGGCGGGCATGGAGTCCCATGAGGACGCTCGACATGCGGTGGCGCCAGCCATGGTTCGGCTGGACGTCTGGGTCCTGGACGCCGATCTCGCGCACCCAGCGGCCAACATAGAGCCGAAAGCTCGGCAGCCAGCCCGGGGCTATCGGCGCGGATCGCGGTTGGAGGGATGAGCGAGGAGCGATCCGGGCAGCGCGCCTTGCGCTTCCGGTGCGTCGGCGTCGGCCTCCCACTTGTGGGCTGTCATGCACTGACGCCGCGCGGCCAGTGGTCTCCGGGTCGGCACGTTCTATTGTGCCGCCAGAGAATTCGAGCGGTCATCGAGCGGAAACCTCGTCTGGTCGGGTCAAGTCTTTCGCACGGTCTGGAGCGGCCCTGATACGTGCGCGGACGCAATTGAACGCGTCGCTGCTCAGTTTGAGCCCCTCTTCTTTCTTGGCCTGAGAATCGGTCGCGCCGATTCACTGGCTGTTATTCCCGCTGCCCGTGCACCATCGAATACGAATCCCATGCCGAGCGCTTCGAGCGCGCGGCGAATATCTTCCAGTGTGCGGTCGCGAGGCACGCGACCTTCCATTTCGAACAATGCAATCGTTCGAGTGGCCACCTTCGAGGTCTCGGCCAATTCATCTTGCGAAATGTTGAGCCACGCGCGTGCTGCGCGGCACTGAGGTGGAGTGAGAATCATCATTCGTTAACTATGGCACACGAATGCGCTATGAGAAAGATCATAAATAAGGTACTTTGGCGACAATCGAAAGGGCTTTTGGTGCCCGGAAGATAGGAGCCAATTTCCATGCGTATCACCGAGCGCGCCCGTTCCAAGTTCGTCGTCGGCACGGCCCGAAACCCCGACGAGGCGCTGCATGAAGCCGTTTCCCGAGCCGTGAGTGGTTCCGTGAACGCGGAGTTCAAACCCGATCCGCTGTTCAGCGTCGAGTTCTCGAACTTGCTTTCGACAGCGAATTCCGTCGTCAAGAAGCACGGCCCCATGATCGAAGACGTCATCGCAGCCGAATTGGAGCGCGCCGAGCTGACGGTGCAACGGAATACTCCGATCCCGATCACCAGCGCCGCACTGGCGATGGTGAACTCTCGCGACTACCCCGAATTGTCCAGGCAGCAGTTTGCCTTCAACGAAAAAGACATTGCCGACACTGTCGACGTCGACATCCTCGCGATCGACGAAATCAACGGGTGGGCCTGCGCCGTTTCGGTGAAACGAGGTAACGGGTTTACGGAGCCCAAGAAGCGCAAAGCGAACGAGCGCGAACTGCGAGCCCTCGAACTCACCCTCGCGTCGCGGTTGCGTCAGCAGGGATATCCGACGATCGAAACCGCGGCGGTCGGGGTCATCGACTATTTCGGCCAAAGCGGATTCTCGGAGGACCTGGCGATCAATGGTGTCAGCATCGATCAGTTCTTCGACCTGCCGATCGTCGCCGCGATCGACCGCATGACGGCTTCGTTGAAAGCGGCATTCGACGTTGAACTGCTCCGGCTCCTGGAGCCGATCCTGCGGGCGCTGAACCTTGAGGCTTCGCCCGCCGCCGGCCCCGATGCCGACGGTGTATTGAGGCCCAGAGGGCGGCGCTCCCGGCTCCGGGCCGTTCCCGCTGGTGTGACGTCCAATTTCAGGCCGTTTTCCGATTTCGCCGCTGCACACACCAGGTAGGCCGCGAGGCCTCCGCCCAAAGCCGGCAACGAGCGGCGTAGCCGCGCAAGTCCCCCACAAACACGAAGCAACGCCGCGCTCGCTTTGAGCGCGAACAGGAGAGACCTGTCATGTCGAACCGGATGCTGAATGACGGCTCCACCCATCCTACGCCGCTCGGCTGGTGGCGCAGCCTGCCCGCCGACGAACTGGGATTTGGCGACGTCGGCCGATTGCGTCGCGCCATGAGCGGTCTCCAAATCTTTGGCGAACCGCGATGGAACGCCGCTGTGACCGGCGACGCCGCCGAGGCTATCGGTGTCGCCATTCGCGTCGCCGTCACGAAGCCGTGCATCGACCCGGTCGTCGACCTCGTCATGAGCGCGGTGCTCGGCGCCGCTATCAAGGAGGACCACGGCGCTCGGCATTTCCTGGCGCATATGTTGCGCAAGCGCGTTGCTGCCGACCCCCTCGCGGAAAGTATTGCCCTCTCCTGGATCGCCGCTAGCCGCGCCGCCGCTCAGGCAAGGCGCGCTTCTAAGCCGCACGTGCGGATGCGACCGCCGAGGCGCCGCCACATCGCCTCCTGCGGCGGCTCGGCGCGGCGCCGCTGAGGCACCCCTCTCATCGAATTCGTCTTCTCAGTCAATCGCCATTGGGGCGCCACTTCCCGCGCCCGTCACCAGGAATTTGGACCCGACCAATGTCCACCCTTTCGAAAGCCAAGGACAAATCGACACGGTCGCCCAAGGCGAGCGCCGCTTTGAACGCGTCCACGAATGGTGATGGCGGTACGACGAGACAATCCATAGCGATGCGAGATGCGATTTCCTTCGGATCTACTAGCCTGCCGTTGGTCGTCGGCGTCTCGACCCGCGCTTTGTTCTCGCTCGAAGAGGAGCACGAAGTTTTCGTCCGCGAAGGTGAAGACGCCTACTGCGCGCTGCAACGCGACCGCGAGGCGATCCCGCTGGGACAGGGATGCGCATTTGAGCCGATCAAGCGGCTGCTCGCGCTGAATCCCCGAGACAGAAATCAACTTGTCGAGGTCGTCTTGCTCTCGAGGAACCCGCCCGATCTCGCTCTGCGGGCGTTCCGCTCGTGCGAGCACTACAATTTGTCGATTGTGGGCGGCAGCTTCACCAGTGGCCGCCCGATCGCGCCGTTCGCCGCCGCCTGGGGCGTGGATCTGTTTCTCTCCAACGATGAAGACGATGTCCTCGCAGCCTCTGCGGCTGGAATGGCGGCGGCGCGGTTAGGTCCTGTTCCCGCTGAGGCTGAAGCCGCGTCCCACGATGAAGTCCACTTCGCCCTCGATGGAGACGCCGTCATCTTCAGCGCAGAGTCCGAACGCGTCTTTCGGCTGCACGGGCTGGAGACTTTTGAACGCCACGAACGGAGCAACGCGCTAGTTCCTATGGCCCCCGGCCCGCTCGGCGGCGCGTTCCTCCAAAAGCTTGTTCAGATTCGACGACTTTGCGTGAAATCGGACGGAACGAGCCGCGTCAGAATCACGATCGTCACCGCCCGAAACGCGCCCGCCCATGAGCGCGTGATCCGAACGCTCCGTTGCTGGAACGCGCCGTTCGATGAGGCCCATTTCGTCGGCCATCGGGCGAAGTCGCGGTTCCTCGCCGCGGCCGGGGCCCACATCTTCTTCGACGATCGGGAGGCGAACGTGAACGACGCTTCGCGATTGATCTCAGCGGGGCTCGTGCCATGGGCACTGACGTCGCGCGACCGTAACAAAGGAGCGTAGCGTGACTTTCCTGTCGGAAATCGTGAGGCGATATTATCCGCTGAACCGCGAGCCGGCTTTAGCGATACAGGCGAACGAGCCGTTTCTGATCGACAATAACGGAATCGCATTCGTTGACGCTGGCGATGAGGACGCCGAGAGGCCGACCGAGATCCTGCGCGGCGACGTCGCCCTCGCGGCCGTCTTGCTCGACAGCGCTGGCGCAACGCCGGCCAACTTCGAATCCGGCGTCCACGTGATCTACGTCGCCGACCGCTTGATCGATGGCGTCCAGAAGGTCATCGAGGCCACGTCGTCGAAGAATTTTCATAGCATCTACGCGTACAAAACGGGCAAGCCCAGCGACGCTTTTTGGATCAGTGGAAAATACGACGAGAAGACGGTCATCGCCGCGCTGCAATCCAACGCGCTGCTGATTGGCGTCGCGTCGTCGAATGCTGACCTTCCCACGGGCTTTCCGCAAGTCGTCGATCGCGAGTGGGACATTCCCTTGGTTACGGTTGACCACATCGAGGCCGCGATCCGGTTGATGACAGGTGTGGTCGTGTCGCTGCCGGACAAGAAATATGACGTCATCTCCGTTCTCAAGGCGCTGCGGCCTGGCGCGGCGCCGGCGAAGGTCGTCCTTGATCTCAAGGCTCTCCACAGCAACGACTGGGCCGACGACGACGCCACCGAGGCCCGTGCGTTGGCCGACATCGCCGACTTGGCGGACAAAGCGATCCAAGCTGGCGGGGACGAATCCGAGTCTCTTGGCCACGAGGTGAAGAAGGTCGCCACGCGACTGCGCGACCTCAGCGGATATGGCGAAGCCAAGACATGGGGCGTGCAATTGGCCGCTGACTTGGCCGATTACAAGTCTGGCAAGCTCGACTGGGAGGACGTCGACAAGGGCCTTTTGCTGTCTGGCTCTCCTGGCTGCGGAAAATCGTTCTATGCCCGCGCGTTGGCTGAAGAATGCCAGGTCCCTCTGCTCTTGTCGTCCTATTCCGACTGGGAGAGTGCGACGGGCAGCGGCAATCTGATCGCCAAGTCGATCAAGAAAGCGTTTGCCGACGCGCGAAAGAAGGCTCCTTGCATCGTTTTCATCGACGAAATCGATTCGGTCGGCTCACGCGGCCAGCGCGGTCACAACAGCGGGTGGTTTGACGTCGTTATCAATACCCTTCTGGCAGAACTCGACGGTGCCGAGCCGCGAATCGGCGTCGTCGTCATCGGGGCCACGAATCACCCTGCGAGCATTGACCCCGCGCTTTTGCGGCCTGGCCGTCTTGATCGCCATATTGCGATTCCACGCCCGACGATCGCCGACCTCAAGGGGATCCTGGCGCATCACCTTGGCCACCTTGGCGGCCTCGATCGAGCGGCTCGGGATTGCCGAGGCCTATCACCGGCGGAAATCGCTCAGGTGGCCCGCGAGGCTCGCCGGCTGGCGAGGACATGCAAGCGGAAGGTCATGGCCGCCGACGTGTCCGACGTCATCGCCAGCAGGAGAGGCGCGCATAGTGCTGATTTTGACCGGATCGTTTGCATCCACGAAGCCGGTCACGCGATCATCTTTTCGAGGCTCGGTTTCGCGGTCGAATTCGTTGACGCCGACAACAGACAGACGCTTGCGTCTCTCCCTGCCGGATCGCCAAAAATCGACGAGATCGAGCGTCACTTGGCGGGAACCATGGGAGGTCGCGCAGCAGAGATTGCCGTCTTTGGAGAGCCTTCTCACGGTTCCACGACGGATCTCGAACAGGCGACGTCGATGGCCTACCTGGCGATCTCTAAGGCGGGATTGGGTGGATCGCTGATTTCGCTCCCCGACAACCTGGCGATCAGTTTGCCTGACGTCCGCAAACGCGTGGAGGATTTGTTGACGAGGGCGATGGATCGCGCGTCTAAGGTCATCGCTGAGAACCGCCCGACCCTCGATGCGCTGGCGGCTGCGCTGGCGGAGAGTCGGTATCTCGACGCCCTCGAAATCAAGGCCGTGATTGGTAGCCTGAAGACACAGTCGGTGTGCAAGATCGGTGCGCCGAAGGAGATGCCCGATGACCAGCGTCAGCCTTCGTGATTGTCGGCGCTAGTTGGCGGTCTACGACTCCCGCTCGGCTCCCTTGTTCTGCTAGCGACACGGGAAGCCACGCGTGGTCATCGCCGCCGACTACGGCGCCATCGCATCGTCAGAGCTGTCGCGCAAAAGAACGGCGTCGGCGATTCCCGGGAATTCCCTGCCAAGCGATTTTGCGCGCTCATCGCGCACGTCGTCAGCAAGTTCTGATACTTGCTCTACCGATTCAAATATCCGGCTCGGTTTAAATCGCTGTGCGGCCCGAGCGCAGATTTGCGCGCTAAGTCTCTGCCGAAAGGAGGATCAGCCCTCGCGACGAAACCTGTCTATACGCAATTCATGAATGTGAATTATGGGGTATAGTTCCTAGCTAACGCCGCGAGCAAAGATGTGCGTCGGACAGCAATGGAGACAACCGATGCACGCAGAAGCGACGCCAACGAAATCGCTCGCCCAGCTCAAGCGAGAGCTTGCGAGGCAAGTTCACATTCAAAAGGAGGCCGCGCAAGCCGCTGCAAATCTCAAGCGCCAAATCCGGAATCAATCGCCTAGCGTACGTATGGCGGCGGCCCAGGCGATCGGCGAGGCTATCATCGCGGCTTACGCTACCGGGCTGCGCCATTTCGACGCCGAACAGATTCGCTCAGAAGCGATTGATTTGCTCCCGAAGCGCAGGAAAGCGGACGCCCGCGATCTGCTCGCAACGTTGTTGGCCGCCCCCACGTCTGACCGGAAGACTTCAAACGAGCTTTACGAGGGCAGTCGTGCGGATGCGCCAACGCCTGAAGCGGTCAGCGGCTTGACCCCGACCAACGCCTCGTCAGGTTCGGGGGAGTTCTCGCCCGACGCCGACAAGCTTCCCGAGCCGACCAACTATGTTTCGCGATCGCTTCGGGCGCCGGTTCGACCCGGCACCTTCGTGAAACGAAGCTGATTCAACAAATGGAGGCAGCGGCAATCCGGCCGTGGTGGTCACGGATTTTCTGGCGCCGGCAGGTCGGCTCGGTGCTCATGGCTCGCACCAGTCCCGACTTTGTTGTGGGCCAATCGACACGCGATTGCGCCAAATTGGAGATTCTGGATTGCGACAAACAACTCCCAGACAGTGACTCCAGATTGCCTGAGCGCCTGCGCCGCATCGATCTCAGCGCTCTCGATCACCTCGACGACTTTTGCCGTCGACGCCGCGAAAGGTATATTTCGGCGATTGCCAACCGCGGCGGCGACATCCGGATCGCTCTCATAGACGGAGAGCCAGAACTCCATAGGGTCGAGGGTCCGTGTTGCCCGTCGGATCAGCCGATGAATCGAGGGGGCATCAAAGCCCCCCTGCGTTCCCACGACTTCGAAATCGCTCCATCCAATTTGGTGCTTAAGCTCGGCCAGCGCGTACAAAGCTTCGTCGCTGCAATCGCCGTCGATGGAAAGCCACTCATTTTCCACGGTAATTGACGCCGATCCGACATTCACGACGATCATGTCGTCCGCAATCGCCTGCGTGCGCACTGGCCTGCCGCCAACGAATTCCTCGAACACTGCAAAAGCATCAAGGTCTGCCAGATCGATGCGCTCAGATCGACGCGAACTCGCCCTTAAAGAAACGCGCCGCCGCCGCACTTCCTCGAATTCGGCGTTAAGGCGCGCGACCTCGGCGGAGGCCCTTCGTTCAATGGCTTGCGCCGCCTCCCATTCGACGCGCAGTGCCCGATGCGCTTTGATTGCGTCGAGCTGCGATCTTGCTTGCTCACTTTCAGTTCGCCTGTGCATCCAGCGGGGTAGGCGCCACTCTGCTGCCGGCAACCCGCGTTCCCTATTGGGACGCGGATCGACACGCACATCAATGCCATTTGCGGTCAGAACGCCGTTCAACTTTTCGGCGACGAATTCTCGCAGCGCCCTGCCGCCTCTCGCGCGAAAGAACTGGTTCCACACTCGATCGCCAACTTTCGATCGCGCGAAACCAGCGCTCCCGATCGACCGCGTACTGATGATCGCGTGAAGATGAGGGTTCGGGCCGCCATCGTCCGCTGCATCAACATGATAGTCGACCTGCACGGCGAGATTATTCTCCGCAAACCCACCGTAGATACTCCGAACGACGTCGCCCACGAGTTCCTCTGGAATGTCTCGAGGAAGTTGCACATCCAATCGACGCGCCTCCTGGCCGTTCCACTGCCGCTCAACCCTCGCGGCTTCCTCCCAAAGACGACGTCTGTCGTATGCCCAGTTCGGAGCAGAGGGCGGCAACAGCAGCCAAGTCTGGCGGTGTTCGCCGGGCGCAACAACGAACGTTTGCGAGACCCCAGCCAAATCGACCGCCGTACCGCCCGTCTGATAGACGGAGCGCAACCAAGCAGTTTGGCCGCGGGAACGGGCGAGGATTGCAAACGCAACACCTAACCACACGGTTTTCATGTGTACGTCACTGTATTAGTGAATTCGTCCTCTCAGCATCACGCAGCAGGATGCAACGCACAACCCGTTGCCATTCTGGCGGGCGCCGTCTTCGACGGGCACCACCTACTCTTCGGCGATTTCGCCGCCATGGGATGTGAGCGCGGCGGTTCCCAAAGAACCGGCGAGATGAAACGCGTCACGGCTGCACGGGCCCGGCTCGCGTCGCAGTGCCGCTGCGATCTCTTCGGCAACAAAAAGGGCATAGTTCGAAACTTGCGGCAGACCCATCAATTCGCCAAAAGTACCTCTGGCCAACGGACCCGCAATGAACAAAGACGCCACGGCTTGGCCGCTCGAGTCCACGGCCCGCGCGGCGCGTGAGGTCTGGATCCCGAGGCCCGTGTTGTCGAGACTAACGATCCCCTCCGCAGCGAGACATCGTAGGAAAGGCTGCGCGCGCAGCACGTCGCCATGGGCGGGACCTGTCGCGACGATGATCCTGTCGAACAATCGAGCTTCCGTCGTCCCCTTCCGAACGTTCCGAAGATCGATCCGAAAGGTGCCGCCTTCGCGCGCGACTTCGCCAAGCCGAGCCTTAAGGATCTCCAACGAACCGTCGGCGAGCTTGCGGTCCAGCACGGCGTCGATCTGCGGCGCGACACGAAAGCGATGAACATCCCAAAACGGCCGCAAGTGCCGCACAACGCGACGGCGCGCTTCGGCGTCGAGCGCACGCCAGACGTCGCCGCCGTTTGTACGCAACGCGTCGAACACGGGATGCCAGGAGCGGCCGCTCGACTCTGCGACTTTCACGGCGCGCCTGATGTCCGCGACGAGGCGCGTGGCAGTCCGCGCCGGGTTCGAGACGAAATCACCCTCCGGCGGAAAAGCCTGCGGCGGGTGCCCTCGTGCGCGAAGGCCACGCCGCGAGATCATCACGATGCCGCCACTGTGTCGACGCGCGTCGAGTGAGGCGACCAGATCTGCGCTAGTGAGGCCAGTCCCGACAATCAGCACGCTGTCGGCCTTGCGAACCCCGGCGAGCGCATTGTCGGTCAGCGGATGAGCGATGAGCGCCGAATCGCCTTGCCACGACTTTAGTTCCGGGGGAATGGCCGGTTCGGGATGGGTCGTGGCGACAGCGACCCAATCCGCATCCCATTCCCGACCCCCGCGAGTGCATAGGCGCCAAGCTTCGCCGATCCGCCCAAGTTCGACAACGGCGTCATGAATGTGGCGCACGCGCCCGCTGGCAATGAACGGCCTCAGAGTTTCGTCGACATAGCGACCGAACTCGCGTCGGCGGGGGAAAGCGCCGCCGCCGCTAAGGGCTTCTGGGTCCGCGTCTAGAATGCCCGAGGCTTCAAGCCAACGGGCGAAATGTGTCTCATCATCGGGTAGTAGCGACATGCGCGTTGCTGGGACATTGATGCGATGGACAGGATCGGCGCCGCCATAGGCCAGCCCCCCGCCGAGCCGAGCCCGCGGCTCAAAAATAATGACATTCGCGTGCGCACCGGCGCGCGCCAGATGGTAGGCGATCGCCGCGCCCGAGAAGCCGCCGCCGATGATTGCCACGGTCGGCCTCACAGGGCTCACGACGAGGCTGCCTGTGCGGCCGGGGCCCGCGCGCCGGACAAGATCTCGCCGAACGGCCCCGTGTTAACGATGCGCTCGCCCACGCCCACCGCACGTTGCAGCGGCAGGCGCGGCAGCAGCAATTCGGCGACGCGATAGGCCTCTTCCAGATGCGGATAACCGGAGAAGATGAATGTATCGGCGCCGATGCGGCGGTATTCGTCGATGCGTTCCGCAAGGGTGTCGGGATCGCCGACGAGCGCGGTGCCGGCGCCGCCGCGCACAAGTCCGACCCCCGCCCACAGATTGGGATAGACTTCGAGCCTGTCGCGTCTGCCCCCATGCAGTTCGCTCATGCGCCGCTGGCCCACCGAATCCATGCGGGCGAACACCTGCTGCGCATTGGCGATTGTGGCGTCGTCGAGCTTCTCAATCAGCCGATGCGCGGCGGACCAGGCAGCTTCGTGAGTCTCGCGCACAATCAGATGGAGACGTACGCCGAGCGTCACATCACGGCCCGCCTTGTCCGCCCGGCGGCGCACGTCGTCGAACTTGGCGGCGACATCCTTGGGTGGTTCGCCCCAACTCAGATATTTGTCGACCGTGCGGGACGCGACGTCGTGCGCGGCTTCGGACGATCCGCCGAAATAGAGCGGCGGATGGGGCTGCTGCACAGACTGAAATGAGAGGCGCGCATCCTCGACGCGGATATGCTCACCGGAGAAGGTGACGGCCTCGCCGGCGAGAATGCGTTTGTAGACGACGAGGAATTCCTCGGCGGCCCGATAGCGTTCCGCGTGCGACCAAAACACGCCGTCGCCGCGGTTTTCCTGGGGATCACCGCCCGATACGACATTGATCAGGACGCGGCCGTTCGAGAGCCGGTCGAGCGTGGCCGTCATGCGTGCCGCCTGGGTCGGCGAAAGCACGCCCGGACGCACAGCGACGAGAAACTTGAGTCGCTCTGTGAACGGCGCCAGTGCCGAGGCGAGCAACCAACTGTCTTCGCAGGCGCGGCCCGTGGGAATTAGCACGCCCTCGTACCCCAGCGAGTCCGCCGCGAGCGCGATCTGTTTCAAGTAGGGAAAATCGCCGGCGCGCGCCGAGTTCGGAGAGCCGAGGTAGCGACCGTCGCCGAAGGTCGGCAGGAACCAGAAAGCGCTGATCTTGTCGGGGGCGGTCATGCCTCGCCTTTCAGGATTCCGATCTGCGGGTGCGTGGACGCGCCACCCTTAGAACACATAGTTTGTCGATAGAATTTGTCAAATGATACTCGCGAATATAGACTGCGCTGCCATTTGACCGCAGAGGCGCCCCTTGAGCCGCAAGATCATAGACCTCCGCAATCGCCCGGCTTTCCTCCACGACTTCTACGGCGCGCGCAGGGACACGCCGGAGTTCGCGACAGCGCGTTGGCTGAATCAGCGCACAGGCTCTCTCGACGTCGAACACTTTGTGCGCTCGCAAACCGAGGACGGCTACGTCGACGAGCTTCGCAAATCGGGTTTCGAAGCGGCCGTCGTCATCGGGCGCGATACGCCGGCTATCCAGAACGACAACGACGAGATTCGGGAACTGGTATCGCGGCATGACCTGCTTGTAGGCGTAGGATCGGTCGATCCACGGCGGCTCGGTTCGCGAACGATTGACGAAGCGGAACGGGCGATCCGCGTGCTCGGCCTCAAGGCGATCAATCTCGAACCTGGCTTCGGCGACCCGCCGCTTGCCTTCGACGACGCATTGTTTTGGCCAGTTTATGAAGCCTTGCAGGCCTGGGATGTGCCTGTGTTCCTGATGACGGGTCCGACGACGCCGGATCTGGCTTACAACGATCCGACCGCCATCGGCCGTGTAGCGCGGCAGTTTCCGCGATTGCTGCTCGTCGTGCATCACGGCGCTTGGCCGCGGGTCGACGAGATCATCGGGGTCGCGTTCCGCTATGCGAACGTGACGCTGGTTCCCGACATGTACATCTTCCAGCCGGGTGGACGACTTTACGTCGAGGCCGCGAATGGGGCTCTTTCGGATCAGATTGTCTTCGGTTCGTCCTATCCATTCCGCGCGATGCGACAGTCGGCGGACGATTACGAGAGGCTCGGGTTCAAAGACGCCGTACTCGAAAAGGTCTTCCATGCGAATGCGGCTCGGCTGCTGAAACTTCCCTGATCGCGGCGTCAACCCTGCTGTTCAGCCGCGACTTCCGTTTGCGTCGCGATCTCCTGGGCGAGGCCGAGCGGCAGCGCCGTTTCCGACTTCAACTGCTGAAGCTCGAAATAGGACGAGACACGTGTTAGCGGCATCAACGCTGTCAGACGGCGGTAGAATGCTTCGTAGTGGCGCACGTCGATCGTGACGACTCGGAGAAAGAAGTCCATGTCGCCTGCGAGGCGATGAAACTCGACGACTTCAGGCATCGCGCAAACGGCTTCAATGAAGACCTCGATCGTCTGTGGCGCGTGATCGCCAGTCTGGATGATCACCTGAACAGCCACGCCGAGTCCGACTTTCTCAGGCGCGAGAATGGCCACGCGCTTTCGAATGACGCCACACGCTTCCATGCGCTGGATGCGCTTCCAGCAGGGCGTGGCTGACAAGCCCACCGCGCGCCCGATTTCGGCGACCGTTGCGGTCGCGTCCTGCTGGAGGATCTTGAGGATCTTTCGATCTACCGCATCGACTTTCAAGGCCGCCTCTGCCTCGCCGCTCTTTGAAACCGTCGCCGAACAAGTACGTAACCCTCATTATCCATCTTGTCGATAGACTTAATATAATGTGAAATTCTCCCGACCGTTGGCGGGACTCTTCGCTCGAATCCCGACACGCATTTCAGCTCCACGCGTGCAGTGGCGGGGTCTTCCCGTTGAGGAAATAGTCGCCGAGAATTGCATACTTCCAGCGCACCGGATCGTGCAGCGTGTGGGTGCGCGCATTTCGCCAATAGCGATCGAGATTGTATTCGGCGAGCGTCGAACGTGTGCCCGCAAGTTCGAACAACTTGTTGGTAGCTTCGATCGCGATTTCCGTGGATAGAACTTTGGCCTCGGCGGTCACGACCTGCGCCCAGGCGACATTCTGCGCGCTCGGCGCTTTCACGGCATCGTCGATCGCTCTGCCCGCCCTTTCAAGCAACGCCTGCGCCGCGTGAAGCCGCAGCGTGAGACCGCCGACCGCCTGGATCGTGTATGGGTCCTCGCAAGCATGGTCTTTGCCAGAATCGACCCACGCGCGGCTCTTGGTGCGAACAAAGTTCACAGTTTCGTCGATCGCGGCCTTCGCTATGCCGGTATCCACTGCGACCTGGATGATCTGAAAGATCGCGCCGTCAGCGCTCGGCCTGTCATAGCCTTTGTAACCAGGCACGAGGTGGGTTTTAGGCACCTTGACGCGATCGAGTATGACTGTCCCGGAGAGTGTTGTGCGCTGTCCGAACGAGGACCAGTCGTCGATCACGGAAAGGCCGTCCGCGCCACGATCGGCGATCGCGTACCAAGCCCGTCCCTCCGTGTCAGTCGCCACAATCGGTACAAGATGGGCTAGCAGCGCGCCGGTCGAATAGAACTTGCGGCCGGTAACGACGACGTGGTCGCCCTTGTCCTCGAACCGCGTCTCGAAGTCTGCGGCGCGCTTGGATCCGAATTCGGAAAAGGCGTTGCCGAAGCGGGTACCCTTCAGAACCTCATCGAAGAGCAACTTCTGCTGCGCGTCGTCGGACACCGTGCGGATCGCAGCCACAACGCCGATATGATTCTGTGAGATTTGGCCGATAGAGGAATCGGCGGCGGAGATAATCTCCACGACCTTTGAGATCGTCGCGTAGGAGAGTTCCGGCCCGCCAAAGGCCTTGGGCACGTTGAGCGACCACAGCCCGCTCTGCGAAAATGCGTCGAGTTCCTGCACCGGCCATTCCCGGTTCCGGTCTCGCAGGGCCGAGCGTTCGGCGAACCCGGCCGCCAGCGATTTCGCAACCCCGAACGCTTCCGCGTCGCTGCGAATGACATGCGCCGGACTCGAGGGACGCGCGACGGGGGAAACCGGCTTCAGGTTCTTGACGTGATCGTTCATGCCCATGGTCTCCGGGGTTCAGGCCGCACGCGTTGCACGGCCGAGATAGAAATCCTTCATGCCGCCGCGCGATCTCAGCGTCGCTGCGTCTTCCTCGTGAGCGGACATGCCGTTTTCGAGCACCACCGCGCGATGGGCGTAGGCCAGCGCCACCGCGGAATTCTGTTCGGCCACAAGGATGGCGAGGCCTTCTTCCTGATTGAGACGCTTCAACGTGCGAAAGATGTCCTGCACAAGGAGTGGAGCGAGGCCCATCGAAGGCTCGTCCAGAGTGAGCAACCGCGGTTCCGCCATCAGCGCACGGCCGATCGCCAGCATCTGCTGTTCGCCCCCCGAGGCGAGGCCGGCCGGCGATCGACGCCGTTCCGCGAGCTTTGGGAAGTAGCCGTAAGCACGCTCGAGGCCGCGGGCAGTCGACGCACGTGACTTTCCCGCGCCGATGGCGCCGCAGATCAGATTTTCCTCGACCGTTAGCGCACCGAACACGCGCCGACCCTCCAGCACCGGTACGAGTCCGCGACGCACGAGGTCGCCTGGCGAATGCGTGAGGATATCCGTTCCATCGAAATTGATGACGTCGGCGCGCGCCTGGCCGCGGACTGCCTGCAACAGATGCGAGACCGCCCGCAGCACCGTGGTCTTGCCGGCTCCGTTGGCGCCGAGCAACGCGACGATCTCCCCCGGCCGCACGTCGAGATCGACCCGGGTAAGCGCGATGATGGCGCCGTTGTAGTCAACGCGGAGATTTTCGATCGTCAGCAATCGGTTGTCCGCTTGCAACATGTCGCGCACTCCTGGGAAACGACGGCCGGCGGCTCACGCCGGCCGGCCGAGGATCAGTTCGAAACCGGAACGGTCTCGCCGGCGCGGATCGGGATTCCCTTCTCCTTGGCGTAGGCCTCGGAGGACTTCTCTATGATTGGGCGCAGCAGTTTCCAGTCGGGAGCGATCCAGTCGGACACGACATTCCATTTCTTGCCGTCCCAGCGCTGGAACGTGACGTAACCGTCGCCTTCGTGATTGTCCCAGGTGACGTTGATCGAATGGAACAGGCCCTTGGCGCCCAACGCTTCGACACGAGCAGGATCGAGCTGAAGATGTTCGAAGCCCCAACGCACCTCGTCGCCGGTCAATGTGCGATGGCCAAATTTCTCCTGCGCGATCCGGATCGCTTCAACATTCAGGATACCGTTGACTATGCCGAGGTTGTGATAGACTGAGCCGATGCGCGACTTGTCTTCAAGATTGCCCTGGCCGGAGCCGTAGACTGTCTTCACGATCTCCTGGACCACTGGATATTGCTCGCCGGACGCTTGCGTGGTGATCGCGGTGTAGCCGATCGCGGCGTCGCCAGCCGGCAGCACGTCCTCTTCCGAGTTGGACCAGACGTTGCCGACGATATGGTCAGCGGGGAAGCCTTCCTTTGCAGCCGTCTTCAGGGCGACCGGATTCATGACGCCCCAGCCGCGCAGCACGACATAGTCGGGATGGATGCGACGGATGGTGAGCCACTGCGATTGTTGTTCGACGCCAGGATGCGGCACCTCGATCTGCTGCACCTCGAACCCGTACTTCTTCGCGAGCAGCTCATAGATCGGGATCGTCTCCTTGCCGTAGGGCGAGCCGTGGTAGAGAACGACGATCTTCTTGCCTTTGAGATTGTCGAGGCCGCCGAGCTGGCCCGCGATGTAGTTCACAATGCCCGACGTCTCGCTGTAGGGGTTCAGTAGCAGCGGGAACACGTAGGGGAAGACGCGTCCGTCGGTGGAATCGGTGCGGCCGTGATTGATCGTGATGAGCGGCGTCTTGTCCTGCGTGATGCGATCGATCATCGCATAGGCGATGCCGACCGAAAGCGGGTTCCAAGCGGCGACCGCGGGATGGCTCTTCAACCGCTCGTAGACCTCCACGCCGCGCTCGACCTCATATTGCGTCTCGCCCTCGGCCCAGGTCAGCTTGACGCCGTTCACCCCGCCGTCGCGAATGTTGATGAGGTTGAGATAGTCGATGAATCCACCGAAGAAGCCGGAGCCGCCGGCGGCATAGGGGCCGACGCGATAGCTCTGCAAGGGAAAGAACTGCTCGTCCGCGAACGAGAGCGAGGGCGCAGCTGCGAGGGCGCCGAGCGCGATCGCAGAAGCGAGGGCTAGAGGTTTCCAGCGGAAGCCGAATGACATTGTGAACTCCTTTGGCAGTGCGTGTGGGGTTGAAGACCTAGCGCGCGGATGGGGAGGTAAGCCGCCGCGCGCGACCGGCGAGACCGCCGGCGACGCGCTGGAGCAGCGCGGCGAGTCCGTCGGGCTCGGCGATGAGGAAGCCGATGATCAGCACGCCGAGGAATATGCGCTGGATCATATCGAGCGAACCGGAGTCGATCCCTCCGCCGAATAGCGCGGCCGATAGGCGCGACAGCAGCAGCGGCAGGACGACGATCAGTGCGGCGCCCAGAAAGGATCCGCGGATTGTTGAAAGACCGCCAACGATGACGATGAAGAGGATTTGGAACGAGCGGTCGAGGTTGAACCCGTCCGGCTCAACGGTGCGCAGATAGGCGAAGGCCCAAAGCACGCCAGCGACGCCAATAATAAAGGAGGAGGTCGCGAAAGCGACGAGCTTGGCCCTCAGCACCGGCACGCCGATGATCTTCGCCGCGGTTTCGTGGTCCCGAACCGCCATGAAATCGCGCCCCGCCTTCACCGAGACGAGCCGCCAGGCGAAAGCGGTCAGCAGCATGACCACCGTCAGCGTGAAATAGTAACGCCCGAGCGGAGTCGTGAAGCCGAAACCGGCGACTCGCAGTTCGGGCGCGTCGATGACGCCAGAATTCGAGTCGTTGGAGAACCAAGGAAATTTGGTCAGCGCCCATTGCACGAAGAACTGCGCAGCCAGCGTGGATACGGCGAGGTAGAAGCCCTTCAGCCTCAAGCTCGGCAGCCCAAAGGCAACGCCAATCAGCGCAGCGACGGCGCCCGCCGACAGGATCGTCACGGGCAACGGCAGCCCGGCCACACGAAGGTTGAGGTTGAAGGCGGCATAGGCGCCGATCGCGAGAAACGCCGCCGATCCCAAAGAAACCTGACCCGTGTAGCCTGTCAGGAGATTGAGCCCCACGGCGGCGAGCGACAGCGCCAGGAACGGCAGCAGGATCGCCTCGAACAGATAGTCGGTTCCCAAGACCGGCGCGAGCAGATAGGCGGCCGCGACGACCAGCGCGACGGGAAACCAGGCGGGCGTTTGGCCGAGGCGGCGCATCTTCAAACCCTTTCCACCAAGACGCGACCGAAGAGGCCCGCGGGACGCACCAGCAGGAAGATCAGCGCGACGACATAGGCGAACCAGATCTCAATGCCGCCGCCGAAGAAGGGGCCGAAATAGACTTCCGCGAGCTTTTCGCTGGCTCCGACGATCAGCCCGCCGACGATGGCGCCGAGGATCGAGTCGAAGCCGCCGAGCACGAGGACGGGCAGCGCCTTCAGCACGACCAGCGACAGGGAGAACTGAACGCCGAGCCGCGCGCCCCAAAGCAGCCCCGCGACAACCGCCGTGAAACCGGCGGCGATCCAGGCAGTGGCGAGGATGAGGGGAAGACGAAGCCCGATTGCGCCAGCGGCATAGGAATCGGAGGCGGCGGCGCGGAAGGACAGTCCGACGCGTGTGTATTGGAAGAAAGCGATCAGCGCTGCGACCATCGCGCTCGCGACGGCTGCCGCGAAGAGGTCGAACTTCGAAACGAAGACTCCGTAGACATTGAACGGCGTATCGCTGACGCCGATGTCGAGCCCATGGACCTGCGCGCCCCACATAAGCTGCGCCACGCCTTCGACAACGTAGGCGAGGCCGAGCGTAGCCATGAAGAGCGTGATCGGGGCGCGATTGGCGAGTGGCCGCAACACGCTGCGCTCAATCGCCACTCCGACAAGCGCCATCGTGGCGAAGACAATCACGAGCGCCACCGGGGCGGCGATCCCGCGCTCAACCAGCGACACGTAGGTCAATGCCGCAAACAGCAGCAGCGGGCCCTGCGCGAAGTTCAGCACGCCAGAGGTTTTGTAAATCAACACGAAGCCGATCGCGACGAGCGCGTACATCACCCCGGACAGGAGGCCGCCGACGAGGACCTCGACGAAGAAGTAGGGGTCGAAGTCAACCATGGCTCAAGCCTCTTCTTCGGCGTGGGGAACGCCGAGATAGGCGTCGATGACGGCGGGATCAGCTTGCACGTCTGCGGGCGAGCCTTCGGCGATCTTGCGTCCGTAATCGAGCACCGCGACCCGGTCCGACATGCTCATCACGAGGCCGATGTCGTGCTCGATCAGAACGATGGTCGCGCCGAGGCTGAGGCGGACCGAGCGGATGAATTCCGACATCTCCGCCTTGTCGTCCATCGTCATGCCGGCGAACGGTTCGTCGAGCAGCAAGAAATGCGGTTTGCCGACGATCGCGCGCGCCAGTTCGATACGCTTCTGCACGCCATATGGCAGAGCGCCGACGAGTCGGTCGCGATAGGAGCCCAGATGAAGCAGATCAAGCGCTTGATCCGTCCTGCGTCGCACTTCCGCTGACTCGGCGCGCGCCCGACCCACGCCGAGCACCTGTTCGAAGATCGTCGAGCGCGCCGCGAAGGAGAGCCCCGTGGCAACGTTGTCAAAGGTCGTCAGGCCCTTGAACAGGCCGAGATTTTGAAACGTGCGGGCGACCCCGAGGGACGCCAGGCGCGTCGTGGGTGAGCGTGCGTAGGCCTGCCCCTTGATGACAATGCGGCCCTGGTCCGGTGTGTAGACGCCAGTGATGACGTTGATCAGAGACGTCTTGCCGGCGCCGTTCGGACCGATCACCGCGGTGATCGCTCCATCGACGAAGGCGAGATCGATATCGCGCAGCGCCGCGACGCCGCCGAAGCTGAGGCTCACGCCTTTCAGCGCGAGAGGCGTCCTGTCGCCGCGCGCCGCAGGCGCCCCCGATAGGGCGTTCGCCTCGGCTCGGAAATAGGACAGCGGCTCTCCATCGTCCGTCCCCGGGAAGGGGATGGACGCTCTCGACAGCGTCGTCATATCGATCTCTCTTGCGCTTTAGCGGATAGCGTTCGCGATTATTCCGCCGCGACCCGAGTGCTCTCCCGCCGCGCTTCGAGTTCGCGCACCAGCGGGATCACATGTTCGCCGAAGAATGCGACCTCCTCTTGGAAGTGCAGGAAGGCGAGCAGGATCAGATCGGCGCCCGCGTCCTTCAGGCTCAGGATGCGTTCGGCGATCTGCTGCGGCGTGCCGATCAGGTTGGAGCGGAAGCCGTCGTTGTATTGCACGAGATCGGCGAAACTCGACTTGGCCCAGTTGCCTTCCCGTTCTGGCGAGGCTTGGCCAGCATTCTTGACCTCGGCTCCGAACGCGTTGACGGCATCGGGGATCGCTTTGTCGATGATCTCTTGGACGACCCCCCTCGCCTCGGCCTCGGTCTCACGCGCGACCGCGAAGGCGTTCACGCCTATTTTGACCTTGTGGTCGTTCGCTGCGGCCTTCTGGCGAATATCGTTGACCTGCTTGGCGATCTCGTCGGGCGTATTGCCGTTGGTGAAGTACCAGTCCGAAACTCGCGCCGCCATGTCGCGCGCAGCGCGCGACGAGCCGCCCTGGAAGATCTCAGGCTGCGGATCGATCGGCTTGGGTTTCAACGAAAAATCGTGGAAGCGGTAGAAGTCGCCGAGGAAGGTGAATTTGTCCTCGCTCCAGATGCCTCGCACCGCACGAATGAACTCCTCCGAACGCCGATAGCGCTCGTCGTGGTCGAGCCAGGCCTCACCGATGGCGGCGAATTCGCCGCGGAACCAGCCCGACACGACATTGATCGCGACGCGGCCCTCGGTCAGATGGTTGATGGTCGCGATCTGCTTGGCGACCAGAGTCGGATTCCACGGGCCCGGAAGAACGGCTGCGATCACCTTGAGGCGTTCGGTCGCCGCCAGCAGCGCGTGGCTGAAGGCGACAGACTCGTGCTGAAATTCGGCGCCGTATCCAGCGGTGAAACGGATCTGGGTAAGCGCATAGTCGAAGCCGGCGTTCTCGGCGATCTGCGCCAGCTTTCTGTTATAATCGATCGTCCAGTTGGTCCGCTGCTCGATGCTGGATATCACGAGTCCGCCAGAGACATTGGGCACCCAATAGGCGAACTTGATGGGATCGCGATGTTTGGCGAGCGACATGAGGGGCCTCGTTCTTTTGTGTGAAGTCATTCCGCCGCAAGCGCGACGGGCGAAGGCGTGGTCGCGTAACGCGAACGCCAGTAGATGAGTGCGTCGGGCGCCTCGCGCGTCTCGATCGCGCGGGGTTCCCCGACGATGATCGCGTGGGAATGACGCTCGATGATCTCTTCGACGCGGCATTCGACGGTCGCGAGCGCGTCGGCGAGCAGACTGACTCCGTAGGGCGAGACGACCCATTCGGCGCCGTCGTAGCGCCCCTCGCCCTTCACGCCGCCGCGGCCGGCGAACCGGTCCGCGATCGCCTGCTGGTCGCCGCGCAGCACGCTGAGACCGAACGCCCCGCCGTCCCGGATCGCAGGATAGGATGACGAACCGCGGCCGAGGCTGATGACGACCCGCTCGGGATCGACAGAAAGGGAAAAGACCGCCGTACCTGTGTATCCAGTTCGATGAGGCGCCCGTCCCGCGGTGATCACGCAAACCCCGCCGGCGAGCTGCCGCATAGCGTCTACGAGTCGCGCTGGGGAACGGTTGTTAAAGAGAACGGCGCTCACGCTCGACCTCATTAATGCTATCGATTTTATAGACATATTGTCGCAAGAGACATATTGTCGCAGGGTGCGATGAGGCAAGTCTTTTTTCTCGTATTGCAGATCAGGTTACTGAAATAGCCAAATCATTTTTCGTATAGACGCCTGGAGAGAAAATCATTCCAACATGTCTGCGGAGAGAAGAATATTATCCTACTACAGGCGAACGCCGGCTTATTGCGGATCATTGCGGAAGTGGGCAATCTCGGTGTCGGGGGGTCGGCGCCCGTACCGGCGCGACGCCGCAATTCGAGATTGGCGTCCGTCCTCTGGAAATACCGCATCGCTGTGAACAGGCGCGCCACCTCGCCCCGCTAAGTGCAACAACCGCAATTGGTTGCGACGCCGCTCTGCGGCGGGCCCCAGCCGGATCACAGAGAGAAACGCGATGACGCCTGGCCCCGGCTTCGATCTCGCCGTCGCGCTGCTGTTTGCGGTACCTGGCCCAACCAACGCGCTGATTGCGGTTGCCGGCGCGCGGCGCGGCGCAAACGCGGTTCCCATCGTGGTCGGCGCGGCGCTGGTCGGCTTCATCGTCGCGGTCGCCGCGCTGATCGGAATTGCCGGTCCCTATGTCGTCGCCCAGCCTGCACTTGGGTTGTCGCTGCGGGCGTTGTGCGCGCTGCTGCTGGCGCGTTCGTCCTGGCGGCTGTGGCGGACGGCCGGCGCCAGGGCGGCTAAACGCGACGCGACCAGCCCCGCCGACGTGCTGGCGACGACTCTTGTCAACCCCAAAGGGTTGATCTTCGCCTTTGCGATCTTCCCTCCGCTCGCCGACGCGGCCCAGGCAATCGAGGTCTTCGTTCGGTTCGCGATTGTCGCCCTCGTCGTGATGAGTCTATGGGGAGTCGCCGGCGCGGCGTTAGGCCAGGGCGCCGCGCACCGCATTGGCGCGGCGATGGTCGACCGGGCCGGCGCCGTTGTACTCGCCGCCTTTTCGGTCGTCGTGTTGGCGATCGGCCTCGCGGGATGAACTAGCCTCGTCCAACTTGCACTCGCTCGGGGAGTCCCGAAGGCCGCGAATTCCGCATCGGGTCGCTCGACCGCGAGCGCCTTCAATCGGGCGAGTTCCTCCGCTCGCCTGCGTCCCTGTCGGCCAGCCGACAGAAGTGGACGGCCAAACGCGGTAACACGCATGCTGTTGCGGTGGGGCCTCGCCGTCTCGGCCATCGGATCGAATTGGACTGACATCGTCGATCAGTTCGGCCTTTGGGAACAAAGTCTTTAGCGAACTAAGAATTGCGCCGCGGAGCTGCCGCGTCGACGCCCGGTGGCCGCGACTAAACGACAAAGTCAGGTTGTTCACGACGCCCCACAAGGCGTTTGGCGATGATCGCGCGGCGCCGGCCTCGCCTCGCCTCAGAACTTAATCTCATGCTAGATTCCATAACGACAAGATAACACTTGCCGTCGGTTCTGCGGGATTGACCGAGGGCGCGGACCGCGGCGTATCTTGTTCGCGGCGACGAATACAAGGGGAGAGCCATGCAAGGCGATCAACGTGTCATCGAGTACCTGAACAAGGCTCTCCGCCATGAGCTGACCGCCGTCAATCAATATTGGCTGCACTACCGCATTCTCGACAATTGGGGCTTCAAGGACCTCGCCAAGACCTGGCGCAAGGAGTCGATCGAGGAGATGGAGCACGCCGACCTGCTCACGGCCCGCATTCTGTTTCTCGAAGGCCACCCGAACATGCAGCCAAGCGACGGGCTGCGGATCGGACAGGACCTTAAGCAGGTCCTCGAATGCGACCTCGCCGCCGAGGTCGACGCGCGCGCGCTCTATCTCGAAGCCGCCAGGCACTGCGACACGGCGAATGATCGCGTCTCCAAGAACCTCTTCGAGAAGCTGACGACGGACGAGGAACATCATATCGACTTCCTCGAGACGCAGCTCGAACTGATCCGGCAAGTCGGCGTCGAACTCTATGCGCAGAAACATATGGGAGGGCTGGAAGAGTAGGCGCGCTCAGGCGTTCTGTGACGATTGCCGCCACGAACTCCGCGGCGTCGTGCTTACGCTTGCCGCCATCAAAGCACAGCCGACTTTCAGCCTCGTTCTTTCAACTCCCTGTCCGCTGACACTGACGAAGCCGCGGGCGCTGGATCAGACCCCGGAGCCGGGTCCTTCCATCGGCTACACCCATCCGTCGGGGGCATCGCATTGCCGGGTGAGGCCAAAAGTCGCCAAGGTCGGGGACGATCTCGAGATCGGGTCCGGGGACCGTCACGGCAATGGCGGGGCTTTCGCCCTAGCACTTGTGGAAGAAGCGATAGGTGTCGGGTGTGAACAAGCGCCCAAGTTTGACCCAGCCAAAGCAGACCTAATCAGCCGCTTGCGACGCCGATCGGCGTTCAGACCCTGCGCCGCTTCACAGTCTTGAGCGAACTTCACCGCAATGCCGGTGGCGGCGACGCGCTGCAACGGAGCGCCGCCGATGTCGACGCAACTGACGCCGTCGATTTCAAAGTCGAGGCCGATGATCGCGTCGGCGTCATAGTCCTCCGCTTCGCGGATCAACGCTTGAAGCGCCACCAGACGGTCGTCCTCGCCGGCGGTGGCGCCGGCGGCGCGCCAAATGGCGCAGGCCTTGATGCGGCCGATCAAGTAATGGCAGCGGGCGCCCTCGAGTTTATGGCTACGACTGAACTTGCACGACTTCTATCGTTGGTTGGAATCGGAGACTTGGTTCCCGCGCCGATAGGGTGGAATTAGACCCAGTCTTACTGGGGCGAGTTCGGCGCTGAAACTGTACCGGGAGTCGGACCGTGAACGCCGCCGCCCTGAGTCGGCTGTTGAGCGCTTCTCATCAGGAATTGCGGAACGAGCAAGAGCACCATCAGAATCAAGAAAACGATGATCCGGTGGTTGACCGGCACACCCGAGTTGCCGGCCGCAATCTTGCTGGACATCGGTCTAGAAATGACTTGACGCTGCGGCAGGAGCGCGATCAGTCGAGCGGCAATCTCATGGGCGTTCGAGCGAGCCGACGTCTCTTCAGGTAGCGCCGAAATCAGCAAACGCATTCTCTCCGTCGCCGATTCCGTCGACATCTTGGCCAAACTCGCGGCCTCGTGCCAAGGATCGATGTCCAATCGCGCCAAGGCCGACAGAACACTGAGCAGCATTCCATTTTGTTGAAGCCCGATCGGCGCAATCAGAAAGGCTTCGAATTGCGATCGCTCGATCGAGGCCGAAGCAGAACCAGTCATGTTAGCCACCAAACTGAGCCGCCATTGATGAGCTGCGAAAAGCGGCAACGCGCGGGGCGCCGCAACGCCGCCAATCCAATCCCGCACACGCGGCAGACACCTGCACAACGCGCGAAGGCGAGCCGGACGAAGCTACGTGGGGCGACCATAAGTTTTCAATGCGTATTGTTGTCGGTTCGCGTTCGCAATTCATAAGCGCTCGTCTACGGCATCGAAATCCACCCCAATAGGTTACGGCAAGTTTGGGGCCCTATGTCGGGTGAACTCATTCCACGTGCAGCTTCGTCGGCCATCCGGCCACGTCATCGTCCAGATTGACGTCTAATTCGAGCCCGTCGGGCGCCATCATGACCGACTGCGGCGTTGGCGGGCGCTCGAACATCGCAAAATGGATGGCGGCCGTCCGGGTCGCGAACAACCCGCCGCAAAGCCCTCGCCGATCTCTCACGACCCATCGGCCGCAACGATCTTGCCCTACGAAGAGACACGGCGACTTGGAAGCTTTTTCCAGTGCGAGTTCCCTTTGCATCATGAGTTCCTCTGAGGTTCGACGATGGCGCCCCACGATTCTTTGCGGCGGCGCCGCGCGAAACGATCAACCCCTTGTCGCCATTCTCCTGCTTCGGCCCATAAGCCATGCGTCAATGAGTCAGCGCGTTGAAGAGACACTCGCCCGCCAGTCCCACGCAAAGCGCGACCAAAATTGTCACGCCAATCTTGAGCAACATTTCCGACGGCATCGGATACGTTCGGTTCACGTCGCCGCCGCCAAGCGATCGAGGTCGGCGGTCTCGGGGCTCGGCCGGCACATGTCCGTTCTTCGGGACACGGGCCACGGATCGCTCTCCACGTGCTCGCTTGCTCGAACATTATGTCCCTGCGGACATAAGCGTTCGAGATGGAATGCATGCCTTCGAAGTAAGCGGAGCATAAGGCCGAAACGCTGGGTTGGTTGAGCGGGTGCGCAGGGCGCGATGGTACGGATTGTGGCGGTTAACGCGAAATGTCGTCAGAACGTCTTGCCGCCGAACATCAGCAAATGCTCGACGATCGGACCGAGCGCGAGAGCCGGGAAGTAGGTCAACAGCCCCACGATGACGATGACGCCGATCAGCAGGCCGACGAACAGGGGGCCATGCGTCGGAAACGTCCCGGCCGAAGGCGCAGCGCGCGTCTTGGCAGCCAGCCCCCCGGCGAGCGCCATGATCGGAACGCCATGGAGGAAACGGCCTGCCAGCATCGCGACGCCGGTCGACGTGTTGAACCAGGGGGTATTCGCCGTTAAGCCGCCGAAGGCCGAGCCGTTGTCGGAGGCCGTGGCGGCATAGGCGTAGAGGATTTCGGTGAGGCCATGCGGACCGCCGTTTCCGAGGCTATCGAGCGCGAACCTGGCGATTGCTGAGACCGCGCTGAATCCGAGGATGAAGAAGGGTGTGACCAGTATCGCGTACATCACCAGCTTCATTTCGCGCGCCTCGATCTTCTTGCCGAGATATTCGGGGGTGCGCCCGACCATCAGTCCAGCGATGAAGATGGCGATAATCGAGATCACCAGCATGTCATAGAGGCCCGTCCCGACGCCGCCTGGGGTGATGCAGCCGATCAACAGGAAAAACAGGTTCACCGCGCCGCCGATCGGCGTCATCGTATCGTAGGTCGCATTCGCCGCCCCGGTGCCGGTCCCGGTCGTCGCGGCGGCGAACAGGGAAGCCTGAGCCTGACCGAAGCGCAGTTCCTTGCCTTCCATATTGCCAAGCGAAGGATCGACCCCAAGCGTCGTCAGCAACGGATTACCGGCGCTCTCCGCCCAGTAGAGTGCGCTGAGACCGAGCAGGAAGAAGATCGCCATCGTCGCGACAAGCGCGCGGCCCTGGCGCGGATCGCCGACGAGGCGGCCGAAGGCGAAAACCAACGCGACGGGAACGATGAGCATTGACCACGCCTGCAACATGTTCGACCAAACGTTCGGGTTTTCGAAGGGGTGGGCGGAGTTGGCGTTGAAGAAGCCGCCGCCATTCGTTCCGATCAGCTTGATCGCCTCTTGGCTCGCCACCGGGCCGAGCGCAATCACCTGTTTGGCGCCTTCGAGGGTCGTCGCTTCGACG
>Ga0181520_10001511_pt1 | contig 47011 bp, 31 predicted proteins | sample PEATcosm2014_Bin_29_FD_132451 | JGI IMG/M metagenome (GOLD analysis project Ga0181520, IMG submission 132451) | Peatland microbial communities from MTU Mesocosm Facility, Houghton, MI, USA - PEATcosm2014_Bin02_30_metaG | ecosystem: Environmental > Terrestrial > Soil > Wetlands > Peat | place... | reverse complement strand
GACCATGCTCGAAGTGGATGCGCATGGCTTTGATGAGATTGACCGGCGGCTGCTGAAGATCATCATTGAAAAATACGACGGAGGCCCGGTGGGATTAGGTACACTGGCTGCGACGTTGGCGGAAGAAGAGGACGCGCTCGAAGAGGTTTACGAGCCGTTCCTGATGCAAATTGGTTTTTTGGATCGCACGCCACGGGGGCGCGTTGCCACGCGGCTGGCTTACGAGTACTTTGGGCTTCCCATGCCCGGTCGGCAGGGCGGACTTTTCTAGTTGGCTGACCACATAGGTTTGTACTTTGCATCTGGGCGTCCCGCATCAAACGGGGACCTGGAAGGCCAGTTCTGGCGCTTGCGGAGCAGGGCTGAAACAGGACAGAGCCCGCACCGGGAGCCGCGACGTTACCTGCGTGTGCGAAGAGTCCTCATCCACCGCCGATGAGAGTTTGAGGCGAGATTTTTAGCTTGGTTCGTACAAAAAGGAGACTAGACGGATGGCTCTGACCGAATCGACAATGCTGGAGTTGGGAACAGTTGCGCCGGAATTTTCGCTGACGGATGTGGTCAGCGGCCGCACCGTGACGCGCAATGATTACAGAAACCGCAAGGGACTGCTGGTGCTGTTTCTCTGTGCGCACTGCCCTTATGTAAAGCACATTGAGAAGAACCTGGGCGAGCTGAGCGCGCATTACGCCGAAGAGCCACTGGGAATTGTCGCCATCAGCTCCAACGACGCGAGCACCCATCCCGCCGATGGCCCCGAGGGATTGAAGGCCCAGGCCGAGGCCTTCGGCTTCCTGTTCCCCTACCTCTACGACGAGACCCAGGCAGTTGCCAAGGCCTACGGGGCCGCCTGCACGCCGGATATCTATCTCTTCGACCAAGACTTCAAGCTGGTCTATCGCGGCCAGTACGACTCCAGTCGGCCGGGCAACGGCATTCCGGTCAGCGGCGAGGATCTGCGCTTTTCGATCGATCTGCTGCTGGCAGACCAGAAGGTTCCCACCGAGCAGCGCCCCTCGGTGGGCTGCAATATCAAGTGGAAGGCGTAGCAAGACAGCGGTGTTAGCGGTGTTAGGGGGGGGTAGCAATCGCCTTGCGGCGTGCTCGCTTGCAGGTGAAACGAGGCAGATTGCTTTTTGAACCAGGGGAGCATGTCGCGTTGCTCCCCTAAAGAAATCCTCACTCTTTTCAGCTTTGCTTAATCAATGCGTGCAACACTTCTTCTGCCGGCAGATTCTGCTCTCGCCGAGCTTCAGGAGTTTTCCATGCGTTTCGAGCACTTGCTGCGCACCACTCTCGCATCTGCCGCCGTTCTGGCTCTAGCCACCGGTCTGGCCACTTCAGCTTCAGCTCAAAAGCCTTACCAGGTCCTCGACAGTTGGACGATTGGCGGCGAGGGCGGCTGGGACTATCTGGTGGCCGACTCGGCCGCCCACCGGCTCTACATTACCCACACCGGCCGCGTGGAGGTGGTGGACACCACCACAGGCAAGGCGATTGGCGCCATCACCGGCCTGCACAGCACCCACGGCGTGGCCCTTGCGCCGGATGGCAAGCTGGGCTACATCTCCGACGGCGCCGGCAACGTGGTGGTCGTCTTTGACCGCGCCACGCTGGCCACGGTGACCACCATTGCCGCGGGCACCAACCCGGACGGCATTGTCTTTGAGCCCGCCACCAACTCGGTTTGGGCCTTCAACGGCCGCAGCCACGACGCCACGGTGATCGACGCCGCCACCCAGAAAGTGGTGGCCACCATTCCCTTGCCCGGCAAACCCGAGTTCCCGGTGGTGGACGAGAAGGGGACGGTCTTCGTCAATATTGAAGACAAGAACCAGATTGCGCGGATTGACGCCCGCGAGCACAAGATCACAGCGACCTGGGAGAGCGGCTGCGAATCGCCTTCCGGCCTGGCCTTTGATGTGGCCGGACATCGCCTGTTCCCGGTTTGCGACGGCAACAAGATGGGCGTGGTGGACTCCTTGACCGGCAAGCTGCTGGCCACCCCCGCCATTGGCGACGGACCGGACGCGGCCGGCTTCAGCGCGGCGAATCAGCTGGCATTTGCCTCCTCGGGTGACGGCATCCTGGCGGTTGTGGATACCAAGGCCGGCGGCTACCCGACCCTCCAGAAGCTCGCCACCCAGCGCAACGCCCGCACCATGACCTACGACCCTGCCACCGACCGCATCTACCTGATTACAGCTGAGTACGGCCCGCGCCCGGCAGCGACGCCGCAGAACCCCAAGCCCCGCCCCACGGTGGTGCCTGGCTCCTTCAAGGTCCTGGTGGCGGGCCGCTAAGGGATTTCGGGGACCTGGGCGCTCGGGACTCGGTGCTAGGTGCTAATAGTTTTCGATTGTCATCAACAGTCTCCATGGACCCCACGGTGAATACGTTGTCCAGCATGTGCCGGGCAGCGGGTTCACAGTGGGGTTTCTTTTTCGCGCTACACTAGCTGCGATGAAGATTTTCTTCCTGGTTTTTGTGTTCATTCTGGTGGCGGGTTCGGTGTATGCCGACTACCGTTGGCGCACCTGGGTTGCCGCACGGCGCCAGGAGCGCGACCGCAATCCAGATTTGCGCGCCTGAGAACCAGCCACCAGCCTCCTCCCCGATTCCCGATTCCCTAATCCCTGCTCCCTGTCGTTACAATGGAAACAGGGAGCCGTCCAACCACCATGCACTTGACCTTTGCCTTCCGCAATCGCCTTCGTGGCGCCGCCTTTGTTGCTGGATTGTCCGTTGCGTGCCTTGCCGTTGCCACTTTGCCGGCCCGGGCGCAGTTCGGTGCTCCAGCTACCACCCAGGTTCATGAGCCAGCCGCCCTGCGTCCTCCGGCGGGTGTGCGCGTGGCCATTGTCGAATTTGCCGATATGGAGTGCCCGGACTGCGCCAACGCTGCTCCGCTGCTCCGCGATGCGGCCGCCAAGTACAAGATTCCGCTGCTGCGCCATGACTTCCCGCTGGCCATGCACAACTGGAGCTTCCAGGCGGCGGTGAATGCGCGCTGGTTTGACACCAAGGGCAAGGCGCTGGGCGACGACTATCGCGACTACATCTTTGCCAACCAGCGGCAGATTGAGACCCCCGCCAACCTGGCCGACCAGACCCAGAAGTTTGCCCAGGCACACGGCATTCAGTTGCCGTTTGCGGTGGATCCGCAGGGCCGGCTGACCGCACTGGTGAAGGCCGACTACGCGCTCGGCCAGCGCATTGGCATTGAGCACACGCCCACCATCTGGGTGGTGACGGCCAACTCCAAAGGCGCACCGTTTATTGAGGTTGTGGATCGCAGCCGGTTGTATCAGCTCATCGATCAGGCGCTGGCCGACACCCGCGGACGGTAGTTTTTTCTTCTGTTTAGCAACGAAGACGGCGTCCGCGAGGACGCCGTTTTTGTTGTGCCCGATCCCGGGAGACCCGAAGTTTGCATGGCGCGCTTGGTGGATGCTCTCGAAGAATACATCCGTCAACCTCAGGTGCTCGGGCGACAGCCTGCAAAAAGCAACTGCGGATCTTTCGACTGCGTTGGGCGCAAGAACCTGCCAAACTACGCTCAAGAGGCGAGCGGCGTTGATCGTGCGGAGTTTGGGCCCACCGGAGGCCAGGAACCTGTTGCACCATAAATGATGCACATGCAAATGATGCACATGCAGGATAGAAAGAAGAAAAATCGCCGCTTGGGCCGGAGTCACTGGCTGGGCGGCGATTTTGTTGTTGTACGCGCTCTGTGGATCGCCTGTGCAAGAGCGGACTGCTCGCGGTCGCGATCCGGGACAGGAATGACATTCGTCCTCGAAACCATTTCATGCCCGTGACCGGGAACACATTCGGGGTTTGTGGTGTCTAAGAGAATAAGGGAGTTCGGAATCCTCACCTTGGGTGAAGGTTCTGGCTCCCGCAAACCGGTGGTAGCACCGGAACTCCGGCAGCGATTGCGCGGTCGGGGCGGTCCGCAAACGGTTCCGGTACGAATGGAGCCGGCAGAACAGATTTGGTTGCTGCCAAACGTGTTCTTTTTGCGGTAATGTGGGAGGACACTGACTTGCAGGCGGACCTCACATGGGCAATGTTGCCAGCGCGCTCGTGCTTCAGTCGGATGAAGCGGCACTGATCGAAGAACTCAGAGCCGGCTCCGAAGAAGCTTTTTCGTGGTTAATCGCGCGCTATCATCAACCGATCTTCTCGCTGTTGGCCCGGACCGTACAGGACCGCGCCGATGCCGCTGACCTGACCCAGGAAGTCTTTGTCAAAGTCTTCCGCGGGGTCAAGAGCTTTCACGGGGAATCTTCGCTGCGCACCTGGATCTACAGGATTGCGTTGCGCGAAGCCTCGAATCAGCGGCGCTGGTGGGCTCGCCACCGGCAGCAGGAAGTTCCCATGGAGACCGAAGTCACCGACGGAAGCACCGGAACGCCGATGTTGCTGCGCGACCGCCTCGTGGATCCCTCTGAGTCGCCCTATGAGTTGGCGGCCCAGGCGGAGATTCGCGTACGGGTGGAAGCGGCCTTGGCGCAGGTGCCGGAACCGTACCGGATGACGCTGATCCTTCGCGATATTGAGGGATTTGTTTACGAGGAAGTGGCGGAGATGCAAGGGGTTAACCTGGGTACGGTGAAGTCGCGGCTGGTGCGGGGGCGGGCCATCTTGAAGACCCTGCTGACAGCGCCCAAGCCGGTGGCTGAGCTGAACGGGTTTGAGATGCCCCTTGGAGAGGAGGCGCGAGGATGAGCTGCAATGGAGTGCAGGAACGGTTTACCGAATACCTGGACGGCCGCCTGAATGGTAGGGAAATGCAGCGGATCGCGACCCATCTGGACTGCTGCCCGGGGTGTGCCGGGGAGTGGAAAGCCTTGAAAGAGACGCATCGCTCGCTGGCCGGGCTGGGAAGCGTTGCGCCACCGCCGGACCTGTTGTTGCGGATTCGCGTGGCCATCAGCCAGGAGAGCGCCCGCCGTCGCGAGAGCACCTGGGACAAGATGTTGCTGACCTGGCGGAATACCCTGGGGCCGTTCCTGCTGCAGGCCGCGGGAGGATTTTGCAGCGCCGTGCTGCTGTTGGGCACAGTTACCGCGATGGTAGGCATGTTTACGCCGGGAACGGTGCAGGCCAGCAAGGATGAACCGCTGGGTTCGGCAACGCCGGCGCGGTTGCTCTATCTATCTCCGGGTGCAGGTGGAGACGACATTGGCGCGGTCTCCGGCCCGGTGGTGGTTGAGGCCTACATCAACGGGCACGGGCAGATGTACGACTATCGCATTGTGAGCGGACCGAACGATCCGCAGACTCGCTCCCAGGTGGAGAACCTGCTGCTGCTCAGCCGCTTTGAGCCGGCACGCTTCTTCGGCCAGCCGGTGCGCGGGTTGGCCGTCATCTCCTTCTCCGGCGTCTCGGTGCATGGGTAGAACAGGGAGTAGGGAATAGGGAATAGGGACTGAGGAATTGGAAAACAACCGCCCGGGCAAACCGGGCGGTTGTTTTTGTTGGAGTGGAACGATCGGCAATGAACAGCGCAACTTGGGAGAGCGACAGGTTGCTTGTCCTGAAATTGGACAGGTGTTCTTTGAGTCCGCCAACAAACTGTTTCAAGAACAATCACCCATTCAAGAAGAGTTCCGTGCGGGCCATCAACCTGCGAGCAGGCATGCACGGGGCAGTTCCTCGCCCGTGCGGTGCTGGAGATGGCTGGGGATAAGTGTGATCCAAATCACCTGAAAAGATCTTTAAATCGAATGTTTATAATGATCGGTCCACTCGGCAAGTAAGTTAAACAGGAGAATCGGTCGGCAGTGCGCCGATTTTTGGGGGCATGTGCGATTTTTTTATTTCTAAATCCAAGCCATCTGGATTATTTTCGTTGCAACCACAGGGCCCCCAATTTCATGGTTTTGAACGCGGTTTGAGAGGAGCTACGCAATGCGTTGGTTCGCGGCAGTGCTTTTGTTTCTGGCTATGGCTACAGCAGCTGTGGCGCAGTTTGATTCGGCAACGGTGTTGGGAACAGTGACCGACCCGAGTGGAGCGGTTGTTGCCCACAGCCAGGTACGGTTGCGCAACACGGCCACGGGCCTGGAGAGGACCACGCAGAGCGGCGACCAGGGGCAGTTTCAGTTTGCCAATCTCCCCATCGGCTCCTACCGGCTGGAAGTTTCGCAACAGGGATTTCAGGCAGCGGTTGCCGCCTTCGATTTGGCGGTGGGTGCGCACCAGCGCGTGGATGTGAAGTTGCAGGTGGCCTCCGTGGCCACTACGGTGCAGACCACGGCGGAGGCGCAGCAACTGGAGGCCGACTCCAGCGAGCACAGCCAGGTGGTGGCGGCCAAGGAGATTGCCGAGCTGCCCCTGAACGGCCGCAACTACTCGCAACTGGTGGCGCTTTCGACAGGCGTGGTGCCCAGCCCGCTGGCGCAGCAGTCCGGGTATCTCTCCCGCGACGGCTCGTTCAACATCAACGGCTTGCGCAGCGTGTACAGCAACTATTTGCTGGACGGCGTGGACAATAATTTTTATGGTACGTCGAACCAGGGCTTCAGCAACCAAGTTGTCCAGCTGGCTCCTGACTCGGTGGCGGAGTTTCGGGTGGTGACCAACAACGAGAGCGCGGAGTTTGGCCGTTCCGGCGGCGCCACCATCAACGTGGTCACCCGCTACGGCACCAACCAGTGGCATGGACGCGGTTGGGAGTTTGTGCGCAACACGGCCTTCAACGCCGAGGGCTTCTTCAAGCCCGACGTGGGCGGCAAGCCGGCGCTGCATCGCAACCAGTATGGCGGCAACTTTGGTGGACCCATCATGAAGGACAAGCTGTTCTTCTTCATGGACTACGAGGGGTTTAGAGAGACCGATTCGCTTACCGACAAGGCGTCGATTCCGTCGCTGGCCGAGCGCGGTTTGAGCCCGACCGGCACAGCGCTGGGTTATTACCTGATTGACGACGCCGATGCGACCAGCGTGACGCATACGCTGCCGGTGGACAATCCTTGTAACTACAACGTGGGCGCAAACCCCTGCAACAACCAGGCCTTTTTCGCGGTCGGACTGGGCCAAACGATCCCAGGCTTCCCCTATACCCAGGCGCAAGTGGGCGGCACGCAATACATCACCGGCCAGATTCCCTCCTCGGCGGTGATTCCCTTTGCGGCGGCGTTGCTGAGCTATTTGCCCTCGCCGACGAATATCAGCACCTACAACAACTACGTGGTGCTGCATCCGGAGCGGGTGAACAAGGACAAGGGCGACGTGAAGGTGGACTGGACGCCGCGGGAGACCCTGCGGATGTTCGTACGCTACTCGCAGGGTCGCATGGACGCCTTTGATCCGGGCACCATTCAGGGACCGGCGGGCGGCGACGGCGACGGCAACGTGTTTGCTCCCATGAAGCAGATTGTGGCCGGCGCAACCTGGACGCTGAGCACGGTTTCTGTTCTGGAAGCGCGCTTGGGCTACTCGACCATGCAGGCCGGCAAACGGCCGGTACTGGCTGGTCAGAATACGATGACCGGCGGCCTGGCTCTGCCCGGCTTGCCCACCGATCCGGAGTGGATTGGCGGCGTCACGTATCAGTACTTCCTGGATGGCGGCTTCTCGAACCTGGGACGCCAGATCACCAACCCGCAGCACCAGAACCCGACCTTCTGGGACCCGAAGGTGAACTACTCGCGGTTGTGGAAGGACCACTCGCTGAAGGCTGGCCTGGAGTACAACAAACTGAGCGTCTCGCAGGAGGATCTGCATCCGGTGTTGGGCGCCAATGCCTACACCGCGCAGATGTCGGGCTACTGCTACTACGCGGGTTGCTATGCGGGCTACGGCAGCTACTTTGCGGGTACGCAAACGGCGGAGACTTACCGCATGTTCGATTATGCCGACTTCCTGTTGGGCTACCAGGCGGAGATCGGCCTGTCCAATCCGACCACCAGCGACCTGCGCGTATGGGGACTGGCCGGCTATGTGCAGGACGACTGGAAGGTGAACCACAAGCTCTCGGTGAACCTGGGCCTGCGTTACGAGTACATGACGCCCATCGCGGAAGCCAACAACCGGCTGGCGAACTTCAACATCGCCACCCAGGCCATGGTGCTGGCCAGCTCCAGCGACAGGTACACCGTGAACCCCAACAAGGCCGACTTTGGCCCGCGTGTGGGCGCGGCCTATGCGCTGGACCAGAAGACGGTTCTGCGCGGCGGTTACGGCATCAGCTATTCGCACTGGAACCGCGTGGGGTCGAACTACCTGACCATGAACCCGCCCTATGGCCTGGTGTCGCAGCGGCTGGTGTATCCCAGCATTCCTACGTACCGGAATACACAAGCCGGATTCGATTCGTGCTTTGTGAGCCCAACCTGCTACAGCAAGAGCGAGGCCGTGGCGCAGTACATGCCCAAGGATTCGCCCGACACGCAGGTGGGGAACTGGTTCTTTGCCGTGCAGCGCGACCTGGGCCACAGCTGGATGGTGGACCTGAGCTATGTGGGCAACCACGGCACCAACGAAGTCATCGTCAACGACATCAACCAGGCTACAACCGGCGGCGGCACGGGGCCGTATGCGGCGGCTGGATACGGCACCATTGCCGGCATTCTGCCCTGGGCCACCAACGACTACAACGGCCTGCAGGTGAAGGTGGAGAAGCGCTTCTCGCAGGGGCTCTACGTGCTGGAGTCGTTCACCTGGTCCAAGGCGCTGGACGTGACGGCGCAGGCTCTGGATGGCGGCGGCAACTGCAGCAACTGCGGCAACGGCATTCCGTCGGTGCAGAACATCTACAACTGGCAGGCGGATCGCGGCATCAGTGCCTACAACCACCCGTTTATCAACAACACCACGGCGGTTTGGACGCTGCCCATCGGCAAGGGACAGAAGTATTTGAACACCCTGAACGCGGTGGCCAACAACCTGCTGGGCGGCTGGCAGGCCACGGGAATTCTGCAGATTCGCTCCGGCGACCCGCTGACGTTTGCCTATAGCCCGAACACGGCGCAGCAGGTTTCAGCGCTGATTACCGTGGACGGACGCAACGCTTACCGGCCCAACCAGACCGGCGCGGCGGTTTCAGGGAGCAAGAGCTACACCCAGTACTTCAACGTGGGCAGCTTCACGAGCCCGGCGCTGAACGGATCGAACCCGTTTGGCAACTCCCCGCGCAATGCGGTACGCGGCTACGGCTATACCGACGTGGACATGGGCCTGACCAAGCAGTTTACGGTTACGGAGAAGGCGCACTTCGAGTTCCGCGCCGAAGCCTTCAACCTGTTCAACAAAACCAACTTTGGCGATCCGAACACGGTGGTGCCCGACCTGGGCGTGGCGCTCACCAGCTCAACCGCCGGCACCTTTGGCCAGATCAACTCGTCCCTGCCCGCGCGCGTGCTGCAGGTGGCGGGAAAGATCGTGTTCTAGCACCTGCGGTGCAGGCATTGCATGCAGCAGCCCGCTTCGCGTTGCTCCTGACGCTTCGGCGCAATGGGCGGTGCCGGGTGCCCCATCCTTTTCGCGGGCTCTATCGCGAAAAGGGTGGGATACCGGCAGACTCTTCAAGGGCCGAATCCGGGGTTCTTTCTGGGCATGGAAAGGGCATGGCTCAAGCCGCGCCGGAGGGAGCAGGGGCCTTCAGGCCCTTGATAAAAAGCCCTCTTGAAACGCAATCGGGGCTTCAGCGCCCGAGGGAATGGGAACTCACAATCCGAGAGAAATGGAGTTTTTCCGCAGCCTGTTTAGCCTCTGAGGCAATGGGCAGCGGGAAACGTGACTTGATCAGAGGTTCCCCAAAGATGCTACGGAAGTTCTGAACAGCGGCTTGCATGATCCCCAGCTCCGACTCCGGCCACGGGATGTAGATCTCTTCAATTCAACTCTTTGAGCCGCTCCAAGGGGCGTCGATTTTGGTTGCTCACGGCGGCCGGTGCTCGGTAGGATGAGCTTCGAAAGCGAGGTTCCATGAACCGCAGAGATTTTTCCGCGCTGCTGCCGTTGCTGGCGGCGGCCTCCGCGCTGGCACCCACGGCCCAGGCGCAGGCTGCCCCGGCGCATCTGGACAAGCTGAGTTCGGGGCTCTATCCGCCGAATCCACCCAAGGCGCCGCCCACGGCTCCGCGCATCTCGCGCTCGTATCTGCTGGGATTGCTGCCGGATAACATCCGCCTGGAAGCGCATCAGACGCACCTTGCGCCGGGCGCGCCGCCGGAGCCCGTCAACCACCACAAGCACACCGAGATCTGGTTTATGCGCGAGGGTCAGGCCACGCTGACCGCGGCCGGCAAAACCGTGATCCTGAACCCCGGCGACATGGCGCTGTGCGTGGCCGGCGACGACCACACCATTACCAATGCCAGCCAAACCGAGCCAGCCAGCTACTTTGTGGTGACCGTGGGCCCACCGGAATAGATTCCGAAGCAAAGAAATAAAAGAACGGCCCGGAGATCACTCCGGGCCGTCTTTTCTTCAGGTGGGTGGTACGTTACTTGACGACCAACTGGAGGACGATACTGTGCGTGATGCCGCCGCCGGTGGCCGTCAACGTGGCGTTGTAGCTGCCCACGGCAACCGTTGACAGGGCTTTGACGGTGAGCGTCAAAGCTCCGCTGGAGGTGAGGCTGAAGGCTGGCGTAAAGCCGGTCGGTGTACTGATGGCCAGGGTGAGGGGGGAACTGAAGGCGCCGGTGGAAGTGGCCGTAATCACCGTGGAGGCAGAGGAGTTGCGCGGAACCGTGAGGACCGAGGGCGTGGCCACCAGAGCGAAATCTGGCGGAGCGGTGACAGTGACAACCACGGTTGCGGTACGGGTCAGTCCGCCGCCCACTGCGGTTACGGTGAGGGGATAGCTTCCAGCAACCACGCTGGAGGCGGCGGCTACGGTCATGGTTGCCGAGCCCGGCGTGGCAATGGAGGCGGCGCTGAAACTTATGGTCATACCGCTGGGCTGGCCGCTGGCGGTGAGCGCTACCGCGGAGGTGAAGCCAGAGAGTGCGGCCGTTGTAAGCGTGATGGAGCCCGTTTTCCCTTGGCTCACAGAGAGCGTACTGGATGAGGCAGCCAGGCTGAAGCTGGGCGGAGCACTTACCGTAAGCGCAACCGCTGCGGTCTTGGTGACGCCACCGCCGGTGCCGGTGAGGTTGAGCGTATAGGTGCCAGGGAGTACGGTGCTGGCAACGGTTACGGTGATTCCCGCAGCCGAGTTCGTTACCGTGCCTGCCTGGGAGCCGAAGCTGAGCGTCACCCCGGAGGGCTGTCCAGAGCCTGTATAGCTGATGGCCGAGTTGAAGCCGTAGAGCGGCGTGGTGATGAGCGCAACCGTTCCCGTCTTGCCCGGTACCACGGTGAGCGAGGTTGGCGAGGCCACCAGGGTGAAGCTGGGTGCGCCGGTTACGGTAAGAACGACGGTGGCCGCCTTGGTGACGTCGCCACCGGTTCCGGTTACGGTGATGCTGTAGGCGCCAGGGGCGACGGTGGAAGCAACCGCCACGGTCATGGTGGAGCTGCCCGCGCCGGTGATGGAGGCTGGGCTGAAGCTCACGGTGACGCCGGTGGGCGCGCCGGTGGCGGTGAGCGCAATCGCCGCGTTGAGGCCGTTCACACTGGCCGCACTGAGCACCACCGTGCCGGATTTGCCCTGTACAATGGAGAGCGCGGCAGGAGCAACGCTAAGCGTGAAGCTGGGCGCGCTGGTTACGGTGAGCGCGACGGTGGTCGTCTTGGTGACGCCGCCCCCGGTTCCGGTGACCGTGATGGTATAAGTGGCGGGAGCGACGGTGGAGGCAACCGCTAGCGTCAGCGTGGCGCCGCCGGTGTTGGACGCGGTGCTGGTGCTGAAGGTTGCCGTTACGCCGCTCGGCATGCCGCTGGCGGCCATGGTGACGGCGGAGTTGAAGCCGTAGAGAGCGGTCGCGGTGAGGGCTACCGTGCCCGACTTGCCCTGCGCCACGGAAAGTGCGGTGGGCGTGGCAACCAGGATGAAGCTGGGCGGCGGCGTGACGGTGAGCACCAGGCTAGCCGTTTGGGTGACGCCGCCACCGGAGCCGGTGACGGTGAGAGTGTAGTTGCCCGCGGCAACAGTGGAGGCTACGGAGACGGTCATGGTCGAGGTGCCAGCCGTGGTGACTGTACCCGGCGTGGGAAGCGAGGCCGGGCTGAAGCTGATCGTGACGCCTGTGGGCATGCCGCTGGCGGTGAGCGCCACGGCGGAGTTGAAGCCGTAAAGCGCAGCCGAGCTGACGGTGGTGGCGCCCGACTTGCCCTGCGCTACAGAAAGCGCGGTGGGCGAGGCGCTGAGCGTGAAGCTGGGCGATGGCGTGATGGTAAGCGCCACCGTGGCCGTCCGGGTCAAACCTCCTCCCGTGGCCGTAACCGTGACGGTGTAGGTGCCGACGACAGCATTGCTGGCTGTCGCAAGGGTTAGAACCGACGAGCCGGTTGGAGTGGAGGAAGCCGGGCTGAAGCTGGCCGTAACGCCCGCAGGCTGGCCGCTGGCCGTGTACGTAAGGGCGGAGTTAAAGCCGCTGAGCGCCGTCGGCGTTATGGTGACGGTGCCAGACCGGGTTTGGGCAACGGAGAGGGCCGTGGGCGAGGCGGTGAGGGTGAAGTTGGGCGCGGCCGTTACCACAACCGCCACGGTGGCCGTCTTGGTGATGCCGCCGCTGACGCCCGTAACGGTTAGGTTGTAGGTGCCGGCTGCCACGCCGTCGGTGGCTGCAACGGTCATGCTGGCCGAGCCGGGGGTGGCCACGGTCGAAGCGCTGAAGACGACCGTCATGCCGCTGGGCTGGCCGCTGGCGCTGAGGGCAACCGCGGAGTTGAATCCGTTGACGGCAGCGGTGGAGATGGTTGCGGAGTTCTTGCTGTTCTGCACCACGGAAAGAGTGGCCGGGGAGGCCACAAGTGTGAAGCTGGCGGCTGAAACCACCGTGAGCGTGATCGTTGCGGTTTGCGTAACCCCTCCGCCGGTTCCCGTAACGGTAATGGGATAGACGCCAGCCGGAGTCGTGCTGGACACCGTTGCGGTCAGCGTGGCGCTGCCCGTCGTGACTCCGGATGCCGTGCTGAAGCTGAGCGTAACGCCCGTGGGCCCGCTCGCTGCCGTGAAGGCAACGGTTGAGGTGAAGCCATTCAAAGGAGTGGCGGTAAGGATGGAGGTTCCCTTGCTGCCCTGCACCACGGAGAACGCGGTGGGCGAGGCGGTAAGGGTGAAGCTGGGCGCCGCAGTTACGGTCAGCACCACCGTGGTGCTCTTGGTGGCGTTGGCGCCCGCGCCGTTGATGGTGAGGGTGTAACTGCCTGCCGCTACGGTGGAGGCCACGGCCACCGTCATGGTGGACGAGCCCGAGCCGGGCGAAGCAATCGACGCGGAGCTGAAGCTGACCGTAACCCCGTTCGGCTGTCCGCTGGCCGTTAAAGCCACCGCGGAGCTGAAGCCGCTGACGGCGGCGCTGGTGACGGTTGCGGTGCCGCTCTTGCCCTGCACCACGGAGAGCGTGGCGGGCGAGGCAGTCAGCGTAAAGGTGGGCGCGGAGGCCGTGCCGGTGAGCAGGTTGATCAGGCCCTGGCCGTTGGGGCTGCCCCAGCCGGTCACCAGATCGTAGCCGGCGATGGCGGAGTTGGAGCCCGCGGTGCCGCTGGTGATGTCGTGGAAGTAGGTGGAATAGCTGGAGGTGATGCCGGCGGCGTAGATGGTGGGATTGATGAAGCCCACGCTCGCGCTGCCCCTGGCCGCCAACTGCTGGTTGACCAGCGCCAGATAGCCCGCCCACATGGGCGCGGCAAAGCTGGTGCCGCCGTAGGAATTGGCCGTGCAGCCCTGCTGGTTGGAGCAGACGTAGAAGGTCCAGTTGGCATTGGCGGCAACATCAGGGCCGTTGCGATAGACCAGCGAACCCTTGTTGGCCGTGGTGATGACGCCGGGAAGCTGCTGCCAGGTGGGAATGAGGGTTCCGGTGGTGGAGATGCCGCCGCTGCTATCGGCCCAGGCCGTCTCGCTCTTCCAAGCGCCGGCTGCGCCGGTGGTCACCAGATCGGTGCCACCCACGGAGGTCACATAGGCGTCGTCGGCGGGCCATGCGGTGTTGGTGTTGGACCAGGTGGCGTCGTCCCCGGAAGCGGCCAGGAAAGACTGCCCTTGCGCGGCCATCTTTTTGAAATAAGGATCGAGAACGGTGGGATCAGCGCCCCAGCCCCAGGAGCAGCCAATGGTGCTGGCCAGCGGGCTGTGCGTGGTCAAGGCGCTCAGAATGGCAGTGTCGGAGGAGCCTACGTAGACTTCAAGTCCGGCCAGACCAGGAGCCATGCCAAGGGCCTGGGTAATGTCCAGGGTCTGCTCGGTGTCGTCGCATTTGCCGCCAGCCGCCGTATAGTTGCAAGCCGTGCTGGTGCCGTCAGCGGAGATCAGAGAGATGGGCACCGTGTTGATCTGGCCGGCGTTCTTGAAGTAGGTGGTCACATCGTCCAGGTTGGCGCCGGAGAACTCCAGCAGCGCCACGTGCTGCCCGGCGCCGGTCAGAGCCGTGCCGCCGTAGTAGGCCGCGCGCATGTCACTGCCGTAAAAGGACGCCGAGGGGCCAGAGCCGGTGTTGGCGGTGGGCGTAGCCACCATGGGGGTGACGCCGCCAGCCATTGCCGCTACGCTGCTGGACTGTACGCCGTCAGCACGTTGGGAGTAGCGCTGCTTGGGCAGGGCGTAGTTGTCCAGTCCGGTCACATGCCAGAGCGAGACGGAGAGATTCGCCACCGGCTCCGTGTCTGGCGCATAAAAAATGCGGTTCTCGGTGGGGTGCTGGTAGGTGCGGATGTTTACGTGGAAGGCCTGCTCCACCGATCCCACGGCACCCTTCACCTGCACGTCCAAACCGTGCCGCGTGCCGCCCACCACCTGCAGACCGTTGGCCTGGGCAAACTGCACCACGGTGTCGTAGTCGGCCTGAGTGGGACCAAAGCGCTCCGTAAACTGCTCCACGGTAAGGAACTGGCGGAAGTAGGGGCTATTCGGGTCGTAGAGCCCGGCCAGCAGCGCTTCGAGCCCGGCCTCATCGCGTACAGACAGCACCAGATCCAGTTGCAGCTGCTCGGTGGCAGCCAACCGTCCAACCGGCTGCGCCTCGCCATTCAGAACCGCCTGGCGGACGTGCGTGGTCAGCATGCTCTGGGCCTTCAAGTCTGCCGCGCCCATCAGAACCAGTGAGGCGACAATGAGGATGAACCATCCGAATCTGTTTCTCATGATGTAGGCTCCCGACAAAATCGTAAGGTGCAGGCCGACCGGAAACGCAGCTTGCCCATAACCAGTTCATCGCTGCTAAGTAACCCATGCATAGGTCACCTAAGTACCTCTACGGGAATCCGGTTTGGAACCAGTGCCATTTCGGTAAAAGTGTCGTGTTTTGAGGCGCATACTGTTCGATATGCGCCTCTTCGTCGGCATCGCTCTGGCTCCGGAAGTGCTTTCCAGGCTCACGGCTGCGGTGGCTCAGCTCCGCCAACCGGGGGACGGCTTGCGCTGGACGGCTCCGGTCAGCTGGCACATCACCCTGCAGTTTTTAGGAGAAGCAAGCCCGGAGCAATGCTACCAACTGCTGGAAAGTCTGGCATCGATCAGAGCTGCACCATTTTTGATGCAACTGGAGGGGATCGGCTGTTGGGAGAGGGCGGGCGTGGTCTGCGTCGGGGTCCGGCTCAGCCCGGAACTCGAAGCGCTGGAGCGTCAGGTAGTCGTGGCCACGGAAGTTTGCGGCTTCCGGGCTGAGCGGCGCGCCTTCCGGCCGCACATTACGCTGGCCCGCGCCCGGGGCAGCCAGGCCCAGCGGTTCAGCAACATCATGGCGCGTGCGCCCCGTTGGGTCGGGTTCGACGCCTTTCCGGCACAGGAGTTCCGACTCTATGAGAGCTTTCTTGAGCCCAGCGGAGCACGCTACCAGGTGCGCGGACGCTTCCCGCTTGCGGCAAAAGGGGTATAGAAACTGGCCATTTCCTTGCTTCTGCACTGCTTCTGGTGCAGCCACGGCTTTCCTCTACCCGCTGAACGCGGTATACTGAGGATCGGAATGCTCAGGGGAAGGTGTGTGTCTGACCGCGCCGCTACCCCGCCGAAGGGCGACCGAAACCCTAAACCGGTCAAGAATTTGGAGTTGAACGATGGCACAGGTATGCGACATTTGCGGCAAGGGCCCGCAGTTCGGTAACAACATCTCTCACGCGCACAACGTAACCCGCCGACGCTGGAATGTGAACCTGCAGGGCGTGAAGGCTGTGATCAACGGCGCTTGCAAGCGTATCCGCGTCTGCACCGGCTGCATCAAGGCTGGAAAAGTCGTCAAGTCGTAGTCCGGTAGCAACTTCCCGGACCGGCTCTTCAACCAAGGTTTTCGCCAAAACCCCGCTCCACAAAGGGCGGGGTTTTGTTGTGTTTTTTTATTTTTCCGCTTCGCCCCTGCTATTGATCAGGCCCATAATTACTGATGCCCGGGTACCCCATCCATCCCGCGTTTTGTGCGGGATGGGTGGGATAGCATGACACTATTCGAGGGCCGGATCTATAAAGCTGATGGAGCCTGAGTTGATGCAGTAGCGCAGGCCGCTGGGCTTGGGACCGTCGGGAAAGACGTGACCCAGGTGGCCGTCGCAACGCGCGCAGGTGACCTCAACGCGGCGCATCCCGTGGCTCTGATCCTCATGCTCGGCAAGGGCCGTGGAGTTGGCCGGCAGCATGAAGCTGGGCCAGCCGCAGCCGGAATCGAACTTGGCATCGGAATGGAAGAGCAGCGCCCCACAGCCGGCGCAGTGGTAGTCGCCGGTCTCGTGATGGACGGTGAGCGCGCCGGTAAAGGCGCGTTCGGTGGCCTTTTCGCGCAGGATCTGATACTGAACCGGGGTGAGCAACGTGCGCCACTCTGCTTCAGAGCGCACAATCTTTTCAGGTTTCTCCGCCATAAAGGAACCTCCTGGTCTTCTGAACTGCTGCGCGGAGGGGAATGTCCGCACACCTGTCAACTTTTCTACACCTCCGCGATGGCTTCAATCTCCACCAGCACATTGCGGGGCAGGCGCGCCACTTCTACCGTAGAACGGGCCGGGGCTGCGCCGTCAGTACCCAGATAGGTGGCGTAGATCTCGTTCATCGCCAGAAAGTCGTTCATATCCTTCATGAAGACGGTGGTTTTTACCACCTTTTCCATGCTGCTGCCCGCGGCTTCAAGCACGGCCTTCAGGTTTTCGAGAACCCGGAAGGTCTGCTGCGCAATGCCGCCTGCAATCAGGTCCTGGGTGACTGGGTCAATGGGGATTTGCCCCGCAGTGAAGACAAGATTGCCCACGCGCACGGCCTGGGAATAAGGGCCAATAGCCGCGGGTGCTCCGTTGGTTGCGATGATTTCCTTTGCCATGCGTAGATTGTAACCGTCCTTTAACATAGATTCATCCCAGGAGGGTGTTGTCGATCAGCCTGGTTGCACCCACCCATGCGGCCACGGCAAAGAGCGAGCCTGGCTGGGCCAGCTCGACGGAGTCGAGGGTTTGATTGTCCACCAGCTTCACGTAATCAACGCGCACCGCCGGCTCGGTGGCCAGGATGCCCTGAGCCGCTTCCTTCAACGCGTCGGCGTTCTGTTCGCCCGTGGCAAAGAGCGAGGCCACAAAGTGAACGGCGCGGCTCAGCACCAGCGCCTGCCTGCGTTCCTCGGCGCTGAGATAGGCGTTGCGGGAACTGAGCGCCAGCCCGTCGGCCTCGCGCACAATGGGGCAGGCAACCAGCTCCACGCCAAAGCCCAGATCGCGCGCGATGCGGCGCAGCACGGCCACCTGCGCGGCGTCCTTTTGGCCAAAGAAGGCGCGGTCCGGTTCGGCGGCGATGAACAACTTGGCAACGATGGTGGCTACGCCGCGAAAGTGCCCCGGCCGCGACGCGCCATCGAGCTTGGCGCTGAGCGGCCCAGCATCCACAAAACTCTCCGCGCCAGGCGTATACATCTCCTCCACAGCGGGCGCAAACACCACCGCGGCCTCGGCCTCTTCCGCCAGCCGGCAATCGGCCGCAAAGCTGCGTGGATAGCGGTCAAAGTCCTCGTTGGGCCCAAACTGCGTGGGGTTGACGAAGATGCTGACCGCCACCGCATCGCAGCTGGCTGCCGCCGCGCGGATCAGCGAGGCGTGGCCCGCGTGCAGTGCGCCCATGGTGGGCACCAGGCCCACGGTTTTGCCCGCGGCGTGTTGCCTGCGCGACCAGATACGAAGTTCCTGCACCGTGCGCAGAACCTGCATTACGCACCCTCCTGTCCGCCCGCAACCCGAAGGGGCCCGCGCCCTTTAGCGTGTGCTTTGCGCTCGGCAACAGGTAAGTGATAACTCTCCGCATCGGAGGGAAACGCGTGCTGCTCCACATCCTCGCGATACTGCCCGAGGGCCATGCGAATCACGGAAGCCGCATCCGTATACTGGCGGACAAACTTGGCCGGAGGCGCCAGCGTCAGGTTCACCAGATCGTGATAGACAAGAATCTGCCCATCGCAACCGGGGCCCGCGCCAATCCCGATGGTGGGAATCTCCAGCTCTTGGGTAATGCTCTCCGCCACCTCGCGGGGAATGCCCTCGAGCACGATTGCGCCCGCACCGGCGCGCTCCAGCGCCAAGGCATCACGGCGCAGCCGGTCCATCGCCTCCGCCGTACGCGCCTGAACACGGTAACCGCCCATGCGATGCAGACTCTGCGGCGTCAGGCCCAGATGGCCCACCACCGGAATCTCCGCATCGGTGAGCGCGCGCACCAGCTCCGTGCGACCGCCTTCGATCTTCACCGCCTCTGCGCCAGCTTCCTTGATAAAGCGCACGGCGTTGGCGATGGCATCGGGAATCGACCCGTGATAGCTGCCAAAGGGCATGTCCGCCACCAGCAGCGCGCGGCGGGTTCCGCGACGCACGGCACGGGTGTGGTGCAGCATCTCGTCCACGGTGATGGAGAGGGTATTCTCATGACCCAGCACCACCATGGCCAGCGAGTCGCCCACCAGAATCATGTCGATTCCGGCCTCGTCCACCAGGCGCGCGGTGGAGTAGTCGTAGGCGGTCAGCGCGGTAATAGGCTTGGCTTGCCGCTTCATCTGGGCAAGCACGGGGATAGTGACTTTGGGAAGGGAGGGGTGTGCGCCGTCGGCGCTGCCCGGAAAGGTGGTTATGCTCATTCATCTCCAGTGCCGCTCCGTCAACTCAGGATGCGGCCCGAACGAGTTCAGTATACGCCCTATGAGCAGTGGTCAGGGATCAGGGATCAGGGATCAGAAGGAGCGCAGGTCTCCCGGCCGGGGTCCCCAACGAACGACCTTGGTTCGTTGGGGTGGTGGCCTGCTGTACTGGCGACATCCTTACCGCCAGCTGGATCTATCGCTTTTCCAATCTACTGCACTTCATCAGAGATTCGTCAAACCCTCCAGCTATTCGAAGAACTCTTCGTCTATCGCTTTGATGGCGATCGTCTGATCCACTCTGCATCCAACATTGTGCCGAATCATTAGCCGCGTCAACTGGCTTCCGTCGACGAGGACAATCCTCTTGCTCAGCATTCCTGCGGTCTCGCGCGCTGAAGATGTATACGTTGATGCGGTCACAAACAACCCTTTTGTTGCCTTGAATCGGTCGAGACTCCCAAAGAAGTCTCTGATTGCCCCCGGCCCGACTGTGTTCCCATCCGCATACCGCTTCGCCTGCACATAGATACGGTCGAGGCCAAGAATGTCCTGATCGATAACCCCATCAACGCCACCATCCCCCGAGCCTCCGACGAGAGCTTTGTTGATGTCTTCTACAGAGCCGCCGTAACCCATCGCGAAAAGCAAGCGCACAACGAGGTTTTCAAAAAAAGCAGGAGAGCTGGTGCGTATCTTCGCAAGCAACTCGTCAGCCAATTCTTGTTCGAGCTGAGCGTGTGCCTTTCGAATGGCTTCGTCCGGAGTTAGCGACGAATCATGTTCTTGGTAGACGGCTTGGTCGCTGCTAGACTGCTTGTCTCCACCGTTTGCCAATTCCCTGAATTGCCTAAATTCTGGAAACTGACTTAGGTATTTGATTGTGATTCGCCCTGGAGGGTTTGCCAGCACTTCCCTCCCTTGGTCGGAGATGCAAAAATGGGCTCTCTTTGTCGGAGTCAGAAGACCCGCTTTTAAAAGATAGGATTTTGCCCACGCGACTCGATTTGAGAATGTAGTCTGACGTCCGGAAGGAATCAGGAGTGTGCGATCCTCCTGCGATAAATCATAGTCAATTGCCAACCGTTCCACGGCATCTGAAATTCTCCACTCCCTATCCGCAGAGAGCTTCAGGAGGGGAAGCATTATCGTTTGGAAGTCTGGAATTGGCATTGAGCCTCACCTTGTTTAGATAACCACACGCATCGAATTCTACTCCTCTCAAGGAATGGGCTTCGTATCCTCAATAGTTGTTTCGCGGTCGCGATGAAACGATTCCTTGACACAGCAGGGCTAATGCACTGCCTTACAGCAACGAGCCTTGGAACAGGGCACGACTGAGGTCGCGCACTAACGGGATCCAAACGGGGGCCAGAAGGCCCCCGTTACAGCCGACCAGGAGGTCGGCGCTACAGTTTCGTCCCGCACGGGTCAGCTTCGCTGGTGGGCGACTGTTACAAATCCTCCAATTGCGCGCCACTGAAGCAGGCCGCTAAAGCTCCACGTCCTCATCGTCCTCTGCCGGATCGACACTGGAAGGATACTTCTCAAAGAACGCTTCCACATCGGAGATCGTCTGCGTCACGCGGTACGGCGGAAGACTATCTAGAAAAGCTTTGCCGTAGCGTTGGCGCTGGATGCGGGGGTCGAGCAGGACCAGCACGCCGCGATCTTCGAGCGAGCGGATCAGGCGGCCAAAGCCCTGCTTCAAAGTGAGGATGGCTTCCGGCACCTGGTAGTCGAAGAAGGGCTTGCCGCCGGCCTCTTCAATGGCCTTCATGCGCGCCTGCACCACGGGGTCGGAGGGGACGGCGAAGGGCAGGCGGTCGATGATGACGCAACTCAGCGCCTCGCCCTGCACGTCCACACCCTGCCAAAAGCTGGAGGTGCCGAAGAGCACCGCGTTAGGCGTGGTGCGGAACTGCTCCAGCAGCGTATTGCGCGGAGCGGTGCCGTGCAGCAGGATCGGGTAGTCGAGCACGGAGGCGATGCGCTCATAGAGGTTGCGCATCTGAACGTAGCTGGTGAACAGGCAGAAGGCACGGCCCTTGCTGATGCGCAGCACGCGCTCAATGCAGCGGGCGGCGGCGTCCACAAAGTCCGGCTCGCGCGGGTCGGGCATGCGCGGCGGCAGGTAGAGCAGGGCCTGTTCGGCGTAGTTGAAGTGCGAAGGAATGATCAGCTCGCGCGTATCGTCCAGGCCCATGCGGTGGCGAATGTGCTGGAAGGTGTTCTGCACGGTGAGCGTGGCGCTGGTGAGCACCACGGTAGGAATTTTTTCGAAGACCTGTTCGCGAATCAGCTCGGAGACATCGATGGGCGTAGCCTGAATAAAGGTGCTGCGCGAGGCGGTGCGCGGGTTGCCCGTCTGCATGCGCCGCTCCATCCAATACACCATGTTGCTGGAAGAGGACTCGAGCAGAAACTCCAGCTCCGAGCGCAGCCGCGCCACGCGCTTGCGCAACCCCGGCGCTTCTTCCACTTCCTTCAGCTCGGCAATCTCGCCCTCGAGAACGCGCAGCGTAGTGGTCACGCTGCTGTACAGATCGCCTGAAATCTCCAAAAAATCTTCGCGATCGGTGAAGGGCCTGCGACCATCGCCCTCCATGGGCAGGCAGTTGAAGAAGAGGCGCGCCCGCTCACGGAGCTGCTGCGTGACCTGCGGAATGCGGTCGGCGCCGTTCTTCGAGCGGAGTTGGGCTTCGGTATCGCGGGCCAACTCCTCGAACCGGATGTTACTGACCGAAAGCCCAAAATAATTGGAGGCAATCTCTTCGAGCTCGTGGGCTTCGTCAAAGACCACAGCAGCGGCCTCCGGCAGAATCCCGGCGTCGGGCGCACCAGCCGCCTCCATCCGCACCGAGAGATCGGCAAAGAAGAGGTGGTGGTTGACGATGATGACGTCCGACTCCAGCGCCTTGCGGCGCATCTCGGTAATGAAGCAGCGCTGGTAGTCCGGGCAGGTGGAGCCCAGACAGGCCTCGGTGCGCGCGTCCAGCTTTTGCCACAATTGACTCTGCTCCGGCAGCTCGGAGAGCTCGGATCGGTCGCCGGTCTCGGTCTCCTTCTCCCAGCGGAAGATTTGTTGGAACTGGTCGATCTCTTCCAGGCCGGAGAGGATGGGCTGATCGCGCAAGGCCATCAGCTTGTGACGGCAAAGGTAGTTGGCCCGGCCCTTCATGTAGCAGACGTGCAGAGGCCCGAGCAGCGACTCCAGGAAAGGGATGTCGCGGAAGTAGAGCTGGTCCTGCAGCGCCTTGGTGCCGGTGGAGACAATCACCCGGCGGCCGGTGCGCAGAGCAGGCAGCAGATAAGCCAGGGTTTTGCCAGTACCGGTGCCGGCCTCCACAATCAGGTGGCGCGCGTCGGCGAGCGCCTTTTCAACGGCCTTGGCCATCTCCAGCTGCCCCGGACGGAACTCGTACGGCAGCTTGGAAGACGCCAGCATGCCGCCCGGCGAGAAGAACTCGAAGAGGGAGGGCAGGGAGCGGGATGGGGGATCGAAGGTGGGCATCTGGGCCTGGCGCTCTTTCCATCATAGAGAGCCGGGGTCAGGCGCAGAGGTTTCCCGTGCGCACTGAGGGCCGAAGGGAACTCGCGGTGCTACCGGCGCGAGGGAACGGCCGGGCAGGGTGCAGCATTTCCGGCACGCCCTAATCGTCCCAATTCTGGCTGGAGGGCCGATAATCGTCTCCGGCCAGGGTGGGCGCGGAGTGGGCCGGATGGGGGTCGGTGTTGGTCCAGTGGCTGATTAGCAGGGTTTCTTCCGGGGTAGAATCGCCTCCTGCAAGCGCCTCGCTCACCTTGCGCAGGCGGCGGCGCATGTCAGCCGCGCGACGAGCTTCAATCTCCTGCTGCAGCTGGGTGGAGTGGAAGTTGGCAGCCTGAATGGCCAGGTTATTGGGGTGAATGTGCATCCCGCCCTCCTGGGGATGAAATAGGGCAATTCAGCTACCGTGATGAGGTGGCTGAAGATTAGAAAAAATTTAGCTAATGTGCCATTTCAGCGCACTTTGGGTCCGTGGGTTTTACCGGGGACTAGAGCGTTTCTCCAAGAGATGTAGCCCTTGCAGAGATAGTGCGAGGTAGCTCTTTCCTAAGAAAGAAGCTACTCCGCGGCAGTGGTTTCGGAGTTAGCAATTGGAGAAACGCTCTAGCGAGACAACTCCGGCAGGATCATTTTCCGATACACTTCGCAGGCACTTGCGGTGCGTTTGCGATCTGTCACTAGCGGTGTAGTCGGAGGCAAAGAGCCGGTGGTCACATCGTTGACCGGTTGTGGCGGCTTGCGACCCCAGCCACCTGGCGCGCGCAGGGCCACTCCAGCTGCCCGCAAATACCCGCCTGCCATCTCGCGGCGCACTCCCGTCGCCTGCTCGATACGCCGTAGCGACCAACCAAGCCTCCCCAGCGCAATCACCTGTTCCCGCTTCGCTTTATCCAAGGCATTTCCCATGCCAACCGAGGCTAACTTCCTCGACGGCAGTTCATGTCTCAGGTCATTCTTTATGGCCGGAATTGGGTGACCCCCTTGGCCCAGGCGGTGCAGGCGCCAGCTCGGGACCAGCGCCGTCGGCCCGTGCGATGCTGGTAAACAGGGAAAGTGCTACGACATAGAACAAAACCCCAGCAATCCAGGGCGTCTTCCTTGGTGATGAGCCAAGGAGCTTGGCCTTAGGCTGTGTTGCGCTTTCAATGAGATCGCAAATCACGCGGCGAACACGCGTGCGAGCGACAAAGATTACCCCTTGTACGTTCGTCATCTTAGAACTTCATGATGGAGAAGAAATTATTCATATTGAAGTAACTCATAAAGCCAAACCTATGGCGGAACTGCGCTGAAGCCGTTCTTAACAAGGGCCGCACTTCAAGGTCACGACCGCGCATCCGCGCAGAATTGGCACAGTCATCTCGACGTCGCTTCCAACTATGCGCACATGGATGGTCGAGGTATGGTCTTCGCCGGGATGAAGCACACGAGCCGAGATGACTCGCTCCCCGCGCCGGGGAAAGTTCCGAAGGGTCAAAGTAACGAAGTCGACATACTTGGCAAAGGTGATGGGAATCGAATAGCCGCCGCGCACCTGGAAGAGATTGGCGAGAGCTGCCCGATTACGAACTGAAATAACATGGGGCTGCAAGACCCATCGTTTCCCGCGAATCGCCGCGAGCAGAGGGCCGTAATCCAGGTAGTACCGATCACACCACGGGTCCGGCGCGATGGTGTGGTCGGCGCCTGTCATGGGGACGGTGGGAAATACTCCAAGATGAAGATGACGCTGAAACAAGGCATCGGGATCCGGCCTGAGGTCATTGATGTTATGGGTCCAACCGATAGCAGGCTTGCGTACGCAGAGAAGCGCGCAGAGATTCAGCATGTTAGGCGAGTCTCCGTTCTCTGCGTAGAGTCCATCCAAAAAACGATTGGCGTCGAGCCTCATGACTAAGGGATTTCCATAGATGAATTTGCCTGCTTTGCGCAGAATAGCTGCCAGCATGGGGAGAGTTTGCTTCCATGAGACCAGCAAGGAACGGGCCGGCCGGCCATCAATCCAACTCACGCCATCATCGCGATTGGCATTGTAGAGTGTCAGCCAATCCATGCGGTCTATGCAGATTCCATCGCTGTCGGGAAGGTACTTTACGAGGCGCAGTATCATACCGATCAGGAAGTCTTGCCACACGGGTTCCGCTGAATCGACGATGACGGGCTTATACCAGTCGGAGTACTGTATCTTTCCGGCGCGGTCGCGAACCACGGCGTTCGGAATCAGATAGTGCACAAAGTCGTTCGGATCTCGCCACAGATCATCGTCCGACTTAGCCTTGCGGGGAGGCGGTACTTCCTGAATGAAATTCCCGGCCTCGGTGATGTTGAAATACTCGAGGACATGGAAGCCTGACTTCTTCATCTGGGTGGAGTATGCGCTCATCTTCTTATAGGACGCAGGCTGCCTATACCAGGATTGCCAGCTTTCAGTCGCAGGCACAGGTGGCATCATCATGCCGAGAAATGGAAAGTCGAAGTGGGCGTTCCAGTTTGTGCTGAAAGCCATCTTGGTAAAGGTGTCTTTGTCCAGTGCCCCTTGATAGCTTGTGTATGCACCGCAACCCTCCATGGTAGCCACGGATGGGTTTGGCGGATCGAAGTAAGTTGGATAATGATCAGCCATCCAACCCAGTCCGGCACGCCAGTCTGCGGGATGAGCGACCAAGTCCATGCCGAACTTGATAGGACTCGAAAGGGATATGCGGTGATTCGTACGCGTAAGAATTACATCGCCCGCAGCCGTGGTGTTCAACTGCATATCGAGTAACACGTCATCAGGTGACTGAATCAAGCTGAGCGCGATATCCGCAGGCTCATCCAGGATGGTCGCGAGAGGAATGCAAAAGGCGTTGGCATTGTTTCTGAAGCCGCCGTAATGTAGATTCAGGTCGGCGAAGGGAAGATGCACGAGAGGATCGTTCCATTGCGAAGCGTCGCCAGGAACGTGGTCCCACGTGGTCCAGAACCTGGCATGGGCGGCATTGAGCCAAGCTAACTGCGTCTGAATCGGGGTCGTCCAGGGCAAACCTGTTCCGACAATCTCCAACTCCCAGCGAATACTTGAGCCGGCAGGAAAGAATCTTTCTGTAACGATGCACTCTTTGCCGGTGTCATGGTGAAAGAAGGTTCGCTGGGTCTCAAGCCCGCCGTTCGGTAGAGCACGTATAGCTACATCATCGCCTGCTTGGCAGGCGGTGAGTACGGTACAGGCGCGAAAGGGAATGTCGAGTTTGGCTGCGCCCAGCTTCAGGCTTGCGACGTGTCCAAAACTCGTCAGCCCGATCGAGATTCCCGGCGCGGAGACTTCATGTTCGACGGGATTGGCGTCCGATGTGGCAGCGCCGTTGCCGGCCTTTCTCTTTTGCGCCACGGCTGGATAGGCTGTGAAGGCCGCAAGCCACCGAACTAGCGTTCTTCGAGATATTCTCACGCTGAACCTTCCATCGCTTCTTACACGCTTGCGGAATTTACCAGCAGAAAATGAACCACAACGTAAGCTTGTCTCGCCGCCGTAGGCTGAAGGAATCCAATCGCGACGGACCATGATTCAACGCGAGCTCGTGGAATCACTGCGCAGGCGTCATGGAGTACGGCGCTTCAAGTGACTGCAGTGACCAAGTTGCTTCAGCCTTGGGGCTCATGACGAATCTCAGTTCGCCTCCCTGGAGTAACTCCTCGTGGCGAATGAACATCCGGGTGAGCGGCTTGCCGTTCAGAGTGACCGATTGAACGAATGCATTCGACGAACTTAGATGTTCCGCCAATATCGTGAAGGTCCTTCCATTGGGAAGGTGCAGGGTTGCTTTGGCGACGAAAGGCCGGCCGATCACATATTCGTTGGACGCGGGCGCGACAGGGTAGAAGCCCAGCGACGTAAAGACCAGCCACGCGGACATTTGCCCGAGGTCGTCATTGCCGACCAGGCCATCCGGGGTGGGCCGGTACTGCGACTCTACAATCTGCCGAAGCCGCTCCTGCGTGCGGACGGGAGCGCCCGCGTAGTTATATAGGTAAGCAAGATGATGGCTTGGCTCGTTGCCGTGGATGTATTGTCCAATCATGCCACTGATATCTTCAACATCTGCGTATTGGTGCGGATCGACCTTTGCATCGAACATGGCGTCAAGCCTTACGATTAGTTGCTCTTTGCCTCCGAGCAAATCAATAAGCCCGCGCACATCTTGTGGCTGAAACCATGAATACTGCCAGGCATTGCCTTCGGTAAATCCGCTGCCGGTTCCGGCTTTTGCGGGGTCGAACGGCACGCGGTACTCGCCATTTTCCAGACGCGGCTCGATGAAGCCGTCTTTAGTGTTGAAGTTATTGCGCCAATTGGAGGCTCGCTTTGTGAATGTGTTGGCTATCTTCGCATCCTTCATCGCACTGGCCATGCGTGCGATGGTCCAGTCGTCGAAGGCATATTCAATGGTCTTGGAGGCGGCTTCGTCGTCGTGATCAACGGGCACATAGCCATAGTGCATGTACTGGTTCAGGTTGCCGTAGGGACCATAGGTGGCGCTGGCGACCATTGCTTGGAGGGCCTCGTTGGCGTCGAATCCGCGAACACCTTTCAGGTAGGCGTCGGCGATCTCAGGCACTGAATGGTAGCCAATCATGCACCACGTTTCAATGCCTTGCTCTTGCCAGACAGGCAGAATACCAAAAGGGCTGTTGCGGCGCGAAGCCAGCATGGAATTCACGAGATCGCTGGTGCGTGCTTCCGGCTCGATCAGGGTCATCAGCGGCTGCTCGGCACGAAACGTATCCCAGAGACTTAGGTTGGACACAAAGTTGAAGCCGGCGGCGTGATGCACTTGATTATCTGGACCGCGATAACTGCCGTCGGCATCCATGGCCAAATTCGGCGACAGCAAAGCATGGTACATCGCCGTGTAAAAGTTCTTCCGCGCGTCTTGCGAGGCCTGAACGTCGACTGTCTGAAACTCCTTTGTCCATGCGGCTGTGGCGCTGGCATGCAAGGCGTCGAAATCGAACCCCGGCGCTTCGGTGTCCATGTTAGCAATGGCGCCGTCTTCGCTTACAGGAGAGAGCGCTACTTTTACAACCAGAGGCTGGCCGTTGGGAATGAAACTGAACACGGCGACGATACCACGGCCTTCGATCGCTTGTGTATCTTCCGGATTTGTGCCGGGCGTCTTGAAACCACGATACTCGACAGGCACAGGCTCGCGATTCAACAAGCGGCTCCGCTCCAGCGGCCGTGAGAAGCGCATGGCAAAGTAGAGCTGACGGCCCGGAGCCCAGCCGCGGGTTTCGCGCATTCCGGTAACCGTGCCGTCCGCGCGGAGGCGCAGGCGGGACCAAAGCACCTTGCCGGTGTAGTTATAGATCGAGGAACGAAGATCGAGCAGAACGTGCGCCGGCTTGTCGGCAGGGAACGTATAGCGGTGAATACCAACACGCGCGCTTGCGGTCAACTCCACGTGGACGCCGTAGTCGAGCAAGTCGACGGCGTAATAACCAGGCTCCGCCCGCTCTTGCTCGTGACTGAAGCGCGAGCGATAGCCGGAACTTGGCTTATCTATGTCTCCGGGGTCGAGCCGTACCTCACCTGAAATGGGCTGGAGCAGGACATCGCCAAGATCGGAATGTCCGCTTCCAGAAAAGTGTGTGTGCGAAAAGCCGAGGATCGAACTGTCTTCATAGCGGTAGCCAGAGGCCCACTTGTAACTCTGTTTGAAGGGACGAATTTCCGTGTCGGGAGACAGTTGCACCATGCCGAAGGGCACCGTTGCGCCGGGAAAAGTATGGCCGTCGGGTCCGGTACCAATGAATGGATCGACCATGGCCAATTTCGCTCCCGCTGAAGGCGTTTGCGCGGTCGCGGAGTGTGGAGCGCAGAGGATCAACACCGCAGAAGCAGAAAGCAAATAGGTCTTGAGCGTGGCAATACAATGCAAGATGCGCGCTGTTCCGGTGGCATGAGTCATGTTCTGTTCCTCTTGTGGTAAATTCAGTGCGGGGTTCTAGCCGGGAGCCGTGTTATTCCAAAAACTCAATGCGTCGAGATTTCAGCGGCGGCATCTGCAAGGGAAACGATTCTCAGTGCATCTGTCAACTGGGCAAGGGATGCAGTGCTGCCTATCTCAACAATGTGTGGTTGCCCAGGAAGGAGGTCAAAGTAGTTATCCGAGAGCTTGGCATCCAAATCGCCAAAAGTAATATTGACGCCAGGCGCAAGAGACGTGGCGGATAACTTCAAGCGGTATCCCTTGCTATCCTGATCGAGAGTCCTATCGATGACTTGAGGGGTAAGTTGCAGGTCCTTTGGCGCAGCGAAGTAGAGGATATTGCTAGATATGCGTTTCCCGCCTAGAGTCAGATCGGTAACCAGGACGGTTCTCGCCGGGTCAGCATGCCTTGCCAAAAGCAGTTCCACCATCGAGGTCTTCATGTATATAGCGCTCGAGAGCGGGAGGACCTGTATCTTTTGCGTACTCTCCGTGAGTACCGTCCCGTCCATCGCTACCAGCTTGACTGTAAGTTCCGCGGTGACTGCTTCGGTTCGATCCGATACTACGTAAACGGCGACCGTGCCATCTTCCACATGCGGGGATACCAATAGATCGCCGTAGAATCTGCGCGCATAATACTGCAGCGCCTTCCAGCGCCCAAAGTAGTCGATGCTGGACCAGGATATGCCGGGCCAGCAGTCATTGAGTTGCCAGAAGAGGGAACCCATCGAGCGCGGTCGAGAGCGCCGCAAGTGCTCTACGTCGACCTTGATGGCTTCGGCCTGAAGCAATTGGCTGACATAGGAGAAAGCCGCGAGGTCTTTGGGCTGGCGATAGTAACGTAGCACGTAATCCTGAAGGACCGTGTTGCCTTGATCGTATTTCTGGTGTGCGAGCAGAACCGGAGTAAGAACGCTGGTCCGATCCTCCGCACGAGTGAACGCCTGGATGGTGCGCATCTCGGGAAGAGACTGGAACCCGAACTCGCTCATGAATCGGGGAAAGTGTTTTTCATAATCAGCGATGGGCGCGCGGCCGCTCCATACGCTCCAGTCGTGCATATCGCCGGACTGCCACGCATCCGAAGTATCTTCTCCGTCCGCACTTGGTGAACTTGGCCAGTAAGGCGTCTCGGATGAGAGTTGCGCGACGGTTCGAGCGAGGATTCCGGAGGACACGGTCAAGTAGTCTTCCCACATCTTTGCCGATACCTCGACAGGAAGAGAGGTCTTGAAGCTATTTCTCCATCCGCGCCAGGTGGCCTCGGTCTCGTTGTTGCCGCACCACAAGACGATGCTGGGATGGTTGCGAAGGCGCTTGACCTGATATTCCGCTTCACGGGCGACGCTTTCCTTATAAGAGTAAGTTCCAGGCGTTCGCATGTCGGCGAGCATGAAGTCCTGCCACACCATAATCCCGAGGTCGTCGCAAATCTGGTAGAACTCGTCGGTTTCATAGTATCCGCCGCCCCAGATCCGGATCATGTTCATGTTCGCGTCGCGGGCCGATTGGAGGTATTGGCGAATGGTCTCCGTTTGCACGCGCGCTGGGAAGTTATCGAAAGGGATAACATTGGCTCCCTTGGCAAAGATAGGAATGCCGTTGACAACGAACTCGAAAGATCTTCCCCATTGATCGGGCTCTCTGCGCAGCACGATTGACCGGAGGCCCGCAGCAAGGCTGCTGGCCGCGACGACCTTGGAGCCTTCGAGTACGCGGACGGTGAAGCGATAGCGTGGTTGCTTCCCATAGCCTGCGGGATACCACAGGTCAGGATGAAGGATCTGGAAGGGAATATCTATTTTGTTTGTCCCGCGGCGGAGAACGACCTTTCGAGTCTGCTCCGTGCAAGCTTCTTTTCTGTCGCAGTTCACGATTACGGTTGCTGGACCGGAGACCGCGGATAGGATGTTGATCTCAGCGGAAAGGTTTGCAACTTCGGAATTTACATCGCGCTGGCGAATCGCCAAGTCGGAGACGCGCAAGTTATCCCATGCTTCCAGCTGTACAGGCTTCCATATACCGCTGCTCGCAAAGCGGGGTCCCCAGTCCCAGCCATACATGTAAGCAGCCTTGCGAAGGTATGCTTTCTCGGCGACGGTGGTCCTATGGCTCCAAGGATCCTGGGAGGCCACTTGTGCGGCCGCCTTGATGGGCGAGTGGAAGACCACGAGAAGGTCGTTTGCCCCTTCCAGCACACGGGTTTTAATATTCACTCGCCACTCAAGAAACATGTTATTGGCGCTGAGAATCAAGGCTCCATTCAAGTACACATCCGCGCTTGTGTCCAGTCCTTCAAATACCAAGTCGAGATGGCCGCGGTTCAGCAAATCATGGCTAATCTCGAGGCGGCGCCGATATTCCCAGCCGGTATTCTCAATCCACTGCAGCTTGGACTCATTGTCCGCATAATTCGGGTCGGGAATCAGGTCGTTCTTGAGGAGGTCGGTATGCACCATGCCGGGAACGGTGGCTGTACGCCAGAGTGCCGGCACTTTCTCCTCGTTCGTCCGCTGCCGAAACTCCCATCCAGAGTTAAGGGAGACGATCTGTTCGGTGCTATCAGATGTTTGCGCCTTGGCTGGTCCAGGGACGGCTGTCAGGGCAATGGCTCCGAGAGCGAGTAGAGGCAGGGTGGCGATGCGCATAAGTACTAACTCCGATGTACAGGCTAATGGTCAGGTTCGAGTCAAGAAGGTAGAGTCATGCCGCTCGCAGACCCAGAGCGATGGCTCACATCGTATTGATTTGCGCTACGCGGAATGACATAGTCGAAGCCAGCCTTCGCCATCGAGATCAGGGCGATGCCTGCACTACAGGGCGACCGTGAAACGAAAGAGCATGTCGTCGGAATACCATTGTGGAAAGGCAGTCCCCCATAGGTTGTTGAAGAGGTTTACGTGGACGCCTTCCTGCATGTCGGGCTGATTGTCGTCGAAGATCAACAGGCCTCTCTGTCCTGGTGAGACGAGCGGTGCATCGAGAGTTTTAAGCGTGAAGCTTCCGCGGGGGTCGCGATAAGTGACATTGCGCGTGACGGCATGCAGATGCATGCCTCCGTGCGGGAGCACGTCCTGGGGCGAGACGGGACGGTCAACCTTATCGAGCAGCCAACCATGTTCGTCCGGCGCCTGCGGGGAAAATGAGAACCACATCGCCTCGGGAAGGCGGTTGGCCGGTTTGTTGAAACACTGGATGGCGATGTGGACAAGGGGCTCGGCCTTGGGCAGCCGGATCTCCATTGTCAATCGCGCAGGCCATCCAACCAGATCGGCCGAAGCGGCGTCGGGCATGGGCATTCGCAGCTCTGACACAATGCGATGTTCCTTTGCGTCTTCGCCAACGAGCGTCTCCTGGACGATGGGCAGCCAAGTGCGGCTCTGCGCAGCGTATTTCTCCAAACCGGGTTTGCTGAAATCGTACCCGGCAGTGCGCGAATTAAAGGCGCGCGTGAACCTGCCGAAGTCTTCTGCCGAATAAGTCTGATAGCGGAAGCATGCTAGCAGATGTTGTGGCGAAGCCCATTCCCGGCCAGTCCTGCGGTCTTTGAGGCGATTGATGGAGCCCGTGGCAGGATCAATCGAGAGCAGAATGTGCGCGTCTTCAACTTCAGTTCCGGGGGCAAGGGGAGCAAGTCCGGATTTGAGTGGAGGTTTTGGCGCAAGGGTTTGCAGGCGTGCCACTGCTTCTTTGCGGAATCCATCGGGAAGAGCAGCTATGGCATTATCGATGTCGGCGCGTTTCTCGGCCCAGCCCGCGTCCATCTTCTTAAACTCCGGAAGAGTTAACCGGGCGGTGGCGAGTTCCTTGGGAGAATAGATCTCCGGGTGACGCAAGAACCTTCCGACACTAAGTCCCCAGTTATGGTCTGCCGCCAGTATCAGTCTCGATACAAATGCCAGGTCCAAGGCGTCGCCACACTTGAAGCTGCCTTTTGCAAGCCACTCGCGGCGCAGCCGGCATAGCTCCCGATAGCGCGCCACCTTACCCGGATCGGCGCCCACGCCATAGATCCATGTATCGCCGAGTTCTTTGGTTACAAGCGGTAACTGAGAGCGTACGGGCTCAAGCGCCGAAGCTATGGCGCTAAGATTTGTGGAGACGATTTGTGCTTCGGGGTAGAGCGCATGCAGCGAAGCATAGACGGCATGAATCTCGTCGAGCGTATGGGGGCCGGAGTTGTCCTGTCTTACCTGGATGGAAACGGCGATGCGGGTACCAGGAATCGCGACGGTGCTGCCATATCCAAGCGGGTGGTACAGTACCATAAGTTCTGACCCTTGCGGATCGCGCCAGTTGAACAAGTAGGGGAACGGGTATTCCTTTGGACCATCCTCGGCATCGGATTGTTTCATGCCCGCTTTCACCATGCGGGAGAGGAGCATGGCGTTATCCAGACGTACGGATTCCTGCAGCTCCGGAGACAGGGGAAGGCGAGGAGTTAGCGTAAAGTAAGGGACGTCGGGCGCCTTGCATTTTGGGTTGTTGCCAATATCGAGGAAGCGCACGCCGGCTTCGGCCAGTGGTCCTATCAGTCCGCGCGTATGGCATGGAACATCGGTTAGTTTGCCCGCGATTGTCTTTTTGCCGAAGCGCCTATCCAATGCGGCGGAGAGGCCCAGGGATGAGACGATGAGCGAGCGGTCAAGCATCTCCGAGTTCCAGGAGAGGGGCATTGCGTGCCAGGCAATATCTCCGGCGGCAATGGCACGCTCCATTCGCTTCCTGTCTTGGGGGGAGGCCTGCTCCAGGTACTCGTAGATCATCCAGGCAGCCATTGTCCAGACATAACTCTGCTCGCCGCCCGTGGCGCGAAGGGCCTGCGCCGTATCCATGGCGCGCGGCAGAAACTGGTCGAAATAGGTGCTGAGTACGCCGTGTTCCGTGTCCGTATAGCCGATGTCCAAATGGCATTTCCACAGCACATATACTTTCTCAACCTGGCGCTTCGCTTCTTCGGCGCGGGCCTTGAGTGCAGCGGGTGTCAGGTACATCCCCACGGCGGCCGCCGTCATACCCTTAAGCAATTCGCGTCGTCTCATCTTGTCCTCGTCTTTAGTCTTTTCGGTCAGATGCAGGAAGCTTGGCTTCCGGAACCCAACCATCGGAGATCACCGGCAAGCGCAAACCCCAAACGTTCGAATGGGCTTGTTTTCAAAACTCGGGTGACATCAGCTAAGGTATGTTCCATAACAAATGAGGATCGTTGCCGAGACAAGCGCAACCAGGCTCGATACGAGAAACGCAATCGACGACGGACGTGCGAATCTCCACTCACCTGACAACAGGCCCGCGGCAGTGGAGGCCATAACCATCATCCCAACGAAGAGCGCCCAGCCAACGGATGGGCCGAATGCGCCCAGCATATAGGGAGAGATAGCTATGCCCCAGAGCGCGACGCTGGCCGAATAGAGGAAGCCCATACAAAGGACTATGAGCCAGTAGAGCATACGGCTCTTGCGAATGTAGTTTCGATAGGTGGCATTGACGCGCAAGAGATAGATGCAGTAACAGCAGTTGGGGAGGGCCCCACCCAAGAGGACGAGCGCCAAGACGGCATTGGAGGCCTGCGCGGGCTGGGCGCCACCGTGGGCAATCGCCGATTCGATGAGGCGATGCGCCCAAGGCATAGCCATCCCGGATGGGAGGAGGCCGGAAAGCGCGCCGCCCGCAATGGCCAGGGCACAGCCCGTCGCACTGCTGGCAGCGGAGCGCGCGGCGGCGGCGTCTTTTCCTCGGTTTGAGACGAAGCCGAAGACTACAGAGACTAGCGAGAGGCAGACCCCGGCGAGGACAAAAATGTCGCCGGCGGAACCGAAGAGGGAGTGGTGCAACAATAGGCGCGGCGTCATGACGCCGATTGCGCTCATCGTGCCCACGAGCAAGGAAAAGCTGAGCGCTACGCCGATTTGAACCGCGGAGATGCCGAAGAGAAGGGAACCAGTGTATGCCAGAGTTCCACAGAGCAGCGCCGCGCATATGTCCCTGGCATTGGCGTGCAGATATACCGCGAGAAGATCGGGAATGGTGTGGCAGGCAATGAGGCATGGAAATACGGTGAACGACAAGAAGCTGAAAGGGAGCCAATTATTTTCCCACGCCCATTGCTTATTGGCCCGCATCGGCAGCATGAAGAGGCCGTTCATGGATCCCGCTAGAATGGCAATCAGTACGCCCGCAGTTACATTCATCTTAAGGAACCTTCTCTTTCGAGGGGGTGTGTGGCCCGTTCAACGGCGATGAGGGCGGCGCGCATGAATCCTAACGTGTGCGCCATGCCCGCGTGCCAGGGGGCCGCGCATGTCATCTGCGGACTATGGTCCGGAATCAGAACGCCATCAAAGCCGCTGCGATGGAGTATCGAGAGAATGCCGATCATGTCGATGTCTCCGTCGTCGATGAATGTTTCGTGATAGTGAGGAACCTTTCCAGTTATGTTTCTGAAGTGGATATACGCGATTCTCTTCTGGTTGGCGTATTCGCGCACCGAATCGTAGATATTGCCCTCCGTCATTTCGGCCAGTGTGCCAAGACAGAGTTCCAGGCCATTGCAGGGGCTAGAAGAGATGGCGATCAATTTGCGATACATTTCCGGCTGATAGACCAGGCGCGGCTGGTTGCGCATGGTGGGCATGGGAGGATCGTCGGGATGTGCCGCCAGCCGGACGCCGGCCGCTTCAGCGACGGGCAAGACTTCTTCAAGAAAGCGTTGCAGGCGATTCCATAACTCATCGTGGGGAATGGGGGGCAGAGTTCCGGCTGGGGCATGCTGGTCATAGATCATATTCCAGACCGTGCCCAGAGGAACGGGCGTCTCAACAGGACCGTCCATTGCTACGGAGATGGCGCCGCCGCGGGCGAATGGGCCGCGCACTCGACCGCAGACTCCGGCCAGGCTGAAGTTATAACCCAGGACGGGGATGCCGGCCTCTCCCATGCGGCGAAGGATGGTCTTGACATTCTCAATATGGAGCGGGCGCTGGGGTCCGTCGAGCAGGATGTCGTGCCAATGCGCCGGGTCCAGGTTTTCGATTGCTTCGAGATGAAGACCGGAGCGCTCGATCTGCTTACGGAGGCTTGTCAATTCCTGCAGCGTCCATAACTCATCGGGATTTCCAGCCACGCCCCAAACTGTATCCCTGGTGCCGGTTGGTTGGTTGTCGAGGGGATTGGAGGCGCCGCCCTTGAAGTAGTCAACCAGGTGAACAACCGCATGGGTGCACCCGGCTTGAACCGCAAATGAGCAGTACTCCTCGTTCAGCATATGGCGATAGAGGCCAATACCTAGTTTCATGTAAGTTTCCTATCCGATTTTTGGAATGCTGACGCCGAGGTCTACGCTCAGGGTTTGACCGTTGATTTCCGTTGCCAGCGATGAGCAGAGAAAGAGGAATGCGTTGGCAATCGCCTCAGGTGAGTTACGCCGGCCGGCCGGCGATACGCGCAGCACAAACTCGCGATATTCGGTGTCTTCCTCGAAGACCTTCAGGGAACTGCCCGCAGCCACGTTTCCCGGAGCTACGGCATTCACGCGGATTCCGATGGGCGCGCATTCGAGGGCCAGGCACTTGACGAGACACTCAAGAGCTGCCTTTGCGGTGGCGTAGGCGGGGATGCGGGTATGCGGAACCTGAGCGACATAGGACGAGGTAAAGATCAGATGACCGGGCACGGAACGATTGCGCCACTGGGTTAGAACGGAGCGTGCAAGATAGGTCTGCGCAAGATAGTTGAAGGTAAAGATGCGATCAAAGTCTACTTGCGGGGTTTCCAGGAAGGGATGCAAGCCGCATCCACCAGCATGGCCCAGAACCGTATCGAGGTTGGGATAGCGCTGCATCATTTCGGCAACCAGGGAGTCGACGGCCGCGCCATCCGTGACATCGAGTTGGCGATAGATTCTATTTGCGGGACTGATGTTCCATTGATCGAGTATCGACAAGGCCTCTGATTCCGGCCGTATATCGGTCAGGATGAGAAATGCTCCGGCTGAAGTCAGGGTGCGAACGATGTGCTCGGCGATGGCTCCCAGAGCGCCCGTGATCAAGATGGATTTCTTGGACAGATCGAGCTCGATCATTTCAGAGCCTGACTTTCCGCGCTGAGGATGTCAGCGCCGTTGACGGTTACGGCAAGATTGTCTTCGATGCGCGCTCCCATGCTGCAAGGGGCGAGATATGCACCGGGCTCAATGGTAATCACCATCCCAGCGGTGAGGATCCCGTCACTATCCGGCGAGATTGCAAAGCCAGGATCGTGATAACGAAAGCCGACGTGGTGCCCGGTAGCGTGGGTGAAGTAATCGGCCAGGCCGGCCCGTTCAAGCACTTGTCGCGCGGCGGCATCCACTTCGCGCGCGGCTACGCCCGGCCGCAACAGGCGAAGGGCAGCTTGCTGGGAGCTGCGCACCGCGTCTAACAGGTCAGCGGATTGGGGGGAGACCGAGCCAACGGGCTCGGTCCGGGTCAGGTCGCTCCAGTAGCCGTTCACGCAGGTCGCAAGTTCAATCAGAACCAGGTCGCCGCTGGCGATGCGCTTTCCTGAGGATCGATTGAACGCTCCCGCGCATGCCGTATTCGCTCCGGACTGCACCATCGCCCATCCGCGCGCAGAATCGATGCCGGGTTCGCCCGTCCTGCGATGGATCGCCGCTTCGGCGATGGAGGCGGCTTCAGCTTCCGTGATCCCGGGAGCCAGTGACGCGCGCCACGCATCGAGCCCAGCGAGGGCCACGCGGTTGGCGATACGAATCTGCTCAATGTCGCGATCGGTCTTGAACAGGTAGAGGCCCAGAAACGCATGGTCGAGTTCGATGCTGGCGGCCATGTCGACGGTCAGTTTCCGCAGGACCGGGTCCGTGATGGGGGGCTGTTCAGCAGCCAGGATGGGCATGGAAGAACGGCCGGGCATACTGGAGATGCCGATCGAGTGCCTGGGTAGGCGTCGCTTATAGAGCTCGAAGTCAAGCTTGTCGGTCAGAACGGCAAACGGGTCTGCGCAGCCCAAGCATCCCCATGGATAGAGGACCAACTCGACGCCTTCCGGAATGGTGTTGCGGGGCTCCAACTCGGGAGCGAAGAGGATGCGTTCGCCCGTACGCAGGGAGAGCAGAAATGACATGCCCCAGTAGGATGTATATCCCAACTGGAGGACCAACTCATCGGGCCGCCAGGAGAGCCAACCCTGGAGATTATGCCGTTCGAGAAACTCGCGAATCATACCGGATCGTGCATTCTCGATGGACATGCTGGAAGCTCCTCACATAATCCCATGCTTTGCAAAGGTCAATACGGCTGAAGCGCCGGATTCCAGGTCCTGCTTGACGAACCTTTCTTGTCTGGCTTTTTCAAACGCGCGCGTGAAGACCTCTTGCTCGACCTCAACGGGGATTACGCATACGCCATCGATGTCGCCAAAGACGATATCGCCGGGGCGGATAGGGACATTGCCGATTTCGATGGGGACGCGAAAGTCATGGACCTTGTAGCGGGGAGAAGAATCCTGGCCGTAGGACCCAAAGCCAAAGGTTGGAAAATTCATGTGCAAGAGGCCTTTGGTGTCACGGTAATAGCCATTCAAGAGTGCTCCGCGGCAGCGCTTGGCGGTGGCGCGTGTGGCCATCATCTCTCCCCAGATGGCATTACGTGGGGAGGAACCGGTGGCGACGTAGATTTCGTTGCGGCGGAGATCGTCCAGAGCCTCGAGCATGAGTCCGAAGGGTTTTTCCATGAGGCGATTGGCGGAGCCGGAAATGGACTCCTCAAAGACATCTCCTGCAAGCACCGGCAAGGCGCGGCCGAGCATGACGGTCAAGGGATTCAGAGGCCTGATCTTGGGGGGAAGAAACTGATGAAAGAGACCTAATTTGTCCATTACATCCCCAAGAACACAAGTGAACAGCTCCTGTTCGGCCAGCGCAAACAGTTCATCGTCGTCTTTCCAGATCCCCATCGCTCCCCCATCGGTTCTAAAGCCATCAAGAGAATCGCATACTGTATACAACAATGTCAAGTGCCTCTTTTCCTGATTTGAAAATCAGGCAGATGGTAGGGCTGGAGAGAGTGCCAGGCTTGAAAATCGCTCTGGATTTGTATATCGAATCCTCAGGTGATTGACCATTGCGGTCTCCGGGCTGACGCTGGAAGTGCCGCGAATGACCTCGAGGAGGGGGCGATGGTGGTCCAAAGGCCAGAGAGCGTCGGCGTGCGAGGCTGTATAGGCCAATGCCTGGTGGGCGAACAGAACCGTCAGCAGGGAGTCGAGGTTCTTTTCCAGATAGGGATTGCCGCAGCAGGCCCAAATGCACCGGTGGAATTTGAGATCGAGCAGGGAAGCATCGAAATAAGAATTCAACTTGGCGGCCTCCATCTCTTCGAGGATGGCGGTCAGGCGTCTTTCCTGGGTGGCGGTTAGATTGGCGCGGCAGAGCTTAATAGCTTCTGCTTCCAACAGGATACGAAGGCTGTTGATCCTCTGCACGTCCTCTTCGTCGAGGGTGATGACGAACATCCCCCGGCGCGGATAGTTCATGACCAGTCCTTGTGCCTGGAGTTGCTGGAGCGCCTCGCGCACGGGAATTCTGCTGACCTTGAACTGACTGGCGATGTGGGTTTCGTTGAGCCGATCACCCGGTTTGAAGGTGCCGGCCAGAATCGCATTTCGAATCTGGTCGGCGACGTGGCTCTTCAGCGGTGCAGTGTCCGGCAGTTCGTACAAACCTGAAGTGGCCATGGTGTTCATCACCTCTCGCCAAACGTGGCGTAAGAACTTATCTGTCTTCGATGTACAATAACACAACCCTGTCCGGTCGACCTGCCCAATTAAAATTTATTGACATTGCTATATACAGTATGCAATAAAAATTGCGACTGATCATTCCCATCTCGAATGGCCTCGAAATGTGGTGGGGATGAGGAGGCCAGTGAATTCATCCAGGTGGCGATTGCCATTCCAGAGCCACGGACGGGCCCCAAAGGCGTGGTGCTGGTGAGCAAGCCAATCCCAAGTGATTGTGTCAGAAGAAGATGCTCAACAGACAACAACAACCAGGGAAGCAAGAAGGAGAAGGAATGAACACTACATTGGAGATGCCCAGAGGGCCCAGAAGGCCAAGGTTGCTTCAGGCTATGACCTGCATAGGGCATACCGCCCTCTTTGTCGGCTTGATGCTCATATGCGCACTTATGCTGTCCAGTAAGCTGTCGGCGCAGGGTACTACGGGAACGATTACCGGCGCGGTGACCGATCCCAGTGGGGCTGCAATTCAGGGCGCGACGGTCACCATTCGCAATCTGGATACAAACGCCGTTTCCGTGCTGAGCAGCTCCGAGGTTGGCGGCTACAAGGTCACTCACCTTTTGCCTGGCCGGTATAGCGTGAAGGTGGACAAGGCGAACTACAAATCCTTCCAGCAGAGGGAGATAGTTCTTCAGATGGACCAGGTGGCGCAGATCAACGCCCCCCTTCAGATCGGCTCGCAGCTAGAGACGGTTGAGGTCACGACCTCTGGCCCCGTCATCCAGACAGAGGCCTCGTCGATTGGTATGGTGATCGAAAGCGAATCCATCCAGAACACACCGCTCAATGGTCGCCTCAGCGTAATGGGACTGATCGCCATCAGTCCGGGAGTGCAGGCCGTTGGCGCGCAGGACCAGTTGGCCGACAGAGGCATGACCCCGGCGATCGGCTCCGGTGGCCGTAACGCGTATGGCGGTTTCGGCGCCACATTGGATGGCGTCGTCAATCAGGAGGTTGCGCTGGCACGTGCTGCCCCTGAAATTCCGCCCTTCGGCGCGATTGGCCAGTTCAAGATGCTTTCCTCAGGCGCGCCCGCGGAGTTCGGCGAGCAGGCCCAGTTGATCGTGGTCAGCAAGAGCGGCGCTAATCAATATCACGGGGAAGGCCTTGAATTCAACCGCTCCAAGGGTACCAGTGCCAAGCAGTACTTTGCGGGTTCGCTGGTCCGCCCGGCATATGAGCGCAACGAATTTGGCGGCACCCTCTCTGGTCCCTTGACGATTCCGCATCTCTATAAAGGCACGGATCGCTCCTTTTTTCTGTTCGGCTATGAAGGGTTTCGGCTGAACCAGGCCACCACTTTTACCACCCAGCAGCCAACCGAGAAGATGCGCACTGGCGACTTCTCCGAGTTTCTGGCCGGCGGATTATGCGCCGGAAGCTCTCCGGTAACCATTGTCAACCCAATTCCAACGGGACCGGCAATTGTTAATAACGTGATTCCCAGCACGATGCAGAATTCGGTGGACTTGAAACTACTAAGTCTGTTCTATCCGCATCCGACCCAAAGCGGTTGCGGTGTAAACACCGTCGAGCAAGATAACTATGTCAGCGCCGCCAAGCGCTTCTCGCTCCGTGTCGACCACAAGTTGAGCGAGAAGGATCAGCTGCGGTTTACCTTCCTGAGAGCCGCCTACGGTCCCTTTCCAGATGCCGGAACCGACAGTCTGCAGGGCGGAAACTCAGCGGATGGCGAGATCGATACGTTGTTTGTTCTGGGCTTGACGCATATGTTCTCTCCCACGCTGCTGCTGGATGCGTATGGTTCATACAACCATCTTCCAATCTTCCGCACCCCGCAGAACTGGAACGTCGATATGGCTTCGATCATCCCTGGGCTTGGCCCGCAGGTGATCAACGGCGCGCCGAATGCGATCACCATCTCCAATATCACATCTGTCTCCGAGGGCGGTTCCAAGGGCTTCGAGCAGGATATCCAGTTCTACTCCTCGATCACCAAGGTGCTGTCGAAACAAACCATCAAGGCGGGCGTTGGGTATCTCTACAACAACTATTGGTCGGCCGGCGTATTGGCTCCCCAGCGCGGCACCTATTCGTTCACGGGCCGTTACTCGGGAAATGCCTTTGCTGACTTCATGCTGGGCTATCCTAATTCCACGGGCAATGCCACTCCCAGCGGCATCGTCGGGCGCGTCCTGTCAAGCCATTATTCCGGCTATGTCCAGGATGACTGGAAGGTAACGCCCAAGCTGACCGTCAACGCGGGCATTCGCTATGACTTGCAGTGGTTCAATCAAAGCCCCTACGGCCAGCAGGCTCTCTATATTCCGTCTCTGAAGTCGGTCGTGGTCTTTGCCAACACCTTGGCGGGCGCGCTGCCTAACTTCACCAACGGCTCCATTCCGATCACTACGTCAGCAACGGCAGGCATTACCAACAATCCGATGAGCTACGTTGGCCGCCAGCCGCATAACTTCGCCCCACGTTTGGGATTCGCCTATCAGGTATTCCCCAACACGGTGCTGCGTGGCGCCGCGGGCCTCTACTTCAACATGCTGCCTCCGGGCTACATGAATGACTCCTTCGGAGGCTCGCCCTTCACCGCCTCTCCGACCTTCTCGCAGCCTGCAGGCAGCGTTCCTTCCATCACCATGAACGCGCCTTTTGCCGCAACCGGCGCCTTCGCGGCTAATTATGGTGTGAACGCCGAGCACCAGCTCGTAACTCCCCGCACCATTCAATACAACCTGGCCGTTGAACACCAGTTCCCCAAGGGCCTCGACTTCCGCGTAGGTTATGTGGGGCAGCACAACATGAAGCAGAACAATACCGGTGGCTCCGGCAACATTGTTCCCAACATCAACCTTGCCAACCCGCCGCTGCTGGGCTCTACGGTGCAAAGCACGAACCTGGTGCAGCCCTTCTCCTCCATCGGACTCAATAACACGCCGATCTTTCACAGCCTCCTGAACGAGCTCCAGGCCGGTCTGCACAAGCGGTACAGCAATGGTGTATCACTCAACGCTGAGTACCAGTGGACGCGGGTCATCGGCACGGAAAACATGGAAAACCCATCCGGCCAAGCCCCTCGTGATTCTTATGGGCCGCTTTCTGGCATCACGCCCCAGGTCTTGCAGGTGAATTATGCCTACACCTTGCCGATGGGGCACAACAAACTGCTGTTTGCCAGTGCTGGCCCCTTCATCGACAAGATTGTCAGTGGCTGGCAGGTCTCCGGTACCACCAGCTTCCAGACCGGACAGCCGTTCTCCGTCACTTACACGGCTCCCGGGTCCAACCCCATTGGGCAGGTTAGCGGTCGCGCCAACAGAACTCCCGGTGTTCCGCTGTACCCGGCCAAAAAGACCAAGGCTCAGTGGTTCAATCCAGCGGCGTTTTACGCCCCGCCTTGCTACAACTCAGTCTTGACCGGTAGTGCCACTGTTAATTGCCTGGCAGTCTACACCGCTGGACAAACCGCGGGCGTGAACAGTTATGCCACCTATGGCACCTCGGGTTACCAAATGCTGCGGGGGCCCAGATGGCAAAACTGGGACATGAACCTGGAAAAGAACACGGTCTGGAAGGATCGGTATCATCTCCAGTTGCGCGCCGATTCCTATAACGTCTTCAACCATCCCAACCTCGGCAATCCGGCGGCGAACATCTCCAATCAAGCTACGATCGGAACCATCACCTCAACCGCATCCTCACCGAGCGCGCAGGCACGCACGCTTGAGGCTGGCGTGAAGTTCATGTTCTAAGGAAAGCTCCAGGAACTTGACTTCGATCCAAGAGAGGGTCCGTTCACCAGAGCAGGGAACTAGCGCTGGCGGACGGGCCCCCATCGATTGTAAGGTGAAGAAAACTTGGTCAATTGGAAATAGAGATCGAAAGGAATTCTCAATGGATCGGCGCAGCTTTCTGAACTACAGCGGCATGGTGGCGGGTTCTCTGGCGTTGGAATCCGGACTGAGACCCTGGATGACTCCACATCGGCTTTATGCCGCAGAGGTTCATGAACCGGAACCCAATCCCAATCTTGCCGAGCTGAAGCTGGGAGCAACGGCCACCGCCTCGTCGAACGATCAGGGGTATCGACCGCTGAATGTGCTGAAAGGCTTTCTGCAATCGAGCTGGCAAACGGAGAAGGAAACCGCAGGCTCGTGGCTGGAGATTGCCTTCCCGCAAGAGCAGACGGTAAGTGAACTCTGGATTCTGCCCCGGCCGCTTCCCTATGATATTGTTCTTGATCCCGATATGAGGGAAGGGACAATGGCCACGGCGCGAAGGGTTACATGCACGCTGCCAGGGGGAGCCACGGTTCGAGCCGAGCTGCGGCAATCGAAGGACTTTGAGATTGTCGTATTTCCCCAAGCGCAAAAGGCAAAGTCGGTGCGCATCACCATTGACGACGTGTGGCAGGAGTCTAAATCACAAGGCACCGGCTTGGGGAATATCCGTGTCTTTGGGCGGCCGCACACGGCTTCGTTTGAGGTGTTTGTCTACACCATGTATGACGTGCAAGCAGGTAAGCCGGTTCAATCGGCGACCATCGAGGTTGCCAATCCCGGTCCGCAGGTCAATGGTGGAATTCTCCAGGTGCTGCGGGCAGAAAAGTTATTCGCTGCGATCCCACTTGGCGTCTGCCCCGCCCACTCTGTGTCGCGCCACGATGTCTGGATTCCCGCGCCGTATGAAGATCAGGTGATGGAATTCAGAATCGCGGACCAGACACACACGTTCAAAGACGGACGCCATCTTAAGGTTCCTGCATACCATTCGTACTTCGACGGCGGCACGTTTGACATCCTGGATACCAATCACAACGATCTCGGATGGCTGGACACGCAGAAGATAACCGCCGATTTTCGCTCGAAAGAGTTGATCCTACCGGCCATGGATCTGATTCGCGAGCATCCCGAGTTTCGCTACTCGATGGAGTGCGTTGCGTATCTGAGGGAGTTTCTCGACCGCCATCCGGAGAGGCGCGATGAGATGGCGCAACTGATGCGCACCAGGAAATTCGTGTGGGGGGCATCGTACGTGGAGAACCTCGAAGTCCATGTAGGCGCCGAGAATCTGGTGCGGCAGTTCTACTTGGGCAGGCGTTGGCTGCACAAGAATTTTCCGGGTGTCGACTCCGTTGTTTATATCAAGACAGATCCCCCGGCCATGACTAGGCAGATGCCGCAAATCCTGGCGAAAGCCGGAATCAAGTACGCGATTCAAGGGCGATTTCCGTGGGGATTCTACAACTGGGAAGCTCCGGATGGGACACGCATCTTTGTCTTCGCCTTTCGCTACGCCAGCGCCCACGGGCTTCCCAATCCGAAAGGGAACCAGGGATGGCTCCACTCCGCGGCCGATCGCGAGGACTACTATCGGTCGCGCGAATTGCCTCCACAGATGATCTACGACTACAACAGCGACTATCTGCCGCCGACCGGGTCGCTGATCCCTTATGCCCACGACCAGAATGCGGCCATGAGGCGCTTTGCCGATGTGTGGAATGAACATTTCAAGGGGCAGGCTGGACGACAGATCAACCCTCCGGTGCTTCGTCTGGTCGAAGCTCAAGGAACGCTGGACGATTTTACGAGTCGTGAGCCGAATGTTCAAACTGTCAACGGCGACTGGCCCTTCGCATGGGCGTACTACGACGAGCCTGGACACCGCGAGGGATTGCTTGCCGGACGCCTGGCTCACAACCGCATCTTGATGGCGGAGCGGTTGACAGCTGGACTGCTTCAGGCCAGCGTATCCACGCGCTATCCAGCCGCGACTTTCGAAGAGGCCTGGCAGGCTAACTGCTGGCCCGATCACGGCTGGGGCGGCAACCGGGGAACGGTGTCGGATGCTGTGTATGTTGAGTCGTACAAGAAGTCGCTAGAACTTGCGGACAAACTGCTGGCGGACGCGGGCGCTCAATTGGCCCGGGCTGTGGTTGCTCCATCCACCAGCCAGCTTGCGGTGTTGGTGTACAATCCGCTCGCATGGAAGCGAACGGATGTGGTGTTCTACAAGATGACCCTGCCGGGCGGTTGGAGCGGTGTTGCACTGCGCGATAGCGATGACCGGGAAGTGCGCTGCCAGATTGTGAGCGAGAACCTGGACTTGCGAGAAATGGAGATAGCTTTCCTCGCCGAGGATGTTCCCTCTGCCGGATACAAGACCTATCGTCTAGAGCGGGCCGATTCGTCTTCCGCCAGGGCCAGACACGTCGCTGCCGATGTTATGGAGAATGACTCTCTGCGTGTAGTCTTGGGCGCGGGAGGTCTGAAGAGTCTGTTCGACAAGCGCTTGCAGCGCGAGATGCTGAAGACCGACAAGTTCTTTGGCGGCGAAGTCTTGCAGTTCACGGCGCCCGGCATTGCGTGGGAAGAGACGGAGATTGTGGCCGTAACTACCGAAGACTTTGACAAAACCAGCAATCACAATTTCCATCTCTTAAGTTTTGACGAGGGGCCTGTCATGACCACCGCGGTCCGCGAGGCTCAATTCATGCACTTCAAGCTGAGGCAGACGTTCCGTTTGTATGCATCGCTGGACCGCGTGGAAATGGGTGTCGACATTCTCGATTGGGATGGTCCCAAATCACACGAGCTGCGCGTGGCATTTCCGATCGATCTTCCTCATGACTTTCAGCTGAGCTACGAGGTCCCGTTTGGCACGGTAGAAATGGGGAAAGACGAGATTGAGTTCGCCGATCTCCCTGCTGCTGTGGATTGCGAGTTTGGGGCAGTAAAATATGGCGGGGACAAGCCTTTGCCTTTCCGCGAAGCCATCAACTGGATTGACGCATCGTCGAATCACTATTTGGGTGGTGGATGCCTGGCGGCTTCGGATTCCACGCTGCATCTGTTTGCGGACCAGACCGACAATCCGGTCACATACCCGGTGCTGCAACATGTTCTGCTCTCCACACGGAAATGCCTGGGATGGAATCCTACTTACTGGTTCACGCAAGAAGGGAATCACCGTTTCCGGATGGCTCTCTATCCCCACAGCGGCGGATGGCGCAATCGGTATCGCGAAGGTGTTGCTTTCAACTCTCCGCTCGTTGCCTTTACTGCGCCAGGCGCTCCAGCAGGAAGCCTGCCGTCCGACGGAGAGTTCCTGCATCTCGAACCCAGAAACATGATCATGACCGCTCTGAAGAAGAGCGAGGATGACGACTCCATCGTGTTGCGCTTCTTCGAAGCTGAAGGGAGCGCCAATGGACGCGCGCGCGTGAGACTCTTCCGGCCCATCAAGAAGGCCTGGAAGACCAACCTGATTGAAGAAGAAGACCAGCCTATCGCCGTCGGTCCAGAGGGCGCCGTGGAGCTTTTCGTAAAGTCTTGGGAGATTGTGACGCTCAGACTGCAGGTCTAGGCCGAAACAGTGGGCACGTTCGACTCGTCCTTCCTACTACACCTGCAATGTTTGGAGTTTGTCGATGGAGAAGGTAACACGTCGTTCTTTCTTGTATGCCTCGGGCGTCTTGCTGTCCTCGGCTACAGTTTTGCAGAGAGCCTTCGCCGCAAGGCACGCAGGTGCGATGGGGCCTAACCATAGCGCTGCCTCAG
>Ga0181520_10001510_pt1 | contig 47054 bp, 36 predicted proteins | sample PEATcosm2014_Bin_29_FD_132451 | JGI IMG/M metagenome (GOLD analysis project Ga0181520, IMG submission 132451) | Peatland microbial communities from MTU Mesocosm Facility, Houghton, MI, USA - PEATcosm2014_Bin02_30_metaG | ecosystem: Environmental > Terrestrial > Soil > Wetlands > Peat | place... | reverse complement strand
CAGGAAGCTGAGCAGCTTCTGGCACAGCGCCACCGCGTGCTGGTCGTTTTCCGCGATGAAGTGGATCACGCCCGAATTCACCATGTGCGCTTCCGGGCCGCCCAGTTGCTCGGCGGTGACGCTTTCGCCGGTTACCTGTTTAATCACCGAAGGTCCGGTGATGAACATCTGCGCCTGGCGGGTCTGAATGATGAAATCGGTGAGCGCCGGGCTGTACGCCGCGCCGCCCGCGCACGGTCCGCAGATCAGCGAGACCTGGGGCACCGCGCCCGAAAGCATCACGTTGGCGTAAAACACCTTGCCGTAACCGGATAGCGAGTCGATCCCTTCCTGCACGCGCGCGCCGCCGGAATCGTTGATGAACACGAAGGGCGAGCCGGTCTTCAGCGCCATCTGCATAACTTCGGCGACTTTGATGGAATGCACTTCCCCGGCCGCACCGCCCATCACCGTGAAGTCCTGGCTGGCCAGGTGGATCAGGCGGCCGCCCACCGACGCCGCTCCGGTCACTACGCCGTCGGCCGGCATGCTTTTCCCTTCCATGCCGAACATGGTGGCGCGGTGCTCGGCGAACAGGCCGTTCTCTTCGAAGCTTGCCGGATCGACCAGCGCGTCGATGCGTTCGCGCGCGGTCAGCTTCCCCGACTGGCGCTGCTTTTCCAGCTTGTCCGCTCCGCCGCCCAGCATTACCGCTTCGCGCCGCCGCTTCAATTCTTCGATTTTTTCTTGCATTGCCGTGGTGGTCATATTTCGAGCTCTCGTTATCTTGGCGTCATCAATTCCGGTTTATCAACGCTGCTCTACGCCGGCGATACCGTCACCTTGTGGATGCGGCCATTCAGCTTCACGTCGTAGGTGATCGTGGTGGTTATCGGCCCCTTCCCGTTTTCCGCCGCTGGTGCGGGAGCCGGGGCTGGCGCCGGCGCGGCAGACGGATCCTTGCCCAGGTTCTTGGGGCCCTTCGCGCGCGTGGAGAAGAACTTCGGCGCTACGCCCGGAAACATCGCGTAAGTGAGCACATCTTCGTCCGACCCGTTGCAACCATCGAGCGCCAACGCCGCCGACCGCAGTTCCTGCCATTCCGGCTTCAGCAGATCCGCCGGACGCGTGCCGATGGGTTCCTTATTGGTTTGTTTGGCCGCCAACTCCACAACGTGCCGGTTGCGCCGGCCCAGCGTTTCGCCGTAGTAACCCAGCATCAGGTCTGCGAACTCGCCGGTCAGCACTTTGTACCGGCCCATCATCACATTGAAAACCGCCTGCGTGCCTATGATCTGGCTGGAAGGCGTCACCAGCGGTGGGAAACCCGCGTCCTCGCGCACGCGCGGAACTTCCTCCAGCACTTCTTTCATCCGGTCGCCGGCCTTCTGCTGCTTGAGCTGGCTTTCCAGGTTGGAAATCATGCCGCCGGGAATCTGGCTGTCGAAGATCTCTGTATCCACGCCGGTGATGTTGGAAAGGAATTCCTTGTAGCGCGGGCGGATCTTGTCGAAATGCGTCTTGATCGCCAGCAGACGCTTCTTGTCCACGCGGGTCGAATAGGGCGTGCCTTCCAGCATCTCCATCAAGCTTTCGGTGGGATTGTGACCGGGGCCCAGGCTGAGCGAGCTGATCGAGGTATCCACGCAGTCCGCCCCCGCTTCGATGGCCTTCATCAGGCTCACCATGGTGACTCCGGTGGTGGCGTGTACATGTACGTGTACGCGCGTCTCCTCGCCGCAGGCCTGCTTGATGGCCCTCACCAGATCGTAGGCCGGTTGCGGCTTCAGCAGCGCAGCCATGTCCTTGATGCAGATCGAATCGCAGCCGAGTTCCAGCAGCCGCTCCGCCATCTCCACAAAGCCGGTGATGGTGTGCAGCGGACTGACCGTGTAACAGATGGTGCCTTGCGCATGTTTGCCGGCGCGCTGCACCGCAGCTACCGCGCGCCGCACGTTGCGGATATCGTTCAACGCATCGAACACGCGGAATACGTCCATCCCGTTGGCCGCCGCCTTCTCCACGAAGCGGTCCACCACCGTGTCTTCGTAATGCCGGTAGCCCAGCAGGTTCTGCCCGCGCAGCAGCATCTGCAAGCGCGTGTTGGGCATCAGCTTGCGGAACGTGCGAAGACGCTCCCACGGATCTTCATTCAGGAAACGGATGCAGGCATCGAACGTAGCGCCGCCCCAACATTCGGCCGACCAAAAGCCCGCCTTATCTATATCCTCGCAGGCCGGAATCATGTCTTCCATTGCCATCCGGGTAGCCAACAGGCTCTGGTGGCCGTCCCTAAGTATAAGTTCAGTGATATCTATAACCTTCGTCATTGCATAACCTCAATAACCCTCAGCAGAAGTCGTTTGGGCTGTCGCAGGAGTGCTAAAAATGTTCTACTTTATTATCCCTCGAAAACAGGCGAATTGGGGATAAAAAGATGCAACGATCCTGAATCAGAATTATCAGTACTGATGAAATGGAAAGACTTGTTAACGGTTTCCGCAGTGCTTGTCGAGTGACTTCTTTAGATCGTTTTTCACATGTTGACGAAATTATCGGCACGCGCCCGCACGCTGATTTGTTAGTGACGCCCGCTTGTTGTGTACTGCCAGCCCATCTTGTCCTATGATGGACCTCTATGGCTATCATCGCCGTGGCTGGACGCAAAGGTGGAGTGGGCAAGTCTACGATTGTGGGCAATCTGGCGGCGGAGTTCGCTGCCATGGGACGCAGCGTGGCCGTGCTCGATGCCGATCCGCAGCACAGCCTGGTGGCCTGGGCCGAGCAGGGCGACGGCATGCTGTCACGCTCCGTCGAGAAGGTGGCCGTCCCCGGCACCCTTCGAGCGCGCGCGCGCAAGGCTGAGGAGGACGCCGATATTGTACTCATCGATACGCCGCCGGGCATGCCCGAAGTGGCCTACCAGGCGGCGCTGGCGGCCGATCTGATGCTGCTGCCCTGCGGCCCGTCCCCGCTAGACCTGTTCGCCCTCAAGGAAGCCCTTTCGATGGCGCTCAAGGCGCGCGCCGAACGCCGCTCGAAGAAACCGCGCATCCGCTTCGTGCCGTCCAAGGTGCTGATGTCCACCAACCTCAGTCGCGGCCTGGCTTCGTCGCTGAGCGGCATGGGGAAAAAGGTGCTGCCCGCCATCGGCCAGCGCGTGGTGGTAGCCGAAGCGGTGTCGCAAGGCTTGACAGTGGCCGAGTATGCCCCCGATTCCCCCGCTCGCGCCGAGTTTTCCGCCCTCGCCATAGCGGTCGACAAGATTCTGCGTAAGTAAGCGGAGCGCGGGCGCAGCCAGCGCGAGGCCCGCATTATCAAGGCCCCCAGCTTCATTCGTCCGGCAGCGGGCCTTTTCCTTCTCGCTGCCTGCGCCGCCAGAACATGGTCGCCGAATAGCAGCAGCAGCCCCAGGTTGGCAGTGTGACGAAATAAAGTCCCAAGCCTGCCTCTCCTCCCTCATTCCCGAAGTAGAACATGTCGCCCGCTTCGGAAGGATGGTCCAAATACAATGACCAGGCGATAACGAAAGCCACCAGGCCAACTGGCGCTACCCAGACCCAACGCCCCTCGATGGTGGACGTAGGCGCCAAGCGGGAGACGGCCAGCGCGAGCACCACGGCCAGCAGCAGGACGATGGGGTAATACAGAATCTGCCAGACCGGACCGTCCGCGCGAGGCCCCACAGCGATAGCAAAGATAAAAAGACCAATCAAGGTCCCGAAGTAAGCAAGCACCAACTGGAAACCGTAGCCGAAGAACGAAAACTCTCTTTCGATTTCCCATGGCTTCTTCGTCTCTGCCGCCATAAGCTGTCAAGCGCCGCTACTTCGCCGCCCTACTTCACCGCGACTGTGATGCCGGCCTGGGTTTGCGCGGTTCCAAACTGGATCAGCACCGGCTGCGGGCCGGGCGTCAGGCCCGGAGGAATCGTCAGATTCACTTGGATCGCGCCGTTCACCAACCCCGGGGCCGACCCGGCGTAATCGACTTGCGCGTTCACTCCCCCAATGGTCGCCGTGGGTTGAGTGGCCAGCCACACTGCGCCTGGCGCCAGCGCGCCGTCCGTTGCGCCACCCACAACGCCGCCGCCACCGGTGCCGAATATCTGGATTTCGGTCCCTGCCGCCGCCGGATTGGATGCGCTATTGACCGAGTAATCCTGATTCAGAATGGCGCCCGGCCCGCTGCCGGTCTCGGCGAGCGAGAAAATCGCCGGCGCGGCGCTGGTTACCGGCAACATTACGGTGTTCGCGAAGGAGAGCCCGGTCATGGGGACGTTGTATTGGTATTGCATCGCCGTCAGTTGCTCACCGACCACTTCAAAGGGCACGATCGCGTTCACCTGCCCAGGCCCCGCATAGAGTAACGGCGCCGGCGTGCTGCCAAATAGCACCTGGACGCCGCCCAGGTTCGTCGGAAACTGGCCGCTTGCGTCCAACTGGCCGTTCACCGGGTTCGCCGGTCCGGCGCTGGCGCCATAAATGGTCAGGATCTCTCCCGGCGCCACAGCCGCACTTTGATAACTCGCGGCGTTCACCACGTAATTCTGATGGATCGGGGGGGCCGTCGTCTGCAGGGCAGTCAGCAGCGCGTTGAACGCCGGCGTGGGCTGATAATTGAAATCGAACGGCAACGCCGCGCCATACCCGGCGAAGACGCTGGGAATCCACGAGTCGGTGTAGGAGATGCCCCAAACCTGAAACGCGGTGCAGTTGGGCTGCTGCAAGCACACCGTCAGGACATCCTGGTAAATCTGGGCCTGTTCCTGCAATTCCGCCGTCGTCGCGAGGCCGCTTGAATTCACCGGCACCCGCACGTCCATCTCGGTGATGTGCACCTGGATGCCGAGCGCCGCCAGCGCTTGCATGTTCTGCGCCAAGCCGGCGGGGCTCGGATAAAAGTTCGGATAGCCGTTGAGCTCGAGGTGCATTTCGAAGCCGACGCCGTTGATGGGCACGCCGCGGTTCACAAAATCCGTCACCATGGCCAATACGGCGGTGAACTTGGCGCCCGGGCCTTCGATGTTGTAGTCGTTATAGAACAGCAGCGCGTTTGGGTCGGCTGCATGCGCCCAACGGAACGCCTGTTCGATATACCCGGTGCCGCTTGGCCCGATGCCGGGCTGGTCATACCAGATGGAATCCCCCAGGACGGACGGGGTTGTATCGGTGAAGGCTTCGTTCACCACGTCCCAGGCGAATACCTGGCCCGCGTAATGCGTCACCTCGGTGTTGATGTGGTTCTGGAGCAACGTCGCCATCTGCGCCTTTGTCGCGTTATTCGCATAAGGCTGCAGCCAGGCCGGAAACTGCTGGTGCCAGCAGAGGTTGTGGCCCCGCACACGCATCCCGTACTGCTGCGCGAACGCCACCAACTCGTCGCCCGGCTGAAAGTTGTAAGTGTTGAGCTGGGGCTGTGTCACATCCCACTTCATGGCGTTGCCCGGCTCCAGCATGTCGTATTGGGTGGAGAGAATATTGACGTAATTGCCGTTCGTCGTCAGCGGATCGGTCTCGCCGTATTCGTCCGCCTGTGCGGCGGCGCCGATCGGAATCCCCCGCGCTGCCGCCGCCTGCCGCAGCGTGGTCGTGGTCTGCGCGGCCAGCGGCGCCGCTCCCGCCAGCATAACCGCCATCCAGGCGGCCAGCCATTGTACGTCTTTTCGTTTTCCCGTGATGTGCCTCATACCGGTCCGAAACCATCTTATTACAGCCGGCGTCGCTACCTTCGGCCCGTTTCGCCTCTGAATTGGTTTAATCTATCAGGAGGATAATTCATGACTCCTCACCTCGCATTCGCCGTCACCGGCAGCCGTATTACCGCAATCGACTGGCTGGTTATCGCGCTCTACTTCAGCATTCTGCTTGGCGTGGCCACCTGGGTGGTCCGCCAAGGAAAGGATTCCGCCACCGACTACTTCCTGGCCGGACGCAATCTCGGCTGGTGGGTGATTGGCGCATCGATTTTTGCGTCCAACATCGGTTCGGAACATGTGGTGGGACTGGCCGGTCAGGGCGCCACCAGCGGCGTCGCGATGGCGCACTACGAGCTGCACGCCTGGGCCCTGCTCCTGCTGGGATGGGTCTTCGTACCCTTCTACATGCGGTCGAAGGTTTTCACAATGCCGGAGTTCCTGGAGCGGCGCTTCAGCGTCAAGTCGCGGTACGTGCTATCGATCGTCTCCATCATTACGTTCATCGTCACCAAGATCGCGGTCGGCATCTTCGCCGGCGGCGTGGTTTTCGGCACTCTGTTTCCCGAGGTGCGCATCAACGTCGGGGGCCTGGATATCGACAGCTTCTGGATCGGCTCGGTGCTGGTGATCGTGCTCACCGGCCTGTATACGATACTGGGCGGCATGCGCGCGGTGGCCTATAACGACGCGGTGCAAGTAGTGGTGCTCATCTGCGGGTCGGCCCTGCTGACGATCTACGGCGTGGTCAAGCTGGGCGGCTGGAGCGAGCTTCGCCACATCTGCGGCTCGGATATGTTCAACCTCTGGAAGCCGCTCATCCCGCATGGCCAGACCGGTACGTGGGCTCCCGTAGTCGTCACAAGCGCGGGCCACATCGTCAAACAGGCGTGGTATTTCAACAGTAATTTCCCCTGGCTCGGCATGCTCTTCTGCGCGCCTATCATCGGGATGTGGTACTGGTGCACCGATCAATACATTGTGCAGCGCGCGCTGGGCGCTCCGGATGAAACCACCGCCCGCCGCGGCAGCATCTTCGCCGCGTTCCTCAAGCTCTCGCCGGTTTATCTGTTTATTGTGCCGGGTCTGGTGTGCTACGCGCTGGCCAAGAGCGGCAAGATTCCGGAACTCGCGCCGATGATCGGCCCCGATGGCAACGCCATTCCATCGGTCGCGCAAGGCTCATTTCCGATGCTGGTCGAGTACCTGCTGCCCCCCGGCCTGCGCGGCATCGTGGTAGCCGGTCTACTCTCCGCGCTGATGGGATCGCTCGCCGGTGTGTTCAACGCCTGCTCGACGCTCTTCACGGTGGATTTATACGAGAAGTGGAAGCCGGCCGCCTCGCAGCACCAGATCGTGCGCGTCGGCCGCATTGCCACCGCCGCCATGGTGCTCATCGCGCTGGCCTGGATCCCGGTCATCAAGGGCTCGCAGGGGCTTTATCTCTATTTGCAGTCGGTGCAAGGCTACCTGGCGCCGCCCATCTTCGTGGTCTTCTTCTTCGGTGTTTTCTTCAAACGCCTCAACGCGGAGGGCGCATTCTGGGCCATGGTGGTCGGCTTCGCCTTAGGTATCTTCCGTATGTGCGTGGATACGCCGGTCGCGCTTGGCCTCGGAGGACTGAAGGACGGATACACACCCGGATCGTTTCTCTGGATCGTCAACAACATCTTCTTCCAGTACTTCAGCGTTTTGATCACCATCGTCTCGGCGGTAGTCATGGTGGTGGTGAGCCACCTGACAGCGGAACCCGAGTATGGCCGGATTCAGAGCCTCACCTTCGCTACCGTGACCGCCGAAGACAAGGCCCACACGCGCGCCGGCTGGGGCTGGAAAGAAGTCGCCGCGTCCGCCGTGGTGCTTTGCTGCATTCTCGCCTCGTACCTGTACTTCCGGGGCTAGGCAGGTCGGGAGGCGGAAAACAGGAGTCAGGAGAGCCTCTCTCAATCGGCTTCCGGCGCTGGCACTGAAAATCGCGCCCGTACTTCTGCGCTGACGCTGGCCGGCTTGGCGGTGGAACGATCGAGGGGGCACCACAGCGTAAGTGCCTTCGCCAGCAGCGCGCGGTCCGAAGCGCGCAGCAGCTCGGTGTGGCGTTCGAAGCGAACGCGGGTGGCGTGGCCCACCCAGGTTCGCGCAATGATCCGGTCGCCCAGGCGCGCCGGCTGCTTGTAATCGATTTCGTGGCGCACCACCACCCAGACCAGCTTCTCCCGATCGGCGGCCGGCGCAAGCGCCGTCCAGTGGGCTACCGCCGCGTCCTGCACCCAGCGCAAGTAAATGACGTTGTTGACGTGGCCCAGCACGTCGATGTCGCCGGGCTCCACAGACACGGCCATCTCGAACGCCGGTACAGTCTCGCTCATTCCCTATCAGTATCGCCCGCCGCGCATTCCTGGTGGGGCATGTTTTGACTTGTCAACGCCCGCCTGGGGGCGGATGTGCTTTCCTATGTCACTTCGAAGCGTTGCGCCGCGTCGGTGTCCGTATCGTAGATAACGAACGTGGAGGGCACGTCGGTGCGGCTGCCATCGGCGGCGAAGGTTGCGCCCATGATGGCGCCGGGATTGATGGCGAGCGTGCGGCCAATGCGGCTCACATCGTAGACATGATTGTGGCCATAACACACGGCGTCGTATTCGCCCGAAGCGGCGATCGCGCGCGCGATGTTGTCGTAGTGGTTGGCGGCGATGCGCTTGCCGCCGAATTCGCCACGCAGCATCTCGCCATGAATCTTGATCTGCGGATACTTGGCCGCGTTGGCTGTGATACGAAACAGGTCGCCATCGTTATTGCCGAAGATGACGTGGATGGGGCCGGCGAATCCGCGGCCCAACTGGTGGACGATGAATGGCGAACACAAGTCGCCGCAGCAGATCATGGCATCCGCGCCACCGAGCGACGCGAGCGCGCCGCCAAGCTTCCACACGTTGTCGTGAATGTCGGAGAGAATCGCCAGACGCATACCCGCTTCACCCTTCTTTCCGCAATTTGGCCGCGAATTTCTCGCGGAACTTGCGCACCTTGGGCGCGACCACGAATGCGCAGTAGGGTTGGCTCGAGTGGTTGCGGAAATAGTCCTGATGGTAGTTCTCGGCGGGGTAGAAAGCTTCGGCCGCGCGCACTTCGGTGACAATGGGCGCGGGCCAGATCTTTTCTGCGGCGATCGCGCGAATGGTTTGCTCGGCGGCCTGCCGTTGCGCGTCACCGTGATAAAAGACGACGGACCGGTACTGGACACCGACGTCGTCGCCCTGGCGGTCCAACGAAGTGGGATCGTGAGTCGCGAAGAAAACTTCGAGGATGTCGCGGAAGCTCGAAATCGCCGGATCGAATTTCACCTGGACGACTTCCACGTGTCCGGTCGACCCAGCGCACACCTGTTGATAAGTCGGGTTGGCGAGACTCCCGCCCATGTAGCCGGACTCCACCGCGAGCACGCCCTCCATCTGCTGGTACACGGCTTCCATGCACCAGAAACATCCACCGCCTAGTGTTGCCCTCTCCTCCGCTGCCATGCCTTCCAGATTACGACATCCGTGGCGCGCGCATTCCTGCGTGCAGCGTCGAGAGTCTTCTCGACGTTTCTTCGCCTCGCAGCACCGAACGCCGGCACGAATGCCGACACGGCGCGCAGGACTGCGAGCACCTCGTTACCGCGCCGGTTGCGAATACATGCGCACGGTGGACGTTGCTTTGCCAGGCAGGGGATCGGTGGCCAGGGCGAAAGTGCCGTTGTGGCGGGCGGCTTCCACCGTGCGTAGGACGTTGTCGGACGGCAGACACACCAAGCCCTGCGCTGCTTGCGCGTGCGCGGCGTAGACCACCATGTCGAGCTTCGACCAATCGAGCGCTGCAGTGGATTGGGCCGGCTCCATCTGCGGGACCACGGCGCCATCGCGGACCAGCATCACGACGGGGATGCTTCCCGCCTCGATCTTGTGCCAGCCGCCGGAATAAGGTTTGCCGGTCTGATAGTCGATCCACTCGCCGGCTGGCACGTACACGTCGCGGCCGGTTGTGTTTGCCTCCAGCAGCGGGGCCACCAGGATATCGGAGCCGAACAGGTACTCGTCGTCGACCTGCCAGGCACCGGGATCGTTAGGATATTCGATGAACAGCGCCCGCACCATGGGCAGACCGTGCTCACTCGAGTATTTGGCCTGCGCGTAGATGTAAGGCATCAGGCGATATTTCATTTCGTCGGTGCGGCGGAACAGGTCGAGGAAAGCGGGACTGTATTCCCACGGCTCCTTGGGCGGCGCGCCGTGGCAGCGGCTGTGCGAAGTCAGCATGCCGAACGGCAGCCAGCGGCGATAAAGCTCCTCGGGAGTCTTGGCGGTGAAGCCGCCGATGTCGTGGCTCCAGAAAGTGAAGCCGCTGAGCCCAAAGGAAAGGCCGCCGCGCAACTCCGCAGCCATGCCGGTATCGGTGTTGCCGGCATCGCCACCCCAGTGCAACGGATAGCGCTGGCTGCCGGCCCAGGCGCTGCGCGCCCAAATGATGTTTTCGCCGCTGACTTTGCGGGTAATATCGGCCACCGCCTGGTTGTAGCGTAGCGGATAGAGGTTGTGTTCGTAGAAGCCCGTGCGGCCGTTTGCGTAGACGCCGGCGAGCGGCGCGGCCTCGCCAAAATCCACCTTAATGGCGCCCACGCCCATTTTGAGCAGGCTGGCGATCTTGTCCTGGTACCACGCCACGGTAGCGGGGTTAGTGAAATCGAGCACGGCATCTTCATACGGCAAGTTGCCCTTGGCGTCCTTCACGGCCAGGCCCTTGGCGAGAATCTCCGGGAACAGCGAATTCTTGGGTACGAAGTAAGGAAGCTGCCAGAGCGAAATGTGGAAGCCGTCGCGCTTCAGGTCGGCGATCATCTTTTCGGGAGTCGGGAAGCGCGTTGTCGAGAACTTGTAGTCGCAGCGCCAGTCGGTTTCGAACCAGCCGGTGTCGATGTGGATGACGTCGTCCGGGATGCGGTTCTCGCGCAGCTTGGCGGCCACGGCGCGCACTTCGGCTTCGGAAAAATAAGTGATACGGCTCATCCACAGGCCGAACGACCACAGCGGCGGCATGGCGGCCTTGCCGGTGAGGTTGGTGTACTCGTCGAGGATGTCCTTGGGCGAGCCGAGGAAGACGAACAGGTCGAGCGCATCGTCGCCCAACAGCAGTTGGTTGGAGAAGCCGTAGGACGCGCCGAAGTCGAAGGTGGCGGGGGCGGAGGTGTGGACGAACATGCCGTAGCCGCGGCTGCTCATGAAAAACGGGATCGGTTTGTACATGCGCCCGCTTTCGACGCCGTTGGCATCGTTGGCCCAGAGGACTACCTTTTGGCCGCGCTTATCGAGGCGCGTGAAGGATTCGCCGCAGCCGAACAGTTTCTCATCGGGTGAGAGCGAAAAGACGGCGGCCAGGCTGCGCGAGTAATCGGAGGGGCGCCGGATGAAGGAAAAGGGCAGCGCCGGGTCGAGCGAGGTGGCGAAATCGGAAGTGTGCTGCGTCTTGGTGAGCAGTCGGCCCTGGGCGTCGCGAAATTCGATGTGCCAGGGATTCTCGAGAATGGTGACCGAGCCGGCGGCGCTCGAATAGCGGTAACCACCGGCCACTTTCTCCATCTTCCAGGAGTTGTCGCGCGGCGGCTCGCCTACCAGCATCGGGGATGGCGCTTCGGAGCCGGCTACGATGCCCGTTTTGATGCGAATGCGAACCGCGCGCGGCGAGACGAACTGGATGGAAAAAGGCAGCGACGGATTGACGGCGTATTCGCGGTCGGGAAAGGTAAGGCCGCTGAACGGCTGGAGCACGGGCTCCATATTGTTGAAGGCGATCCGCGGGTAGAGCTGGTTGCGGCTCCAGGTGAGGGAACCAGCGCCGGACACCGGGTCGAACGCGGCCAGACGGTCGGCCAGGAAGTAGGTGCTCGTGAAATCGTGAAAATCGGCGCTGACATCCACCAGGTCGCTGAGCAGGCCCGGCGGCTGATTGGCGGAAGCGGCGAAGAGGACGGGGACGGCAAGCAGGGCCGCGCAATATCGGATCACGGGGTTCTCCTTTGGAAGCGACCAGTCTAACAGGGTGCGACGTCGGGAAAACGAATAGAAGACAACTGGCCGTGGGCGAACCTATGGCGACCAGCGGCCGCATCCAGGAGAGAAGCGCCTCAGGTTGCGAACGCCTAATCCAGCGTCTTGTGGAAGCGCACCGCGCTTAGCGTCAGCACCGTCGCGCCAAAAAAGGCCAGCACCAGCATTTGCGGCCAGAGCACGGCTACGCCTACGCCTTTGATAAACACGCCGCGCACGATTTCCATGAAATACCGCAGCGGGTTGAGGTAGGTCATATACTGCACGGCGACCGGCATATTACGGATGGGGAAGGTGAAGCCGCTCAACATGAACGACGGAGTAGTGAAGAAGAACGACCCCATGTTGGCCTGCTGTTGCGTCCGTGAGATGGTGGAAAGGAACAGGCCGGCCCCCAGCGCCGTCATCAGGAACAGCGCGGCGCAGAACATCAGCAACAGAAAATTGCCGCGAAAGGGGATGTGGAAAATCACGATCGCCGCGGTCGTCACCATCACCATGTTCACCATGCCCACAACTGCGAAAGGAATCGTTTTGCCGAGCATCAGTTCGATGGGCCGCAAGGGCGTCACCATCAACTGCTCCATGGTGCCGATTTCCTTTTCGCGGATGATAGCCTGGGCCGTCAGCATGAGTGTGACCATCAGCAGAATATTGGCCGCCACGCCGGGCACGAAATAGTTGCGGCTGCGCAGGTCCGGATTGAACCAGACTCGCGTGCCGGAGGTCACCTGCCCCAGCGCCTGGCGCATTGGCATGCCGGGGCCGCGAATCATCAGGTTGATGGTCTGCTGGTTCTTGCGCTGCGCCGGGGAGGCGTCGGCGGCAAATTCGTTGATCACCTGTCCGGCGTAGGCCGAAACCAGCGAGGCGGTGTTGGAATTGGTGCCATCGAGCAGCACCTGCACCTGAGCCGTGCGCCGCTGGGCCAGGTCGCGCGCGAATCCCGGCAGTACGGCAACCACGGCGTGCACCTGGCTGCGGTCGAGCAGGCGCTGCACGTCCTGCTCGCTTTGCGCGATGGCCGTCACCTGGAAACGCCCGGACCCCTCAAACCGCGCCCGCAGCGCCCGACTTTCCGGCGTGTGATCCATATCCATCCAACCGATCCGCGCATTGTCCACGTCCAACGTCACCGCGTAGCCAAACACCACTAACTGGATCAGCGGCGGCAGGAACAGCAGGAACCGCATGCGCGGCTCGCGCCACACCTGGTAGAACTCCTTGCGCAGCATCACGCCGATTCGTTCCCACATTCTTACGCCACCTTCTGCCGTTTCAGTCTTTGCGCCGCGCGCCAGAATACGAACGCGCCGAAAATAGCCAGGAACAGCATCTGGTCCCAGATGACGCTCATGCCGACGCCTTTCAGGAACAGCGACTTGAGGATCGACACAAAGTAGCGCGCCGGCACGATTACGCTGATCACCTGGATCACTTTCGGCATGGTATCGATGGAAAACACAAAACCTGACATCAGAAAGCCGGGCAGAAACGTGCTCAGGATGCCCATCTGATAGGCCTGCACCTGCGTCCGGCATCCCGCCGAAATGAAAATGCCCCAACACAGCACGCCGAACAGGAACAGGCAAGTGGAAAGAGTGAGCAGCAGAATGCTGCCACGGAACGGCACGGCGAACACCGTAACGCCCACGATCAGGGCAATCGTTGCATCCACCAGCCCCACCGCGAAGTAGGCCAACATTTTGCCCAGCAGCATCTCCGCCGGTCGCAGCGGCGTGGAAAGAAGCTGCTCCATGGTTCCTAATTCCCATTCGCGGGCGATCGTCAGCGATGTCAACTGCCCGGCGAGAATCATCAGGATCACCGCGATCAGCCCCGGCACCACGTAGTTCTTGCTTTCGAGCGAGCTGTTGTACCAGACGCGCATCCGGGCGTCTATGACCGGCGGCGGAGGCGGCGCCACGTTGCGCACGCGCACCCGGGCGGAGTACATCTGCACGATGCTTTCGGCATAGCCTATGGCGATCGAGGAAGTGTTCGAATCGCTGCCGTCCACCAGCAGTTGCACCTCGGCGCCGCGCCCGGATTCCAGGTCGTGCCCGAAATCGCGCGGAATCACAATGCCCATCAGGATTCTGCTGAAATTGATGCCGCGCTCGATTTGCGGATAACCGGCGGCGAATCCTTTGATGTCGAAAAAACGCGAGCCCTGGAACTGCCGCACCAGGTCGCGGCTGGCGGAGGTGCCGTCCTGATCGTAAACCAGGGCGGGAATGTGATCCACATCCAGGCTCAGCGCGTAGCCATAGAGCAGCAGCATCATAACCGGCATGGCCAGCGCCAGCAGCAAGCTGCGGCTGTCGCGGGTGACGTGGTGCAGTTCCTTGATGAACATCGCCCTGGTGCGACGGAAACTCACGCGGCCCTCCGCTCTTCGCCTTCGATCATCGAGACGAACACGTCTTCGAGCGAAGGCAAAATCTTCTCCAGGCGCCGGACCTCGATGCCGAGACTAGCAAGTTTCACGCGGATGCGTTCGCTGGTAGCTTCCGGATCGTCCACCGTCACGTGCAGCCCTCCGCCGAACACCGCGACATCCACCACGCCGGGCAGACCTTCGACCGCATGCATGGTTTCGAGCGGCTGCGAGCTATCCAGCCGCAACAGGCTGTGCGCGCTCGCGTGGTGGCGAAGTTCGGCCGGCGTGCCGAGCGCGATCACTTTGCCGCGGTGCATCAGCGCCAACCGGTTGCAGTATTCGGCCTCGTCCATGTAGTGGGTGCTGACCAGGATGGTGTGGCCGGTGTTCGAGAGGCCGCGAATCAGGTCCCAGAACACACCACGCACGATCGGGTCCACGCCAGATGTCGGCTCGTCCAGAAACAGGATGGGCGGATCGTGCAGGATGGCGCAGCCGAGCGCCAGGCGCTGCTTCCAGCCGCCGGAGAGCGATCCGGTCAGCGTAGATCGCCGCTCGGTGAGCCTCGCCATTTCGAGCACGTAATCCTTGCGCGCGTTGCGCCGCTCCCGCGGCACCCCGTACAGGCCGGCGAAAAAGTCGATGTTCTGCTCCACCGTCAAATCGTCGTAGAGCGAGAACTTTTGCGACATGTACCCCAAGTTGCGCCGCACTTGTTCGGGATCCTTGGCAACATCGATGCCGTTCACCATCGCCATCCCAGAGGTGGGCGTGATCAGCCCGCAGAGGATTCTGATGGTGGTGGATTTACCCGCTCCGTTTGGTCCGAGGAAGCCGAAAATCTCGCCCCGCTCCACTTCGAGCGTCACATGATCCACCGCCACGAAATCGCCGAAGGTTTTCACCAGATCGCGCGCCCAGACGCTCATTGGGCCTCCAACGTCTCGGCGGCGTGCACGCCATCCACGAAAACGCCCTCCAGTGTTTCCACGCCGGCTTGGCGCTTCAGCGCTTCCGGGGTGTCGCAGCGGATTAGCCGCCCTTTGTACATCAGGCCGACCCGGTTGCAGCGCTCGGCTTCATCGAGGTATGCGGTGGTCATCAGAATCGTGATGCCGTCTTTCAATAACTGGTAGAGGATGGCCCAGAAATCCCGCCGGGAAAGCGGGTCCACGCCGTTGGTCGGCTCATCCAGAAACAGGATTTGCGGATGGTGCAGCAGCGTGCACATCAGCGCCAGCTTCTGTTTCATGCCACCGGAAAGCTTGCCTGCCTGCCGTTGGCGGAATGGCTCCATGCGCGTCATGCGCAGCAGGTCCGCGCTCAGCGTGGCCCTTTCCGCGCCCATGATGCCGAACAGGTCGGCGTAGAAATCCATGTTCTCCTGGACGCTGAGGTCCTGGTACAGCCCGAACCGTTGCGCCATGTAACCGATCCGGTCCTTCACCGCCTGCGACTGGCGCGCCGAGTCATAGCCAGCCACGCGGGCGCTGCCCTCGGTGGGATCGAGTAGCCCGCAGAGCAGGCGCAGCGTGGTGGTTTTGCCCGCGCCATCGGGTCCAACCAGGCCGAAGATCTCGCCCTGGGCCACCGACAGATCCAGATGGTCCACCGCCGTCAGTTCGCCGAAGCGGCGCGTGAGGCCGGTGGTTTCGATGATGGGCTGCATGGCTTTCTTGAAGGTCCCGATTACGACTCGTTGACTTACTCCAGCACGATTTCGGCGTCGGCCGGCATGTTCGACTTCAGCTCGTGCCGCGGATTGTCCACTTCGATTTTGATGCGGTACACCAGCTTCACCCGCTCCTCCTGGGTCTGGATCTGCTTGGGCGTGAACTCGGCCTCCGAGGAGATGAAGCTCACCCGGCCGTCGTAAACTTTGCCGGGGTAGGAATCCGTCGTGATGCGCGCCTTCGACCCCAGCTTCACCTTGCCCAGATCGGTCTCGTTGATGTAAGCCCGCAGCCACGGATGATCGATATCGCCCACAGTCACCACGGTGGCGCCGGCGGCCAGCACTTCGCCCACGTCGGCGGATTTCACAAGCACCACGCCATCCACCGGCGATGCCGCCAGCGTATCGGAAAGCTGCGCGTCCACCTGCGCCAGGTTTGCGCGGGAGCGTTCGATTTCGGCGCGCCGCGTGGCCAGTTCCTGTTCCCGCCGTTTCAGTTCGAGCGCGTTGGCTTCCGCCATTTTGAGCGCGCCGCGCGCATGTTCCACCTGTGCCGCGGCCCCGTCCACCTGCTCCACCCTGGGACCTACGAACACCAGCGCGGCGCGTTGGTTGGCCTGCTTCAGCGCGGCGTCGGCGCTTTGCCAGTGGTTGCGGAATTCGTCGTACTGCGAAGCCGAGATGTCGTCGTCCTTGAAGAGCGTCTGGGCCCGGTCCCAGTCTTTCTTGGCGCGATCGAACTCGGATTGCGCCGCATCCACCGCCGCCTTGGCCTCCTGGATCTCCTGCGGCCGCGAACCGTTCTTCAGCTCCGCCAGGCGGGCTTCGGCGGCGGACAGGTCGCCGCGCCGCTGCTCGATGTCGGCCGCCAGCGTCTCCCGCTCCCAGGCGAGCGACGTTTCCGCCTGCGCCAGTTGGTCTTGCGCCGAGGACAGGCCGGCTGCGCCGCTGTCGCGCTGCGCCGTCAGTTGGTCGCGATCCAGGCGCGCGATCAACTGTCCTTTCTTCACCAGGTCGCCTTCATCCACTGTGCGCTCGATGAGCCGCCCAGCGGTCTTGAAGCCGATATTGACTTCGGTCAGCTCGATGTTGCCGGAAACCACGATCCGGCCGTTCGAATCCCGCCCCGATCCGTGAAACGCGTAAACCGCCACGCCGGCCGCAACCAGCACCAGCACCACGGGTATCAGTATTTTTTTCATGGAATGCTTCTCCGCATATTGCCCATGGCCTGCGCCAGGTCGATGCGCGCCACGTTGTAGTTGTACAGCGCCTGGGTCTCGTTGTCCCGCGCCCGCTCCAGGCGGGTTTGCGCGTCGGTCACTTCCAGGCTGTTGGTTACGCCTGCGTCATAGCGGCGCCGCGCTTGCGTGAGCTCGCTATCGGCCAGCTCCAGCCCTTCCTTGGCGACCTTCACCTGGTCTTCGGCGGACCGCAATCCGTCGAGCGCCAGCCGCACATCCAGCTCGATCTGCTGCTTCAAATCGCCAGTGCGCACCTGCTCGGAACGATAAAGGCTGGCCGCTTCGCCGCGCCGCGCGTCTCGCCGCCCGCCATCGAATATCGGCACCTTCAGCGAAATGCCATAGGTCCGTGTGGGCATGTTATTGTCGAGGGCGATGCCGCTGGAGCCGTAGTCGCCAAATGCGGCCAGCGATGGCATCCGCTCCATCCTCACCGCGCTGGCCGAAAGCCGCGCGTTTTCCTCCCGCTGCTGCTGCGCCTTCAGGTCCGGCCGCGCCTGGAGCGCCTGCGCTTTCGCCTGTTCCAGGGTCACCGCGTCCACCGGCACGTATCCCAGCTTGTCGGTGAGCCGCACTTCGGTATCGAGGGGCGTGCCCATGGCGCGCAGCAACTCGAGGTGCGCGCTGCGCCGCGTGTTTTCGGCCACCAGCAAGTGCTGCCGGTCGTTGGCCAGTTGCACCTTGGCGCGTGTGACTTCGATCCCGGTTCCCGTGCCGGCCTTCTTCTGATTCTCGGCCTGCGTCAGCACGGCGTCGGAAAGGGTCACGTTGGCGTTCGCCGTATCCACGTCGGCATCGGCGCGCACCGCGGCAAGGTATGCCCGTGCAACGTCCGCCGCCACTTTCTCCGCCGTGCTGTCCAGTTCCTGGGTTGCGGCGGATACGCCCATCTTCGAGGCCTGAAACCGCCGGATGGAGGCGAAATCGAAAACGCTCTGCTGCACCGAAAGGCGCGCATCCACGGTGGTGAACGGCCCGACCAAGCTGGGAAAGGCAAAGCCGGCAAACGGCAGATGGATGCTGGTCAGCCCCTCGGCTGCCAGGTTCACCGTCTGGTCCCGGTCGTTGAAGGCCCCTTCCAGATCCGGCAGCAGCGCCGCCCGCGCCTGCAATGCCCGCGACTGCGCCTGCTTCAGAGCTTCGCCGGAAAGCTGGATGTTGGTGTTGCCTTGGGCCGAAATCGCCACCTCCACCGCACGCTTCAGGCTCAGATCGATCGGCCCGGGCTCCGCAGCCGCATCCGCCGCCCAGCTCAGCGGCGCCATCCCCATCAAGATTATCCACGCCACCTTCATCGCTTCACCTCAACCTTTTCGCGGGCCGCCGCCGGCGCCCGAAATCCGCCGCTCAGGAACGCCACCATGCGGCGGGCCACGTCGCTCGGCCGCTCTGGTCCCGCGCTCCGCGGAGGACCCAGCGGCAGGGCGGCCAATGCGTGCGCCATCGCACCCATGGCAAAATTGGTCCGCCACGCCATTTCGTCCTCCGACATGTCGGGAAGGGCCCGCCGCATCTCCACCAGAAAGCGTTCCCCAACCGGGCCAAAATGCTTGCGGGCGACCGCCGGCATGACGCCCTCGGCGTGGAGCCTGCCCATCAACTGGGACCACTCCGGGTTTCTGTCCGCCGCATGAAAGGCTGGGACGAGGAACGCTTCCAGCAGATCCTCGAGCGCTATGGCGCCTGACCCAGCCGCTTCTTTCAGGCGCTGGAGGCTTTCTAGCCGCGCTTCGTTCACGGGCGCGGCTCTCCGCGTAATCAACTCATCCAAAAGCTCTTCCTTCGAACCAAAGTGGTAATGAATCGACGCCAGGTTGACCCCAGCGGCGGCCGTAATGCGACGGAGGGAGACAGCTTTGTAGCCCTCTTCACCAAACAACCGCTCGGCGGCGTCCAGAATCTTGAGACGCGTTTCACTCATTCGACTGATTTAATTATTCGTTTGATTGAGGTGTTTTGTCAAGGGGAAATAAAGCAGCGTGATGGGCAGAGGCCTGCAATTGATTACGGATTCTGATGGCTACGGGTTCGGCTAAGAAAGAACGCTCCCGCGAGCGGACGTTGCCAAGCTGAAGCATACCCCACCACTCAGGCCATTTCGTAACAGTTCGAGCAGCAGTTGAGCGACGTAACTTTGCAGATTGAATCGGGTTTTCCACCATGCGGCGCCCGCAGGTGCCCATCCTCTGTCTCAGATCGCCGTCCTCTAACAGGCGCAGAATCCGGTCCGCGGCCTCCGCCGGCTGGCGGCGGCGAACCAGATAGCCGGAAATGCCATCTTCGACGATCTCCGGAATACGGCCAACCCGCGCTCCTGCCACCTCGACAAGTTCGGCTGGATGATCGCGGAGGCCATGGCGCGGCCGAAACCCGTGGTTGCCACGACTGGCAAACCACGTCGGCCGCCGGGTAAACTCCACTGGCGAGAGGATCGTCGATCAAGCCCGTCCAGGTGAAGTGGTCCGTCATCCCAGCCGATTCAGGGCGCGTCATGTAATCCGGGCGGCAGGCCCCTTCGCCCGCCAGCACGAATTGTACGTTCGGATTCCGCGCAAGTACCAGCCGCGCGGCCTCCAGCAGGTCCTCGATGCCTTTTTCGGGGATCATCCAAGACACCTGGAGCACGATAGCCCGCTGTTCGGGAATCTTGCTCTCCCGATGGAACCGGCCGGCGTCGCTAGAGATGCGCGACAAATCGACTCCGTTATAGATTCGCGTCACGCGGCGTTTCGGGATTACGCCGTAGGTTATGTCGCAGCGCGCGTTGTAGTCGCTCACTGCGATGAGCGTGGTCAGTGGCCAGTTCAACGTGCGTCCGATCGCCAGTTTCCACCACGCCCCCCGTTTCGGTGCGTATCCTTCCGCGCGCGAGATCTGATCGGTCAGGTAATTCCGGCGGACCGAGTGCAGCCGCGCCAGCCACGGGAAGGGGCTGAATGGAGCGGCAAAACATATGTGCACGATCGCGGGGTGATACTTCCTCAAGAGCCTGGACATGCCCAGGACCACGCTCCACCGAAGGTGGAAAATGTCCGGCAGCCGTTCGATCGAAACGCCCGGCACAGCAAGAAAGCGGCCCACGTTTTCCGGCGGAGCATCGGCAAAGCAGAGGACACTCTTCCAACCGAAGGCACTCAGTTGCACGGACAGTTCGCGCGCAAACATCTCCACCCCACCGACCCGCTGCGGATTGACGGCGAATACGGAAAGGACGGTACCCGGCAACTAACTTCTCCGTTGGCCGATTGGAGGCTCCTCGCGCGACCGCGTCATCGGAAGGCCGTCCGCGGCGGGTTGGCTCAGGCTGTCCGTGGCGCACCCGGCCAAACAGCATGCCTGCTCCCAGTAACGGGTTCGCCGCTCCCAGATCTGGCGGATCGGCGACTCCTTGATGTTGCCGACAGCGGGCCGGTGATTGCAGATCGTGACATCGCCGTTGCTCTGCAATTGCAGCATGGTCAGACCGACGCAAAGCGGCTTCTTCTGCACGGCGACGTGAGCCTGCGTAACCCGCTGCAGGCTGGCTGGATCCAGAAAATACCGGATGATCGCCTCAAACTGCTCTTCGGTGTTGTCGATGTGCAGCCCGCTGCGCTTCAGCCGGATCAGTTCCTGGACTGCCCGGACAGCCGCCGCTGGGTCGTGGGGCCAGGTCGGACTGTTCAGGAACCACGTGGGGTTTTCGGCGGTGTTGTAGTTCTGCTCGATCGGCTGGTAGAAAACCGCCACTCCCTCGCGAGTGGCGTATCGGGCCACCTCACTCAGACAACCGAGGTTCTGCTCCATAATGACCGTTTTCAGCAGAATCCGGTACCGGAGGCCGCTCTCGCTCCTGACCCGCACCAGTGTCTCGATGGTCCGGTTCGTGTGCTCGAAAAAGTCCTCCCGGCCGCGGATCTTGGAATGCACGGCGCCGACTCCGTCCACCGAAATCGTGATCCGGGAAGGCTGCGCCAGGGCGAGTTGCTCGATTCTCTTTTGGTCTTTCCAGTATCCGTGGGTCAGGAACTCCAGCCAGAACCCGCGTGACGACGCGTGGGCAGCCAACTCGGTCGCATAGGGCTTGAGCAGAGCCTCGCCGCCGGTGAAAACGAGGGAAACCGGCCCCAGCCAGGAGCGCAAATCATCGAGAACCGTCCGCCACTGGGACGCGCTGGGCGAGTCCTCTTTTCCTTTGTTCTTCCAGATGTCGCAGTGCACGCAGCGGGCGTTGCACAACTCGGTCAGCAGGAACATGATCGAGACGGGACGGCAACGATGGGCAAACCGGCCGCCGGCGAAAGAGCGCAGGCGGTGATTCACACCCTCGTAGAGTCTCCGGTAGACCGCATTCGGCGTCGGCACCATAGCTTCCGCGGCCCGAAAACCCTAACGGCCGTTGTGCAGGTTGTTGTGAATGGCGTAAAGAGCGAGTTCCAGGCGGTCGGAGACGCCCAGCTTATCGAAGATGTTGTGCAGGTGGTTCTTCACCGTCTGCTCGCTAATAAACATCTTCTCGGCCATCTCTTTGTTCTTGAAACCCTGTGCCACCAGGGCGACGATTTCGCGTTCGCGCTGGCTGAGCGGCGATCTCTCCCGCTCGCGAGGCGGCGCGCCGGAAAGTTGTTGGGGCGGCGGCGGGGCGGCGTCTTCATTGGCCACGAACTGGCGGATTACCGCCGCGGTGGTATGCGAATCCAGCCAGATCTCGCCCGCGTGTACTTTGCGGATGCTCTTGATCAACTGGTCCGTGGCGGTCTGCTTGAGCACGATCCCGGAGGTGCCCAGCTTCATGGCCTGCACAAATTCGTTCTTATCGTCGGAGGCGGTCAGCACGATGACGCGCGTCTTGCCCTTCGCCACCTGCAACCTCTGCAACGTCTGGAGCCCATCCAGGCCAGGCATTTTCAGATCCAGCAGAAGTATGTCCGGTTCGAGTTGTTGCAGCACTTCAAGCACTTGCCGGCCGTCCTGCGCCTGCGCCACGACATCGAAGTCATCCTCCAATGCCAGCAGCTTACAAAGACCATCGCGAAAGATCGGATGATCGTCGGCCACTACGATCCGGATCTTGGGTCGAATACCAATCCCCGAGCCGGGCGTGGGTCCGTTTATCGCGGCGTTATTCTCAGCCATACACTACTCGCTAGGCCTATTGTATGGTTCCATTACTACCAAGTCAAACTGTTCCACGCGGTTAAGTGAAAACTGATACCCGTTCTGATGCCATCGGTCTGTGCAAGCTCCCTAATTCTTCGGCGCAGCGTCCACCGCTAGCCGTACCATCTGGGCCATCTCCCGCTTGTTAATAATCCGCTTGGTCTTCTTCTCATCCAACCGATTGACGACGATCAGATCGCGTGACGGCACAACTACGGCATACTGCCCAAAATGGCCCTCCGCCCAGAAGCTGCCTTTCGGGAAGCGGATTCTTGGCGGCGTGCCGCTCGCCGCGCCGCCGGTCCACCAAAGATACCCATAGCCACCCGACTCTGTGTCGGAATATGGGCGGATGCTCGCGTTCACCCACTCCTCCGGAACCACCTGGATATTGTTCCACTTGCCCCCGTGCAGGTAGAGCAGGGCATAGCGCGCAAAATCTCGGGCGCTCATCTCAAAGACATATGCGGGGAAACGCGAGCCCGAGCTGGTGATGTAATGCCCGTCGCCCAGTCTGAAATCCTGCATTCCAATGGGCTGCGCGATTTCCCGGTAGAATGCGTCGAATATCTTCGTGCCCGTCGCTCTTTCGTAGATCCAGCCGAGTGCGTTGAAATCCCAGTTGTTGTAGTACCAGAAAGCGCCAGGAGCATGGGAGCTACGCGGCGGCCTGCGCTCCACCATCGCGGTGGTCTCATAGGCGGCCCGATGGTAGACCCCCGAGCGCGCCTCGAGGAGATTGCGCACTGTCGCTTGCTTCTCCTCTAATGTCAGCGACGGTTTCTTATCGTCAATGCCCAGTTTCTCAAGCGTGTCGCCGAGGTTGATCTTGCCTTCCGCCACTGCGATGCCAATCAGCGAGTTCAGCAGGCTTTTGCGGCAGGAGTGCAGGTTCGATCTGTGTGCGACGTCGCCCCATTCGGCCACCACCTGGCCATGCTGCACGATCATCGCCGATGTAGAGCCCATCTCTTCAACATACGCGCGTATGCTCGCCAGCTTCTCCGCCGGCCAGCCCGCCTGCTCCGGAGACGCCAACTGCTTCCACTCCACGCCTGGCACACCAATCGATTGGCAGTTAGCTCCAACCACCCAACCGAGCACCAACAACGCAATCGATCTGGGGCGCTGACCCATGCGTCGGAGTATAACGCAAGAAAACACCAGCATAGAGTGCCCGTCACCGCCAATTCCACCACCGGCGATTGTGTTTGGTAAGGTTGAAAGCATATGGACGAAGAGTTGGCCCCGGTAGATTTCCAGCGATTCTGGCGCAGACTGCAGCAATTGGGGCTCAACGCCTATGAGTCCCGTTCTTACCTGGTGTTGCTGGGTCACCCGCGATTCAAGGCGCTGGAACTGGCGGCGCGCGCCCACGTGCCGCGCCAGAAGATTTACGAGGTTTTGGACAGCCTGGTGGAGAAAGGCTTCGCGCAAGTGGTGCAGGAGCGCACCAAGTTGTTCTCGGCGGTCGAACCGAGCCTCGCCATCCCCGGCTATCTGAGCCGCCGGCGCGAGGCGCTGGAACAGGAGTTGGCCGACAATGGCCGCGCCGGCGCCAGCTTGACCGACGATCTGAAATCGCTTTACTTCGAAGGCCAGGGCGGACGCGGCACGCTGGACTTCTTACGTATAGTGACCGAACCTGCGCAGACCGCGGCTGAATACCGGCGCATGCTCGCTGAAGTGCGCACGGAGTACCTGGAGTTTTCGCGGCCGCCCTACGCCGTGGACCCGCTGGACGAAAAACTGGTGAAGCAGGCGGCCGCGGCCGGCGTTCGGTGCCGCATCCTGCTCGAAGCCACTTCGCTCGACGAAGAGCATCGCCAACGCTTGAGCGACTATGCCGCCGTCGGCGTGGAAGTGCGGGTGGCCGATTCGCTCCCCATGAAACTGGCGGTATTCGATGGAGCGCGCGGCCTGGTAGCGCTGCTCGATCCGGTGATCACCAAGCCCGCCTGGACATCGGTGGTTTTCGAGCACGAGGGCATGGGTGAAGCCATGCAGGGGCTTTTCGAAGGGCACTGGCGCAAGGGAACAGCGCTGTAGCCCGGATTCTTATCAGCCGGATTTTACTCCCGCCGCCAGGCGAACTCGCCGCTGACGATGGTGGCTACCGGGCCGCCGCGGAATGTTCTTCCGTGGAATGGGGAGTTGCGGCTGCGGGAAAACGACTGGTTGACGTCGTACGTCCAGTTCATCTCGGTGCTGAAGATGGTGACATCGGCGGGCGCGCCGGCCGCCAGCGTACCGCGGCCCAGGCGCAAAATGGATTCCGGGCCGGTGGTGAACAGTTCCACCAGGCGAACCAGCGTGATCTTGCCCGAATGAACCAGGCCGGCGAGCGACAGACCGAGCGCCGTTTCGAGACCGATGATGCCGAACGGGCAGCGCTCGAATTCCTGCATCTTTTCGCTGCCCGGGTGCGGAGCGTGGTCGGTGGCGATGGCGGTAACAGCGCCGGCGGCAATACCCTCCACCAAGGCGGCGCGGTCGCGCACCGAGCGCAGCGGCGGCTTCATCTTGTAATCGCTGTCATAGGCCGCCATGTCTTCGTCGGTGAGCGTGAAGTGGTGCGGCGCGGCTTCACAGGTGACCCGCAGGCCCTGCCGGCGCGCGTAGTCCACCATGGCTACCGCGTTATTCGTCGAGATGTGGGCCACGTGGTAGCGCGCCCCGGTCAACTGGGCCAGCACTAGGTCGCGGGCCACCATCACGTCTTCCGAGGCGGCGGGGATGCCGCGCAATCCCCAGCGCACCGAGCGGGCGCCTTCGTTCATGTCGCCGCCCGCGCTCAGGTTGAGGTCCTCGCAGTGCTGGATGATCGGCAGCTCGTAGGAACGGGCGAATTCCATGGCGCGGCGCATCACCCGGGCGTTCATCACCGGCAGTCCGTCATCGGAAATGGCCACCGCTCCGGCGGCTTTCATGGCGCCGATGGCAGCCAGCTCTTCGCCCGCGCTTCCCTTGGTGATGGCGCCGACGGGGAACACGTTCACCGGCGCCAGCCGCCGTGCGCGCTCCACGATGTAACTGGTGACGGTGGCGCTGTCGTTCACCGGCTTGGTATTGGGCATGGCGCAGACGGAAGTGAACCCGCCCGCCGCCGCGGCGCGCGCGCCGCTCTCGATGGTTTCGGCATGTTCGAAGCCCGGCTCGCGCAGGTGGACATGCATGTCGATGAAGCCGGGGGCTACCACCAGGCCGGTGGCATCGAAGACTTCACCGTCGGGCGCGGCAAGATTCGGCGCCACGGCCACAATGCGGCCGCGAGAGATCAACACGTCGGCGGTGCAGTCTGTTTGCGAGGCCGGGTCGATCACGCGGCCGTTGCGGATCACGATCGGCATGGGCTATCCAATCACCCTTTCCAGCACCGCCATACGCACGGCGATGCCGTTCTCGACCTGGTTGAGAATGACCGAACGCTGGAAATCGGCGACCTCGGAGGAAAGCTCGCGCCCGCGGTTGATCGGGCCGGGATGCATCACGATGGCGTCCGGGCGGGCCAGGTCCAGGTGTTCCAGTTGCAGGCCGTAAAAGCGGAAATACTCGCTGGCCGGGAACGAGGCTTCGTGCTGCCGTTCCAGTTGCACGCGCAGCATCATGATCACGTCGGCATCCCGGATGGCCTCGCGGATATCGGTGGTCAGGGACACTCCGGGAGCCAATTCCGCCAACTCGGCCGGCAGCAGGGACGCCGGGCCGCAGAGCACGATCCGCGCGCCGAACTTGCCCAGCAGGTGAACGTTGGAGCGTGCCACGCGCGAGTGCGCGATATCGCCGATGATGGCCACCTTGAGGCCTTCGAGCGACGGCCGTCGGTCGAGAATGGTGCGCGCATCGAGCAGTGCCTGTGTGGGATGCTCGTGCGTGCCGTCGCCAGCGTTGATAATCGGCGTCGGCAGGTGCCGCGCCAGAAAGTGTGGCGCGCCCGAGGCCGCGTGCCGCATCACGATCGCGTCCGGCCGCATAGCCGCCAGCGTATTCAGCGTGTCCACCAGCGATTCGCCCTTGGACACGCTCGATCCGGCGGCCGTGATCGACACCGCGTCGCCGCCCAGCCGCTTGGCGGCGATCTCAAAACTCGTGCGCGTCCGCGTCGAGGCCTCATAAAACAGGTTGACGATCATCTTGCCGCGTAGCGTGTCGAGTTTCTTTAGCGACTGGCTCTGGATCGGCTGAAAATCTTTGGCGCGCGCCAAAATGGCCTCGATTTCGGCGCGGTCGAGCTCTTCGATTCCGAGCAACCCGGCCGGCATCGCTTATGCCTCCTGGGCGCTGGCGCGTTCCACCAGGAGGACTTTCTCCATACCGTCCACCTCCTGGAATTTCACTTCGATGATTTCCGCGTCGGTGGTTTGCACCACACGGCCCACGAAGCGCGCCTCAATCGGCAACTCGCGATGGCCGCGGTCGATCAGCACCAGAAGCTGCACGCGCGACGGCCGTCCGTGATCGAACAGCGCATCGAGCGCGGCGCGCACCGTGCGCCCGGTGTACAGAACATCGTCCACCAGAATGATGTCCTTGCCTTGCACGGAAAAAGGGATGTCGGTCGAGCTGACCACCGGCTTGATATCGACGGTGGTCAGGTCGTCGCGGTACAGGTTGATGTCCAGGATGCCGGTCGGGATCTTACGGCTTTCGAGCGCCTCGATCTTTCGCGCCAGCCGTTGCGCCAGCGGAACGCCCCGGCGGCGGATGCCGATGAACGCGAGCTGATCGAGGTCCTTGGTTTTCTCGAGTACTTCATGCGCCAGCCGCACCAGCGTCCGGTCGATTTCCGAAGCGCTCATGAGCTGGGCCTTTTCGCGGATAACAGGCATATCGGTTCCCAGGACAGGGTACCACGCTGACGGGAAGGGTGGGCTTGGACCAAGACTGCAAAAACCTGCGCGTTTCCCCACCTGCCGCGCGCTGAATTACCATCAGCGGTGGTGACCGATCCATGGGAATCAAAACGGCATGCGCGGGCCTGGCGGTTGCGCTTTCGCTCGCGGCGCAGACGCCTATCAGCGTTCAGGTTCTGAACCAGACCAACACCAACGTCGGGCTCAATGGCCGGCTTCAGTCTTTTCTCTCCACCTCGTTTCAGCCCGCGGAATGGGATGACGCATTCTTCACCAACATCCCCACCGGGGCCCCGCTGCTCTGGCAACTCGCGCCCCAGCACATACGTTTGCAACCAATCTCGCAGGCCGTCCCGATGAGCCAGTCGAGCGGGACCACCCTGCTTTCGACGTACCAGTGGAACTTCACCACGCTGAATGCGATTCTCATTCCCGTGTTGAACCTCGGCGATCACAGCCCCGAGCTGCAGCTCGCCACCGCGCCCGCATTCATGAGTGACTCGAACGGGCACATCCTCACCACGACAGCCAACTTCCAGGCCTTCGCCGCTTACTGCGCCAACGTGGTGCGCTACTACAACACCGGCGGGTTCACCGCCAACGGGGTGCACTACCAGTCGCCGAGCCCATACCACATCACCTGGTGGGGCATTTTCAACGAGCCGAACGGCAACGGCCTCACCGCGTCGCAATACGTCACCCTCTACAACCTGGTGGTGCCGGCCATGCAAGCGGCCGATCCCACCATCAAGTTCGTCGCTATCGAGGAGTCCGATTACGGCAACCAGTCGCAGCTCTACGTTCCGACTTTCGTGCAGCAAGTGACGGCCCAGGTGGATGCGGTGGCCTTGCACTATTACTCCACCTGCAACCAGAAGAGCACCGATCAACAGGTGATGGGCAGCATTCCGGGGTTCCTTGCCGACCTGAAATACGTGCAGGGCCAGTTGCAAACCAACCCCGCCCTCCGCAACGTGCCGGTGTGGGTCACGGAAAACAACGTCAACGCCGATTACGCCTTGAGCAACGGCCTGAGCGCCTGCAACGGAACACCCTACGTCACCGACACACGCGCCACCGACGCCTTCTTCACGGCCTGGCGTCCCTACCTGTTCTCGCAACTGGCGCAGGGCGGCAATCAAGCCCTCTACCACTGGGACTATGACGCCGATGCGGAATTCAGCGAGGTCGACTACACCTCCGGCGCCATCTACCTCAGCTACTGGACCGATTACGAACTGGCGCACCTGTTTCCCTCGCCGCCCGGCGCAAACATCTTGCAGGTGAACAACTCCAACCCGAGCGCGCTCGAAGCGCTGGCCGTGCGTAACGATGACGGCTCGGTGGCGATCCTGCTGGCCAACCACGCCGTGCGCAACCCGCAGACCGACAATAACGGCCCCGGCGTGGCCGCCAATGTCACGCTGGACGTCTCCGCTTTGGGCCCGTTCTCGCTCGCGAACGTCACTGCCATCAACGCGAGCACCGATCCTGCCTTGGGCCCGTCTACGCAATCGGTCACCCCGCAAGGAACCATCTCGGTTTCCTTCCCCGGTTACGGCGTAGCGTTCGTGCGCCTGGGCCAGGCGCAGCCGCAAATCTCGCCGGGCGGCATCGTCAACTCAGCCAGCTATGCCGGCGCCGGGGTCGCGCCCGGAGAACTGATCGACATCTTCGGGCAGAACCTGGGGCCCGCTTCAGGCCTGAGCAATCAGGTCAGCGCGGGCATCGTGCCCAACGCACTCGCCGGCGTGCGAGTGTGGTTCGATGGCATTGCCGCGCCCATCCTGTACGCCAGCGCCGGTCAGCTCAACGTCGTGGCTCCCTATGCGATTGCGGGCGAGACCAGCACCAGCGTGCGCGTCGAGTACCTGGGCGCGTTTTCGCCCGCCGTCAGCGTCCCCGTGCTGCCGGCGCAACCGGGCATCTTCACTTTGGATGCCTCGGGCGCCGGGCCGGCCGCGGTTTTGAACCAGGACTACTCGGTGAACTCCGCCGCCCATCCGGCGACGCGCGGCAACGCCATCATGATCTACGCCACGGGTCAGGGCGCCAATTCGCCCGCCGGCACCGATGGTCTGGTCGCCCTGGCCGCTTCAACGGACCAGCCGCCCTTGCCGGTCACGGTTCAGATCGGCGGCCAGACCGTGACAGCTTCCTATGTCGGCAATGCGCCCGGCATGGTGGAAGGCGCGCTGCAGGTGAATGCCGTCGTGCCCACAACCGTGACACCCGGAAGCGCCGTCTCCGTCGTCCTCACCGTGGGCACCACAGCCAGCCCGGCAACTGCGACTATCGCCGTGCAGTAGATCCGAAGTTCGGTAACGCCGGCGATCTCGTCGCCGGTGATCCGAGTCCTCAGATCTCGTAATGTGCGATCTCTGGGCCTTCCCGCGCCGGACGGTTGCTTTCCGCCTTGCGCAGCAGATCGGCCAGGGTCGTGCGGTCCAGAACGTCCGAGATGGCATCGCGGACTTCTCGCATGATGATGCGCGTCCCGCAGCCTTCGATGTCCTTGCACTCGGCGCACGGCCGGTAGGCTGTTTCGCTCGCGCACGGGATCGGCGCCAGCGGCCCCTCCATCATGCGAATGATCGATCCCACCGTCACCGCCGACGGCGGCCGGCTTAGGCGGTAGCCTCCCTTGCGCCCCAACTTGCTTTCGAGCAGCCCGTGGCTTTTGAGATCCAGCAGAATCGCTTCCAGGAATTTCAGCGGGATCGATTCTTCCCGGGCTATGGACCCGATCATGACCGGCCCCTCCCGATACCGCCGGGCGAGGATCTGCATCGCCTTCAGGCCATACTGGGTCCGTTTGGAAATGGTGCGCATCGCCTCTATTCAGAGTACCGCCGAACCCGCCAACCTGACATCGGAAGCAACGATTTGCCGACCGCCCCCAATCACAGGGGCGCTCTTCTCGTTCTTACTTCGCAGCCAGGGCCTTGGACGGGAACGTCCCTTAGGTGAGTATCGATCTTGAGCTGGAGCTGGCCCTGGACGGTCTGCTGGGTTGCGTTGTCGGTGGTCTGAACGGTGAAGGCGAACTCGCCTGTCTCGGTTGGAGTGCCACTTAGGACGCCATCCGAACCGAGCGTAAGTCCGGGCGGGAGCGCGCCAGCGGTGACGCTCCAGTTCCCATACAGCGGCCAAACGCCGGTCGGGCACCACGCGGCGACTGTGTTGGGCCAGGCTGAACAAGTCCCCCCACCGGCTTCGAGAGTCTGCAGGTAGGCCACGCCGGCGGCGCCATCCGGCAGGGCGACCGGCGATCCGCCGCCGGGTGCGGGAGCTTGCAGATAGGGCATGTCGAGCGCTCCGCACAAGGCGCTCCCCGGCGCCAACACCGTCAAATCCATGGGGCCATTTTGCAGCAACGTGCCGGCCGTGGTTTGGTCGAAGAAAACCAACCCATCGAAGTCCGGGGTGAGGCGAGAGGTGGGGTAGAACTCCCAAAACCCGTCCTCCTCCGCATAGCCGATACCCCTGAACTCGAGCCCGCCCAGCAGCCACGAGGAAGCGGGATTGTCCGCGTTGGCCAGTCCCAGATTGAGGATTTGTTGCGGCGTTCCGGTCTGGTGGAAGAGATACTCCGCGCTGCCGGGAAAGGAATCGAGCGCGGGGAAAGAACCCATGTCGCCGGGGGGGTCGCCGGGGCAGCCCGAGCCGGTGCAGGCGAAGTAGCTTCCCGAGTGGAAGGCGGTCCCGAAGGTTACGTAGTCCGATCCGAAATACTGGGCAAGGATCCCGCCCGTCGCGTCCGGTTCCTTGTTGATGTGATCGTTATGCATCCAGAGAACGATGCGCGAACCAGGGGGCGCGTGCTCGGCGATCCACTCGGCATTGGCCGCCATCGCAGCGTCCCGGACGCTGCCGCTGCCATTGATTCCGCCCACCGCCATTTGCGCCGACTGAAGTGCAACCGTGGCGTTCTGAATCGCCCAGTCCACCTCCGTAGCGGACATCGTCAGCAGGTACTTGGCGCGATTAACCTGCAATTGGTCAAGGACGTTTTGCGCGGCGGTCTGACCGGCCTGGTATGCGGAAAGATCGGTCGAGACGCCGTTCCACGGAAGCAGGAGCGAGCCGACTACGGCGTAGCTGGAATTGACCGATGCCAACAGGCCGGAGTCGGCTTTCCGTACAAAGCCGAGTACGTTCTCCATGGCGACGTTGGCCATATTTACGTCGAGGCCCATGAGCTGGATGCGGCCCTCGCCCGAAACGTTGTACTGGCGCACCCACGTGACCATGTCCAGGATTTCCTGCATGTTCCAGTGGAAGTTGTTGAACCCCTTCAATAGTTCCTTGGGGTCGCCAATGCCGGTTTGTACGTAGTCGTTGAGCCGGGCGACCTCGGGCATGTTGGACTCCACGGCCAGAATCGTGAAGCCCATCTCCTGGACCAGGAACGAGAGCAGCCGCGTCTTCATGCGCCAGAACTCCGAGGTGCCATGGGTACCCTCGCCGAGGCCGACGATGTGCGCGTTGCCGATGATGTCTTTGAGCGGCATCAGCTCGGTGAAATCGGCGTCGGGGTCGAGGCTGGTAAACGGAAAGGCGTTGGCCTGGATCCACTGGATCTGCTGCGCCGTCGGATTGGGGAAATAGGGCTGGCCGTTCACGTCGATGTTCAGGTTGTCGAACCAGGCTGTCCCCGTACGGCCGAGCTGGACGCCAAAGCTCAGCGTGGCAGCCCCAGCGGGTACGTCGAGGTAACAGTCGTAACTCTGCCAGGCCGTTGTCCCACCTGCGAACCGCGAATTGTTGTACGCCAGTTGGTTGCCTTGAGAGTCGTAGGCCCCCGCCCACAGGCCTGCATAACCGGCACTGGAACCCTCACCGGTCACTCCCTGGGTGCTGATGTAGCCCGAGAGATGGAACAGTTGTCCCTGGGCCGGGCTGGCGGTGAGGGTCTCGTATGCCTGCCCAACCTGATTGCCGCCGCCCGGCGACGCCGTGATGCGCAGACTCTGCGCCCCGCCGACCGCGGTGCTGGTGTCGACAGCATATTGAAAGGCGACCGCGTTGGAAAGGGTCCAGCCGGTTGGGACGCCGCCCGACGAAGTCTCGAAGCTCAGGTTCAGAGCCGATTGCCCGCACAGCAGGGCCGCCGCGAGCGCTTCGAGCAGAAGCAGCCGGCGCAGGGAGGCTGAAGAAGTCGAAAGTAAGCCCCGGTGCCTTGTGCGGTTAGCAGAGATATCGATCTCAAACTCTTTTATCGATCCGCACAAAACGGCTCTCGCGGCAGCAGAAGGCTGCGTGTGCATAGCGTTTATAACTCCCAACTGAACGCTTGGACGCAGGCTCATTTAGACCGGTTACACGGCATGGAGCGCCAATCGCACATATTGGCCGATGCCTGCACACCTCAGTCTGACCGATGCTACCGATCGCCCGGCTCTCTGGGGCGGGCACCAGGTCGTCAGCGGCCGGAGGCCGCGAAGGGGAACTGTTTCAGTGGAGTGGCGGAAGAGGGCTTGGCTGGGACGCAGGGATTCGAACCCCGATACGCAGATCCAGAGTCTGCAGTCTTACCGTTAGACGACGTCCCAACTGCAAGCTCATTTTAGCACCCGCCGCGAGCGGAATTCATCCGCCGCGCGTAGTACACTGAATCTTCAACATGCGGAACTGGTTGCGGGCAGGCCTGGCGCTGGTGGCGTGTGCGGCGGGGGCTCCAGCGGTGGATTGGAAGACGCTCCAGCCGCAAGGCTACGTGAGCGACTTCGCGGGCGTCATCCCGGCTTCCAGCCGTGCGCCGCTGGAAGCTTACTGCGCCGCCGTCGAGCAGTCGACCGGAGCGCAGATGGCGCTGGTGACCATTCCGTCGCTCGAGGACGAGCCCATCGAGGACGTTGCCAACACCATTTTTCGCGCCTGGGGTGTGGGGCAAAAGGGCAAGAACGAAGGCATCCTGATGCTGCTGGCGGTCCAAGACCGTCGCAGCCGGCTGGAGGTCGGTTATGGGCTGGAGCCGATTTTGCCCGATGGCCTTAGCGGCAGCATCCTCCGCCAGATGCGCCCCGCGCTTCGCCAGGGCGACTATGGCGACGCCATGATGGCGGCTGCCGAAACCATCGGTAACGCCATCGCGCAAGCCAAGCACATGACCCTTACCGCCAGCCTGCCCCGACGCAACCGGCCCAGCGCCTCCGATTCCATCCCCTGGCCGATGATCGTGGGTGGAATCGTCCTGCTCATCTGGCTGCTGCGCGCGGGCGGGTCGCGCGGCCCTGGCGGATCCGGCGGCAGCGGTATTCTGTCCGGCTTGATTTTGGGTAATCTGATGGGCTCTGGTTGGGGCGGCCGCGGCGGCGGTGGATTTGGCGGGTCCGATTCCGGCGGCGGATTCGGCGGTTTTGGTGGCGGCGATTCCGGAGGCGGCGGCGCCTCCAGCAATTGGTAGGTGCGGCATGGACAAGCGACTCGATCAACTGGTCGAAAAACTGAAGAAGGCCTATGGGGAGCGGCTGGTATCGGTGGTGCTCTACGGCTCGGCCGCGGCCGGCGATCATCACGCCGGCTTTTCCGATTTCAACATTCTCTGCGTGCTCACCGAGCTGACGCCGCGCGAGCTGTCGGCGGCCGGGGAGCCGTTCCGCTGGTGGAGCGAACAGGGCAGCCCGGCGCCTTTGCTGCTCACCGAACATGAGCTCGCCACTTCCGCCGATTGCTTCGCGGTCGAGTTCCACGACATGCAAAGCCATCACCGGCTGCTCTTCGGCAAGGACGTTATCCCGGCGCTGGTGGTGGAGGACACCTTCTACCGAGCACAGGTGGAACACGATCTGCGGGCCAAGCTGTTGCGGTTGCGCCAGAAGGCTTCTGGAGTGATGGCCGATCAGAACCTGCTGCGCCGCCTGCTGCTCGATTCGGTGTCCACTTTTTGCGTGCTCTTCCGCCACGCCCTGCGGCTTTATGGCGTCGACGTGTCACCGCAAAAACGCGAAGTGGTGCGACTGGCGGCGGAGCGTTTCGGGATCGATCCGGCACCCTTTGAGAAACTGCTGGATGTGCGCGAGGCGCGCATAAAACCTAAGGAGATGGACCCGATCGCCGTGCTGGCCGCATACCTGCGCGCCATCGATACGGTGATTGATGCGGTCGACCGACTGGAGAAATAGGAGAGATACGTGAAAACTGCCCTGATTGTGATTCTGGCGCTGGTCGTGCTAGGCGTGCTGATTTGTGGCATCTCGTTCGTGAGCACTCGCAACGACCTGGTGACCCAGCGCGAAGCGGTGACCCGTCAATGGTCCGACGTGGATGTGGCGTTGCAACGCCGCGCCGACCTGATTCCCAACCTGGTGAACACCGTGAAAGGCTTCGCCCAGCACGAAACGGAAGTGTTCAAGGATATTGCTGACGCCCGCGCCCGGCTCGCCGGCGGCCGCACGCCGACGGAGAAGATTCAGGCCAATCAGCAGCTCGATACCGCCATCTCCCGTCTGTTGGTGATCGCCGAAAACTATCCCCAGCTTAAATCCAACGAGAATTTCCTGCGCTTGCAGGACGAGCTGGCGGGCACCGAAAACCGCATTGCGGTGGAGCGCCGCAAGTACAACGAAGCGCTCCAGCGCTACAATACGTCCATCCAGCTCTTCCCCAACAACCTGGTGGCAGGAATGTCGGGCATGGCCCGTAACGACGCTTACTTCCAGACCGAACCAGGAGCCCGCACCGCGCCGAAGGTGCAGTTTTGATTTCAGGGTGGGCGGCCCGGCGGCGAGCGCCGCTGACCATCGGAGAAGCATCATGCGTTTGGGACAGGTAAAAGCAGAAGGCCGGTTGATCGCCGCGGTTTGGGAAGGAGATCTGGCGCGACCCATCCCCAGCCATACCACGCTGGATCTGATCAAACGCGCGGAGACCGAGAATCGGCCCTTGTCCGCGGTGGCTGCCGACCTGGCCAGCCGCCACGCCGAAGCACTCGCGCCGGCTTTGCCCGTGCAGCCCCCGGAAGTGTGGGCCTGCGGGTGCACCTATGAAGCCAGCTCCAGTTTTCGCGACGCCGAGCAAGGCACGCGCGAAGGCATCTACGCCTATGTGTATCAAGAACCGCGGCCGGAAATCTTCTTCAAGGGCACGGCCCGCGTTTGCGTCGCGTCCGGAAAGCCCATTGGCATTCGCGCCGATTCGCGCTTCACGGCGCCCGAGCCGGAGCTTGCCGTCGTGCTGGGCAGCCGCGGCAGCATCGCGGGCTACACCCTGGCCAACGACGTTTCGGCGTGGGATATCGAGCGCGAGAATCCCCTCTACCTGCCGCAATCCAAGGTCTACGACAGTTGCTGCGCCCTCGGCCCAGTCATTCTCACCGCCGACGCGCTGCCGGATCCCTATGCGCTCGAAATCACCTGCACCATCGAGCGCGGAGGGCAGATCGTTTTCTCAGGTGCCGTTTCCACCTCCAGGCTGCACCGGCGGCTGGATGCGCTGATCGCGGCGCTCACCTTCGCCAACCGCGTGCCCCTGGGATCCGTGCTGCTGACCGGAACCGGAATTATCGTACCGCACGAAGCCGCACTCTCGCCCGGCGACATCGTCCACATTCGCGTTCCGGAAATCGGCGAGCTGGTCAACACCGCCGCAGTCGTCGGATAGCGGCAGGGCCCTCCGGGGCAAACACAGGTTAGCGTGTTATCAACGCCTCAATTGCCGATGGCGGTGTACAGGGTTTGCTTGCCGGCCACGCCTCCCAGGGTGAAGGTGACTGGGGTCAGATCGTTGGCGGGAACGTTGGGCACCACCACATTGAACTGGTAGAGGCCAACGTATCCGGGCACCAGGCCAGCATAGTTTACCGTGGCCGGCGTGCCGCCGAAAGAGATCTGGAAGGCACCGGTGGCCAAGGTGTCGCCACTGCCAGCGATCTGCCCGACGGGCAAGTTCCCGCCAAAGCCGATACCGTATAGAGTGATCAAGTCCCCCGGCTTGGCGCGCTGGCTGGTGAAGCCGGCAACTGCGCCCGGCGGCAGAACCCAGGTTTCGGAGCTCGCAGTCGAAAACAGCGCGCCCACGTACTGGTTCCCGCCAATCAGGAGCTGCGGGCCCGACGGCGGAGCGTAGAGACCGGGCGCGGTGGCGCTGATGGTGATGGTCTGCGGCGCGCTGACATTGGATCCCGAAGTGACCACCAGCGGCTGGGCGCCCGTCGAAACCGTGGAAGGCACCTGCACGTTCACCTGCGGCGTGACGCTAGAGTTGTTGGCGCCGATGTACTCGACGAAAGCAAGCTGGCCGCCGATGGTGACCGATGTGCCATCGAGCGAATTGGGGGCGCTGTTGCCGCTGAAATCGTTGAGAGTCCACAAACGCGTATCGGTAGCCAGGTTGGAGCCGTAGACTTCGATCCAGGAACCCGGCGCCGCCGCGGCCAGCGCGCCATACTGAGACGCGCTCACCACGCCTCCCTTACTGACCGAAGGCAGGCTGGAAGCGTTGGAAATCGCCAGCTCGCGCACCACCTGGTTCTCTGAATCGGCGATGTAGACGTTGCCGGTGGAGGGATCGAGGCCGACCCCCTGCGGGAAGAGCAGCGAGGCGCTGGTGGCCGCCACGTTGTTGCCGGAATAGGTGGGGCTGCCATTGCCGGCGATGGTGACAACGTTGCCGCTGGGCAGGAGCTTGCGAATGCGGAAGTTGCTCCGATCGACGATGTAAACACTGCCCGAAGCGTCCACTGCGATGCCATACGGGCTGGAAAACTCGGCCTGGAGTGCGGGCCCGTCTTTAAAGCCCGACGTGCCGGTACCGGCAACGGTGTTGATGATGCCGTCGGGCGTCACTACTCGTATGCGCTCGTTTTCGGTGTCGCTGATGTAGACGTTGCCTTGGAAATCTGCCGCCACGGAATAGGGCTTGTTCAGCTTGGCCTGGATGGCCGGCCCACCGTCGCCCTCGAAGAGGCCATAGCTGCATTGCCCGGCGAAGGTGTGAATGTTCTGGTCCGGGGTCACGATGCGGATGCAGCTGTTATTGCTGTCGGCGATGTAAAGATTGCCGGCGGCATCGAAGGCCAGGCCGGTGGGTTCCGACAGGCTGGCGCTGGTGGCCGGGCCGCCGTCCCCGCTGTAGGCGGAATAATTATTTCCAGCGACCGTCGAGATGATGCCGCTCGCATTCACCTTGCGGACTACGTTGTTTCCGGTGTCAGCGATATACATGTTGCCTGCGCTATCGAAAGCGATACCATTGGGCAGGTTCAGCGAAGCCTGGGTGGCCTTGCCGCCGTCTCCGGCGTAGGTATCGGACGTACTCGAGCCGGCCACGGTGTTGATGACGCCGCTAGAGGAAACCATGCGGATCCGGTCGTTGTCCTTGTCGACGATATAGATGTTGTGATTCGAATCCACCCATACGCCCGATGGAGCCTGGAGTTCGGCGCCGAGGGCTTGCCCGCTATCCCCGGTGAACCCCGAGGTCGACGCCGTGCCGGCGACGAGTGAAATGGTGTACGTCTGGGCACAGGCCAGAGCGGGCAGCAGGATGGCCCAAGCTGCGACACAAAGGCGGTGAGCTGTGCGGTTCCGGCGGCCGATTCGATCTTCCGGCCAGTTGTCATTGCGAGACACGATTGCTTGATTCCTTTCGTTCCCCGATCCCCTGTAAGCAAACACCCTTAGCCTCTTATAACACTAAGAAGCGCTCGCCGAGCGGACCAGTGGCGCAGGACAGGGTATTCTTTGGACGCTGTGGGCGGCGATTGGGTTGCGCGCCCTCAGCCGATACCCAGCTCGTCGATGCGCTCGACGGGTTTGCCGCAGGTTCGGCAAAGAAGCGCGCCGCAGTCGCCGCACAGCAGAGGATCGGGAACCGCCTGGGCGCAGTTCGGGCAATAGAACTCGGCGGCGGCGGGCTGGGCATCGGACATGTTGCCATTATCACGCTGCGGGGAAACGGCTTGGGGGGGACGAGACGCTGCCGGAGTTGGAGGAGAATCCCCGCGACCTCTACCGAGACTTGACGAGTGGCGAAGTACCCGGCATCCGAGAGTCGCCGAGCTTGCGGTCTGAGGAAGCGGACCGACCCGCGCCCGCTAGTCTCCGCTTCTGCGCCCTTCCAACACCTTCCACGCTCGCCGGGCGACGATCAGTTCTTCGTTGGTGGCTACGGCCAGCACGGTGACGGGCGAATCGGCGGTGGAGACGGCGCGGTCGCCGGCGCCAGATTCGTTTCGCTCGCGGTCAAGCCGGATGCCCAGGAATTCAAGTCCCTCGCAGCAGGCGGCGCGCAAGCGGGCGGAGTTTTCGCCGATTCCGCCGGTGAACGCGACGGCTTCAATCCCGCCCATGGCGGCTGCATAGGCGCCGATTGTTTTCTTGACCTGGTAAACGAAGACCGCCAGGGCGAGCGCGGCATTGTGGTTGCCGGCCGCGGCGGCCGCTTCCAGGTCCCGCACGTCGCCGCCGGCGATGCCGGAAAGCCCGGCCAGGCCGCTCGCCTGGGCCAGTTGGCGGCGCACCTCCTCCACGCCCCAGCCGCGGCGCTCCATCATGTAGAGCACGGCGAACACGTCCACGTCGCCGGAGCGAGTCGCGTTTTCCAAACCCGATTGCGGCGAAAATCCCATGGTGGTGTCGATCGAGTGCCCGCCGGCGATGGCGCAGATGGAGGAACTGCCTCCCAGGTGGCAACTCACCAGTTTCGCGTCGCGGCCCAACATCTCGCGCATCCGTTCGGCGATGAACTGGTGCGAGGCGCCGTGAAACCCGTACTTGACGACGCCTTCCGCCCGCCAGTCCGCGGGGACGCCATAGAGACGGGCGTGCTCCGGCATAGTGGAGTGAAATTCGGGCTCGAAGGCGCAGACGATGGGCAGGCCCGGCATGGCTTTCTCGAATCCCTCGATGGCTGCCAGATAGATGGCGTTGTGGAGCGCCGCCGCTGCCAGGTAGCGCCGCATGGCGGCCAGCACGCCGGCATCCACCAGGAACGTTCCACGGTAATCCGGTCCGCCATGCACGGCTTTGAGCGCGATGGCATCGATCGGGATGCCGGCAGTGGCGATGCGGCCGAGCGCGCCGCCGTAATCCGTCACGCGTTCCAGCTTGCCCTTGGCCCGCACCGCTTCGCCGGGCATTTCGAGAATCTGATACTTGAGCGACGTCGAGCCGAGATTCGGTATGAGCAGGTTCATTCAATTTCAGTTTAAGGCAAGCTAAAAGCACATCCCACCCGCTGCGTCGTAAGATAAGATTTCGCACGAAAGGAATCATCCCCATGACCGCTACTACGACACTCGACGACCTGTGCATTAATACCATCCGCATTCTTTCCGCGGATGCAGTGCAAAATGCGAACGCGGGGCACCCCGGCATGCCAATGGGCGCGGCCGCCATGGCTTTCACGCTCTGGACGCAGTTCCTCAAGCACAATCCCAAGGATCCGGGCTGGTTCGATCGCGACCGTTTCATCCTTTCCGCCGGCCACGGCTCGATGTTGCTGTACAGCCTGCTGCATCTGACCGGCTACGACCTGCCGCTCGATGAGTTAAAGCGGTTTCGCAAACTCGGCAGCAAAACGCCGGGCCATCCGGAGCGCGGCTGCACGGCCGGCGTAGAAGTCGCTACCGGTCCGCTGGGTCAGGGCTTCGGCAACGGCGTGGGCATGGCGATCGCCGAGGCGTGGCTGGCGGCACGATTCAACCGCCCGGGGCACCAGATCATCGACCACTACATCTACGCCATTTGCGGCGATGGCGACCTGATGGAAGGCATCACTCAGGAAGCGGCGTCGCTGGCCGGCCACTTGAAGCTGGGCAAGCTGATTTACCTGTACGACAACAACCATATTTCGCTGGGCGGCGCCACTGGCTTGATCTTCACCGAAGATGTAGCTAAGCGTTTCGACGCTTATGGCTGGCACACCCGCCCGGTGGCTGACGGCAACGACACAGCGGAAATTGCCGCCGCGATTGCCGAAGCGCAGGCAGAAAGCCGGCCTTCGCTGATCCTGGTGCGCACGCACATCGGCTACGGTAGCCCGAAAAAGCAGGACAGCTTCACCTCGCACGGCGCGCCGCTGGGCGAAGACGAATTGCTGGCCACCAAGAAGGCGCTCGGCTGGCCGAGCACGGACAAGTTTCTCATTCCGCCCGAAGCGCTCGAGTGTTTCCGCACGGCCGTGGACCAGGGCGCCGAAGCGCAGCGGGATTGGCAGAGCCGCTTTGAGGCCTATCGCAAGGATTACCCTGGCGAGGCGGCCCAGCTTGAGACGATGATCGCCGGCAAGCTGCCCGAGGACTGGGCGGCCGGTCTGCCCAAGTGGCAACCGGGGGATAAGGCCATCGCCACGCGCGTGGCCGGCGGGCTGGCCTTGAACGCGCTGGCGCAGCGCATCCCCAACCTGATGGGCGGCTCGGCCGATCTCAACCCATCGACCGAAACCGCGCTCAAAGGGCTGGGCGACTTCCAGCCGCCCGAAGCCGAAGGCCCCGGCACACAGGGCGCGGTAGGCGGCGAGTGGGGTTACGCCGGACGCAACGTGGCTTTCGGGGTGCGCGAGCACGCCATGGGCGCCGCGGCGAACGGCATGGCGGCGCACGGCGGCGTGCTGCCCTTCAGCGCCACCTTCATGGTGTTTTCCGACTACATGAAGCCATCCATCCGGCTGGGCGCGCTGAGCCAGTTGCGGGTCGTCTACGTTTTCACGCACGACAGCATCGGTGTCGGCGAGGATGGTCCCACGCACGAGCCGGTGGAGCAAATGGCCGGCCTGCGCGCCATACCGGGCCTGATCCTGCTGCGGCCCGCCGACCCCACCGAGACCGCCGAAGCCTGGGCTTTCGCCGCCACGCACAACGGCCCGTCAGTGATTGTGTTGACGCGGCAAACCGTGCCGCACCTTGACCGGGCCAACGCCAAGAATGCCGGCGTGGCGCGCGGCGGCTACATTCTGGCGGAAGCCGCGGGTGGCGCGCCGGACGTGATCCTGATCGGCACCGGCTCGGAGGTGGCGCTGTGCGTCCAGGCCCGCGAGAAGCTCGCAGGCCACGGCGTGAAGGCGCGCGTGGTGAGCTTGCCGAGCTGGGAGCTGTTCGAAAAGCAGGACGCGGTATACCGCGAAAGCGTGCTGCCCAGGGCAATCCGCAAGCGGGTCACTGTCGAGGCCGGCGCCACACTCGGCTGGAGGCGCTACGCCGGGGACGAAGGCGCCATTATCGGTCTCGATCGCTTCGGCGCTTCCGGCCCCGGCGGCGAGTTGCTCCAGCATTTCGGCTTTACGGCGGACCGCGTTACCGCGGCCGCGCTCGGACTGCTCGGCCGCGGCGGGGAAGACGCGTGAGCCATGGCCGCCGATTCTCGCTGGATATGGTTGGCGAGAGGCCGCTCGATGGCGTTTGCCCCACGCCGGTTACACCAGCTCTTTTGAGCTATCCCTTTTGGGCGCGCGCGCATCCTACAATGTAGGGGTGAAACCTAACCGCGCGAAACCCGAAACTCGCTGGCTCCGTCTTTCCAGCATGTCCACTGGCGCCTTGAGATTGGCTTGTGTCGCTCTGCTCGCGTTGGCTGCCGCTGCGGCGCCGGCGCCGGCCTTCCGGCCCTCTATCCCCAATCGCCATGTTGCGCCGGCAGCAGCCTTCCGGCCCTTTATCCCCGGCCGTTACGTAGTGGTCCTCGATGACCCGCCTGTGTCGGCGCGCTTTCCCGCGCGCGCGGATGTCGAGTCCTCGGCCGCCGCCGATTATCGCCGGCAGATCGAAGCTAAGCAGACGGCGGTCGAGAGCGAACTTGCCAGCCGCCACATCCAGGTCACGAGCCGGGTATCCCACGTGTTGAATGCCCTCTTCGTTTCAGCCCCTGGGCACAGCATCGACGAGTTGCGCGCCATTCCTGGCGTGAAATCGGTGACGCCCATGCGCCGCATGAAGGCACATCTCAACCGCGCCGTGCAATTGATGGATGCGCAGGCGGCGTGGAACGCGGTGGGCGGCCCATCGAACGCCGGCAAGGGAATCAAGATCGCCGTCCTCGATTCCGGCATCGACCTCACCAACCCGGCATTCCAGGACTCGACGCTTTCCATGCCGTCCGGCTATCCCGTGTGCAGCGGCTTTCCCATCCCGAGCGGCAGTTCGTGCGGCAGCTACACCAACAGCAAGGTGATCGTGGCGCGCAGTTACATGCAGGCGCTGGGCGCAGGCACCGGCGCGGCGAACTCGGAACCCGACGATCCGTTTCCGCACGATCGTTACGGGCACGGCACGGCCACTGCCATGATCGCGGCGGGCAATACCATCGCGGCTCCGGCTATCTCGAGCACCGGATCGGCCATCACCATGGAGGGAATGGCGCCCAAGGCCTACATCGGCGTTTACAAGATCGCCGACACATGGGGCTTTACCAATGAGGAGGCCGGAACACTGGCACTCGAAGACGCGTTGAAGGATGGCATGGACGTCATCTTCACGCCGTTAGGAGCGTTGGCGCTTTCCGATTGGGCCAGCGATCCGGTGGCTTACGCGGCAGAACAGGCGGCAACCACAGCCCGGCCCGCCGGCTCTCTGCCCAGCACGATTGCCATTCCGGTTCTCGTGGCAGCCGCCGGCAACGAGGGAGGGATCGGGGTCCAGTACAGCTACAGTTACCCTAATTTCAACACCATCAACTCGCCTTCGAACGCACCCGACGTGATTTCGGTAGGCGCTACCACCAGTTCGCACATCATGCAGCCCAGCGTGAAGGTCACCGCGGCCGGCGCGCCCTCCAACCTCAAGAGCATCGTCGCGCTGCCGGGCGACTCGTATTTCTATCCCTCCAACTGGGGCGCCAACTCCGCTCCGCTGGTGGATGTATCGAAAATCGGCGACCCCACGGCCTGTACCGCCCTTCCAGCCGGATCGCTGACCAATTCTTTTGCCTTGATTGTCTATACCTCATGCAGTTTCGACACGGCGGCGGCCAATGCACAAAATGCCGGCGCCATCGGTTTCATTTACATTATGCCCGCCGGAACGGCCGTCGCCCCATTCGACGCTGGCCCAACGGGCATCCAGGAATACGGCCCTTCGGTTTCGATCTCCAACAGCGACGGTCTGAACCTGCAAAAATACATCGATGCGAACCCCGGCCAGCAGGTGACGATTGACTTGGCCGGCCAGGAGGAGGACGTCACCACGCTAAGTCAGTTCTGGGTTTCCCTGGGCGGCTACCCACTTGCCGCGAACATGGTGCCGGGCTATTCGTCGTTCGGCCCAACGCCAGATGGCCGGCTCAAACCCGATATCGTGGCCACTGGAGGCTGGGATCCTTCCTACTATCTGTACGGCGGCTTTTACGTGCCTACACAGAGCTTCGATGCGTACGACTCACCGCTTTACAGCGCCAACGGATTCATGGCCGTGGATGGCACGAGCTTTTCCGCGGCGCTGACAGCCGGCGCAGCGGCGCTGGTCATTCAGGCGCACCCCGGGCTGCGAGGCACGCAGGTGCGATCGTTGATCGTCAATTCATCGGCCCAGACCGTGACCACGGACACCGACACCAACCCGGTGGATGCGGAATGGATCGGCGCCGGCCTGCTGGACGCAGGGGCTGCCACCAGCGCCACTGTGACCGCCGAGCCCACCACGGTTGGCGGTAGCGGGGCCACCATCTCGTTCGGCATTTTGCAATCCGGTTCGCTGCCGATCTCGAAGACCATTACCTTGACCAACATTGCCTCGAGTTCGGTCACGCTCGCGCCGAAGGTTTCCTGCTGTACGGTAGACGGCAGCCCCGGCTCGCTGCCGGGCGCTACGGTCACGGCGTCCCTTTCCAGCCCGACGCTGGCCGCCGGCGGAACTTCAAGTTTGACGGTCACTCTTTCTGGCTCGCTGCCCGCTCCCGGTGAGTATTCGGGCAGCGTTACATTTGGATCGGGCACGAGCCTGCACATTCCCTTCATGCTGCTGGTGAGCGCGGGAACCAATTGCAGCTCCGCAACCGATGAATGCAACATCACGCCGAACTTCACGCCGGAATATACCTACCTCGAAGGCGCGCCCGGCATGGATACCGGAGCCTTGCAGTATCTGCAAGTGACGGACCCGTACGGTGTGCCGGTGGCTGGCGCCTCGGTGACGTTCACGGTAACACCGTCTGGCGGCCTGACTCTGAGTAGCCCGTCCAGCGCGTCCAAACATCCCGCCTGCTCACCGGCTTCCAGCACAAGCAGCATCACGTGTCCCACCGATCAGTTCGGCTGGGTGTGGATGGACGTGGCGCTGGGTTCCAGCCCGGGCCAGCCCTATATCACCTACGATGCCGCCGGCTACTCGGACTACTTCAACACGAATATCCAGGTCCCGCCGAGCATTTCGGTTACCAGCGCAGGCGTGCCGGGCGTAGTGGATGCCGCGGCGGGTCTGACGACAATCGCGCCGGGATCGTATGTCTCGATCTATGGAGGCGGCTTTACCTCCGATCTTGCCGGCTCTTACGACGAGTTTAATCTCGTGTGTCCCAACGGACTCTATTGCCCGTACCCTCTCAGCTTCGACTATGTGACCGTCAGCTTCGACGTGTCCGGCGCCAGTTACCCCGGCTTCCCATACTTCATCTCTGCGGGTCAATACCCCCAGGTCAACCTATTGGTGCCATGGGAATTGGAGGGCCAAAGCTCGGCGAAGGTCAAGGTGTCGTTCGATCTCGACCTGTACAGCAACGTGGTGACCGTGCCACTGGCCAATTACGCTCCGGCGTTTTTCGTGAGCTGCGGTGCGGCCTGCGCTCTGGATTACCCCGGTTATAATCTGATCTCTACCAGCAACCCGGCCAAGCGGGGGCAGATCATCCAGCTTTTCGCCAACGGCCTGGGGCCGGTGACAAACCCGCCCGGAGACGGAGTGGCGGCCACGGCCAGTCCGCTCTCCCAGACGCCCACCACCCCGATCATAATGATTGGCGGCGCGCAGGCCAATGTCTCATTCAGCGGCCTGGCGCCGGGCTACCCCGCTCTTTACCAGATCAACGTGACCGTGCCGCAAGGCGCGCAAACGGGCAACGCCGTGCCCATCTCGATCCAGATCGGCGGGGCGACGTCGCCCGCCGCCACCATACCGGTACAGTAGTGGCGGGGCGGGCTTCGATCAGCCTGCCAACGCCCGCTTGCGGGCGCATCTGTTCAAGGCTTCATGAACGCAGGGCAGCCGCACCCTTGCGCGCGATCACGCGCCATCGATAATCCGCAAGCCTAGCGTTTGCAGACTCTTGCCGCGCCACGCCCGGTGAGCGGCGCTCGTCTGCGCCTATCATGCGGACGTGGAGAGGAATACCAAAACCGACCGCGCCACAGCCGTGGTGGCTGCCGCCGCTCACGAGTTCAACGACGAATTGACCGTGATCCTGAACGCCGTCGCCGAATCGCTGGAGGCTCTGCCGCCGGCGCATCCCCTTTACCGCGGTCTGATCGAGGCCCAATGCGCGGCCCATCGCTGCGCGCAGAGGGCGGAGGGCATGCTCTGCTTCAGTGCGCGCCGCGGCCTTCGCCCCGCCCCGTCATGCATGGAAGCGCTGCTCTGGCCGTGAACCGGTCGGGCCGAGACAGCAGCGCCGTCTCGCAACAACCTACTCTTTCGCCAGCACCAGCCCCGAGGGCAGCTCTTCGCCGAAGATGCGGCCCAGCGCGCGGTCGTCTTCAGCTGCGCCATCGAGCACCGCGAGCGAACGGGCCGCGTGAGGCATCGCCTCCAGCTTGCTCCTGATGGTCTGGCGAACGGCCGCCGGCAGATCGCGGGTGGCGTCGTCCGTGCGGCGCCCCAGCGCTGCCAGCGCATCGCCGGCCGCCGCGATGTTCATGATCGCTTCCGCCCAGCGCGTCACGGTGGCGGGCGGCAGCACCAGGTTGATGGGGCCGTAAAACAGTTGGCGCGCGCCCAGGCGCGAAACGCACCACAGCTCGCTCTCTTTGTAATCGCCCGCCTTGATGCGTTTGACGAGCGCGTCGCCCAGCTCGGTCTTGGCGCCCAGCGGCAGCAGCTCCAGGCTGGCCGCCGTGCGCCACATCTCGCGCAGCAACGCCGCGTTGATGCGCTGCGGCTTCTTGTTGCCGCGCGGCAGCAGGAAACCGGACAAACGCTGGTACACATCGGCCTGCTGGTTGCGGTTGAGACCTCCGGCCACGCGGCCCCAGAAGATCCACCAATCGATCTCGCATTGCACCTGGTTGGCGTACGCGATGCCACCCGAGTAAAGGCGGCGCGTCTGTTCGATGCGGAAATCGTCGCCCGGGTAGCCGAAGCCGGGGCGCAGGCAGAAGCCGGCCAGGTTCAGCCAGCGGATCTCGAAGGCCGGGCTCTTCTTGCGGCCCGCGGCGGCGGCGAGAAAAGCGTCGGCCATCGGGCGGATGGCGGAGAGCGGCCAGGAATTCCTGCCCAAGGCCATGGCCTGCTCCAGGCGCGCCGGTAATTCTTCGGGCGGAATGGGCGACTTGGAACTGGGCGCGAAGACCTCCTCGATCAGCGCCAGCGAGGATTGGAGAGCCTGCTCGCTGACCACCGCGGCGGCCCTACGTTCCACCGGCTGCTCGACGGCCTGTTTGCGGAGTTGGAATTCCAGGTTCCAGCGGTTGTCACTGACTTTCGATTCGCACCAGGTTTCCAGCGTGCCGATCTCGGTCAGCCGCGCGCCGAGCCGGACCGGGATCAATCGCTCCTCGGCCTTCTTGCCGAAGCGGATCACGGCGTCGAGCGGCGCGTGGCGATGCAGCTCGGCATCGTCCGCGGCGAATTCGACCACGTCACCCAGCCGGTCGGCGCTGCGCGTGAGCGAGCTGTACAATCGGAACGAGACCGGCCGATTGGCGACAAGCTGCAGCGCATCGTTATCGATTTCGATCGCAGTGCCTTCCTCGGCGCCGCGCGGCACCAGGGTGACGGCGGAAAACTTGCCTTCGCGCGCCTCGCCCAGCGCGATGTAATAGGTGCGCGGCAAACCGCCCCGCACCAGGACGCCGCTGCCGGTGGAGCGCACGTAGGAGTAATACGCCGCGCCGCGCGCCACCGCCAGATCCAGCTCGCTGTT
>Ga0181520_10001509_pt1 | contig 47089 bp, 42 predicted proteins | sample PEATcosm2014_Bin_29_FD_132451 | JGI IMG/M metagenome (GOLD analysis project Ga0181520, IMG submission 132451) | Peatland microbial communities from MTU Mesocosm Facility, Houghton, MI, USA - PEATcosm2014_Bin02_30_metaG | ecosystem: Environmental > Terrestrial > Soil > Wetlands > Peat | place... | reverse complement strand
GGGTTCAGCACCGCGGGCTGGCGCCGGCACAGGAGCAGCATTCGGGCGCATCGGCTCGGGAGCCCGTTGAGGCTGTTGCTGCGCCGCGTTGCGCGCGGCAATCTGGGCAGGCGGCCTGATGTTGTGGTCTGCTGCTAAGGGGCGCGTAACAACCGGATTTGCTGGAGTGCCCCGGTTCACGGCGGCGAAGTTCGAGCGGTCGGCACGAGCTTGCTGCGCATGCTGCACCTGAGCGGTCATCGGCGGCGCATGCTGCTCGTGAATCGCGGCCAGTTCCGCGGGACGCGCACGAACGTTGATTCCACCGGAGCCGCCGTTATAGCTGATCCGCGTGTTGTAGGTGTTGTTGTACACGACCGTGCGGTTGTAGACGTAGTGCACCTGGTTCACGTTCACGCGATTGACGCTTCGGTTGTAATCGAAATGGCCCTGGTTCCAGTACCCTCCCTGGTAGCCAAAGCCCACATAGCCGAAGCCATAATTGATGCCGCCGTAGTAGCCAATGTGCGGTCCCCAGTAGCCGCGATAGAAACCGTAATGACCGTGGGTATAGCCCCAATAGCCAGGAGTCCAGAGCGCGCCCTGATAGGGCGCTTCCACCCATGCGCCGGGCACCCAATAGTAGCCGTCGGACGCGTAATCCCAATAGCCGGGCGTCCAGAGGTAATCGTCGCCGGGGCAGTCGGGCTGATCGTATGTTGGCAACGGGGGCGGCGGCTGCGGCGCTGTATCCGCCACCTGTTCGCCGTAGCCGGGATCATTTTCATATTGCTGGTCGGGACTTGCGGACGGTGCACCTTGATCGCTGTACCCTCCGCTGCTGTCCTGCGGGGTGCTTGCGGCACTCGTATTCGAAATCGGGACAATATTCGCAGATGTCGGGTCCTGCGCCTGATCTTGGGCCTGGGTCTGATCGGGGTTCGCGGGATTTGCGTTGGTCGCGTTTTGATCCTGATTGCCGTGGCAACCCGCTAGAATAAGCGCGGTAACAAGAGAAATCGATAGGCAGCATGCGTGCCGGGAAATGGCGTTCATTTTACTTTCGCTCCAGCAAGGTTGGATGCCGCAAGGAATGGGCATGCCCAGGTTCCGCGCAGAAAACCCGCGCCTGCAGCCGACGCTTCGTTGTAACTCATTCACAGCAATCAGTTTGTCGCCTCTGGATCAGCCATGGAAAAAATCGGAAACCGGATGTGTTTTCTGAATTGCACCGGAGGGCGTCCCTTGTTCCGGCTGAATTCGCTCACTCCGATTCTCAGTTCGCAGGCTTGCGAGCGGCGCCATGGGGAGATTGAATCTTCGACTGGCAGAGGGGTGAGTCCTGACCCCGGGCCAAACCCGTCACCGCATCTGACCCGACGCAAATTCTGCGTTTCATTGCTTCCGCGCTCTTGCCACTGAGGACCTGCGTTCGTTCCAGGTCATTCGATGCGTCCACGTCATATTGGTAGACATAATCTTCCGGCGCTTTCGCTTTTCCGTAGTCGAGATGATTCCATGTGCCGACCACCTCGTGGCCGTTGGGGTCGGCCAAAACAGCATACGCCTGCGCCGACGTCACGCCCTGCGGAGCATTTGCACTTGAGAGCGGAATTGCCTGGTTGCCTCGCATCCAGCGCGCGGCCCAATTGTGGGAACGAACATCGTAATAGAACGCCGTGAGAAATGTCGATGCGTCACACTCATTGCAGTCGTCGTAGAGAGCGCCGAGATCGCGCGGCCTTCCCACCGCAAAAAGCATCCAGTCCAAAAGGCGCAGATTCGTGCCGGTCAAAAGCAAAGTGATGCTGTGATTCGTCAACGAAGCCGTCCAGATGGAGAACGAATCCAAGGCAGGAGGAGTCTGCGGCGTTTTGCGCAAGGTGGTCACGACCAGCGCCGCATCGTACTCGACACCAATCTCGCGAATGGCCGACCATTTTTCCGGATCAAGCGAGCGCGTGACCCAAACAACCGTGTCCTGATCCGGCTTCGAATGGAAGTCGATCCAGCGAAAGTTGTCCGGGGACTGCTGCGCGGAGAGGGGAGATGCGGGAGCGAGCGTTGCTGCGAGAAGAGCCAACAGGAGCCCGCGAAATGCACCATGCATGCATTCAGGTATATCAGAGGCGATCTCGGGACCTGCTGGATTCAATTTTGGATTCAGTTTTGCGATTGCAGGCGTGCCAGGTTCGATTTTGCCTGTGAATGTTGCGGATCCAAGCGCAACGCATGTTGAAATGCATCGCGTGCCGCGGGGACGTGCCCTGTGCGAGCCTCAAGAACGCCGAGATTGTTCCACCCATCGGCATCGTCTTCGAGAAGCTTCAGCGCGGTGCGCTGCTCGTCGATGGCCTGCTGCAAGCTGCCGCTTGCCGCGAGCACTTGAGACAGACCGGAATGGATTGCCGCGTCATCCGGCTTGAGTTGCGCAGCCTTTTCGAGCTCGGCGAGCGCGCCCGGCAGATCGCCTGATTGGGCATCGGCACGTGCGAGCTGCTCATGTGCATTGGCGAGAAAAGGATCGATGCGGATGGCCGCAGTCAAGTGCTGAATAGCCTGAGTACTCTGGTTTGCTTCGATCTCAATTTGTGCCAGACCCGTCAGTGCCTCGGCGTCTTCCGGGCAGGTTGCCACCTCCGTCCGAAAATCCTCCGCGGCTTCCGGCTGGTCGTGGCGAAGTTCCGAGCTGGCCAAATCGAATCGAGGATCGCAAGTCGACGAGCTGTCAGTTCCAGCCGCATCAATCGCGCTCCGAAAGCGCTGCTGGGCCTGCTGCCACTCGCCCGCGCCTTCCAACGCCGCGCCGAGTGCGGTCAAGGTCCGCACGTCGTGCGGGGACTGGTTCAAATTCTGCTCGAAAGCGGAAGCTGCTTCAGGGAACTTGCCTTCGCCAGCCAGAGCGGCAGCATAGTTGTACAGACTAACCTGATCGCCGGGAGTCTTGCGAAGCCGCTCGCGCATCCATGCTTCCTCTAACAAGAGCCGCGGATCGGGAGCGCCGGGCTGCACGTTGACGGGCAACACCTGGAACCACAGATGCGCCATCTCATCCTCCGAACGGTTCCCGGCGCGCACACGCACCGGAGGCGCATGGGGATTGTGGATGTTCGTCGAAGAATTGTCGTAGGTATAGCGCATGTGGAGGACAGTGCCCTTCGGCAACGACACCGGCTCCTTGTAGCGATAGACAGCCTGGCGGTCGATGTCCCAATTGCGAATCCAAACCAGCCACTTCTTTTCGCCGTCGGGCAAAATGGCCCAGCCTTGCATATCGCGGCCGAGATAGTGGGCGTGCGGATAGACCCCAAACACATCGACATCGACCGGCAGTGTCAGCGAATCCTCCACGACAAAGTTCGCGTCTCCCGGGGGAATGTCGAGCGCATCGTCGCGTTCGAGATCAATCAGCATTGGCTGCTTGGCGGGCGGGTCGGGAGTGAAGTAAAGGCCGACCTCCGCGTCGAGTGTTTCCGCTTTGCCGGACGGCTTGAGGTGCATGTTGAGGATCAGGTCATTCCCCGGATCGAGCCGCCAGGGCATTCCCACAGGCTCGACAAGAGCTGGTGTGTCCGGCTTCCAGAAAAGGAAGTGGCTGTCGGGATCGAATCGATTGCCCGCATCGACCATCAATTCCATGCCTGCCACGCCGTTCTGCCAATCATTCGGAAACTGCCTGCGCAACCCTCCGGTGCGATCGATAGTGATGTTGGCATGGTGAACGATCTGTGGTGTACCTGGCCGGATTTCCATGGCCCGGATGTAATGAGTCTCCTTGAGCGGATAAGGCAGGATGAAATTGCGAAAGACGTCTGTGCCTCCGCCGGGAAGCGTGTACGGACGAGCAACCTTGAGAATCAGATCGGGCTTGCCCATCAGCCAATCGGCGTCGTAGCGAGGCGGTGCCGGTGCGACGGCGGGATCGCCTTGCGGCATCTTTGCAAGGACCCACTGCTTAATCAGATCCCGTTCATGGTCGCTTAAACGGCGTACGTCGGCAAAGTCCCCGTAGCCGGGCTCGGGCAGCCACGGGGGCATGAAGCGCGACTGGGTCACCGTCATCAGTTGCGGGCCCCAGCGCCTTGCATCCGCATAGGTGAGCAGGCTGAATGGACCCGCTCCTCCGGGATGGTGGCAGGTGGCGCAGTTTTTATACAGAACACTCGCGATGTCCCGGCTCCAAGTCGGTGCTGACTGGGATTGAACTCGTGCCGTTCTTCCAAAGCTGTGAGAAGCGGCAGCGGACTCCTGCGAGGGCTCGGGATTTGCGCTGTAGACGGTCGATTCGCGCCAATTGCGAAGGAAGAAAGTGCTGGCAGCTAAGGCCGCAACCGCCGCAATGGATCGAATTCTCGTCATCACTTCTGCAAAGGGACGATTGAGCAACCGATCGGCGGGCCACCGGATGGGGGAACCGGTTTGTCCGCCAGAGCAGCTCCGATGGCTGCCTCGAGGTCGTGCTGCTGCGCTCGAGGGCGCTCCTGTCCGATGGAGAGATAACGGTCGTCGATGCGGCCACGATAGACTTCGCGGAGATCATTTCCCTTTGACCTGAAAACGGCCGCCTCTGGCGTGGTGGTTACGTGCGCCAGATGGACGAGGCTCTGACGCGTATCCAGCACTGTTGGTTCAGTAATGGCGAAAGCATGATTGTGCTGCGCGACTGTGGACGACCTGTCCTCGGGGTTGGGAAATACCCACCAGATACGGACGCCCCGCTTAGTGAATTCGCGATTCAAACGCGCGATTTCAGGGACGTAGCGGTTGGAGATGGGGCAATCGCTGGCGGCGAAGATAAGGACCACGACGCGAATTCCCGGCCCGGCGAGATCGGTGATGGGTTTGCCACGGAGATCGAAACCAAGCGGCTCGGACGCCCATGCACACATCGCAATCAGCAAGATAAGAAATATCAGCGCGGCGGCGCGAAGGGATGTCATTGGCAAAAGAAGTTGGCCACAGTTCCACCGCACCGGATTCTACCAAAGTACCGGAATGCGCGGCGATACTCGACGACAAACTTGGGGATAGATCAAATGGAACCGAGGAGTTGTTCGGCCTGGACGAGTTTGTCATTTACCTGCAGTGCCTGGGTTCGTGCCAAGGCCTGGAGTTCACCAATCCCTAAATAAAGCATCAACTTTGGATGATGGGCCGGTTCTCTCTCGGTATCGGCCTTGGTTATTGTCTCGTCGAGAACAGCCTCCTGCTTCTCGTCAAGCATCAGAAACCGGTGGACATCCCCTTTCACCTGTACGACAAATGCGAGTTGGCCTCCGGGAAGAACAGTCTTGAATTGCCCATCCTCGAAAGCAGTTGTCCAAGAGAGCTTCCCCTCCCTCGTCTTCTCCAGCAGCTGCTTCACAAAGCCTTGAGACCTTTCAGACACTAGAAACCTCCGTGTCGACCTGGGATCGGAATTGCCCCGACAGTCCAGCTAACGCTTCCAGTATCTCACCTGTAATTCTCAGGAGTCGAATCCTCTCTGTGGAGCTTAGAGTTTCTGGTCCACCGTTGAGTCCTTCTGTAATTAGCTTGAGATCGATTTGTCTTTCGCGCAGTCGACTTAACTCATTGGCTACGAATCGGCCATGGGTCCTGATCGCAGTCGCCAATTCGGAGCGTAAGTCGGTCGTTCGCAACCGCGCTTCGGACATTCTGCCGTCCTCAACATAGCCGTGGAGTTCCTTGGCAATACGTGCAAGAGAATTGAAATCGACCTCGGCATTGTGCTGTCGTATGTTCTTGCTCGCCTGTTGAGCGGCCTTTTTCGCACCCGTAGCCTGCAATAATGCAAATACAGTCAAAACGAGACCCGCTGCCCCGACAGAGGCGTTTGTCCAATCGAACAAATCGTGGATTGCCATTGCCACCTCCACAGGTGTACCGCGTCAGATCAAATTCCTCTAAACTTAAGCAGAAGATTTCCGGCCCATCGCGTAATTAGCAGAGTCCAAGCACGAGTCTATGGTTTCTACCTAAGCCGTGCAGTAAACCATCATCAAAATCGTCTCACTCACAACCCTAACTTCGCCCACATCGCATCCACCTTTGCTTTGGTCGCGCGGTCCATTTCGATCATGGCTGGCCAGGGACGGTCGAATCCCTCAGCTTTCCACTTGCGCGTTGCGTCGATGCCCATTTTGGATCCGTAATTGGGCAAGCGTGACGAGTGATCGAGAGAATCGATGGGGCCCAGCGTGAACTGGATATCCCGTTCGGGATCGATATTGTTGGCTACGCGCAAGACCACTTCTCCAACGTTCTGCACGTCGCAATCCTCATCGACGACGATGATGCACTTGGTGAACATGGCCTGGCCCAGCGACCAGATGGCGTTCATCACTTTGCGCGCATGGCCGGGGTAGCTCTTGCGGATCGAAACGATCATCAGGTTGTGAAAGACAGCTTCGACGGGCAGATGAATGTCGACCAACTCGGGAATCGTCATTTTCATCGCCGGCAGAAAAATGCGCTCTACCGCCTTACCCATCCACGCATCTTCCATCGGAGGCTTGCCCACGATGGTTGCGGCGTAGATAGGGTCTTTGCGATGCGTAATGCAAGTAAGATGGAAGACCGGATATTCGTCGGTCATAGTGTAGAAGCCGGTGTGATCGCCAAAGGGGCCCTCGGCGCGCAGTTCGCCCAACTCCACGTAGCCTTCGAGAACAATTTCAGCGTGCGCGGGAACTTCAAGGTCGACGGTTTCACACTTGACGATCTCGACCGGCTTGCCGCGAAGAAATCCGGCAATCATAAATTCTTCGACTTCGGGCGGCGCTGGAACAATCGCGGAAAATGTTGTCGCGGGATCGGTGCCGATGGCCACGGCTACCTCAAGCCGCGAGCCTTTCAGGTTGCCGAGGGAGACCTGAGGCAGGCCCGCGATAGACCCGCCGGGAATCGCGACAGCGCCTCCGGCGGATTCAGCCATCGCAGCAACGCGTGCGCCCTTCGGGCTGAATTGGTCTTGGATTGACTCGTTGGCCGACGCAGCATTGCGCAGCGCATTGCGGTAGTGCTCGGCAGCAACTTTCTGCCGCTGCCAGTGCATGCCCGTGGTTTGGCCGTCGTAGACCTGCATCCGGTACATGCCGATGTTGCGTTTCCCTGTGCCCCCTGCTCCTCCACCAGAACCTTTAGGATCGCGCGTGTGCACACACGGCAGCGTAATGAACCGGCCGCCATCGTGCGGCCAACACTTGAGAATCGGAAACACATTGAGGTCGAAGCCTTCCCGCAGAATGACCTCCTTGCAAGGCGCGTCCTTCGCGGCGACAGTCTTGGGAAACACGTTCGCCAACTCGGCCAGTTGGGGCAGCATCTTGAGCTTGTCGAAAAAGCCACCGGTCGGCGGCTTCACATTCATCAATGTGTGGATGCGTTCGGCGATCTCATCGATTTTGTCCACGCCGAGCGCAAGCGCCATGCGACGCTCGCTGCCAAATTGATTGATCAGGACCTTGTGACCGGGATGTCCCTTCACATTTTCAAAAAGCAGTGCGGGACCGCCGGGAGCGTACTTCGCAGGAGCGGCACCTCCCTTGGCATCGGAATGGCCTCTAGCTCCAATCTTGGACACGCGATCGGTGATCTCCGTAATTTCGAGCTCGGGCGAAACTTCTTCGCGGATGCGCTTGAGTTCACCGTGCTTCTCGAGAGTTCTAATCCAGTCGCGAAGGTCTTCGTAAGCCAAATCCGTTTACTCCAATATGATGTTTCTCTAACGATACTCGGTCCCGATGGACGAGTGATCTGCTCCAGCTCTTCGCCCCAAAAGGAGGCACTCAATGGCCAGAATCCGCAGGCACCGGCACGCATCCAAGCATGGAACCTACTTTCAGATTCTCGAACCGGAGGCAGCAGCCACAACACCCGCGGCAGGCCCCTGGAACGTCCCAGACCTCTGCACCGCCTACAACTGGCCCACAAACCTGGCAGGCGGTGGAGTCATCGCCATTGTGGAGTTGGGCGGCGGATGGGTGCAGTCGGATATTAGTGCATTCTTTCAGTCGATCGGTCCGTCGGCTGCGCCGCAAATAACGGATGTGTCGGTGGACGCAACGAAAAACAACCCGAATCAGACTGTCGGCGCCCCAGACGATCCCGATATCGAGGTCGCGCTCGATATCGAAGTGGCGGGAGCCGCTTATTTCGCGGCGACAGGAAAAGCTGCAACAATTCGCGTCTACTGGTCGGAGAATATCGGTACAGCAGTGCAGAAGGCAGCAGAAGACGGATGCGCTGTCTGCTCCATCTCATGGGGCGGTGACGAGGCAATCTGGGGCACCCCCGCGGTTCAAGCGATGGAAACCGTGGCTGAAACAGCAACGGCTGCGGGAATGACAGTGTTTGCCGCAACTGGGGACAACGATTCTAGCGATGGTGGATCGACGCCGGCCAATGTGGATGCGCCTTCTTCGTGCCCGCATGTAGTGGCCTGCGGTGGAACGAACAAGACTGCGACCACGGAGACCGTGTGGAATGACAACCCCGGTTCAACCGACGGCGAAGGAACCGGCGGAGGCTACTCGACCGTCTTCCCAGTCCAGGCCTTTCAGATAGGCGCACCGCCCGCGCCGCCAGACTCGTCGCAGTCCGGCAGTGGCCGGATGGTCCCCGATGTCTGTGCCGATGCGGACCCCAACACTGGCTACAACATTTTTGTTCATGGGTCGCTGGCGGTGGTCGGAGGCACCAGCGCGGTTGCACCGCTGTATGCAGGTCTCTTTGCCAGCTTCGGAACCAAGCTTGGCTTCGTAACGCCGAAGCTCTGGCAGAATCAGGGCGCCTTCAATGACATCACGCAGGGGAGCAATGGGATGTATGACGCCGCGAAGGGCCCGGACGCGTGCAGCGGGATCGGCTCGCCGATCGGAAACAAAATCGCGGCGCTGTTTGTGACCTCTAGCTCGTTGCCGGCAAGACCTGGACCAGCGGCATGACCGGCTCAATGGCGTCGAGCGGATAGCCAAGCCGCTTCCACTCGTCGTATCCGCCACGCAACGGGCGGACGCGGTCGATGCCGAGTTTGTGCAGAGTCATGGCCGTCTTTGCCGCCGTCGCTTCGCTGGGACACGTGCAGTAAAGGACGATGTCCCGGTCGCGCGGGATTTCATGAATCCGGGCGGCCAGTCCTTCTGGCGAAAAATGCAGGGCTCCCGGCAGAGTGAAGGGATCGGGCAGCAGTTCCAGAGGGTGCCGCAAGTCGACGATAAAGACCTTTTCGCCGGCATCCAGTTGGCGCTTCAGTTCGTCGGGCTCGAGGCGCGACTTAACGAGGGTGCGCAGGAAGCGGCGGCGGCGCATCAGGCGGCCGACGAAAAAGCCAATAATCCCAAGCACGAGCAGCGCGCCGGAGAATCGTCCAACCCAGTTCAGCAGGCTGGGATCGCGCTTGAGGGCGTCGCCGAAAAGCCGGCCAGCTCCCAGCAACGCGCCTACCCAGAGCGTGGCGCCAATGGCGTCGAACAGCAGGAAACGGTCGAAGTCCATGCCGTTTTCGCCGGCAACGGGCGGGGCGAGTGTGGCCAGACCGGGCACGAATTTGGCGATCATCAGCGTGATTTCGCGTCTGCGGCCGAATGAATCCTGGGTTCGGCGCACGCATATCGTGGGCTCGAGAGAGAGCTTGCAGAGGATGCGGAGAACATGGTGGCCGAAGCGCCGTCCAATGAGATACCAGGCTGTATCGGCCGATACGCACGCGAAGATTCCTAACGCCAGCGCCAGCGGAAAGCTCAATTCGTGCTGGGCGGAGAGCGCACCTGCGGCTAGAAGAACTGGCGTCGCCGGCAGCGGAATCCCCATCTGCTCCACCAGGACCCAAAGGAAGAGCAGCAGGTAGCCGTACGTCAGCAGGATGTGTGTAGGCAATTCCATAGGGAAGAATGCGCGCGCTCGTTGGGGCTGCCCGGGTGCATCCGGGATTACGAGAGGTTGCTGCGTATAGGATGACGCAGACTCGAATTCGTTTCAAGCAGTCTGTGTGGACGCCTTCGGAGCAAAAAAAAGGCCGCCCCGAAAGGCGACCTTCTCTCCATGGTCGAGAGCCTAGCCTGCGAGCTTATTGCTGTTGGACTGGCTGAGAAGCGGGCGCTAAGGACGCTCCAGCGGTAGATTGCGTGCCTTTGTCTGCGAAATAATTGCGATCCCAGAGGTTCTTGTAGAATTCACCCGTCAATTCCGCGGCACGGGGTCCGAATGTGGGCCGGCCGCCTTCGAGGAAGATCACGGTCACCATGCTGCCCTGCGGTGTGTCGGAGAACGAAACGAACCATCCGAATCGGGTGCCGTTGTCGGAGCAGGTCCCCGTCTTGCCAAAAACCGGCAGTTCCTGGAAGTTGGCGCGCAGGCGGCGCGCTGTCCCGTATTCAACTGCCCCGGCCATTCCATCCTGAAGTTGGGGTACGAGCTTGGCGATATCAAGCGTGCGCTTCACGCGCGGCTCGAATCCAGCGATTTCCATCGGCGAAGTCGGGTGCTGCAGGTAATAGAGCGTCCCGCCGTTGGCGATGGCTGCGACAAATGCGCCGAGTTGCAAAGGCGTCATCGAGACACCCTGGCCGAAGCTGCACATGCGTCCTACCCCGCCTTCCGAAGCGGGGAGAGGCTGATCCGGATAAACCCCCAACTGCTCGCCGGAAATGTTGTAGCCGGCCAGTTCTCCGAGGCCGAATTGGGTGGCATAATGGCGCACGCGATCGAATCCTAGTTCGCGGCCAAGCTCCTCAAAATAAAGGTTGTTGCTGTGCGCGAGGGCTTCCGTCATATTCATGCGGAACCCTGGCAAACGCACCATCGTTTCGCGGGTGACAATTCCCTCAGAAAGGGCTGCCAGGGCGACCGAGAGCTTGATGGTCGAGCAAGGCTCAGCTCCCGGCGACAGGGCCAGCTTCTGGTTCACCATGGCCAAGATCCTGCCATTCGAAGGATCGATGACGACGGCCGTGCCGTTCATACCCCCCAGCGCGTCGATGGCTGCCTGGCGGACCACCGGGTTTTCACCGGCGGTGATGTCATCCGCAAAGATATCGCCTGAAGCAAAGGAACTTGCCGTGAAGCGCTCATAGTACCGATGGCGATGGACGCGCAAAGAAGCGTTGTGTAAGGACGCTCCCGAATGCGTCGATCCAGCTGTGTAGGTGCGATGGCGAGCAGGAGTGGTTGAAGCAGAGTGATGCGCCACGGTGTGGTGGCCTCTGGAGTGGCTCGTTACCGACAGGTGCTGGTTTGCAAGTCTCGAACGGTGCAGCGTATGAGGGGCATCCAGAGCCATTCCGGCGACCGTACCCATCGCAAAACCAACCAAAGCCAGGCCACAGGCCAAAAAACGTGAAAACTTCATCCAGTCTACCCTCTCTACGACGCGTCTGTTGCCGCGCGTCCGACCTTTGAAAGGTGCACCTCTTACCGGTCATTGCTACGAATAAACTTGTCCCGCATCAGCTCTATCGGCTGATTGGCCTGAACGTCTGTGCCTTAAACCACGCTTATTCAGAGGTTGTTCTGTTACTTAGGTCTACAATAACCGATCTTTTGGAATTTCCAAACATTGATTTACGAATGCCGTTGGTCGGTTCATAGCTGTTATCTCAATTCTGAACCCATTATCGAATTGGCACAAGAAATCCGCGGTGATGGACATTACCGAAGAATCGGAAAAGTATCCAAACGGGTCACAGCGGAGCCAGAGCGTACTCTGGTTCCGCTCAGAACTTCAGACGACGCATAAAAGCCGGTACATCCAGATCGCGCTCAGCTTCGTTGGCTGACTCCGCGACCGGGGCGACAGACCCGGAAGCTGGATTCTCCGCCGCAGCCTCGCGCAGCGCGCCGCCAAAGTCTGAACTGAAATCTCTCGATAGGGGCACGAATGCCGGGTCCTCGGCAAGTTCCGCGAACTGCGGGCGCGCGGAAACTCCGACTGGCTCCGGTTCCTCGGCAACCCGCCGTCTGCGTGAAGGTGAAGAAGTCGCGGAGAAGAACGCCGGTTCGTCTCCATCTTCGGAACCTTGATCTTCCTGTTCGCTCAAAAAGCGCGCGGGGCCTGGACCGGCAGGCGCGGCCGCTGCCTGGGCTGCCTCGCGCATCCAGTTTTCAGACGCCATCACCGGAACCGAAACTACCGGCGCTTCTTCCACGCTCAACATGCGTGCGCGCCGTTCGGGCATCTGGTCGCGAAAGCCGGTGGCGATGACGGTGATTTTCACCTCGTCGCCCATCCTTTCGTCCTGCACCGCTCCAAAAATAATGTTCGCGTCCTCGTGCGCCGAAGACTGAATCAAGGTCGAGGCCTGGTTCACCTCGGAGAGCTTCAGCGAGCTGGAACCGGTGATGTTGATGAGAATGCCGCGCGCGCCGTCGATGGCCCCCGCATCGAGCAGGGGCGAGGCCATGGCCGCCTGTGCCGCTTCAATCGCGCGATTCTCGCCGGAGCGCACCGCCGTGCCCATCACCGCGTGACCCATGCCGGCCATCGTCGTCTTTACATCGGCGAAGTCCCGGTTGATGATGCCGGGAATCGTAATGATGTCAGAGATTCCCTGCACGCCCTGGCGCAGCACGTCGTCGGCGATGCGGAAACTCTCAAAGAATCCCGCGTCCTTGGCGACTGCAAGAAGTTTTTCGTTGGGGATCACGATCATCGTGTCGACGCTCTCAAGCAGTTCCTTGAGACCTCGCTCTGCCTGCTGCAGGCGGCGCTTGCCTTCAAATGCAAAAGGCCGCGTAATCACAGCGACCGTCAGAATTCCCATCTCGCTGGCCAACGATGCGATCACCGGTGCGGCTCCCGTGCCCGTGCCGCCGCCAAGCCCGGCCGTCACAAAGACCATATCCGCGCCTTCGAGAGCTTCAATGATCTTCTCGGAATCCTCAAGCGCGGCGCGACGGCCCACGTCGGGATTCGCGCCCGCGCCCAGTCCGGAAGTGAGCCGGACACCCAGCTGTAATTTCACTGGAGCCTGCGAGAGCTTGAGTGCCTGCACGTCGGTGTTCGCCGCGATGAACTCCACGCCCTCGAGGCCAGCCTGGATCATGCGATTGACGGCGTTGCCGCCGCCTCCGCCTACGCCGATGACCTTGATGCGAGCTCCACGAACGCTCTCATCGTGAAACTGAATGCGTATCTCTCCAGATTCGTTTGTCTGCTCCATCGCGGATTGGACCTCCCTGGCGCGTCGAATAATCTGTGTCTAAAAACTTGCTGCGAAAATCGCGCGCAGTTTGGCGCGCAGGCTGTTGTTCTCTGCCGCGCGGGTTACTCGCGTACGGTGAGCGTACAAAAGCATTCCAATCGGCATGGCAAACCCCGGATTCACCAGCTCACCCGGCATGTTGGACAAGCGCACAGGCATTCCCGTGCGGGCCGGCACTCGCAAGTGACTCTCGGTAATGTCGAGCATTCCGGGCAACGACGCTCCACCGCCGGACAGCACGCATCCTGCTCCCAGCGCGTCCACTACGCCGCCCTGGCGAAGGCTCTCTTTGACAAAATGCATCAGCTCGCGCGCCCTTGGCTCCAGTATCTCAGCAATGCTGCGCAACGCAAGCTTCTGAGGCTGTGGATTAGCGATCTCAATCTCGGATTCCTGTGGAACCGACGTCACCACGCAATGGCCAAACTGGCATTTCAAATCTTCCGCCTGCGCCTTGGGCATCTGCAGGCCGACGGCCAAATCATTGGTAAAGTGCGCGCCGCCAATAGGCACCGACCCTGTGTGCACCACCGCGCCCTCGAAGAAGACCGCCAGGTCACTGGAATGCGCGCCTATGTCGAGCAAGCAGACGCCTAGTTCACGTTCATCGGCCGAGAGCGTTGCCTCAGCAGATGCGATCGATTCGAGCACCGCCTCGGTGACTTCAAGCCCGGCGCGATTGGCGCAAGTGACGCTGCTTTGCAGCGCACCGCCAGAACAAGTGGCGATGTGAAGATCCACTTCAAGTCGCGCCCCCACCATGCCCACCGGGTCGAAGATTCCCGGTTGGTCGTCAAGAATGAACTGGCGCGGCAGCAGGTGCAGAATCTCACGGTCGGGAGGACGCTCCACAGCGCGGGCACGCTCAATCGCGGCGCGCACATCTTCGCGAGTAATCTCGCGCATGCGGTTGCCCAGGTCGATGCCGCCGTTGGTATTGAGTCCGCGAACATGGGGACCGCCCACTCCAACCACGCACTCGTCGATGTTGATGCGAGCCACCCACTCGGCTCGCTCGTTGGCTGCCTTCACCGCTTTCGCAGCCGGGCCAAGGTCGGAGATGAGCCCTTTGCGCATCCCCGCCGATTCCACGACGCCATGGCCGCGGTAGCGTAACGCGCCTTCATTCAAATCAGCCGCAAGCACGCGCGTCCACGCGCTGCCAATGTCGAGAACGACGATCAGGTTGTCCTGCTTCTGGCTCATACTCACTGACCCTTTACTGCTGCCGCGGATGGACGGTTTTTGCCGGCGATTTCTGCGTCGGTTTCTGCTTCGTCTTTCTCTGCGCGATCGGTTTGGTTTGTGCGTGTTTCTTGTCTTTTGTCTTTGCCGCGGCTGTCCTCGTTGGAACCTTAGCCTGCGTCTTGCTGTTGGCGTGGTTCACTGTGGAGGCATGGGCTATCGGCGGCTTTTTTGCCGCCTGGATTGGTACCGGCGCCTCAGTGCTACCCATGCGCTTCCCCGCGTCGGGCTTCGCGATTGTATGGGACGGGGACGCCTGCTCGACAGTTTTGGTCGCAACAGGTTTGGCTGCGGCCGGTTTGAGTGCGGCCGGTCTGGCGGCTACAGGCTTGGCTGCGACAGGCGTAGCATTCTCGTCATTCACAGCGGCCTGTGCTGTGCCCGACGATCCCTGATTCATCTCCAGCACGACCTGCTGCTCATAGCGCAAATCAACCGCAGCCAGTTTGGGATACTGCTGCCGCCATTCCGCGATGTGGGCCTTGTAGCGCTGGTAGCGATCGAGAAAACGATCTTCGCCGAAATGCGCAAGCACGTCCGTTCCCTGCTCCGGCATCAGCACGCGCGCGTCTTCGGGATCGGTCAGATCAATCTCTGAGATCTGATCGGAAAGATGCTGGCCGTTGCCATCGAGCTCGCCCACCAAACGCAAATAGAGTTCCATGCGCGCACGGCGCGAAGGCAACGGATCGCCGCCATCGATGCCCGTGAGCACGGGGAATGAATAATGATGCTTGCTCATCGCCCCCGGCGGCATATCCAACAAGACGCCATTGGCATCAACAAGCCCGATCTGCTGGCCATGCCGAACAAAAGCGACTGGCTGGCGCTCGATCACCGCGACACGAATCTGATCGGGAAGAAGACGCATCACCGTGGCCTGCCGCACCCAGGGAATCTGTTCCAACTGCTTGCGGCGCTCGGCGAGCGGCACGAAAAAGATGTTGCGTCCGATATCTTCCCCAAAGACAGGCAGCAATTCCGCGCGCGTCACCTCGGCGAGGCCGACCATCTGAATGTCGCCTGTCCCCGCGATGCGAAAGTGCTGGTCGTGCTCCAGGAAAGATTTCGAGATATGGAACGCGTAGGCGAAGGCGCATGCAATCATCAGCAATCCGCCCGCGAGAAATGCACGGCTCCATGTGCCAGTGGGGCGCCACCACGGAGCACGCGACGACACAAAGCGTTTTTTACGCGAGCCGGGAGAATCGATCTCATCGTCCATTTCGAGAGGAAGGCCGCGTCCGGAAGCAGGCGCACTCTGCTGCACGCGCCGGAAGCGGGACTCCGCGGGCGCATCGTCTTCCCAAACAAGGGACCGGGTTCGGTTGCTTCCTTGAGTCGCCACGCCTGATCGTTTCGTAAGGATCGCCAGGCTCAACTATAGAGCGCGCAGATGTGGGTTTCGGCCGCCTCCAGCGAGGGGGAATCCGCACCGTTACGGGCTTAGAACCGCCAGGCCCTCGATATCATGCTTTACATGTAACGTGAGACGTTATACCTTAACTTCTGAATGATCCAGAGCTTCAAAGACAGAGATACCAGGGAGCTCTTTGAAACCGGCTTTAGCCGACGATGGGCAAACATTCAGGCGATTGCGCGGCGGAAGCTGGACCAGCTCGAGGCGACGGGGAATCTGAATGACTTGCGCACTCCCCATGGGAACAGATTGGAGGCACTGAAGGGGGATCGGGCCGGGCGACACAGTGTCCGAATCAACGATCAGTACCGCATTTGCTTCGTGTGGAAGGTTGACGGCGCCCACGAGGTCGAGATCACCGATTATCACTGATATCGAGGGGGGACGGATGGCTATTCATCGACCAGCAAACGGATGGAACCTGAAGAGGGTAAGCACTCATCCGGGTGAGATGCTGCGCGAGGAGTTTCTCGGCCCTCTGAAGATATCGCAGAATGCTCTGGCCATGAAGCTCCGGGTGCCTGCGACCCGCATCGGCGAAATCGTCAAGGGCAAACGTGCCATCAGCCCCGATACGGCGCTCCGTCTTGCACGGTTTTTTGGAACCAGCGCCGAATTCTGGATGAACCTACAGCAGATGTACGACCTCTCCAAGGCAAAACTCGAACGGAAAAAAACCATCGATCGGGAAGTCGAGGTTTACCGGGAGCATGTGGCGTAGATAACCCGGGTCATCGATCAAGCTGACTCTGGGTAACGAACAATCAAGAAGCTGGTCTATTTCCCCTGACTCACGCCCACTCCAGCGTGGTCACAGAGTCCGCAGGCAGATCGACCCCCAGCGCCTTCGAACCAAGCACCAACTGTGCCCGTCTCTGCTCGCCCGTGTTTGCCAGCACCACCACAAAGCTGCCATCGGGATTGCGGAAGCCTGCGTGCGACACCGTACCGCCGGCTCCGTCAAAACCAAGGCCATCGGTCTCAAACACGCGCGCGCCGCGCTTGATGTGCTTCGAATAATGCGCGAATGCCCAGTACTGCCCGCTGCGCGTGATCTTGTGCGTCCCATTCTCGACCGTCACAACACCGCCGCACGAGAACGGTCCCACATTCGGCTTGCCCTTCTCATCCAGCGCGAGATTCCACGAAGTGATCGACCGCGCCCAGTTATTCAGGATGCCGTTGAATGAATCGGCCCACTTGGTGTAGTCCGTCTGATAGTCCGGCTGGCTAATGTCAGGCCCGCCTTCGGTCCAGTACGCGCTCTTCTGCGGGAACGCCTCGTGCACACGCGTCATCGCGGTGGGCTCGCCCACATAGCCGTGCCAGGCAATGCCATCGACATATTCATACACGCCGGGATCGCTCAGCTCGTCAATCGCCTTTCCCCAAAGGCTGTAATTGTGGTCGAGCACCCAGATCTTTATCGGCGAGCCGGCCTTGCGCAGCGCGGGACCGAGGTGGCTCTTCACAAAATCCATCTCCTGTTCCTGCGCCCACAGGCATGCCGGCATGTTCCCTTCCTGCTCCGCGTCGGTCTCATTCTGCACGGTGACCGCGTCGATCGTGACCCCTTCCGCCTTGTAGCCATCGAGGAATCTCATGAAGTATTTCGCATAGGGTCCGAAGCTGGTCTTCCGCATCGCTCCGCCCAGCATGGAGTTATTCGGCTTCATCCATCCCGGCGGGCTCCACGGCGACGAAAAGAGAAACAACTCCGGATTTGCCTTGCGCGCCTCGCGCAAAATGGGCAGGATGTACGCCTTGTCGTGATCGATCGAAAACTTCTTAAGCTCCGGATCGGGCTCCGTACTGTCATCGAAGCTGTACACATTGCGCGAGTAATCGCTCGCCCCCATGCACGTGCGGCACACGTTCATCGCCATCTCGCCAGGTGCGAACATCTCGTGCATCAGAGGCGCGCGTTCGGCGTCGCTCATTTGGCTCAGCACGTAGCATGTCGAATCGGTCATGGCCGCACCGAAGCCCAACACCTCTTGCTTGGCGGCTTTCGGATCAAGCGCGATGGCCTCTGCGGCGACCTGACCCACCGGCTTCCATGCGATCGATTCCCCCTGCACATGACGACGATCGCGATAGGTGCTCCAGACTTTTACCGGACCAGTTCCCTGCGCCCATGCAGGCATCCGGTTCGCAAACGTCAACGCTGCAGCGGTGCCTGTGGCGGCCTTCAAAAATCCCCTGCGTGAACTCTTGCCCATACGTGCTCCTCGTGGCTCACAGAAACTTGCCCGCCGCATCATAGCAGGGTGGCACATCGGAGTGAAACGTTTAAGCAGGGACCCTTGGGCTAGGAGACGCGTGCCCAAACTAAGGCTGTTTTGCCTCTTCAAGCACAGCCAGTATCTGCGGGCCCAATTGGCTCACACTGCCGGCGCCCAGCGTCAAGATCAGATCGCCCTCGTGAGCCTGAGAAACTACGGCAGCAACGGCCGTTGGAAAATCGGGAGCGAACTGCACCCTCGGTCCATGAATGCGCTCGGCCAGCAGTTCCGCAGTGATTCCCGGCAGCGGTTCCTCACTCGCCGCGTAGATCGGCAAAACCACAACCGTGTCCGCATCCGTGAATGCTGCGCCAAACTCGTCAAGCAAATCGCGGGTGCGTGAGTACCGATGCGGCTGAAAGACGACATGAATGTGGCCGCGGCTCGACTCGCGCGCAGCCGCCAGCGTCGCCCGAATCTCCGTTGGATGGTGGCCGTAGTCGTCGACCACCGTAACGCCGCGCGCGTTGCCCTTTTGTTGAAAGCGCCGGTCCACACCCCGAAAATGTTTGAGCCCTTCGGCAATTTTTTCCGACGGCACTTCCAGCTGATGAGCAATAGCAACTGCAGCCGTCGCGTTGAGCACGTTGTGCCGGCCCGGTACATGCAATTCGAAAGGCCCGAGCGCGCCGGCCTTCGTCGCCACACGAAAACAGGAGAGACTTCCCGGCTGCGATGCGAGGAATTCGAGGCGAAAATCAGCCTCCACCGCAACGCCGTACGTGAAGACGCGCCGATGCACGCTGGAGAGAACCGCCGCAAGCTGCGGATTGTCCAAGCACGCAGTAACCGCGCCGTAAAAGGGCACCTTATCCATGAAAGTCAGAAATGCCTGTTCCACATCCGGCATGTCGCGGTAGCAGTCCATATGCTCACGATCGAGGTTGGTCACGATTGCCAGAATCGGCGACAACTTCAAAAATGAGCGGTCGCTTTCATCGGCTTCAGCAACGAGAAATTGACTCGCGCCAAGCTTTGCATTCGAGCCCAGCGCGTCCACGCGGCCGCCCACCACCACTGTCGGATCAAGCCCTCCCGCAGCCAGCACCGCAGCCACCATCGAAGTGGTCGTTGTCTTGCCGTGCATGCCGGCGATGGCAATGCCATATTTAAGACGCATCAACTCGGCCAGCATCTCCGCGCGCTGAATCACCTGAATCTTGCGCGCTCGGGCCTCGAGCACTTCCGGATTCGCAGCCGACACAGCCGAGCTGGTGACGACTACTGTCGCGCCGGCCACGTTGCTTGCTTCATGCCCCTCATAAATTGAAGCGCCCAGCTGCGCGAGACGATCGGTGACAGGACTGCGCCGCAAGTCGGAACCCGAGACTTTCATCCCGAGACTCAGCAGAATCTCGGCGATCCCGCTCATGCCGATCCCACCGATTCCGATAAAGTGCGCGTGCTGCGAAGTGGCAAACATTAGGGGGCGAAGTTCAGGGTACCATTCATCGCCATCCGATATTTAAGCTGCGTTGCGGCGGCGGAAGCTTCGCCTTCAAATGGTGAAGAAGCGCGGATCGAAGGCGAATGCCCGTGGAGGGTCGTGCCGGATCTTTGCGAACTCCGGATGGCTCGGATTGAAGAGGAAATTCGATTCCACTTTGTTGACGGCGATGCTTGGGACGCGAAGTACAGCACTTCGTTTCTCGCGCATCCACAAGTCCCCAAAAGCCTGCGAGTATGGCATCTCGAGCCAACCGGAGATCTCAACTGAGACCTTGTCAGGAATTTCAATGCGCACCAGAACGCGAGGCGGTAACTTGCGGCCGCCCGCGTGGAGCAGCGTTTCAAGCACAGCAAGGCTCGCATGTTCGGCAGCGTAGACAATCCGCGTGCCAGCCGAGTGCCACCGGCCGGGATAAAGCGCTGCGCCGGTTGTATCGAAGACGTCGCGCGCAATTCCGAGCATGCGAAAAACGAACATTGTGCAGAGATCTAAACGGGGAATCCGAATTCGAGCGCACCGAGAAGTGCTTCCACGGCTCTTCCGCCGGCTTCGGTCCGCAACAACGATAACGGAGTCGCCTCTTGCAGTTCGGGATGCGGACTGTTCAGCCACGTGGTCGCATCCACTTCGTTGCCCCAGACCCGTTCCGCCATTGTGAGCACGTGATTCAGACGCGCGGTGGTCTGGCTCGCCTGCGGCCCGAGGACGGTGCGGGCACGCTTCCAGCTCGCGTCTGGAATGAGCTCGGATCGCACCTTACCCACGGGCAGCGAAGACGTCGCGGCCACGCGCTCGAAGAGGCGCGATGCCTGCGTCTTAGCCAGCCCTTTTTCCGACTGAAAAGCCTGTGCGACCAGATCCTGCACAGCGCTCGAACCGGGGCCCCCCGGCCTCCGTCGCGTCACTCCGCGGCTCGCATTTTGGACCTTTCTCATCGCGATCTCCTTTCGTTCACATGATACCATAAACCGGCATCAGATGAGCCCATACGACTTTGCGCCGCCTCGCCATCTTTCGGTCGATCTACAGAGTGCGCTAAACACCGGCGCATCCAAAAGTTGCGGCACTTTATTTTCGATTCTGTACCGCAACCTCGTCTCCCATTCGCTGTTCAACAGGGACATAACCGGCGCTGAAGGCAGCAGGATCCAAGCCCGAAGCAAGGAAGAAAAGCCGGGCTACCCGATGAAACTCGGGCTGGGTGGGACGGAGGAATTATGTTCAGCATGAAAAAGTGGATGCTCGGTGCAGCAGTGTTGGCAGGCGGATTGGGCCTGGGAACGACGCAGGCGAAGGCCGCAGAGTTTGGTGTTTACGTACGCGGGCCGGTGGCCTATGTTCCTCCGTGCCCAGGACCGGGATATGCGTGGGCCGCGGGCTATTACGCGAATGGCTTCTGGGTCCCAGGACGTTGGAATTTCATTGGTGTACGCGGCCCGATTGTCCGCTTCGATGTGCATCGTGATTTCGCTCATCGCGATTTTGACCGGCACTTCGATCGCGACCACTTCCGCCGGTAACACTCAAGAGTAATGGCAACGCGACGGCCTCTCCTCGACGGAGGGGCCGTTCTGCGTTCCCAAGCAATCCTTTCATCCAGGAAAAATGAATTCGCCGTACGATTTGGCTCTAGACAATCACAGATGCAAACCGAGTTGCCCGGATTCAGGAAAAATCGATTGGCTGTGCCGTCTTCTTGTGCGATTCTTGCTTGAATCACCGCAACTAATCTGTGCGTTGGTTGTTCTAATGTACAGATGCCGGTTGGGTAGAAAAACCTACTCCGGCGGGTGCTGAAAAACGGAGGTACGCCTCCGGATTCCGAATCCAGATAGGCAGGACGGGACAGCACAAGGAGGAGTTCCATGAAGAGTTTTCGGCTGGTTCTGATGGCAATGCTCCTGGTTCTGCCGCTTGCTTTCGCGTCCACGGCAAACGCCCAGGTGGCAGTGGGGGTGGGCGTCGGTCCAGCGGTTGTCGACGCGCCTTATGGCTACGGTCCCCCGGTCTGTGATTGGGGTTATTATCCTTATGCACCTTACGCTTGCGCTCCCTATGGCTATTACGGGCCTAGCTGGTTCGCTGGCGGGTTCTTCATCGGTGCCGGGCCGTGGTACGGCTGGGGTCGTCGCGGCTGGGGCTATGGCGGCTACGGGTATCGTGGCGGCTACGGCTATCGTGGTGGCTACGGTTATCGTGGCGGATTCGCCGGACGCGGAGCCTATGGCGGCGGCGTTCGCGCCTATGGCGGCGCACCCCGTGGATACGCAGGTGGTGGTCACGTAGGCGGCGGCTTTGCTGGTGGTGGCCACGCAGGTGGCGGATTCTCCGGCGGAGGCCATGGCGGCGGCGGTGGTGGTCACCGGTAAGTTCGAATCAATTTGAATCAAGAGCCCGTCTGCTTCGGCAGGCGGGCTTTTTTGTGCCTCTTTCTTCCGACTGTTGACAGGTTGGGCTTCTGACGAACGGGCTCGTTCCTGAATCTGCGAAACTGAGACAGAGGCGCAGATTGGCACTTCGGGTTCTCATCGCCGGCGGAGGCACCGGCGGCCACATTATTCCGGCACTCGCCGTGGCGCGGCAGCTGGTCGCGCGTCACTCCGCCGAGGTTCTCTTCATCGGCACCGAGCGCGGCCTCGAGACAAGACTCGTTCCCGAAGCCGGCTTTCCGCTTCGCCTCGTTCACGTAGGCCCTCTGAAAAACGTATCGCTCTCGACGCGCCTGCGCACCTTGCTCGACATTCCCGCGAGCCTCTTCGCCTGCCGGCGCATCCTCCGCGAGTTCAAGCCGCAGGTCGTGCTGGGGATTGGCGGCTACGCTTCGGGGCCGAGTGTCGCCGCGGCGTTGCTAATGAAAGTGCCGACCATGCTGTTTGAGCCGAATGCGATACCGGGGCTGGCGAATCGGCTGGTCGGCAAGCGGGTCCAGGCCGCAGCGGTCAACTTCCCCGCAGCCGTGCGCTGGTTCCGCAACGCAGAGGTGACAGGGATTCCGGTGCGGCCAGGCTTCTTCACATTGGACCCGCCACCTTCGAACTCACCGCCGCATCTCCTGGTCTTTGGCGGATCGCAGGGGGCGCGGCTCTTCAACCAGACATTGCCGCAGATTGTGCAAGCGCTGCTTGAAGCGGTGCCGGGCCTGACGATTCTGCATCAGTGTGGGGCGCGGCATGTGGAAACGACACAAGGCGCGTTTGCAGCGAGCGGCGCCAACCCGGCGCGCTGGCAGGTGAGCGCCTTCCTCGACGACATGCCGGCGCGTTTCGCCCGTGCGCACCTCGTGATGGCGCGCAGCGGGGCCTCGACGGTGGCTGAACTGGCCGCAGCAGGCAAGCCGGCTTTGCTTGTTCCGTTTGCTGCAGCGGCCGACGACCACCAGAAGCGCAACGCCGAAGAGATGGCCAAGGCCGGAGCCGCCGTGATGCTGACCGAGACGGATCTCACCGCTCCCGACAAGTTATTAGAGGCGCTGAAGCAGTTGCTGAACTCGCCGGAGCGTTTGGCGGCGATGTCTCTGGCAGCCAAAGGTCAAGCGCACCTAGGAGCGGCGGAACGCATCGCGGATCGGCTCGCGGAGCTGGCGAAACAGTGAACAGTGGGCAGGGAATAGTGAACAGAAATCAGCTGGAGTGCTTCTTGGCGAAGCCGATGCTGGCCTGGATGCTGATCGCTGCGACGCCCGCAAAGAAAACGGCCAGCGATGCATAGTTCGTGGCGGAGACGCCGCCGACGCGGAAGAGAACGTAGCCTACGACCAGATTGAGCAGCGCCCAGAGCACATTGACGGTGGGTGAGGACAAACCTTTGCCGGGAGGGTGCGCGAAGGGCGTGGGAAAGCGGTCGCCGGAGACGCCGTAGACGAAGTGCGGGACAAAGTTGGCGAGAAACACTCCCGCGAAGAAGCACGCGATGTAGTCGTACCAGGGCATGCCCGGATTTTACTAATTCTCGCTGAACATGCCCGAAGCGCAGGCTGCGCCCCCGCAGCAAGCGCCGCCGGAGGCGCAAGGAGGCGGTGCATCGGCGTGCGCATGTCCGGCCCCTTTGGTGATCGCGCCCGCGCCTCCGCTGATGAGGCGGTGGACTCGTCCGCCGCACGAGGGGCAGAGCTGCAGCACCGGGTCAGACATCTTCTGGCGCTGATCAAAACGCGTTTCACACGCATCGCAAAGGTATTCGTAGGCGGGCATCGTTTGTCTCTATTCATTCTAAGGCTGCCCGGGAGCGCCGGGTCAATCTGCGCTCACCGCGCACGCGAGATCGACGAAGACCCTTGGGGTGTACTGAATTGGGCATCTTCTTCCGGGTGCAATGAATTCAAGTTGCTGGGTCCAGAATCGGCAATAAGGAGCGGCAACTTGTCCAGCGAGACAGTCGTGCTCTTGGCGGGCGTGATCGCGGAAGCGCTGGTGCTGGCGCTGCTTTCCTGGCGGCGCGAGTATCGGTGGCTGCCGATGTTCTACATCTATATTGTGTGGGGGGTGGTGAGCGACTGCTCGATGCCCGTCCTGCATTGGCGCTTTCCCAACGCCTACGTGGGTATCTTCCTGACGGAGACGTCGCTCGATTCCCTGCTGCAGTACGGAGTCCTGGTGGAGCTGGCGTGGTCTGTGCTGCGGCCTTTTCACGCGCTGCCGCCGCGGCGGGTGCTCCCGGTCACTGCTCTCGGCGTGCTGGCAGGGGGCGTGCTGGCGTGGCCGTTTTCAGTCATGCCGGGGACGGCGCGCATGGTCTGGAACTTTGTGCTGATTGGGCGCGTGCAGGAGACGTTTGCGATTCTGCGCGTCGTGTTCTTTCTGGTGCTGGCCATCGCGAGCCACTGGCTGTCCATCGGGTGGCGCAACCGCGAACTGCAGGTAGCGACAGGGCTGGGCCTCTATTCGCTGGGAAGCCTGGTGGGGACGCTGGCGCACCAGTACCAGGCGGTGAGGACGCCGAATTATCACAGAGTGGATCTTGCCATCGCGGCGAGCTATGTGGGCTCGCTGGCGTACTGGCTGGTGTGCTTTGCGCAGAAGGAGCCGCCGCGTCCGGACCTGCCCGAACACGCACAGAACATCCTGTTGGAGCTGGCAGGGACGGCGCACGGACAGCGCGTGACGCTGGAGATGCGGCGCGGCGGGAGGAACAGCGATCTGGAGTAGGGCGGCAAGTGGACGCTGACCGGAACAAGTGCTTCGCTCAAGATCACGAATCACGGATGGCACGGAGGTCGCGCGAAAATGCTCAAGTACGCCCGCATTGCGGTGAATCCAATGGCCCGAATAGCAGATCCCCTTCGGCTTCGCTCAGGGCAGGCTTTCACTCCGCTTGCCCCACCTCCGCTGACGCGGGCGTGAGGCCCCAAACGCGCTCCGTTCAGGATGACAATTCATCAAGGGAAATGGAGTGCTGTCGCTACGGCCGCGCCGGGGGCCAGACAAAAAAGTCCTGCGATCCGACCGGTCGCTGGCGCAGGTTGTCGAGCTTCGCGAGCGAGGCGTACTCGACCATCTTCGTGACCGTTGCGATCGGCGGATGTTTCGCCTTGTAGGCTGCTGCGACTTCGACACCCATTTCAAGCGCGGCGGCTTTGTGGTCGAGTAAATGCGCAACCTGCTCCTGCAGGCTCTCCTTCTCGAAGCGAAAGCTGAGCCGTTCCGCGTACGGCAGTTCGTGAAGGAATTGCTGTTCGTTGGTGAGGCAGAAGGTGTGGGCTCCGAAGGCACGCATCAGGCGGTCGTGGGGCTTCGTGACCGTGTTGGGGGAAACATCGATGAGGCCGAGCGACTCGCGCACCAAGCCGATCGATTTTGAATAATCGCACTCGTCGATGTAAGTCGCTTTCTTGCCGGTGAAATCGAGGTGATTCCAATTGTTGCCTCGAATCTCGACGGGGAAATCCATCAGAGCCTCGGCCATGCGGGTGCATTTCACCGCGCGCAGGTAGTCGTCGAGCTGGGCGATAAAGAAGAGCCGCAGTTTGAACAGGCGCTCGATATCGAAACCGTGATCGCTGAAATGGCGAGCGATCATGTCGTCGATCTGGTTCGAGGCGGGATTGTCGAGATCGCTTTCCAGCTCGCCGGCCAGATCGTAGATGGCCTGGAGGAGACGCGGCTCAAGGCAGGAGGCCCACAGCTGCCGCAGTTGCGCCGGATCCTTGCCGTTCTTGAGAAAGAGGATCTTGCCGTTTTTCTTCTTCTCAAAATCAACTTGCCCTATGGGGATTTCGTCCAGCGGCGAAGGCCAGACGGTATCGATCGGGCCGTGCACATGGGGGAAGCGCTTGCGCAGATCGCGGTGCTCGTCGAATCCGTAAATGGTGACGAATTTGGTGTCGGGGACGATGTGGCGATCGAAGAAGTAGGCCGGAGAATCCCCGTGAAAAGTGAGAAACGGGATGCCGAGGTCATTCCACAGGTCGCGCTCGGTGCCGTCCTGCTGGCGCAGCATGATGCCCAACCCCATGGAGGCCCAGGAGTAGATCAGCTTCACTTCCTGGAAGTTTACTTTTCTCAGGTTTTCGAGGAAGTGTTCGTCGTCGGCAAGGCTGATCTCGTGGAAGCCCAGGCCGAGCGCACCGAAATCGCGGCCCAGGGAGCGGCCGACGGACTCCAGTGTGGCGCCCCTGGTGGTTCCGGAGAGAAACAGGACCTTGTCCACGACGTGCTCCTTGAAATCGTTCAGTGCGTTGAATCAGCCCGCGGTAAGAGTCGATAGCACCGAAAACCATCCCTCATGGGCTAAAGCCCATCGTTTTTATTAGCTCTCTACGGCACGGCTGAAGCGTGCCCTTTCAAGACCGGACTTGTACAACAGACTGCTGGATTCTGAGACGGCAAGGCTTAGTCGACCTTTTTGGAAATGTTGAGGAGGATGCCGATGCTGGCCAGCGTGAAGAAGAGCGAGGTTCCACCGGAGGAGATGAAGGGTAGCGGAATTCCTTTGGTGGGCAGAAGCGAGAGCACGACCGAAATATTGAAGAAGGCTTGCAGCAGGATTGCCGTCGTGATGCCGAAGGCGGTGAGGCGCGCAAATGGATCGGTGGACCGGTAGGCGGTGCGCAGTCCGCGGTAGCCGAGCACGCAGAAGAGCGCGACGATGCACATCGCGCCGAGAAAACCCAATTCTTCAGCCACGTTGGCAAAGATAAAATCCGTGGACGCCTCGGGGAGATAGAACAATTTCTGCATGCCCTCCATGAAGCCGCGGCCAGTCAATCCACCCGTGCCGACGGCGATGAGGGATTGGTTAATGTGGAAGCCGGCGCCCTGCGGGTCGAGGTCGGGATGCACGAAGGCCAACATGCGGGCACGGCGCCACGGGACCCAGAACAGCAGAGCGGCGAGCGGCGGCAGCGCGACGGCGATGGCAGCGACGAGATATTTCCACTCCATGCCGGCGAGCATGAGCATCATGGCGGTGACGCCGGCGAGGACGAGGGCGGTGCCGAGGTCGGGCTGCCTGACGATGAGCAGAATAAAGACGACGGGCATGATGGCGGCGCGCAGCAGCGTGTGCCGCCAGTCGCCGATGGAGTCGAGGCGCCTGGAGAGGAACCACGCCAGAAAGAGAATAAGCACAGGTTTCGCAATCTCAGACGGCTGGAAGGAAAAGCCGCCGAAGAGTATCCATCGATGCGCGTGTTGGGCGTTGCGAAAGAAAAAGACGATGACCAGCAGAACGGTGGTGATGGCGAGGCCGGTAAAGATGAAACGCGGCGAGTTGTAGTGCTCGTAGTCGATGCTCATGAGGGCAACCATGAGCAGGACGCCGGCAAGAGCCCAGCCGGCCTGGCGGCCAACGACGGCGTACGGAGAATGGAAGCGCTCCTGTGCCACGATGGCCGAGGCGGAGAAGACCATGGCGAGGCCCACGACCACGAGGGTGAGGGTGGTGAAGAAGATCCACTTGTCTACGCCGATGCGCTTGGCCATTTTGATTCCTTGTTAAGGATCGTTGAAAAGCACAACCTTCGCTTCGCTCAGGATTACGTCGGTCAATTCAGGTTGGTGCTTTCCCAGGTCTGAAAATCCAGACCTCCACCCCACGAACAAAGGCTCGTTCGCGGGGACCCCGGCCTGGGGCACCCATGTTCGTGAGGATTGAAGCATCGAAAAACACGGATTGTTCCTGTTTCTAGGATCAGGCAGGCGAGGGTCGGCTGCGGCTGTGGAACGAGGCGAAGGGATACAGGTGGTTAACTGGTGCGGCCGCGCTCGACGGCGACGGGGAGTCCCGTGACTCCGCGCCACTCGTTGACGAGCTCTTTGAAGACGCGGCCGCGGTGCTCGTAGCTTTCAAACTGGTCGAAGCTGGAGCAGGCGGGGGCGAGCAGGACAACGTCGCCAGGACGCGCGGCGGCGGCGGCTTCGCGCACGGCTTTGTCCAGGGTGTCGCAGGATTGGAGCGGCACGACGCCGCGGAGTTGCGACTCGATTTTGGCAGCGGCAGATCCGATGGTATAGACAGCACGCACGCGTTCGCGGAGCAAATGCGAGAGCTGGGTGTAGTCGGAGTTTTTATCTTTGCCGCCGAGGATGAGATGAATGCCGGAGGAGAAGGAGGCAATAGCTTTGGCGGTGGCGTCGACGTTGGTGGCCTTGGAGTCGTTGAAGAACTCAACACCATTGAGTGTAGCGACATATTCGAGGCGATGTTCGACGGCTTTGAATTTTTCGATGGCGCGGCGGATGGCGTCGGCGGGCGCATCGGCGAGGCGCGTCGCGCAGACAGCGGCCAGCACGTTTTCGACGTTGTGTTCGCCTTTGAGGGGAATGCTGTGAAGAGGGATGATGGATTCGGTCGGCGCGTCTTTGGCGGAGCGGAAGACGACGTATCCAGCTTCCACCCAGGCTCCCTGGGGCACGCTGCGTTCGAGCGAGAACCAGTAGACGCGCGCATCCGAGCGGGTGGCAGCCGCGGCGGCGCGCACATTATCCGCATTGAGCACCAGGAAGTCGTCAGGGGTTTGCGCGGCGAAGATGCGCTCCTTGGCGAGGGCGTAGTTTTCGAAGGTGCCGTGGCGATCGAGGTGGTCGGGTGTGATGTTGAGGATGACGGCGATCTGCGGATGGAACTGCTCGGTCGATTCGAGCTGGAAGCTGGAGACTTCGAGGACGGACCAGGTGTCGGGAGTGCTCTGGTTGATGAGGGCGATGACGGGGACGCCGATGTTACCGCCGACGAGCGTGGGAAAACCGGCTTCTTCGAGGATTTCGCCGACCAGCGAGGTGGTGGTGGTTTTGCCGTTGGAGCCGGTGATGGCGAGGGTTTTGCCTTTGAGAAAGCGCGCGGCAAGTTCGAGTTCACCGATGACGGGGCGGCCGAAGTTGCGGGCCTGCACGAGCTCAGGCGTCTCGAGGGGCACGCCGGGACTGACGACGATCAGGTCCTGACGGCGGAAGGTAAGCAGGCCGTGGCCGCCAGCCTCGACCATGATGCCCTCTTCGAGCAGGGCGGGGATGTCCTTCGCCAGGGCTTCGGCGCTGCGGACATCGGAGACGGTGACCTGCGCGCCCTGATGGCGCAGAAACAAAGCTGCGGCCAGACCGGATTTACCCAGTCCGACAACCAAAACCTTTTTGCCCTTGAGTTCCATCATTGGATTTCGTCTGTCAGCTTTTCGCGACTTCTCTATTGTGCACCGTGAGGGCGAGGCGCGGCTTGTGATGAATGGATGAATCTGTGGGGCAACGCGAAAAACCCTGGCTAGCGCAGCTTGAGGGTTGTCAGCGCGAGCAAAGCGAACACCAGGGCAAGAATCCAGAAGCGGACGATGACCTTGGACTCGCTCCAGCCCAATTGCTCGAAGTGGTGGTGCAGCGGAGCCATTTTGAAGATGCGTTTTTTGCGCAGCTTGTAACTGCCGACCTGGAGAACCACCGACAGCGCTTCCATAATAAAGATGCCGCCGATGAAGGGGAGCAGCAGTTCCTGGCGGATAATGACGGCGACCGTGCCGATGGCACCGCCGAGTGCCAGCGAGCCGACGTCCCCCATGAAGATCTCCGCGGGGTGGGCGTTATACCAAAGGAAGCCGATGGAGGCGCCCACCATGGAACCGCAAAAAACAGTCAACTCTGCTACCTGCGGCATGCGTTGCAGCTCCAGATAGTCGGCGTAGACGACGTGGCTGGTGACGTAAGTGATCGCTGTGAGTGCGGCGGCGGCGATGATGGTGCAGCCGATGGCGAGGCCGTCAAGACCGTCGGTTAGGTTAACGGCGTTGGACGAGCCCAGCAGAACAAAGATGACGAAGGCAATAAAAGGCACGAAGATGAGAAAGCCGAGCATTGGAATGGTGGACGGCCATCGCCAGATCAGATCAGGATGCCAGGTCTTGATGAAGGGCACGGTTAACTCGGTGGAGAAGAGCCTGAACTGGGTGAGCACCGCGAGTGCGGACCCGACACCTGCGGCAACGACCGCCTGCCAGAAAAGCTTGGCGCGCGCGGTGAGGCCCAGATTGCGCCGCTTGATCACTTTGATGTAGTCATCGGCAAAGCCGATCGCGCCGAAGGCGAGAGTGGAAAAAATCGTGATCCAGATGAAGGGATTTGCGGGGTCGCACCACAGAAGGGTGGGCAAAACGATGGCGATCACAATGAGCAAGCCGCCCATGGTGGGAGTGCCGGATTTTTTCTGATGCGACTGCGGGCCGTCTTCGCGGATGTATTGGCCAATTTGGAATTCGCGCAGCTTCTGGATGACGTAAGGACCGATGAAGAGCGCGATGAGCAGTGCAGTGAACGAGGCGAAGGCGGTGCGAAACGTGAGATAGCGAAAGATGCGGAAGGGATGAAAGAACGGGAAGAGCTTTTCGTAAAGCAGCCAGTAAAGCAAGAGGACTCCAGTGCACGGGGGAGAGATTCAGGACGATTTTACAGGGGATGGAGTGGGTGCGCAGGTGACGTATGTGGTGCAACCACCCCACGGACGAAGACCTGTTTCACCCCAGCGACGAAGACCTGTCGCCGGGGACCCCGACTGTCCGTGGGGACCCCGCTGCGTGGAGACGAGCGCAGCTGGCGGGCTAGCAGGGTTCGGGTCCTTGGCCGATCGGTGCCGCATTTTACGAGGACTGGTCTGTGTCGGATTGCGGAGCGGCCCGCTGCGTCGATCAGCGGACGATGTGGAAGGTTCGCGACCAGCGCGTTCGGGTGAAGAAGTGGAGGAACTCATCGCAGTCAGCGGCGGCGCGTTCAGTCAACGGCGCGTCGTCGGGCAACTCCGCAGTTTCGATCGACCAATAGACAAGGAGCGGCCTCCCGAGGATGTTTGCACGAGGCACGAACCCCCAGAAGCGGCTGTCGAGCGAGTGTTGGCGGTTATCCCCCATCACGAAGTAACTATCAGGGGGAACAACCAAGTCGCCGTCGTGCACGCATTGCGTCATGACAACTGACCACTCGGCAGTAGCGCCATCGGCGTCGGAAGGTGGGAGGGAAGGAAACTCGTCGATGTAGGGGTTGTAGTCGGCGAAAGTTGGTTTCGCGGCGAACGGTTCGATTTGCGCAACGCCGTTTACATAGACCACGCCATTGCCGAGGTGAATGCGGTCACCTGGAATGCCAACGACGCGCTTGACCAGGATTTTGCGCTCGCCATTGTCTTCGAGGACCGGCTTATAGAAGACGATCACGTCATCGCGGCGAACTCGGCGGTAATGAAGCGGTGCCCACGAGGTCTCTGGCGCGAGCGCCGCACGGTCGACGATCACATGGTCGCCCACCAGAAGCGTGCTGGCCATGGATGCGGACGGAATGGCGAAATTCTGAAAAATAAAAGCGAAAACGAAGAGAGCTACAGCGATCATGCTGCAGTTGGAAGAGAGGCTCCCGAAGAAGGATTCGCGGGGTGGATCAAGAGACTGGAGGGATCGGCGGCTCATAAACCTGACTCCATGGCGGCCAGTGTAGCATTCAGGGACGACAGGCGGGCTCACAAGATATTCGAGGCCCTTCGACCTGCTGTTCGTCTCCGCGGTGACACGCGAAGAACTCTGTCTCAGGGCAGATACAGTAAGTGAGGTCGAAGTAGCCCCCATGCGCGCCGAGCGGCCAGCAGTCAAAGTACACGCTGGGATGCAGGCGTTCACGTTGCCTATCCGTTCTAACGTGTGATTGGCAGTGGAGCCCGCGGATCATTACGACCCGCGGGCTCCACTCTAATGGGATCCAACAACCTGAGCAGAACGAAGACTATTAAACGGGCCGCACCAGAAAGAACGTCAGAGTATTTTGACTTTTTCAATGTCAAAACCTTTCTCGATCGGTTCGCCCATCGGGTGATGATGATAATGGGTTCAGGCGGTCTGTATACCTGAATTCGCAACTGCCGCGAATGCCCGCTGTTCCGACATCGTCATCGAGACAATCAGAGGCAGTGCAACCGCACTCAAGCCCGCCAGAACCCGACGCCGATTTGCATTGCGCAAGAGCCCCGAAGTCTTGACCAGTTCCTTTTCGTGCAACTGCGCAATCGCTTGCTCCGCAACTTCCTCGGTGATTGCAGGATTGCAGGTACGCCGCATGTCTTCTGCCACGGCGGCGAGAGTGGTTTGGCTGCTGCAAGCATCCCATGCCGCCCCAGCCGTCGGGTTCAATGCGAAGACCATCTCGTTTCTCGAATCGACAATCATCTTCGAGCCATCGGGAAGTCCGTTGACAACCAGATTGTTTGTATCTCTACGTTCAATTTGCATGTATCTCTCCAGTCGAGGCGAGTCGGGGTCTCGCATTGTAAGTTCAGAAAAGGGTACATGAAGAATGGCCTCTTAACCATTGATAAAAAAGATATTTAGTAATCAAATAAAGCGTTGTCGTAACACGTCCTGACGGTACGTTCTGAGAGCACTAACTCACCTTGTTGTGAGTTAGCTCCGGAGCTTTGATTGAAGTTGGTCCGGAAAGCTCGGCGCATCAAGAGACTGCAACCGAATTAAGAAACGATGAGGACAAAGTAACTATCGTCACTGACGCAAGTGCCAGTTCACCCGATGACATGCAGATAAATACCAGGACATCGGATTTTGAGCCTTGAATCCAAGATTGATGCGATGATTTTCGACTTTTCGAGATTGTGAGCGGGCGGTGGACAACTTGGAAATTATTCGCCGATACCCGCGGTGCAACATAGACATCGTGCTACTTGCCGGATTGTCTCTTCAACTCGGTCTCAAAAGCCTGTTCGCGGTCAACGATGTAAGCCTTGTAGCCTTCTGGATCGATAAAAGCGTTTTTGTCGCCAGTCTTATATCGGTCGTATTTTCCTTGAAGGTCGAAATAGCCGCCATGCGCACCAAGAAAGACGTCACAAGGAAGGTTCTTGAGCACTTCGAATTGATGGCGGTAATCGGCCGCGATTCGCGGATACGCGGGATTTCGCACCAGCTTGTATCCCGGATTGACGTTGGGACTGCCGACAATGACGACCTGGAGCGTGCGACCCGCTTCAGGTTCGTCCAGGGTCCAGGTGGTCGTGCCTTTGGTGTGGCCGGCTGTGAGATGTGCGGTGAGAACCGTGCCGCCGAGCGAGACCGTATCTCCGACGTGCAGGATGCGGTCGACGTGCGTCGGCGGGAAGCGCATTGTCTTGTCGCTGGCGTAGTGAAAGTCGCTCCGGCCGCCGGATTCCACGACGGAAACATCCGGAGCCATGACCTCGTATTTGGCATGAGTCTCGCGCAGAATTTCCGCACTACCCGCGCAGTGATCATAATGGCCGTGGCTGATGAGCAGGATCTTGATGTCGCTGAAGTGGAAGCCGAGAGCCTCGACACTTTTGCGGATCAACGGCGGCGACGATTCCAGATTGCTGTTGATGAGGATGTCGCCTTTCGGCGTGACGATGAGGTAGGAGGCGAGGTCTTCGCTGCCTACGTAGTACAAGTTCCCTGCAATACGGAAGGGCGGAAAGGGATGTGTCCATTCGGGCCTGATTTGTGCAGGCGCGCGCATCGTGAAGAAGAACGATGCCAAGAGAACAACGAAGAAAGCTGGCCTGACGCGGATCAATGGATCTCCATGGATTTGCTTGAGGGATTTAAGATTTCGAGGGCCTGCTCCAGATGTACGCCGCGTGAGCCTTTCACCAGCACCGCATCGCCCTCGCGCAGATTCTGTTTGAGCCATTGTCCAGCGGCCGCGGCGTCCGGCAGAAAGATGGCTTCCACGCCCGCAGCGCAGGCTGCCGTGGCAAGATGTTCGGCGTTGCCGCGAACGCCGACTACCAAATCGAGCCCTGCCTCGGCGGCAGCTTTGCCGCATGCAGCATGCAGCGCGGGCGCGTGGGTGCCGAGCTCGAGCATTTCTCCGGCGACAAGAATGCGGCGCTTAGCGGGAAACGCGGCGAGTGTGCGAATCATGGACTGGAGCGCTTCCGGGTTCGAATTGTAGCTGTCATTGAGAATGGTGGCACCATTGATCTCGTAGACCTCGCCGCGCTTGTCGCCTGCGGTGAGGGTTTCGAGTGCGCTCACGGCTGCGTCGAGATCGACTCCCGCTTCGAGCGCAACAGCAAGGCCCGCCATGGCATTGGAGGCGTTGTGCGCGCCAAGCAGATTGAGGTTCAGGCTGCCTTCGCGCTCCCCCGCGCGATAGCGGACGTGAAGGCCAGTGGCGTCTTCCTGTTGCTCGAGGATCTGCGGATCGGCACAGGGGCCCGCGCCGAAATAAACAACGTGGCCCGGAAAGTCGCGGCCAAATTGCGAAACGAAAATATCGCTGCAGTTGAGAAAAGCCACGCCGGTCGCGGGCAATGCGGCGACGAGTTCAAACTTTGCGCGTGCAATGCCGGCCTGTCCTTCTGTGAAGTTCTCTATGTGCGCGGTACCGACATTGGTGACGACACCCCAATCGGGCGCGGCGATGCGCGCAAGCGCCGCAATTTCGCCGAGGTGATTCATACCCATCTCGACAACGGCAAATTCGTGCTCAGGCTCGAGGCGAAGCAGCTGCAGCGGAAGGCCGAAGGCGTTGTTGAGATTCCCCTTGGATTTGAGGATGTTGAATTTTGCACTGAGTGCAACGGCAATGGCTTCCTTGGTGGTGGTCTTGCCGGCCGACCCAGTAACAGCGACGACATGCTTGCCCCACTGGCGCCGCACATGGGCAGCCAGCGACTGGAGCGCGACCAGCGAGTCTTCGACGATGAGCAGCGGGATAGCGAGCGCAGCGTCGGGAAGGCCCGCGACTTTGGCGCGCGAGACAACGGCGGCAATCGCTCCGCGCACCGCCGCGGCAGCAACGTAATCGTGACCATCGAAGCGGTCGCCGCGTACAGCGAAGAACAGCTCCCCCTCGGCAATGGTGCGCGAGTCAATGGAATAGCCCGTCGCGGGAAGCGTGCCCGGTTGCGCGAAGCTGGCCGGTGCTTCGAGCACCGCGCCCGCGCCAATGGCCGCTTCTGCAAGGGTAAGCCTCATCGCACTTTACCGTAACCCAATTCGGACAGCGTGGAAAGTGCAACTTCAGCGTCGTCGAAGGGGATGGTGCGATCGGCGAGAATTTGTTCCTTCTCGTGACCCTTGCCGGCGATGAGCACGACGTCGTGCGGCTTGGCTTCGCTGAGCGCGAGGTGGATAGCCGCGGTGCGATCGGGCTCGATAGTGTAGCGGACGTTGCTGTCTTTGAGCCCAGGCTCGATTTCAGTGAGGATGGCGAGCGGATCTTCCGAGCGAGGATTGTCGCTGGTCGCGACAACGAAATCGCTTCCCTCGCCCGCTGCCAGGCCCATCTTCGGGCGTTTGGTGCGATCGCGGTCGCCGCCGCAGCCGAAGACAGTAAGGATGCGGCCCCCGGATTGCGTGGTGATCTGTCGCGCAAGAGCGGTGAGATTCCGGAGTGCGTCGTCGGTATGCGCGTAGTCGACGATGACGCTAAAGGGCTGGCCGGCATCGACAGGCTGAAAGCGGCCTGGAACGGGATTGAGGCGCGGGATGTATTCGATGAGCTGATCGAATGCAATTCCGCGCGCGTGGGCAGCTGTGAATGCGGCGAGCAAGTTGAGGATGTTGACTTCTCCGGCGAGGCGCGATGTGACTTCGGCGGAGCCTGCGGGCGTTTCGAGCTGGAGCACTGCGCCGCGGGGTGTGAGCGAGTAGCTCGCAGCGCGCCAATCCCCCGCTGCGATGCCATAGGTACGGACCTCTGCGCCGGCCCGGCGTGCTGCGGCGGCGAGTTGTTTGCTGCGCTCGTCGTGAGCGTTGATCACAGCGACGCGCGGCGCTGGATAGACCGTACCGTCGAATAAAAGTTTCTTGGCCGCGAAATATCTCTCCATTGTCTGGTGGTAGTCGAGGTGGTCGCGGGTGAGATTGGTGAAAACGGCCACGTCAAATTGGATGCCGGCGGCGCGGCCCTGGTCGAGGGCGTGGCTTGAGACTTCTGTGACGAGTTCGGTGGCTCCGCGCGTGACACCTTCGGCCATCAGCTCAAACAAGTCCCTCGACTCGGGGGTGGTGTGAAGCGAGGGACGGACTTCGCCGGCGATGTGGGATTCGATCGTGCCGATGAGGATTGTTTTGCGAGCGGCAAAGTTGACGAGCGATTCGATGAGGAAAGCGGTGGTGGTTTTTCCGTTGGTGCCTGTGATGCCGGTGGCGGCGAGTTTTTTCTCCGGGTGGCCGAAGAATGGTGCGGCGGCTTCGGCAAGCGCGCGACGGCCATGCTCGACTTCGAGGACAGGGATTTCGGGGTTATAGACCAGCAAGTGATCGAAAGTGGGCGCGGAGTCAGTGATGATGCCGAGGGCGCCTGCAGCGAGTGCTTTCTCAATATAGCGGTTGCCGTCGGTGGTGCCGCCTTTCATGGCGACGAAGACTGCGCCGGGCTTGATGCGGCGCGAGTCGTATTCGACGCCGGTGACGGGCTCGGCGGAGTCGCTGGACGCGCCGACGGCCTTCACTTCCGCGATGAGGTCTTTCCAAAGCATGACGTGGTTGATTGTAGTTTGCTAGACGCTCTCTTGTTCTTCAGCGAAGAAAACATTGACGTGCAGCGGCTCAATGAGCGCCTCGCGTCCGACAAGATGTGGATGGCCGTCGAATCTCATGATCCTGACGCGATAGTATTTAAAATCCCTCACCGCCATTTGCCTCCAATCGAAAAATTCGATGAAGTGCGTCTCGACGCCGAGGTTTCCAATTGTGTTGACCGGATCACCCCAAGGCGTCGCCGCGCCAGGCGGATGAGGAACTTGAATCATGATCGGCGCCGCAGTTGAGTTAGGAATTACTTGGAAGAACGGGACAGGCTTGTGGAACAGATCCTCGCTTGGGAAGTCCATGTCCAACTTCGCAAGAACAATTGAATCGAACAATATCTTTGCGATCCATTCAAATTTTCCAATATAGAATCCTTCTCGAAACTCTGGATCGGGCCAAAAGGCAGTATTCCAAATTGAACGCGCGGCTACGCGGTAATGATCGAAGATCGCCGTCACATCGGTCAAAGTTGGGATCTTTTGCATTTCGAGAATTCTACGTCAACCAAACATTTACAACTCATCGGCCGCAGTGGACAACGATTTTGGTGCCGATAGGAACTTGTGTGCCCGGAGCGGGGGCTTGTTCGCGCGCAGTGCCGCTGCCGATGATCTGCACATCAAGGCCCGCAGCGGATGCGGTTTCAATTACTTTGCGCACCGGCAAGCCGATGAGCGTCGGAACCGAGAGCTTTTTGCCATCGTTAATCGTGAGCACCTGCGGTGCGGCAGCCTTTTGGACAAGTGATGTGGCAGGGGTCGATGGGGCGGATGAAGCAGCATCGTGCACTGCGGTTGATTCTTGCTTCGCGTCGGCGGCGGGATTTGGCGCGGACGGCTGCGTCGTTGCTGGTGTTGGCGGGGCGCGCAACGGATCGTCGGCGGGCAGATCGTTCACCGCGGCGAAGAGTGCATTCACGTTGTCCTGCGCGGCGCTGGAATCATCTTCGGCGAGTTCGACTTTTTGATCCTTCTTCGCGGGCGCGCGGGTTTGCTGCACTTCAACGTCGTGCGGCACACCGAGGTATTCGAGCACCTGCTGTGCTACCTCTGCGAAGACAGGCGCGGAGACGGCGGTGCCGTAGTACGAGCCGACTTTGGGATTGTCGATGACAACGGCAACGGCGATCGCGGGATTGTTGACGGGCGCGATGCCGGCGAAGGATGCGATGTGCATCGTCTTCGAGTAGAGGTGCGTGGCCGGATCGACCTTTTGCGCGGTGCCGGTCTTGCCGCCGGCGGAAAAGCCGTTGAGCTGCGCTTCCTTGCCGGTGCCGTAGAGGACCACGCCTTCCATCATTTTGCGCATCTGGGCCGAAGCCATCTCGGAGATGACGCGGTGTGCGCCGGGCGGCAGCGGGTTGGGTAATTCGTCGTTCAGCCTGAAGGGACTGCCTTGGAGAAGCGGCGTGGATTGGCCGTTTGCGCCAGCATCGAGCTGACTCGGCATGAGGATACGCGGCGGGAGATAGGTACCACCGTTGGCGATGGTCGAGACCATCGACACAAGCTGGATCGGGGTCACGCCGACTTCCTGGCCGATCGCAATCGAGCCGATGGAGGAGCCGTTCCATCGATTGGTCGGACGCAGGAGGCCGCGGGTCTCGCCGGGCAGCTCCATGCCGGTGCGCGCTCCAAAGCCGAAGTCGCGCACATATTGATAGAAGCGGTCCTGGCCTACCTTGAGAGCGAGCTTCACGGCGGCCACATCGCTGGAGCGCGCAAGGGCGGTGGCAACGGTGACGACGTGCATGCCGCGATCGCTTTTGTCGTCGTGAATGACGCGTCCTGCAAGCGTGATCTGGCCGCCTTGGCAGTCGATCATGTCGTCGGGTTTGGCGACGTTGGAGTCGAGCGCTGACGAGTACGTGACGAGCTTGAAAACGGACCCCGGCTCGTAGACGTCGCTCACGGCGTGGTCCTTGAGCAGAGCAGGCGTGGTGTGGCGAAAGTCGTTGGGGTTGAAGGTGGGGCGCATGGCGAGCGCGAGGATCTGCCCGGTGTGCACATCTTGCACGACGATGGTCCCATTGTCGGCGTGCTCTTTTTGCATCACGTGGTCAAGCGCGGTCTCGGCCATGAACTGGATATTTTCGTCGATGGTGAGTTGGAGATTCTGACCGGGATCAGGCTCATGTTCCACCGAACCGAGCACGTGACGGCGTGCATCGATGGCGGTTAAAACACGGCCGGGCGTGCCATGCAGTCGCGCATCGAATTTCTGCTCGAGACCACCAAGGCCGTTATCGTCGATGCCAACATAACCCAATGCCTGTGCGGCGATCTGGCTGTTGGGATAAAAGCGCTGAAATTCTTTTTGGAAATAGACCCCCTTCAGATTCAGAGCTCGCACGCGTGCGGAGACTTCGGGCTTGACGCGGCGCGCGACCCACGCGAAGCCGTGTCCGTCGTTGAGGCGCTTGGCAATCTGGTCCTCGGTGGTTTGCGTGTCGGCAGCGTCGCTATGGGTGAGGCTCGCGAGCGTGCGCGCGTACGAGGCCTTGTCCTTGTCATCGATTTCGTTGGGAACTGCATAGACGGAGTCGACCTGCACGGTCATGGCAAGTTCGCGCATGTTGCGGTCGTAGAGGATGCCACGGCGGGGCGCTACCTCAAAGGTGCGCTGCTGCTGCTTCTGCGCGCGTTCCACGTAGTCCGAGTGGCGGATGAGCTGGAGCCAGAAGAGACGGGCCGTGATGGCGACCGCCCACAGGAGAAAAAAGACGCAGACGAGCCAGAAGCGCCTCTGCTTCATCAACACGGTGCGGGTTGTCGCGCCGCGCATACGCGCGGCGCGAAGTGGATTGGACTGCATGACGGGGGAGGGCGTGAATGTACTTGCCATCTATTTTATGGTTTTTATCTAACTGGTGGAGAAGGGGGTGTCAATTGCGCGAGAACCGGGGCGCTGTTGTCGGGACGCGCCGTGGCGTGCACAACCTGGCTCGGCTCGGGTGCGGCCAATCCTAATTGATGGGCAATGCCATCGATGCGCGAAGGCTGGGCAAGCTGGGCTTCGCTCAAGCGCAACTGGCGATTCTCTTCGCGGAGTTGATCGAGCTGCTGCTTTTCCGATTCGACGCGATAAGAGCCTTCGATGGCGCTGAAGTGCTGGAGGCCATAGATCATGACCAGTGAAAACAGGACGGCGACCGTAGCAGAGAAAATCCGCATCTGGCGCACGCGCACGGGGTCCGATGCCTTGACGAGGCGGCTATTGTCGAGATGCCGGGTGAACATGATCTCCGGCGTGCGGACGCCGCGACGGCGCATGGCCTGCTTTGCGAGCAGTTCCGCGTTATGATTCGCAACTTGTACCGGCCAGTTTTGCGTTAGGCCCAGATCGAAAGTAGTCGTGCATGCCGCCATTTGCTGCTCCTTCGTCGCCGCAGTTCATAGTTCTAAGTTCGTAGTTCTAAGTTCAAATCCTTAGTTAGTCGATTCACAGTTCTTAGTCTCTGGCCGCCAGACTCCTCGGATCGTCGAGGACTAACTGTGAACTAAGAACTACGAACTTTGAACTGTCTTTCCGCTGCTCTAAGTTTTGCGCTCCGCGAGCGCGGGTTCATTTCAATCTCTTCTTCGTCCGGTGTGACCGGCTTCTTGGTTAATACTTCCCAAATTCCTTTGCGTGCGCCTTCGCGCAAACTGTCTTTCGCGATGCGATCTTCCAACGAGTGAAAACTGATGACGACCAATCGTCCGGAGGGCTTAAGCAACTTGGGTGCGGCCTCGAGGAGCGCCCGAATTTCGTCCAGCTCACGATTCACATAAATACGAAGGGCTTGAAAGGTGCGTGTCGCTGGGTGAATTCTGTCCTGTTTCATTGCCGGGGCAGCTGTGGCGACGATGCGGGCAAGTTGCCCTGTCGTTGTCACTGGCCGCCCCCGAACAATGGCTCTGGCGATTCTCCGCGACCTCCTTTCCTCTCCGTATTCGTAAATAAGGTCCGCAAGCTCACGCTCGTTCGCCTCATTCACCACTTGTGCGGCATCGGGACTGGAGCGCGTATCCATGCGCATATCCAACGGTCCGTCTGCCGAAAAACTAAATCCTCTGTGCGCCTCACCGAGTTGCAGGCTACTAATGCCGAAGTCGGCCAGGATGCCATCCAGCGAAGCCGGTTCAACGTGCCGAGCAATCGAACTAAAGGCCTCGCCGACTAGCGTGACCTTCGGGGCCTGCGTGCCCAGTTCATTCACAACCTGATCCAACTGCTCCTTTGCAAGAGCCAGCGCCTCGGCGTCCCGATCGAACCCGATGAGATGACCTTGCGGGCCCAGCCTGCGGATGATTTCCGCCGCATGCCCTGCCATGCCCAGCGTGCAATCGGCCACCGTAGTGCCCGCGCGCACATGGAGAAACTCAATCGCATCTTTTAAAAGAACTGGCACATGGCGTTTGCCTTGATTCGTCATGCGCTCCCCCTGAGGGGTTTCACCATCCCAGCGACCAAGACCTGTCGCCGGGAACCCTGAAAAACTTCAATCGATCTCGGTGATATATGCCGAAACCCGTTGCTTGCGTTCCGGGGACATGCCACCCGGTTGCAGAACCTTTTCCAGCGCCTCGCGGTTGTGGACGGCAAGAAATCTTGTCTGGCCCATCACCTTGACTTCCCCGTCGAGTGCTGCCTTGGTGCGCAGGACCTGAGGCAAAAGCAGCCGGCCCTGATTGTCCATCTCCACCTGCTGGCCGTAGAAGTTCACCACGGTCAGGAACTCTTCCACTGCGTCGTCGAGGGCGCTGACTTTGGCCAGGCGCTGCTCCACCTTTTCCCACTCCGGCAACGGCCAGATCTCGGCCCATTTGCCGTTGGTGCTGGTCACAAAAAACTGGGTCACGTTAGCGGCATCCATCAGGGCCTTGAAGGCAGAGGGCACCTTGAGGCGTCCTTTGTCGTCGATTTTTGCCTCATGACTGCCACGAAACATTGCCCTTACCGCCGTTCCCGCTGCTTAAGACACACCGGGCCAAATGCCCGTTTTGAGGTACCCAGGCTGATGCGTGCACGCGCCGAGGCTGCTCAAACGGGTGTACAGTGAAGGAACTCAGGGACGTTCGGGTTGCGGTTCCGGCCCCTTTGCTCCACTAGACTCCATTTTGGACCACTTTCGAGGATCATAGCCCACAACTAGGACGGCACCAATACCAAAATCGGGAAAGTATGGGGAAAATTAGGGGTTGCACCGAGAATGAGGCAGACCGAGCCCACTAAATCGGATATATGGGTCCCAGAACCGAGCTAGCCCCAAGATGTTGTGTTTATAGATTTGGTGCAGGGGCAGTTCTGGGCCTTTCCAAGAAGGCTGGAAGGGTATATAGGGGAATAAAAAGCGAAGCTAGAGGGCTTCCTGACGTTCGACGGGCTTCCGGCGGCTGGCAACAAGCTTAAAAAGATATAGAAAGACCAAGGTATTAATGACGAGCAGCCCGACACGGACCCAGGTGAAGCGCCGGTACACCTCAAATATTTCCCAGGGCAAGAACGAGGCGGTGATCGCGAGCGTCAGCAGCTCTCCCCAGGCCTTTTCAAGGTAGAGACCGATTCCTTCGGCGAGGCTAAGGGCGGCGTAGCTAAAGGCAACGGCGCCGATGCGGCGGAGCAGCGGATCGTCGATCAGCGATGCTTTGTCGAGGATGAAGTTCACGAGGCGCGATTCGGGACTAAAGTGGAGCGCGGCACGCAGGTCGTCAAACACATCGCCGACGTCCTTGTGGAGCAAGCGCAGAGCGCCGACGCCGACGGCGACAAACAACAGCGCCTGAAGCCCCTTGTAGGCAGCGATCAGGATCAGGAGTTTATTGTGCTGTTGCCGCTTCGGGTCCAGTCGAGCCGGGGTTTCAATCATGTTTGCCGACGGTTCGGAGCGTGCACGAGCCGTCATCTAATCTTACGTCAGCCTCTGCTCAGTGGTTCGTGGATGGGGAGCGGCAGTAACGTGCCCGCGGCGAACGTCATCTTCTTTGGTGCAGCAGCGCCTCGCGATCCACGATGTTGCCGTCGACGATCAGCGTTGCAATGCGGCGAGCGTTCCAGACATTCGTGCTGGGGTCGGAGTCGAGCACGAGAATGTCGGCGCGGCGTCCGGGAGCGATGAGGCCGAGTTCGTTCCATCCAAATTGCAGGGAGTAGTTGTTGGTGGCGGCGGCCAGCGCTTCGCGCGGCGAGAGGCCGAGGCGCACCAGCATTTCAAGTTCCGTGTGTTCCGAGATTCCGGGCATCGAGCCCATCACGGGCGCTCCCGATGCGGCCAGGTAGTGCGGATAGGAAGCGAAGATCGTCTGGTTGATCTCCCAAAGATGCAGAGCGGCCTGCTCGTCTTTTTTCCGCTGACTTTCTTCCATCCAACGTTGCGCAGCGGCTGGCAAATGACGCATCCAAGGGGCCAGGGGATAGGTCAGTTCTCCTGTGGCACGGTCTGGCGCGTCGTACAGCCCGGCAGGATCGAGCGACGCGGCCGCCGGTTCCTGCCATAGGTTGCGATGCCCCGGCAGTCGTGAAAAGTAGATGCTGAAGGTCGGCATGAGCGCGGCGTGCCGCGTCGCGATGAATTGCGCATAGTTGCGCACGTGCTGATCGTTGGTGGGCAAGTGCATCGAGTAGTCGTAGGCGGTGGCCGCGGCAGACCCGTAGGGATCGTCGACCAGCGGACGCAGCAATTCGTCAGGGACCAGGCCCAGTTCGTAGCGGCTCATGTGGAGCAGAACATCGACGCCTGCCTCGATGCCCACGGTATAGGGAGTCGAGATGAATTCGCCGTAGGTGACGAGGCCCATCTGGTGCGCGTGCGCGATGATCCATTGCGTGTTGGGAGCCCTGAGGTCTCCGCCGAGCCACACCACGCGGGTGCCGAGACGAGCCGTATCATCGAGCTGGCGCGCTGTGTCTTCGGGACTGAGCTCGGCCGGATGCGTGCCTTCGCGAAGCTTCGCAGCCCAGGCAGGCTCGCCGATAAGCAGACTCCAGTTGTCGGTGCTGCCGATCGAGTCGAGCAGATAAAGATGCGGGCTAGGGTCGGCGGAACGGTCGATATGCCCGCGGCGCTCATCGGCGCTGACAACGACCGTGGTGACGCCCATATATAGGAAGGCGTTCGCCTGGCCCTGGCTGTTCATTCCGGCAAAGCCATCGACGAGACCGGGGATCAGGTACTTCCCTGTGCAGTCGATGACCCGCGCGTTGGCAGGAATAGGGAGGTCGGCACGAGCGCCCACGGAGACGATCTTCCCCTGATCGACAATTACGATGGAGTCGTGCAAATCGCGCGCCGAACGGCCCCAATTGGTCACATCCACAAGGGTGCCTCCCGCGAGCACGAGCTCGGGAGCAGGAGTGGGATTGGGATTCGACGGAGGCGCCTGCGACCAAGCCAGAACAGAGGCTGAGATCCATCCGCAAATCAAAGCCTGAAAGAAGCAGATGTGTCGCATAGGCAAATCGGTCTGATGAGGATTGTCGCACACGGATAGGAACAGGGATGTCAAAGATGGAACAGGAGCATGCCGAAGCGCGCATATACCGACGACTGAGAATTTACGGCTAAAGCATGCGATTGGCTAGCTAGCGACCAGCGTACGCCGCTGCCGTCGCGCCAACAGCGGAAGAACCTCAGCGAGCGCCGCCTCGACGGTGAGTCCATACTTGGCACGGAGCGCGTCGACCTTGCCGTGCTCGATGAAGTGATCGGGCCAGCCGATGCGCACAACGGGCACAGACACACCCATGTCATCGAGCGCCTCGATTACCGCCGAACCAAAGCCGCCCATCTTGACGTGATCCTCAAACGTAACGAAGACGGCGACGCGACGGGAATAGAGCTCGAGCGTCTCGCGATCGAGAGGTTTCACAAAACGCGGATTGATAACGGCAGCGGAGAAGCCTTCGCGCTCCAGACGAACTCCAAGCTCGCTCGCCAGCGTAATCATTGGTCCCAGTCCGAGAATGGCAACATCGGAGCCATCGACGAGAATCTCTGCTTTGCCGACGGGCAGCACCTCGGGCACGTCTTTGCGCGCGACACCGGCAACGGCTCCGCGCGGATAGCGAATCGCGCTGGGGCCTGGCAGGGACAGCGATGTCTTCATCATGTCGGCAAGTTCGTCCTCGTCTTTCGGCGCCATCAGCACCATCTCCGGAATGCCCCGCAGGTATGCGATGTCGAAGAGGCCGTGATGCGTGGGGCCGTCATCGCCCGAAAGGCCGGCACGGTCCATGCAGAAGACGACGGGCAATTTTTGCAGCGCCACGTCGTGCACGATGGGATCGAAGGCGCGCTGGAGAAAGGTGGAATAGATGGCGCAGACGGGACGGAAGCCGCGCGTGGCCATGCCTGCGGCGAAGATCACCGCATGTTCTTCGGCGATGCCAACGTCGAAATAGCGCTTAGGGTGATGCGGACGGAAGAGATCGAGCCCAGTGCCGTTGGGCATGGCGGCCGTGATGGCGACGACGCGCGGATCCGTGTTGGCAAGTTGAACCAGCGTGTTGGCGAAGACTTCAGAGTAAGTCGTCAGGCCCGCCGTGGTCTTGCCGGTCTCCGGATCGTAAGGTCCGAGGCCATGAAATTTCTTTTGTCCATCGAGAGCAGGCTGAAAGCCGCGGCCTTTCTCTGTCAGGATGTGGAGCAGGACCGGACGGTCCTCTTTTTTGAGGAATTGGAAAGTCTCGACCAGCAGCGGCAGATTGTGGCCGTCGATGGGGCCGAAGTATTGCAGGCCGAATTCTTCAAAAAGAATGGACGGCCAGAGCATGCTTTTCGCGGCTTCTTCGGCGCGGCGAACGACAGTCATCGCCGTCTTGCCGCCAAATTTCTGCACCAGGCGCGCAGCGGATTCATGGAAGTTCCGATAGCGCTCGTTGGTCACGATCCTGTGGAAGTAGCGGGCGATCGCGCCGACGTTGCGATCGATAGACCACTCGTTGTCGTTGAGCACAACGATGAGCCGCTTGGTCTGATCCGCGATGTTGTTGAGAGCTTCGAACGAGATGCCGTTGGTGAAGGCGGCGTCGCCGGCGATGGCGATCACGTTCTCCTTGCCACCGGAGAGATCGCGCGCCACGGCCATGCCCAGGGCTGCGGAGAGCGCGGTGCCCGCGTGGCCTGCACCGTAGCAATCGTGCTCGCACTCGGTGCGCAGCATAAAGCCGTTCAGTCCGCCCGGCTGGCGAATGGTCTCAAAGCGTTCGCGGCGGCCGGTGAGGATCTTGTGAATGTATGCCTGATGGCTGACATCGAAGACGAGCTTGTCAGCCGGCGTATCAAAGACCATGTGGAGGGCAAGTGTAAGTTCGACGACACCGAGATTCGGGCCGAGATGGCCGCCGGTCTTCGACAGAGTCTGAATCAGGAAGACACGAATCTCTTCGGCCAGTTCGGTGAGCTGCGCGTAGTTGAGTTTCTTCACATCCGCGGGCGAGTGAATCGACTCCAACAGTGTTCCCATGCACTTCCTTCCCCCGAAAAAGCCCGGTGTCCTTCACGAAACACCTGGCAAATCGAGGTTTCGCGATTAGGACGGCAGCGCGAAAGCAGCAAAGTGCTTCCGCCTTGGATCCTGCCTGGCTCACCGCGGACCGGTCATTCTGTCACTTAAGTATAGCAATTCGCGGGATTGTAACGGCCTGGGAGAGTAGACGGAGAGTAACGGGGAAAGTTGTCCTGCGTGCGGCAGACTCTTGGGACCTCCGAGGCCAGAAGAAAGCGTTGTAGCATGGCCAAAGAGGTCAGAAGAGGAGAGCCGCCGTGCAAGAACGAACAAAGGCGATTTGGTTTGGATTGTTTGTGATGGGACTGGCTTGCGTCGCGCCCCTTCGAGGCCAGCTGCCGGAGCCGGGAACGCAATCGACGACGCCAAATCCGCTGGTCGATTCGACCATGAACCCGGGCAAAATGCTGCTTTTCGATTTGGAGGCACGCTTTGCGAAGGATGTGGCGGCGCGCGGCGGAGCGGCTTTTGCGGATTGGTTTGCCGGAGATGGCGTGTCGTTGGGAAACGGGGAAGCACCGGTGGTGGGGAAGGTGGCCGTCGCGAAGTCCATGAACTGGTCGCCGAAGGATTATCAGCTGACGTGGGCGCCGACCGATGCCGCGATGAGCCCTTCCGGCGATATGGGTTACACGTGGGGTCATTTCGAGGGACACAGTAAAGATGCGAATCGCAATCCCATTGCGACATCGGGGCGCTACATCACGATCTGGCGGAAGCAGGCGGACGGAAGCTGGAAGGTTGCGCTGGATGCGGGCGCGAATGAACCGGCGGGAGCGGGCGAATGCTGCAAGTTGCCGGGGCCGGGAAACTGAGGTGGAGGAAGGTCAAGGCTGTGCGGACCCAACACCCTTTATAGGAATGCGGCATGGCTTCGGAACTCTTCCCTAGCGGTTTTGGCTCGGATAATAAAATGCGCGAATCTGCGTCAATTCCCCACCGACAACCAGGCACAGATCCACAACATGATCGACACCGTTCACCGTCTCCATATCGAAAACGGTCGCGACGCAATCGCCATCGACTATGTGCTGCTTTATTTCTATGCCCT
>Ga0181520_10001508_pt1 | contig 47090 bp, 33 predicted proteins | sample PEATcosm2014_Bin_29_FD_132451 | JGI IMG/M metagenome (GOLD analysis project Ga0181520, IMG submission 132451) | Peatland microbial communities from MTU Mesocosm Facility, Houghton, MI, USA - PEATcosm2014_Bin02_30_metaG | ecosystem: Environmental > Terrestrial > Soil > Wetlands > Peat | place... | reverse complement strand
CTTTATTTATCAAAATGTAATAAGAATAATGATTTTTTGATGAAACCGGACATCAAGATATCATTTCAGGGTGATGCGCAAATAGAAGTTGGGGGACCGTATGTTGGAGTTGAATTTCATCATAGCTCCCCAATGCCTCAAAGAATAAGTTTCTTTTATCCGGTTGCAAACAGCTTGGATTTGAGCACGGATTATTGGAAACGCGATTCGACTTTTGTGATGAGTGCCGGAATCAGAGTGGGGTATAGCGATAAGGAATGGATAGGGCTTTCACCATATTCTTATGAATTGACGCCTTACGGAGTTACTTTCTATAAAAGTGATGCAAATAAAGATATAAAAATATCTTATCGGTTTTGTAAAGATAAACCGGCAATGATTGTTGCCTATGAAATTACCAATAATTGTAAAGATCCGCAGCCATTTGAATTTTACTCACACCTTGAATTATCCTTGAAAACTTCACATACGTATTCATTAAAAAGTACGGCATGGACGGAATATGACAGCAGCGATAAATCTATATCTGCACATTTTGATGATGCCGAAACTCAAAATGCTCAGGTATTTGTCGCTAATGCGGGAATTGAACCTGAAAGTTACAACACTATAGGGACGCTAAAAAATTATCCGTATAATGAAGATTGGTGGTATAAGAATTATTCTTCACTTCCGGAATTAATATCTAAGAAAAATAATCAAAGAGTTCCTGCCGCTGAATTTCTTTATAAGAAAAATCTTGAACCAAAAGAAACAATGGCTGTTATTCAAATTATAGGCACATCAAAACAAAACGGGGGGAAAGAAGTAATATCTTATCTTGAAAAAAATTATGCAAAAGAAATTAATGAATATGAAAAAAGTATATTAAAGAAAGTTAATGAAGGAAAATTTATTACCGGCGATACAACGATTGATAAATCATATCTCTGGGCAAAAGGAATATTAGCGGTAAACAGGCATTATATTGATAATAGTATAACGCCAATGCCATGTCCTGCAGAGTATAATTTCTATTTTACGCATGATGTTCTTGTAACAGATTATGCTGCTGTTAATTTTGATTTACCTCGGGTTAATAATGACCTTAATTTTATAATCGCTCATGCCGGTAATGATTCTATTATACCCCACGCTTATTATTGGAAAGATAGTTCTTACAAAACTGAATTTGCTTCATCCGATAACTGGAATAATTTTTGGTTCATAATAACGGCTGGGAGTTATTTAAAACATTCTGCTGATGTTGCGTTGATGAGGCGTCTATATCCGTATTTAACTAAATGCTTGAATCAGACTCTCCTGAATAAGAAAGATGATGATTTAATGTGGGAAGCTCACATAGACGGTTCCGATCTTGCTGACAGCTATGGTCCTCGAGCATTTATGACGTCGCTTGCGATTGAATCGTTGAGAGAATTTGTATTTATATCAATGATACTTGGTGAAAAACAAAATGAGCTGGTTAAGTATGAAAATTTAGCGGATAATATGAAAAAAGCATTAAACGAAAAGTTATGGGATGATAAACTTGGTTATCTTATTAACCATTATAAAGGCGGCAAAATAGATACTCATTATTATATGGGTTCGTTAATAGCGCCTCATTTAAACTTATTGAATCATGAACGCACTGATGCGCTTGTCAATTCCGCTCTTTACCATTTGTTTGATCCAAAACTTGGAGTTTATAATATGTACCCTATGGATCTTGAAAATCTTAAAGATTTCCTTGAATTAAAAGCCGGCGAAGCTGGTAAGCCTTTTTATTATGCGAACGGTGGCATATGGGTAAATTCAAATGCTTGGTTTGCACTTTCATTAATTGCGGATTATAAGAAAGATGAATCGTTTAATTTTATTAAAAAGACTATGACTGTGGACGGAATTATAAATAGTCCGAATGGGCAGCCTGCTATGTATGAGTATAGGATTAGCGATTATAATAATCCCAATGTCTATGGTAAAATCGATAAACCACAATTTCTATGGGCAGCAGGGTGGTATATTTACAGTTTGTATCACCTCTTTGGCATTAATGAGAATCCATGGAATATTACATTTGCGCCCTATTTGATCCCTGACCGGAAATCATGTCTATTTACTATGAATGCTTTTGGGAAGCTGTTGAACGTCAATACTACAGGCCGCGGTAAATATATTCATTCTATTTTATATGACGGTAGGAAAATACCTTCAGCCGTCATTCTCGATAACTCCAAATTTAATGAAGTAGAAATAGTTCTAGGAACTCCTTTAACTCCATACATTTCCAATACAAATTCACTGCTGGAAAAATGCAATTACGATTTTCAGAAAAAGGCTTTGAATTTATCTTTAAAAGCTTTTACCGGGCATCAAAATATTACTCAAATTATTTCTCCCTTTCAGCCTAAAGTAGTTTACGTAGATAATGAAAAATTAAGCCAAAATCTGAACATTAAAAATGAAGATGGTACATATATTTTAGATATTCATTCTACCAATAAATTTGTTGAAGAAAAAATTAAAATAGAATTCTAATATTTGTGTCCCCTTTTGGTAGGAGGGGTTATAAATTTTTAATTACATATTTTCCCGCTCCTTGTAAGAGTAGGTAATGATATTTTTTAATTAAAAAATAATTACATATTTTTTCCCATCCTTGATAAGGAGGGGTTATGGGTGGTTGTTCATAAAAGGATAAACATTTGAAAAAAGTATCGATTTTTGTTGATGTTCAGAACATGTACTATACTACGAAGCAGGCATACAATTGTCATTTCAATTATAATGCTTTTTGGGCAGAGGTGACACATGATAGAGAAGTTTTAAAAGCTATAGCTTATGCAACTAATAAAGGCGACGAAAAGCAGAAAGAATTTCAAAACATACTTAGAGGAATTGGATTTGAAGTAAAATTAAAACAATTCATCCGGCGCATTGACGGCTCAAGAAAAGGGGATTGGGATGTAGGAATTACTATTGACATTCTTGACTATGCAAGAAATTCAAATATAATTGTGTTAGCTTCAGGTGACGGGGATTTCGATTTGCTCGTATATAAAATTAGAAAAGAATATAATAATACAGTTGAAGTGTACGGAGTACCTCAACTTACTGCCGATTCCTTAATTAATTCAGCTTCTAAGTTTTTCCCCATTCAAGATAATTTACTTTTAAAATAAATAGTCCCTCAATTAATAGTTGCAGTTTATCACATTATCAATTGAAGAATTTATTATATATTTCAAAAATAATATTAGAAAGTTTGACATGAAAATTCCCGACGGATATCAAGCCGTAATGCCTTACTTAATTATAAAAAATGCATCTGCATTTATCGGCTTTACAAGAAAGGTTTTTAATGCGGAATTAACATTTCAGGTAATGAGTGATGAAAACCTGATTAGACATGCAGAAATTAATATTGGTGGAAGTATTATCATGTTTGCTGAAAGTACTGAAAAGTTTAAACCTCGTGAAGCAACCCTGATGATATATGTTGAAAACGCAGATGAAACTTATAAAAAAGCAATTAACGGGGGAGCTGAAATAATAACTGAACTATCGAACCAGGAGTACGGTAGAACTGGCGGAATTACCGATCCGTTTGGTATTACCTGGTGGATTACTTCTGTCATTTAAGTCTCTTCGAGCCTTGTTTCCAATCTTTTATTTTTTAATTTTTGCTTAAATAATTTAGATTAAACGGAGGCTCTATGAATGACAGGCTGTTACTGAACGAGTACGAAAAACCTGCTTTCGTTCATTTCAAAATCCTTTTTATGAGCTGGGCTGGGTGGGTGTTCGATTTCTATGACCTTATCCTGTTTTCATTCCTTCTTATTCCGATCGGTAAAGAACTTCATATCTCAAATTTTGATCTTTCTTGGGTACTTGGCTCATCTTTAGCTGCTACAGCTCTGGGCGGAGTTATTTTCGGTATCTTTTCCGACCGCTTTGGAAGAAAAAACGTCCTTCAGTGGACAATCTTTACTTATAGTATCGGCACATTCCTATGCGGTATTGCATCATCTATCTGGCTGTTTTTATTTTTTAGAATTATAACAGGTCTCGGTGTTGGGGGTGAGTGGGCTACCGGACAGACTTATGTTGGCGAAACTTTCCCAGCTAAAGTCCGCGGGCGTTATGGAGCCTTTATGCAGACTGGTGCGCCCTTCGGAATTATTCTTGCTTCTATAATAGGAGGCTTTGTTGAATCGGAAATTGGCTGGAGGCTGTGTTTCTTTATCTCAATTTTACCGGCGCTGCTTGTCGTTATTATAAGAAAAAACTTACCCGAATCCGATGTGTGGCTGGAGCGGAAAAGAATTTCTTCCATGAATATTACTACAAAAGGAAAAAAAGAAAATACTTTTTTCCTTCTGTTCAATAATGCTAATAGAAAACTTTTCATTCAATGCCTGGTGCTTGCTGTCTTTGATATGTCCGCTTACTGGTTTACTTATACATGGCTGCCTGCCTACCTGCATCAGCAAAGGCAGTTTACAATTGTTAAGTCTGCTAGCTGGATGTTGATTACTCAAGCCGGAGGTCTTCTTGGATATTTTTCTTTCGGATTCTTTGCTGATAAGTTCGGCAGGAGACCAGCTTATTCTGTCTACTCTGTCATTATGGCGTTAGGATTGGTTATGATAACCTTATTGTGGGAGAAGGTTGCAGTTTATCCACCGCTTATTTTAAGTTTTATGTTTCTCGTGGGTTTGGGTACGGGTATGTTCAGTGGTTACGGCCCTCTTTTTGCTGAATTATTCCCGACAAATATTCGCGGCACTGCTATGGGGTCGGCATTTAACCTCGCCCGCGGCATTCAGTTTTTGACTCCTGTCATTATTGCGGCTATTGCGGTACATTACGGGCTTGGAGGGGGAATATCGCTCGCAGCTTTATTTGCAATTTTGACTGGTGCCTGGATTTGGGTATTCCCCGAAACGAAAGGAAGAAAAATTGAAATTTAATTTTTCTTCAAAAGAATTTGTGTTAAATCATTTTCTATTGTTTTGTTCATGTAATCTTTATATTCTTTATAATCTTCCGGACTGATAGAATCTATTTTATTTATTGCAGAACGTTTGGCTGTAATTATTCCGTCCGAATATTTGAACTCAATTGAATATGAAGCAATTTTGCAGTCTAATTTTGCATTCTGTGGCAATTCAATAGGTGTATATCCGGCGGGCAGCTTAATGTTCATTGTTTCTTCAATTTCATCGGTAGTAGTCATCCGGTTATAAGCATATTTCCTTTGATCATAAGATAAAGGTGTGCTTGATGTTTCGGCATCTTCCCAAGGTATTTTAAGTAATTTGTAATTTCCTACTATACCTATATATTGGTTTAATATTAAGGAATAGCTGTAATTTAATTCAGTCGTCAGAGTATCAAGATCATCGCTTTTGAATGATAGCACTTTGTAATTATTAAAATTATCTGCAAGATTTTCGGTTAATTTGCTAATCTGTTCTTTTTCATCAATGTTACCGTACATCTCCCTTACAAATGCAGTTGCCGACCCTGTCCGCTTTGTGTCAACGTTTAGTTCAATGGAATTGTCATCCTTAACCAAAACATTTGTATTGCGGACAATAGTTCTTCCGTTGAAATTATTTTTCTCAATATAAAACGGTTTGCTTTCATTTTGCTTCACAACTAATGCAAATGAATTAATATCTCCCTCGGGCAATGTTCCAAATGGATAATTCCGCGCAGTAAGATCAAACAGCATAGGCTTCCCGTCAATATTTACACGGGCAATCACATGATTAAAATAAATTCCTGGCAAAGCATTTGTATTTGCGCTTTCATTCCGGGTATTCACTAAAACATAATCGGCTCTTATGTCGATAGCTTTCAACATAGTAATAAAAAGCGTAGCCATATCTTTGCAGTCCCCGATCTTAGTTACCAATACATCCCTTGCCTTTTGCGGTATAAATGCTGACTGCCTGAAAGGTACACTGCTGTATGTAATGTTTTTAATTATATATTCATAAATTGCTTTTACTTTATCTTTTTCAGGCAAATCTTCTAAACCTTTTAATAGTTCCGCAACCTTTTCCTTAATTTCATAATTAACAAGGCATTTGGAATTAGTAAGATTTGAGTACCATTTAGCAATATAATCCCAATTTTCTATTGTTGAAAAATAAAGTGTCATTCCAATATCATCTAACGGGGGCATTCCAGCTTCATATTTTACAGCCTGGATATTTTCCATTTGCCATACATATAAAGTATTATTCCCGATTACTTTTTTCATTACCGGTTCGGAATTCATATTCTGTCCGCGGTAAAATACTCCTTTATCATTCGGCATTATAAGTGCATATCGCTCGTTCTCTACGGGATAGAATTTGTTGAAATTAAATTCATCCCAAAAATGATTTGATAACTCGCCGGTAAAAAAATTTCTTACCTTATATTTAACATAAATACAGTCCCCGGCTTCCAGCGATTTAAATACAAGATTCCCATCCTTTTTGTCGGCGTCTATTTCAGAACCGTTTTGTTTTATTACTACTGCCTTGTCTAATATTAATTCCTGAACATTGGCGTTGTAATTCAAGCCGTAGCTTGTAAAACGTTCTATTCCGTCTTTATTTAAAATTTTTATCAGCACTTCCTCATCATACTCGGAGGCGCCACCTTCATAAAAAGTTCTTTTTACATCGTCGGATAAAATTAAGGCTTCATTCCCCTTGTATTTATCGGAATTAGAAGAGACAGCCATCAATGCTTTTAAATCAAAAGGTTTTAATTCTTTGTCGATTGGGTTATCGCCTGTAAGATTTTTTAACTTTTCTCTCGCTTCATAATTAGTTGAAGAAAATATTATTGCTTTCATGTAGGCTTCTTTACCATCTTCATTATTATTTTGGGCGGTATAAATATCTCCGAGCATTTGGTAATAATTAGTAGCAAAAGGACATATATGCAATGCTTCGCTAATTTCTTTCAAAGCTTTGTCGTATTTCTGTAATGAATAGTATGTTTTTGCCATTTGATAGTAGAATCCCGGTGATGCAGGATTTTGCTCAATTATTCTTTGATATGTGCTTTCCCATTTATCAATCTTTGATGTGGAAAGATAGATATTTGCCAACTCTTCCATAGCAGTAAGGTTAAAAGTGTTTTCTGAATATTTCTCAATAATCTCCGCAGCTTTTGTATAATCCCTGCTTACGCTATAATCAAGATTCTTCTTGAAGTCGACTACAGCCCATTCATCGGGATATTTTTGATAGGCTTCATTAATAATATCAATTGTTTGTGAAGGTACATTTTTTAAAGAATAATATATTATCTTAGATATATATAAATCGGGGGATTCAGGCACTATTGAAATCAATTTTTCAAGAAGTTCTTTGTATTTATCCTGATTTTTATTCGCCGCGGCTTCCATCATTTTAATAGACAGAATATCCGGTATGTCACTTCTTATATCATCAATCTTTTTGCAGATAGTATTTCGCTCGGTTAATTTCCCACCTTTATTGTAAACCGATATTAAACTGTACAGTAATAAAACATTATCAGGAAGTATTTTTAAGCCGTTCAAAAGTGTGGATTCTGATTCACTGATTTTATCATTCCTTAAATAAATTTTAGAAAGGAGAATATAATTTTCTGGATAATCCGGATGCTGTTTTATAATATCCGTAAAATATTTTTCATAATAAGAATGCACTTCAGTGGATGTAGCATTACCATTGGTATTATATGCGGTTTTATCGGTAGAATACTTCAGATTGCTTAATGCAAACCCTCTGTCATCTGTTATTCTTAAAAGAAAATTGCACCTGTCAATGTCTGAATAACCAACCTTAATTAATACTCTGTTCCAGCCTTTTTGAAGAGTTGTTTCAGTTACATAGGTGTCGAGGTCATTATTGCGTTCTTCATTGCATTCACTTATCATTTTATCATTTAGAAATGCTCTGAATGATCCCGACGTTCCTATCCTGATCTGGACTTTTTGTTTTTCAGGCGAAAAAATAAATGTACTTCCATAATAAATTGAATTATCGGAAGGGAAGTATAGGGTAAAATCCACCCAATTATCATATCTTTTTCTGTCTATATTAAACCAATGGATTGGCTTATTATTCTTTCCAGTATAAATTGTGTCGGGGTTAAATTCATGCTCAGGCGGATAATTCTCATAATACCCGGAAGCAGAAATATTTTCAAAAGGTCCTATTACACTCCAATCATTTACTGAGCCGATTTGCTTATAGTAATCTTTTGCTTTTTCTAATTGATTATGCAGTTGGTAGTACTGTCCTAAGTTTTCATTGGCAACAGCGCTGATAAATCCATCATCTTTATTAGAAGCTTCTTTCTCAAGTAGCTCTAATATACCGGATTTTTCGTTCTGAATATTTCTCGCAACTGCCAATCCGTCAAATTCTGCAAGCAAATATATTTCAGGTCTGTCTGCTTGTTTTATTACTTCCGAAAAATTCTGCCACTCTTTATCATATTTTGATTCTATATTGTATAATAAGGCTAATCCAAGATGTGCCCTTAAACTATTTGTAGATTCTGCCTCTTCTAAGAATAATTCTTCAGCTCTTTCAAATTTCCCTTCGCCTAAAAAACTATACGCTTCCTCAATTGTATTTTGTGGAAGAATTTTAATATTAGTAAATAATATGAATATTAATAAGAAACTTATTTTATTGAATTCATTAAATTTCATCGTATGGCTCATTTTATAATAGTTATTTAACCTACAAAAATACTATCCCGGCACATGAATAAAGCTCTATAATGGAGGCTCCCCACATAGAGATTATTAATTAATATGTAAAATTATGTCTAAATTACACAAATGTAAAACAATTCAATAGATAAAATAGGATAAATATTTTTCCCTATTTCTAATAACTGAACTCTCAAATAAGAAATTTTTAATATGTGTTAATTTACCTTTCCTGGATAATGCAGTTTCCAAAATAAGGTTAACTAAAATGTAGGTCCGCTTGCCAGGCTTACCTTTATTATGGTTCAACATTGACTAAAATTAAAACATTAATTCTACAGTAGCGCTCTAAAATTACTTTTAGGTCAGCCACATTTAGGGTGAGTTTTTGTTTGTTCTAATAATTTTCACACTAACCCCTTTGCGTCATGGAATTATTTTTACTTAACATGAGTTAATAGGTTAATAAAATGAGTTAAAAAGTAATTTATTCTGTGGAATTCAATAAATCTTAATAACTACTCCGGAAATACCTTTGTCAGGTCGATTGCTTTTATTATTTCTCCGGCAATCTTTTTATGCGTTTCAACAGTAGGATGACCGTTTGCAACATATCCGCCGGGATAAGTATTAAATTGAGCATAATTTATATCTTTTTGTCCGTTTGCAATTTCTTCATCCACTACCTGCTTCACATTTTTTTGCACCCACTCGGCGTGTGCAGCTACGGCAACAATTGTAACACCATGGTAAACGTTTCTGATGGTTGTAAGAAATTCGTGGTATATTTTACGGAAAAGTGAGGAATTCTCTTCAGAAACTACTGTGTCTTTACCTTTTAATCCGGATAGATCGTTCAGTCCCAGGCAAATAACTACTAAGTTGGGGACCCATTGCTGAAAATCCCATTTAGGATCCTCTCTTTCCATAAGTGTACGGTCAAACCATTTTGGCATAGCTAAATCAAACTTGCCCTGCCAATCGCAAACTAATCCCATCCCTGATCGGCATGTTGCATGGTATTGTGCTTTATAATGCTCAGCTATATCGCCTACAAAGCCTAAATCTATATTTGTGAATGGAAATTTATCCTCCCATTTCATCACCGGTTCTTTAGCTTCATTGCCTTCTGCAGCAGTAAAAGAATCGCCGATAAATTCTATTTTTCTTATAGGTTCTGATGAGGAAGGTAAAATTCCTCCGCTTTCATCAACCAAAAAACCGGAAAAAGTAAAAACTCTGCCGAATGATATATTACGCTTGCTTAATCTGAATGAGTGATGGATATTTTCAAGGCTGTCGGCAAGAATATAATCAGCTTCTTCTTCTTTATCGCCGTGAAATATTTTATAGAATTTTTGATCTATATAAACGTTATAATAATTAATATTGTCGTCTATTCTTATTCCGATACTTGTTCCTGAAAATTCAATACATATATATACTCCCGGCCATGATTGTTCCGGGTGTAGTGAATCGGAGAAATCCCACCTGCCGTAATATTGTATGTTGCGATTGTTTGCGGGAATAAAACTTGTCGGGAATGGATAAATAATGCTGTTAATTACAAAAATTTGAAATAAAATGAATAATGAATATTGGCGGAAATATTTTTTCATTATAATATCCTTTCATGTGCAAAAAATCAATAAGTCATTTTTTTTTGATGATTTTAAATCCGGATATAATTTATCTATTTTTCAAAATAAATGCCACATAAACACTCATTTTTCTTCTATTCAACTTTTTCCATATTCATATCTCCCTGAAAAAGTATGCACATTTCAAATGCGGAATTGCAGTCACTATTCAAAAATTTGATATTTCCGGGAATCCTGAAAATAACAGGCATCCTGTTGTGAATGGATTTTATAATATTATTTGGTGTTATAGTTATTAAAGAAGTAATTATATTTTTATCCGTATCCGGATAGTACGTAGTGCCGGTAATAAAAACTCTTCACCGGGAATAAAAGTGCGATATGGTATCTTTTGAGTGCTATCATAGATAATATCTTTCCTGATTTTCCAAAATTATCGGATTTTTGCGCTTCATCGGTAAAATCTGCCTGAAGATCAATGTTATGTTTTTTTAATGTATCAATAATATATAATATAGAATGCTTCCTTAAAATTATTATTATCCGAGAATATATAATTGTATACATCCGGTTTCAAGGGTACAACTTCGCAAATAAAAAGTATTTTTTACTTCTTCGAAAGATTTCTGAGCCCTCTTTGTGGAATGGAGCTCTGGACAGTAATAAAAGCATGCAAATCAACAGATTTGATTAACTTAATAACTCTCTTTTGTTCTTTGCGCTCGATAATTAAAACAATAACCGAAACACCTCCTGTGCCGCCTTCTCCGGGTAAAATTGTTAATCCGAAATTTTTTTTTCTTAGAGCATCCGCAATGGCGTCGGTAAAATGCAGAGAAATTATATTTAATTGTATAAAACCAAGACCTATCATTTGTTCAATAGTTATCCCAAATATATTGCCGAGTCCAAAACCTATGGCATATCCAAATAAATTTGGAATAACATCAAGGTGTTTAAAAACTAACCTGATGGCGAAAACCCATATAAGTATTTCAAAAAATCCTATTATTCCAGCTAAATATTTTTTCCCCTGAACTACATTAATAACGCGAATAGTATCAAGAGTTACATCGCATATTCTCATTAATGCAATAAAAGCTGCTCCGCCAATTATTTCCCACATCTTAATTCCTAAAATTTATTTTTACAATTCATTATTATTAAAAAACCAAATTCTTATCTCAAGAAATCTACATTACAATTCTATAAAATAACCTTCACAATTTAAAAAATAAACAAATTTTATTATATCTTTGACATCTCAAAAAATAAAAGATACTGTGTTTATGTACGAAAGAGAAAGAGAAGAATTAGCAGATAAATTATCCGAAAAAGGTATATCAGATATTTTAGTACTTAAAGCTATACGTGAAGTAGAACGTCATAAGTTTGTACCTAAACCTATGAAACAGCATGCATATTTAGACATTGCTTTACCTATTGGTTATAGCCAAACTATATCTCAGCCTTATACTGTAGCTTTTATGACTCAGTCACTCGGGTTAAAATCTAAGGCAAAAGTATTAGAAATTGGCACAGGGTCAGGTTATCAGGCGGCTATCCTTGAAAAAATGGGAGTTGACGTTTTCAGTATTGAAAGGAATATGGATATTTATTTAATAACGAGAAAACTTTTAGATGAAATAGGACTTAGAATCCATACAAAATGCGGTGACGGTACTATTGGGTGGGATGAGTTTGCTCCCTATGATGGTATTTTGGTTACTGCCGGTTCTCCTACGGTTCCTGAATCCTTGAAAAGACAACTAAAAGTCGGCAGCAGGCTTGTAATACCCGTCGGTAATAAAAATTCCCAGATTCTAAAAATTTTAACTAAATTAAATGAAAATGAATTTGAAGTACGTGATGTTCCCGAGTTTTCTTTTGTCCCACTTATAGGCAGAGAGGGTTGGAACCAAAAGTAATCATTATTGTCGGTCCCACTTGTTCGGGTAAAACTTCCCTTGCAGTTCTACTTGCTGAAAGATTAAGCACGGAAATTATTTCTGCAGACAGCAGGCAGATTTATAAATATCTTGATATAGGAACTGCAAAACCGGATAAAGAGCAATTAGAAAAAATCAAGCATCACTTCATTAGTATTCTTGAACCGTGTGAAAGATATAATGCCAGCCGGTTTGAGAATGATGCTCTTAATATTATTCAAAGTTTAACCGGGCAGAACAAAACCCCAATTGTTGCAGGAGGTTCAGGCTTATATATCAAAGCATTGACTGATGGAATATTTGATGTCGCCGGCGTGGATGAAGAACTCCGTATCGGGTTCCTGCAAAATAGAAGATTATATGGAAATGATTTTCTGTATAATGAATTAAATAAAGTCGATCCTGAAAGTGCCTCCAAAATGCTTCCGCAAAACTGGAAACGTGTTGTACGTGCATTAGAAGTCTTTTATAGGACCGGCAAACCGATTGGGATTCATCATCGGGAGCAAATAAGAAAAACAAATATAAATTTCGTCCAGTTCGGTTTACGGTGGGATAGGCAAATCCTGTATAAATACATTGAACTGAGAGTTGATAAAATGATTTCCTGCGGTTTGATTGAAGAAACTAAGTCTTTAGTCGAAAAGTATGACGGGAGGCTTAATTCTTTAAACACTCTTGGCTATAAAGAAATAATTGCATATCTGGATAATAAAATTACTCTTGATCGTGCTGTTGAATTGATTAAGCGTAATACAAGGAGATTTGCAAAAAGACAATTAACATGGTTCAGAGCCGATGAAAGAATAATCTGGTTTGATATAAAATCCCAGAAAGATTTAGAAAATATTGCGGATGAAATAGCATATAAAGCAAATAATAAATAAACAACAATAAAAAGAGGATATTAAAATGTACGAAGAAGAAATAAAAAAATTGAATATACTTAGAGAAAGAATTGTCAACTTAAGAGGTTATCTTTGACGTCGATAACAAAGATTCTAAAGTAAAGGATCTTCAATATAAAACCACCGAGCCTTCTTTTTGGAATGATCAGATGGAGGCTCAAAAAATCCTGATGGAAGTTAAAACCCTGCAAACATGGATTGATCTCTGGAAGAATGTGGATATCCAGGCGCAAAACCTTGATGAATTAATTCAATTAGCGCAAATTGAGAATGATGAATCTTTTATGAAAGAAATCCAAAATGAGGTTGATGCTTTAAGTATTGCAATTGAAAATGCAGAGCTTAAAAATATGCTTAGCGGTAAAGATGATGCAAGAAATTGTATTCTTACAATTCATTCCGGCGCCGGCGGTACGGAAGCGCAGGATTGGGCTGAAATGTTAATGCGTATGTATGTGCGCTGGGGAGAACAAAATAATTTTAAAATGTCTATTGTAGATATTTTGGAAGGCGAAGGCGCCGGTATAAAAAGTGTTACTATTGAAGTTGAAGGCGAATTTGCTTACGGTTATTTGAAAGCTGAAAACGGAGTTCATCGTCTTGTTAGAATATCGCCTTTTGATGCAAACAAAAGGAGGCATACTTCTTTTGCTTCCGTATTTGTGATTCCTGAAATAGATGACACAATTGTAATAGATGTAAATCCTGCCGATTTAAGGGTGGATACATACCGTTCAGGAGGAAAGGGCGGACAAAATGTCAACAAAGTTGAAACTGCTGTCAGAATTACGCATATCCCCACAGGGACGGTTGCTGCCTGCCAGAGCGAGAGATCACAGCTTCAAAACAGGACTAATGCAATGAAGTTATTGAAGTCTAAGCTTTACCAGATTGAAAAAGAAAAGCAGGAAGCTGAATTGGATGAAGTAGAAAAAGGTAAGATGAAAATAGAATGGGGAAGTCAGATCAGGTCTTATGTCTTTCATCCTTATAATATGGTTAAGGACCATCGGACTGATGAAGAAACTTCCGATGTTCAGGGCGTTATGGATGGTAATCTTAACAAGTTTATAAAAGCATATCTGCTTAAGTTTAGTCAAAATTAATTTGCATCTCTTAATATCCCCTCATTAATTTGGAGGGGTGGGCTTGAGCCCGGGGTGTTTACTTTATGAATAAAATTAAACCGCAAACTGCAAAAAAACGCAAACAGGAAGATTTTTTTGGTTGTGTGCATAAAGTTGTTGCAAACATTCCTTATGGAAAAGTGACAACTTATGGCGATATAGCCGAAGTTTGCGGCATAAGGTCTGCCGCAAGAACGGTAGGATGGGCGCTCAATAGTATTAAGGATTTAGGACTTCCGTGTCACCGTGTAGTAAACCGTTTTGGCGCTTTAACCGGGAAGCAGCATTTCGGAGACCATAATCTTATGGAAGACCTATTAAGATCAGAGGGAGTAGAATTTTATAAAAATGGCTGTGTTATTATGGATAAATATTTATGGAAACCGCAGAAAGTCGGAAGTAAGAAAGTAACTGCCAAAAGTAAAAAATAAACGCATACAGGAAAAATTGTAAACCTTTAATCCACTCATGGCTCAAAATAATGGACCTTTGTTTTATTCTAAAATTATATTGTTTGGATAAACTCGAAATAAAAATAATAGTAGTTAATTTAACATCTATGCGATTCAATGGAATGAAATATCTGCCAATCAGGCTTGCCCATTTGCCGGGCGGGGAGGAGATTAAGAAAGCGGTCGAAAACTTCAAACATTATATTTCGCATTCTATTGAAGCTGATCTTAAATATAAAATCGGTAAAGGGTTTGGGACTGTTCATCATTTTTACAAATTTTAGTAAAGCAATTAAACTTCCTTTCCCATCCTGGATAAGGAGGCGATTAAGGGGAGGTCGAAGAAAACCTCTTAATCTGCTTTTTCTCCCGAATATATGCAAATCGTGCCCAATTTTGTATTGTAAGTTTTTAACGTTTTAACATTCTTAAATCCCGCACTTTCTAATAATTTTGGAAGTTTACCATTGAAGTTGACATCTAATTCAGGTTCAAACTTTATAGCAATCTTACCTATCAGGACAAAGATGGGATTTTCCTGCTTTCCAAAATCAGCTATATAAAGTTTCCCGTTCGGAACTAAAACCCTCAATATTTCCTGCATTGCTTTAAGCTTTTTGTTCGTATCCAAATGATGCATCATTAAACTGGTCATCGCCTTATTTACAGAATTATTGTTTTGGGGTAACATGCCCCCGTCATATTCCACCAAAGAAATATCAAGTCTTTTCTTAGCGATTTTAGCTTTAGCGATTTCAAGTACCTTTGGATCAATATCGATCCCTTCAAAATATGCTTCAGGATGTTTTTGCTTTCCCAATATAAGTAAGGTTCCGGTTCCGCATCCAAAATCCATTATTTTGTCTTCTTCCATAATATTAATGAAATCAATCAAATCTCCCTTAATTCTCCGTTCTGGAATTGCAAGTGAAATAAAGGAATCAAATAGCTTTGTTAAAAAGTTGAAATCAAGAGCCGGGATGAATTTTTCTTTCATACGTATATTTATTACCGGAAATATTTATTAATAACCCCGGTTTTTAAGGCGGGGTATAGTAAAGCACTAACAATTATTGGACTTTAGTACATTAGGAGGTCTATTTTTTGGCTAAAGCCGAAAATAACAATAACTATTTATCCCTCAACTTATTACACAACGATGGATATACTAAAAATTTTTGCCATTTGAACACCTGGATATGGCGGATCAATTTACTGTTACTGTCTGTCAACTGCAATAAAATTAAATATTGTGTCCTCTTAAATTTACAATTTTTATAATTCAATTTATAAATTCATTTGGCATCGTTGCAAAGCTGTTATAAAAGCATTAACTTTTATAAAATAATACTAGTAAGCTTTTGGCTTAAAACTTTATAATTTTATAAGGCTGGCAAAATATTTTGAGTCATAAGTTCTAAATCCCCGTTTCATCGTGGGTAAAATATTTATAGAAAAACGATTCACCCAAAACCCTTCCTGCACTCCGGAAACACTTTGATTTGATAATAATTGCACTTTGCGATATCTTAATTAATATCAGAAGTAAATATTATTTTGTATCATTAACACTGTGATTTATCGCAGCGTTATGATGAATCTCAATTAACCTTAGTCAGGCTAGTAAAGCCACGGAAACAGTGCCCAGCTTATCTTGCGATAATTTATATATTCTTCTCCAAATGCGGACATTAATGCTTTTTCTTCAATATGAATCCGTTTTAAAAAAGCTATTGTTATAGGAACGGTCAGGACAATGATTGATATCCCATTGCAAAACGCCAATCCTAATCCGCAGAATGAGATGATGGCGCCTGAATATGATGGATGCCGGACGAATCGATACATACCATTTTTTATAATGCGATGATTTGATTGAATAACAACATTTACCGTAAAATACTTACGCAATGTCAAAATAGCCGTCCACCTTATCATAAGACCGGCTATTATAACACATAACCCGATCCAGGGGATAATAGAAGTGGTCGTATGAATATATCCAATTCCACTAAAACCAAAAATTACAGCAAGTGTAACACAACTGTAGATAATGATATTTAACAATTTCAACGTACCTTTATCCTGATCCTGGCTGTTCTTTGTAGAGCGGACAAGAATACCCAGCATTACTTCCGAAGTAACCCACATAGCACTGATTGTTAAAAACAATATTTCAAAATTCATATTATTTTTTTTGTCCGCCTAACGACGCTGTTTTCACCTGTATGCCTTGAACAACTATACCTGCTTACCTATCGGCGGATAAGCCGGTAAACAAGCCTGTGGGAGAGGTTTTTCTTTTCTATAATTATTTAAATCTTACCTTAAAAAAAGCGGATCATATTAATATGAATCCGCTTTTCCTTTTTTAACCGTTTAACACTATTCAGGACTGTACCTTGAAACATGAATTGATGAAATGCCCGTATCAATATCAAGATAAATTTTCTTTTTAGCTTTATCAAAATTATCTGTCTGATATAGATTTGAATTGATTTTATTGAAATCATCAAAATCTTTAGAAGAAAGTGCCGTATTACACCTTATTTCACAGCCTGATGATTCGGGAACAAGTACATCTACTGAAGATATTCCTGCTTTTAAGTGAAATTTTGTAACGTTTAGTTTATTCCCCAACTTTACTTTCAGAGCTGCGGCGCCCATTTTAATATCTATATTATCTGTCTTAAAAGGGGAGAAATCAAAATCAATTGCGGCTGCGCCGACATCAAAGTTTAAATCCCAAACAGGCGAGGTATTCAGTTGAATCAAAGTTTTATTCTTGTTATGTTCATCGCTAAAGATAAGTCGCCGCTTCTTCATTGTCATTGTGATTGTAGACTTATCACCGGCATACTGACGCGTAAGTTCGTAATTATTCTTTATTCCCTGTGTGGCTGCATGCATTAAATCTTCTGTGGAATCATTTATAATAAATGAGCCCGCTCCTGCATTTAAATAAAATTCACAATTCTTAATTCTTGATTCATAAGACTCGGTATATGATGATGTATCTGTATCCTCGCTTATCGTGAAATTGAGGTCCTGGTCTTTTAAAGAAAACGCGTTGCAAATAAAATGATATGATGAATTGAAAAAAGCAAAAAGAGTTATTGCCAGGATTAAGGCTGCAATACCGGCAATAAATCCCTTTACAATCGGGCTTTTTGTAAAATAGGAAATTCCCCAAAGAATAATAGCTAAAGGCCAGAATTTCCATATATTTGCCAAATCGATATAAAATAATCCAATGTTCTTTAACAGGATCAGTATTCCGAGTGCTACGAAAAGCAAACCCCAAAAAATATGTGTTGTTTTCATAAATAATTCTTCCGGATTTATTTTAATTATTTCTTGAACGTAATAATAATCCCGCTCCGATAGCTATTAAAATCAAAGGCCAATAATCTCCGAAATCAAATCTTGGAAAAAAATTATCCAAAAGAAATAGTACTCCGATAATAATTAAAATTATTCCGCCGATACTTCCTCTTTTTTGGCGATGGTGATATTGGCTTAAGATTTGCGGATCAGGCTCGGTTGCTTCCCCGGTTGCCTTTTGATTGGCAGAGGTATCCGGAGTAATAATAACAAACGGTTCTTCGGGAACGACTATCCACATTATAATATAAGCTAAAAACCCGCCCCCTCCGATGAAAAGAGTGACTATAAATATAATTCTCATAAGGGTAGGATCAATATCAAAATATTCTGCTACGCCGCCCGCTACTCCCCCAAGCATTTTATCCTTTCTTGACCGGTATAGTTTCTTCGCATTCATTTTATACCTCCGTAATTTATGTTTTATTTTTCGGTATAATTATAGCAAATCTATTCTGCTAATGTACTGATTATATTATCATCGGCAAAGGTTTCTGAAAAGCGGGAAATAAACAAGATTAACGGTTAACTTTTAAATCTTTTAAAGCAGCCCGTAACTTTTCCCAAAGGCGTGGCTATGCCAAGTCATAGGTTGATTAGCATTGTCATCGATCGCTAAGAAAATGACTTCTATTTAATGACCTTCTCAAACAGAAATTTATAATGTAAAAACTCTGGTAAAAAAAACAGATGATTAGAAAAATTAAATTACGTACTTTAGTAGTATAAATTGTTGGATGCTTAAGTGTATATAAAAATAACTTTTCATGTGATATGGAAACGAAAATCCCCTTTTTTTTAAGAGGGAGAGTTAATAGGTGAGTTTATGTCTTGGGCGGGGGGGGGTGTATGTTAACTTTTTATATTATAAGTAATTATAGAATATTTTGTGTAAAAAATCAGGGGTTTTTTGATAAAAATATAAGGTTATTAACATAAAAAGTGATCAAAACGGATAACTTTATAAAGTTCCTTTACCGGAAAATAACAAATTTCCGATAGGAGTTACTGAGTTTTTTATCTGCACAAAATGATAAAATTGTTTAATCCTGCTGCCTTTTATATTTTTGTAAATAAAAATATTGAATAATTATGAAAATTGCTCTCTGCCAGATAGACACAATTATCGGTGATATTGAAAACAATAAAAATAAAATTATTACTGGCTATTGTCGCGGGGTCAATGACGGTGCAGATTTAGTCATTTTCCCGGAGCTTTCACTGGTGGGCTACCCTCCGCTTGATTTAGTTGAAAAGTTGGAATTTAGACAAGCTGCCGGTATAGCTGCTAAGGAAATAGCCTCTGTAACTGTCGAAATAGGACTTATTTTTGGAACTATTACCGAAGACGATGATCTAATCGGAACCGATATACATAACTCCGCAGTTCTCTGCTTTAATGGTAAAATTCAATTTGTGCAAAATAAAACCTTAATTCCTAATTATGATGTATTTGATGAAATGCGTTATTTTGATTCGGCAAAGGATGTGAATGTAGTTGATTTTAAAGGAGTAAATCTTGGAATTTCTATCTGTGAGGATATCTGGAATGATGCCGATTACTGGTACAAAAGAAGATACAGTGTTGACCCGGTAAAGAAACTTATAAATAAAGGCGCAAATCTTCTGATAAATATTTCTGCAAGCCCTTATCATTACGGTAAAATAAGAGAAAGGCATGAAATGCTTTCTGTCCTTACAAAGTATGATAAAATCCCCCTTGCCTATGTCTGCCTTGCTGGTGCGCAGACAGATTTGATTTTTGATGGTGCAAGCATGTGCTTTGATAGTACTGGGAATCTTGTCCTTCTCGGTAAAACTTTTCAAGAAGATTATTTTATTTATGATACGTGTGCAAAGCATGAAAATATAACGGATTCAGAAAGAAGCTTTGAAGAAGAAGTTTTGAGTGCGCTTATTTATGGCTTAAAAGAATATTGTGAAAAATTGAGATTTAAAAAAGCTCTTGTAGGTCTAAGCGGCGGTATTGATTCGGCGCTTGTCACTTATATTGCTGTTCAGGCTTTGGGAAAAGAAAATGTTAATGTCGTTTTGATGCCCTCCGAATTTTCAAGTGAAGGAAGTATTATTGATTCGCAGAAACTAATTAAAAAACTTGGTATTTCATCGGAACAGATTTCAATTCAACCCGTTGTGGATAAAACAATTGAAATGCTTTTGGAAGCTTTTAACGGTAAGAAAGCTGATGTAACTGAAGAAAATATACAGGCAAGAGTTCGCGGTATGTATCTTATGGCTCTGGCAAACAAACACAGTTATTTGCTTCTTACTACAGGCAATAAATCTGAAATGGCTGTGGGGTATTGCACGTTGTATGGCGATATGTGCGGAGGACTGGCTGTAATTGCCGATGTTTACAAAACAGATGTATATAAAATAGTAAACTATATAAATAAGAACGATGAGATAATCCCTTGTGAAATTGTTGATAAAGCGCCTTCTGCAGAATTAAGATTAAATCAAAAGGATCAGGATTCTTTACCGGAATATGATCTTCTTGATAAAATACTAAGAATGTATCTGGAGGAGAATAAAGAAAAGAATGAAATTACTTCAATTATCGGTGATGAAAAGGTAGTTAAAAAAGTTTTACGGCTTGTAGATATAAACGAATTTAAAAGAAAACAGGCGGCACCTGCATTAAGAGTATCTAAAAAAGCATTTGGTTATGGTAGAAGATACCCTATTGTCCAGGGCTGGAGAAAATAATTTGATCGTACACCCTCTTCTTTGAAAAGAAAGGCAGCGGGGTGAGGTCGCTTTAGGATTTTTATAAAAACTATTTGAAAATTACTATGAATAAAAAATTAAAATATTTGTTTATAATGGTTTTTACTATCTTACTTAGTGCTATTTCTTCCCTGCACGCAGGGAATGATATTGTAAAAATTAAATCTTATAGTTCTTATAATAAAATTTACGCAGGCGAGGAATTCAAAATTACATTTAAAGTAAATATTGGCGAAGGCTGGCATATCAATTCGGATAAACCCCATGAACGTTACTTAATTCCTACAAAACTTACCCTTGAACAAAATAGTAATTTTAATCTTAAGAAAATTATTTATCCCGAAGCAAAAGATATTAAATTGAATTTTCAAGACAATCCTCTATCTGTTTTTACCGGAGATGTGGACTTTTGTGGACTTTTTGAAACTTCTAAAAGTTTAATCCCCGGAAAATACAGGGTAGTTGTTGTGATTGGATACCAACCATGCAATAATAAAACTTGTCTACCCCCTAACGATGCAAAAGATACGATTGAAGTCGAAGTAGCTCCCAAGCCGGCTGCTAATGCCGGCATCAATCGGGATATTATTCAAAATGTCGATTCCGGCGATTCAAAGCCTCTGGTCAATCCTGTTAATAATAAAAGCTCCGTTTCAGAAGGAAATTCGTCTTTACATAGTATTCTTGAACATTCAGGGCTTCTTTTAAGTTTAATTTTTGTTTTTATAGGTGGGCTTGCATTAAATCTTACTCCATGTGTCTATCCTCTTATTCCAATAACAATAGGGTACTTCGGTGGGCAAAGCGAAGGCAGTACGAAAAAGCTTTTTCTTATGGGCTCATTCTTTGTCATAGGAATGGCTGTCACTTATTCGGTTATCGGGGTTGTTACCTCATTAAGCGGAGCAGTTTTTGGTTCGCTTCTTCAGAATCCAATTGTGATAGTATTTATTGGGTTGGTCTTTGTTGCTCTTTCTCTAAGTATGTTTGGAATGTATGAATTTCAGCTCCCTAATGCTTTGGTCGCTAAAGTCGGTGGAGCCAAAAGCGGATATTACGGCGCTTTCTTTATGGGATTAACAATGGGAATTGTCGCTGCGCCCTGTATAGGTCCTTTTGTTCTCGGATTGTTGACTTATGTTGCTGCAAAAGCTGATCCGTTCTTCGGTTTCTTAATGTTTTTTATTCTTGCTCTCGGATTAGGTACGCCTTATTTAATTCTTGCCGTCTTTTCAGGCAAGATAAAAAAACTGCCGCGCGCAGGCGTCTGGATGGAATCAGTTAAGCATATATTCGGATTTATTCTTATCGGGATGGCATTGTATTTTATTCTTCCTCTGCTGCCTAAAAATATTTCCGGTTATATTCTTCCGTCCTTTATGATAATTACAAGTTTCTATCTTCTAATATTTGAAAGAATTGCAGATAATGTAATAGGATTTAAAATATTCAGGATTTCATTGGCGATTGTAATTCTTACTATTGCAGCTTATACTTTGATTCCTTCAAATAAGAATGAAATAGAATGGAAACCTTACAGTGGGAATGCCGTACCTGCAAGCTTAAACGGAAATAGGGGAATGATTATAGATTTTTATGCCGACTGGTGCATTCCGTGTAAAGAATTGGATGCTTCTACATTTTCGGATCCGCAAGTAATTTCTGCGGCAAAAAGTTTTAACGTATTTAAAGCTGATATGACGAAATCACTTTCCGCAGAAGTTGAAGCTTTAAGAAATAAGTACAACATTGCAGGAGTTCCTACTCTTCTTATAATCGATACCAGGGGTAAGGAGGTGAATCGAATTACCGGCTACATTGATGCTCACGAGTTTTTGAAAATACTTGAGAAGGTGGATTAAAAATAATTAAGTACTCCAAAGGTGAATTTTACATCTCTCCCTTCTTTTCAAATTCAAAACAAATTATTTCCCAGATATGAGAGCAAAAATTACACTTTTTATAGGGAATTGACATTATTTGATATTATATTTAGTATAAGAAAAGAAGAAACTAGTACATAAAATGGCATGGTTTATAGTTAATTTATTTCAGCATTTTAATTTCTAATTAAATAAGATAAAATAATGGTCAACGAAAAAGAAATCCGGAATGTAACCGAAGTAACGGTTAGGTTTGCTGGCGATTCCGGTGATGGAATGCAATTGACAGGTAGTCAATTTAGCGAAACCACTGCGATTTTTGGAAATGATTTAAAAACCCTTCCAGACTATCCTGCTGAAATCAGAGCTCCCCAGGGTACTGTTTATGGTGTTAGCGGTTTTCAACTTCATTTCAGCAGTAGCGATATTCATACTCCCGGTGATAGACCCGACGTTCTTGTTGCAATGAATCCTGCCGCTATTAAAAAAAATATCGGTGAATTAAAACCCGGAGCAATAATAATTGCTAATACTGATTCTTTTGATAAAAAAAATCTTCAATTAGCTAAATATGATTCCAATCCATTGGAAGATCATAGCCTTGAAGGATTCGAAGTTTACTCGGTACCTATAACACATCTTACGGTAAAAGCTCTTGAAGGAACATCTTTATCGCAAAAAGAAATTTCAAGATGCAAAAACTTTTACGCTCTAGGCTTAATGTATTGGCTTTTTGGCAGACCGTTGGAACAGACACAAAATTGGATTAGAGAAAAATTTAAAAATAAACCTCATTTTATAGAAGCAAATGAACAAGCCCTTTTAGCGGGGTTCAACTACGGTGAAAATACGGAATTATTCTCTATACGTTACGAAGTTAAACCTGCTAAACTTCCAAAAGGTACTTATAGAAGCATTTCTGGAAATGAAGCGACTGCACTCGGATTTTTAGCTGCATCTGTAAAAAGCGGGCTGCCGCTTTTCCTCGGTTCATATCCAATCACTCCTGCTTCTGAAATTCTACAGTACCTAAGTTACTATAAAGATTTTGGTGTAAAAACTTTTCAGGCAGAAGATGAAATTGCGGGCATTACATCAGCTATAGGTGCTGCCTATGCGGGTAATCTTGCACTAACAACCACCAGTGGTCCAGGTCTTGCTTTAAAAACTGAAGCAATAGGTTTGGCTGTTATGACAGAGCTGCCAATTGTTATTGTTGATGTTCAAAGAGGTGGACCAAGTACGGGGCTTCCAACAAAAACAGAGCAGGCAGATTTACTTCAAGCTGTCTATGGAAGAAACGGTGAATCACCCGTCCCGGTTATTGCCGCTTCAACACCAAGCGATTGTTTCTATATGGCTCTTGAAGCTGCAAGGATAGCTATTAAATATATGACCCCGGTAATACTTTTAACGGACGGTTATCTTGGTAATGGTTCGGAACCCTGGAAAATACCACATGCAAGTGAATTGCCCGATATTCTTGTTAAATTCAGAACTGAAAAAGAAGGGTTTGCTCCATATTTAAGAGATGAATATTTAGCACGGCCTTGGGTCAGTCCCGGTACACCGGGTTTGGAACACAGGATTGGCGGGCTGGAGAAAGCAAATATTTCCGGTATGGTTAGTTATGATGGCGATAATCATGATTTAATGGTAAAGATAAGAGATAAAAAAATAAAAAATATCGCAAATGATATTCCGAATCTTGATCTTGATGGTGAACCAACCGGTGAACTGCTTATACTTGGCTGGGGCGGAACTTATGGTGCAATAACCGAAGCTGTTATAAAAGCAAGAGAAGAAGGTTATAAAATCTCACAAGCACATTTGAAATATCTTAATCCTTTCCCTGCTAACACAGGAAAAGTTCTTTCCGGATTTAAGAAAATTTTAATACCTGAAATAAACCTTGGTCAATTGGCAAAAATAATCAGAAGTGAATTTATCGTTCCGGTGGAACAATTTAATGTCGTTAGGGGTTTACCGTTTAGAGTATCTGAAATAGAAGGAAAGATAAAAATATTACTTGGAGGAAAAGGCAATGATAGATATTAAGCTTATTCAGCCGGATAAACAAAATGATGTAAATGGATTAAAATTAACGGCTAAAGATTTTGCAAGCAGAGAAGATGTTAGATGGTGTCCGGGATGCGGCGATTATTCTATCCTTGCACAGGTACAGAGATCATTCCCTGATATGACTGGAATAAAAAAAGAAAATATTGTATGGATTTCTGGTATAGGCTGTTCTTCACGTTTCCCTTATTATATGGATACCTACGGCTTTCACACTATTCATGGAAGAGCGCCTGCAATAGCAACCGGTGTAAAAGTTAGCCGTCCTGATCTCTCCGTATGGGTTGCTGCGGGCGATGGCGATTTACTAAGCATTGGCGGAAATCATTTTATTCATGCCTGCAGAAAAAATGTCGACCTTAAAATCCTCCTCTTTAATAATAGAATTTACGGGTTAACAAAAGGACAGTATTCGCCTACATCCGAAAAAGGGAAGAAAACTAAAACTTCCCCTTATGGTAGTGTTGATTATCCTTTTAATCCTATTCCTCTTGCTCTAGGAGCTAATGCTACTTTCGTGGCAAGAGGGTTAGACGGCGATGCAAAACATCTTCAGACTTTGATTAAAAGAGCAGCAGAACATAAGGGTATTGCTTTCCTTGAAATTTTCCAAAACTGTGTTATTTATAATGACGGCGCTTTCGATAAATTAACTAATAAAAAAACCAGAGATGATAACGTACTTTATGTTGAACACGGCAAACCTATGTTGTTTGGCGTAAATAAAGATAAAGGCATCATAATGGATGGAAATAAGCCTGTTGTTGTTGAAGTAGGCTCTGGCAAACATCAGGTTGAAGATATCATTATTCATGATGAATTCAGTGACAGCCGTATAATTGCCACTATGCTTGCATATATGACTGATGATCCTTTAATGCCTACACCCGTTGGAGTTTTCAGACAGGTATTCAAATCAACTTATGATGAGGATGTCCAGGAGCAGATTGTGAGTGTTACAAAGGAAAAGGGCGTTGGTGATTTAGAAAAAGTGCTGTTCGATGCGAATACTTGGACTGTAAATTAATCTTTTGTTAGATTATATCATTATCCGTTTTCATGTTTTTTTGCCAAACTTTTGCTTTTTTAAACCTATATTATAAGCATGAATTTTACTCAAGCTGACACGTTTTTAACATTCAGCATTCTTAAAATATTCACCCGCCAAACTATGCTGATTTCTACATTAAGAAACTTGTGATCTATCTTATCTAATTATTTCTAAAATTAAATTAATTTTTATAAGGTCATTTAAATACCGATTGCGGATATTCTATAAAGAGATATTGCTAATAAGGAATGAGTTCGCTCTAATAAGGTATTTTTATAAACATGATGTCTTTAATTCTGTATAAAATCAAAGTCCAATAAATGAATTTTAGGCTTTTTAGATCGGATTCAGGAATAATAATTTACTTGTGAATTTTGAACTACGTAAAGTTTTTGACAACTTTGTACTCAAAAGAAGGTCATTTTACTTGAATATAATATTAATAACTGTTTGAGGTAAAAAAAATATTTTATGACTAAGGAAGTATTGGAACTCAATGAAGTAACCGTAAGATTTGCGGGTGATTCCGGTGATGGAATGCAGCTTACTGGATCGCAGTTTACGGATACTACAGCGCTTGTCGGTAATGATTTAAGTACTTTACCGGATTATCCTGCGGAAATTCGTGCGCCTGCCGGGACAACTTACGGTGTCAGCGGATTTCAATTACATTTCAGCAACATCGATATTCAAACTCCGGGAGATTCTCCGGATGTTTTAGTTGCTATGAATCCCGCTGCCTTGAAAACTAATTTAAAAGATTTGAAGCACGGTGCAACAATAATCGTAAATATTAATTCATTTGACAGTAAAAATCTTAAACTTGCAGGGTATGCAAATAACCCTCTTGAAGATGAAGAACTTGAAGGATACAATGTTGTACAGGTTCCTTTAACTCAATTGACAAGTACGGCACTGGAAAATTCCGGACTTTCTCAGAAAGAAATATCACGCTGTAAAAATTTATTTTCTTTAGGGTTAATGTATTGGCTGTACAGCCGTCCGATTGAACCAACTATCAAGTGGATAAAAACTAAATTCAAGAATACGCCGCTGATTGCAGCAGCAAATGAGAAGGCATTAATGGCTGGATATTACTACGGTGAAAATACGGAATTGTTCACTACAAGGTACCAGGTTGAGCCGGCAAAACTCCCAAAGGGAATTTACAGGAATATTTCCGGTAATGAGGCTCTGGCGCTTGGTTTTATTACAGCATCTGTTAAAAGCGGTTTGCCGTTATTCCTTGGTTCTTATCCCATTACACCTGCTTCCGATATTTTGCATGAATTGAGTAAATATAAAAACTTTGACGTAAGAACTTTCCAGGCAGAAGATGAAATTGCCGCAGTATGTTCGGCAATAGGAGCTTCTTTTTCCGGAGCACTTGCTATTACAACTACCAGCGGGCCTGGCGTTGCACTAAAATCGGAAGCGATTGGTCTTGCCGTAATGACTGAATTGCCGTTAATTATTATTGATGTGCAAAGAGGCGGACCTAGCACTGGGCTGCCCACAAAGACAGAGCAGTCTGATTTACAGCAGGCAATTATCGGTAGAAATGGTGAATCTCCGGTTGTTGTGCTTGCTGTTTCTACTCCTGCCGATTGTTTTGCAATGGCGATTGAAGCCGCAAGAATTGCAACTAAGTATATGGTCCCGGTAATGTTGCTTTCAGATGGATATATAGCTAACGGCTCGGAACCTTGGCTCATTCCCGAACCGGATTTGATTCCTGAAATTAAAGTAAGATTCAGAACGCAAATAGAAGGCTTTAAGCCATATCTTAGAGATGAAAATCTTGCCCGTCCATGGGCAATCCCGGGGACTCCAGGGCTTGAACACCGGATTGGCGGTCTGGAAAAATCCAATATATCCGGGGATGTAAACTATGAGCCGGAAAACCATGAATTCATGGTTAGATTAAGAGCTCAGAAAGTAAAGAATATTGAGAATGATATACCGCAACTTGAGGTAACCGGCGACAGGGATGCTGAAATTCTTGTAGTGGGGTGGGGTGGAACTTACGGCGCTATTACAGAATCTGTTGCAAAAGTTCGCAGCGAAGAATTAAAGATTGCGCAGGCACACTTTAAATATTTAAATCCGTTTCCAAAAAATACGGGTGAAGTTCTTAAAAAATATAAAAGAATAATTTGTCCGGAATTAAATATGGGTCAACTGGCAAGATTTCTTAAAAGCGATTACCTGGTTGAGATTGATTCATTAACAAAAATACAGGGTATCCCATTTAAAACTTCAGAAATAATAAATAAGATTGAATCTGTTTTAGGAGAATTAAAATGAAAGAACAATCCATGAATTATTCCGAAAATGACCTTGAAGTTCAGCCAGCCGGGCAAATAAAATATACATCAAAGGATTTTGCATCATCACAGGATGTAAGATGGTGCCCGGGATGCGGTGATTATTCAATTCTTGCACAGTTTCAGCGAACAGCTCCAGATCTAAATATCAGAAAAGAAAATATGATCTGGGTATCCGGCATCGGCTGTTCTTCGCGTTTTCCATATTATATGGATACTTATGGATTTCATAGCATACACGGGCGTGCAACTGCTATTGCTACAGGCGTTAAACTGAATAAACCGGAGCTTTCCGTGTGGGTTGCGACCGGCGACGGAGACCTCCTCAGTATCGGCGGAAATCATTTTATTCACGCCTGCAGGAGAAATATTGATATAAAGATTATTCTGTTTAATAACAGGATTTATGGATTAACAAAAGGGCAGTATTCGCCTACTTCAGAAAAAGGCAAGAAAACAAAAAGCACTCCGTTTGGAAGTGTGGATTTTCCATTTAATCCTGTAGCGCTTGCTTTAGGATCTGACGCCACGTTCATAGCAAGAACTCTTGACAGAGATGCAAAGCACCTTCAGGAAATGATGAAAAGAGCATCGGAACACAGTGGTACCGCTTTTATTGAGGTGTTTCAGAACTGTAACATTTTTAACGATGGGGCTTTTTCAATTTACACGGAAAAAGAAACTAAAGCTGATAACGTTATTGTCCTTGAGCATAGTAAACCAATGATCTTTGGTAAAAATAAAGATAAAGGCATTAAACTTAACGGGCTTGAGCCGGAAATTATCGATTTGAGCGATGGTAATAATTCAATAAATGATGTTTGGGTTCATGATGAGTTTGATAAGAATTCAGCAAGAGCACATATTATCTCACAACTTTCCGAAAAAACGGGATTCCCAATGCCTATAGGAATCATAAGGCAAATTTCAAAATCGACTTACAATCATGATTTCCACAATCAAATTGAAAACATAAAAAAAGAAAAAGGGAAAGGCGATCTTAAAAAATTGTTATTCAGCGGTAATATGTGGGAAGTCAATTGATTATTGGAGTATAAATATTGACCAATAAATAAAAATCATTTCTGTAGTCATTTATAGAATTTTGTCTGGGACTCATTTCCTACTTAATTAAATAGCTTGCGAGATAAAAAATATCTATTTTAATTCTTTATTTTTCAATAACTTATTACACTATCAATATGATTGATTTTTTTCAGCTAAAGCAAATACTTCAGGAAAATAACTCGTTCCTTCTTACAACTCACGTCAATCCGGATGGAGATGCAATTGGTTCCGAAATTGCGCTGAATTATATTTTAAAGGAACTCGGTAAGAAAGTTTATATTTTAAATCATAGCGCTACACCTTACAACCTTGAATTTCTTGATATCGATAGAGTAATTGAAAAATATGATGAGCACATACATAAGCACATTTTTGATGAAGTTGATGTTCTTATCGCTGTCGATTTCAATAGGCCGGATCGAATTGTTAGCATGCAAAGCGGGTTTGATAAATCTACTAAAATAAAAATCTGCATAGACCATCATGAAGACGGTGCAGCTTTTGTTGATTACTTCTTTTCCGATGTTTCATACAGTGCTACGGGGCATATAATTTATGATTTAATCAAAAAAACAGGCATCGTAAAATTACAGTTTAAAACAGCGCTCCCGTTATATGCAGCAATTATGACTGATACAGGCTCTTTTAAGTTTGAAAGAACTACTCCTGAACTTCATTATTTAGTTGCGGATCTGCTGGATAAAAACGTGGTTCCCGGTGATGTGTTCGATAAAATTTATGACCGGAGTAAATTCAGCAAAATAAAACTTACCGGCGCAGCATTAGAATCAATGCAGCTTTACGGTAAGGATATGAAGATTGCTTATATTGTTCTTAAACAGGAGACATTTAAGAAACTTGGAGCTTTTGAGTCGGATACGGACAATCTTGTTAATTATACTTTATCTGTTGAAGGTGTTGTAATAGGCTTGATGTTTATGGAGTTGAAAGAAGGTTTTAAAGTAAGTTTTAGGTCAAAGGGTACAATACCGATGAATAAACTCGCCGGTGAATTTGGCGGCGGCGGACATATAAATGCCGCAGGTGCAAGAATTCATAATGCTGAATTGGAAGAGTATATTCCAAAAATATTAAATAAAGCAGAAGAATATTTGAAAAGTAATTCAGGAAACAATAATGTTTAAATTAAAAGCAATTTCAGGCGGGAAAAGAATTTTATATAAACCTTTCAGTGTAAGTTTAAAATATCTTATTGACGAAAAAAAATTATTCAAAAGTTTTGAAAATCTCTTACGGGTTTCAAATTTTAAAATATCCGAATTACAGAAACAAAATTTTCTTTCAAAAGACGGAAGCAATATTAGAATCTCAAACTACAATGGCAAGCCGGATGAATTGATTATCTCAAAAATAAAAGTTGATGAAAAATTTTCTGCTGACTACTTTAGAAACCATCTTGCGGGTTTTATTCAGAGCCTTGAAAATGAAAAAGTTAAGAACCTGCATATATTTATTCCTAAGTTTGACCATTTCAAAAAATACTTTGATGAGGAAGAATATTTTTACAGGACTTTTATAGAGGGAATTTATCTTGGCAATTATACGTTTGATAAGTATATCAAGCAGAAAAAATCCGTCAGGGAGCTTGAAGTATATTTCCATTCAGATAATGAAAGGAAATTAAACGCTGCAATTGAAAAATCACTAAAAGTGATTGAAGGGGTAAATTTTGCTAAAGATTTGCAAAATGAACCTTCAAATATTTTAACTCCTGTTTCACTTGCATCAAGAATTTCAATTACATTGAAAAGTGCCGCTATAAAAGTAAAAATCTTTGATGAAAAAGAAATTAAAAAAAGGAAAATGGGAGGGGTTATTGCTGTTGGAAAGGGTAGCATTAATCCTCCGAGATTTATAGTCTTGGAATACAAAGGTGAATTGACTACTAAAAGCACCAAAAAAATAGCGTTAATAGGCAAAGGTGTAACATTTGATTCGGGGGGAATATCTATTAAACCGTCCGCGCACATGGATGAAATGAAAGCTGATATGTCCGGTGCTGCAGTAGTTGCCGGAGTAATTCTTGCTGCGGCTAAAACAAAACTCCCGGTTCATATTTTAGGTGTTATTCCTGCGGTTGAAAATATGCCTTCAGCAAAATCTTTTAAGCCTGGAGATATAGTAATAACTTCCTCCGGTAAAAGTATCGAAATAGAAGATACCGATGCAGAAGGCAGGGTAATTTTGTCGGATGCACTTGAATTTGCCTCGAAAGCAAAACCGGATGTAATTATTGATCTGGCAACATTAACAGGGGCTTGTGTTGTTGCGCTCGGCGAGTTTATCGCAGGTTTATTTACTAAAAACGAAAAACTTGCAGATGAGTTATATAAGACTGGTTTAAAGACTTATGATAGGCTATGGAGATTGCCTTTGTGGGATGATTATAATTACTTAATAAAAAGTAATATCGCCGATGTTAAAAATTTAGGAATACGCTGGGGAAGCGCTGTAACTGCGGCTAAATTTCTTGAAAAATTTGTTGATAAAAATATCCCATGGGCGCATTTAGATATAGCTGGTCCAGCAATGGCAAATGACTTTAATAATTACACTAAAAAGTACATGACAGGCTTTGGTGTTAGGTTATTGTTCGAATATTTATCCCGCAATTAAATCAACATATCCATTGCCAAAGGCATCACTTTGGCATTGCCACTGTGGGACAATTCCCTCTCGAAAAGGGAATAAAAGGATTTTCACTTTGGGAGATGTGCTTAATAATAATTGTAGCGCACAAAAAATACACTTAGTAAAAAAATGCTATTCTATAATATTTCCGTCCTTTATTTCAAAAACTTTGTCAGCTAATTTTACCAATCCCTGGTTATGAGTAACAATAACAAAAGTCTTGCCGAATTTATTCCTCAGATCTACAATAATTTGATGGATAATCTCGCTGTTTGCCGAATCCAGATTGCCTGTAGGTTCATCGGCAAAAATAATTGAAGGATTATTAGCTAAAGCTCTTGCAACAGCCACACGTTGCTGCTCACCGCCGGAAAGTTCTGCCGGTTTATGATTCGCTCGGTCTGCCAGACCGACTGCACTTAATAGCTCCAAAGCTTTTTCGATTGATTTATTTAACGAGGTTCCGAAAATCATTTGAGGAATTGCAACATTTTCTACAGCCGTAAATTCAGGGAGAAGATGATGAAACTGAAAAACAAACCCGACATTAATATTTCTGAATTTAGTAAGCTTTTCATCGGAAAGTTTGAAAATATCCTGATTATGAAAATATACAGAACCGCTGTCCGGCCTGTCTAATCCTCCGAGTAGATGAAGAAGAGTGCTTTTGCCGGCGCCTGAAGCTCCCACTATTACGGATATTTTATTCTCTTCAATATCAAGCGAGATAGACTTCAGAACTTCAAGCCTTAATTTTTGATTGTTCTTATATCTCTTTATTAAATTTTCTGTTTTTAGAATTATCGAATTATTCATTATATCTTTTTATTATTAAATATTTTTATTCCCATTTTATTGCTTCAATTGGATCAACTTTTGCGGCACGCCGTGCCGGTAATAATGATGCAAAAAATGAAAGCAGCATAGATGCTCCTGAAATGAAAAAGAAATCAGAAACCTTTACCTGAAGCGGGAGAGAATCTATTTTGTACTGTGTGGGATCCAAAGGATAAATATTATATTTCAACTGAAGATAGCAGATTAAATATCCAAGGATTGCTCCAGCAACCGTTCCTATAGCTCCAATTAGCAAACCTTCATACATAAAAATTTTCAGAATCGATTTCTCATTGGCTCCCATTGATCTCAAAATGCCGATATCGCGTTTTTTTTCTATTACAGACATAGAAAGCGAACCCAAAATATTAAACGTTGCAACTGCCACTATCAAGCAGAGAATTATGTAAGCAGCCCATCGTTCAAGTTTCATAACAGTATAAAGTTCCCTGTGAAAATCATACCATGTATTTACACTGAATAGATTTTTATCAAGTTTCTTTTCAAGCAGGTCTTTTACATCAAACGAATGATTTATATTATTAAGCTTAATGTCATAACCCTGAACATCATCACCGTAGCCTAAAAGTTTTTGTGCAGTTTCCAGATTAGTGAATATATATAATTCGTCATATTCATTATTGTTAGAACTGTAAATTCCGCTTACAACAAATTTCCGGGATATAGGCTGGGACAACTGAGTAATTACGTTCTCAATTCCCACAGGTGAAATTAATGTTATCGTATCTCCAATAACAGATTGTAACCTGTCAGCCAAAGTTAATCCAAGAATGATTAATGGAGTACCCTTTTCATCTGAAAGATAATAATTTCCGAACAGTATGCTCGGCTTGATACCGTATATGTCATTCCCCGATTTTTCTTCTATACCTTTAAGATTTATTACTTGTGTTAATCCCTGGTTATATGCCAATACTTTCCCGGATACATACGGTGCATAATTCTTTACTTCGGAAATCGAACTTAACGCAGAGATAATATCATTTTGTTTATTGTACCCTTCAGGCGAGATAATCTCTATCCTAGCGTGCGGATCAAATGTGACAAGGAAAGATGTAACAAGACTGCCGAATCCATTAAACACCGAGAGTACTACTATTAATGCGGCAACGCCGATTGTTATTCCTGCAATAGAAATGAGAGAAATAATTGTAATAAAATTAATTTTATGCTTAGATATTAAATATCTTCTGGATATATAAGATTCAAATTTCATTAATTTTTATGTCCAATTCTTAATTAAACCGTATTGTTGATACCGGATGAATTTTAGATGCAATATAACTCGGCATAAACGAAGCTATAATGCATAAAGCAAAAGTAATAATTGAAACTATTAAAAAGTTTTGTGCTGAAATAAAAATAGGTACCGATGACATAAAATATACGGAAGATGGAATTGAAATTAATTTATATCGGAACTGCAGTTCGATTAAGACAAATGCAATAATGTTCCCGATCAAAATGCCCATAATTGCAAGGTAGCAGCCCTGGTAGATAAAAATGGATATAATCTGCTTCCTGTTTGCTCCTAGTGATTTCAAAATTCCAACAGTATTTGTTTTTTCAAGTACAATCATCAGTAGTGTCCCTATTATATTAAAAACTGCAACAATGATTATTAAACCCAAAACAATTGGAATGGGCTTCTTTTGAAGTGCAATCCATGTAAAAATATTCCTGTGTATTTGATAAATTGATCTTACGGCGTAAGGGTAGCTAAGATGAATTGTCAAATAATTTGTCAGACTGTCAATTTTTGTAATATCATTTACCCTAATATCATACCCGCTGACTTTATCATTTAAATTAAACAATCTTTGAGCCGTTTTTATGTTTACATATGCAATTAAATCATCATAAGTAGCCATACCGCTTTCAAAAATTCCTGTAATAACAAATTTTTGGATATTCGGCAGATTTTCAGCCGAAGGAATTTTGTTCTTATTGAGTGCAAAAATCGTAACATTATCACCAATTTTAACCATTAGCTTATCAGCTAGCTTTTTGCCAATAATTATTGTTGGCAGATCAGCATTATCTATTAATTTAAGTTTGCCCTGGATTATGTCTTCCTGAACACCTTTCCAACTATCTTCGGGTCTGATACCTTTAATACTGATACCATCTTTAATGGTTTTACTGCTGATTATTGCAAGCTGTGAAACGAAGGGATTTACATCCTTTGCTTGAGGATAAAGTTTTTCTTTTAATAATGGCAAAACCAAATCATAGTTACTAAGTGTGCCTGAATAAGATGAAATCTGAATGTGCGAATCAAAATCGACAATTTTGTCAGTAATGGTTCTTTCAAAACCGTTTAAAATGCTCAAAGCTATTATTAATGTCGCCACACCGAGTGCAATTCCTGTTATGGAAATACCGGAGATAAACGAGATAAATTTGGAATCTTTTTTCGAAAATATTAATCGTTTTGAAATATAAGACGGAAATGACATCTGATATAGTCCGAATAATTATATATTTAAAATTAACTAAGATACCACAGATAAAAAAAATAAAGTAAATAATTTATTTCTGATTAAATTGCAATAAAATGTGATTGTAAGAAGAAAAAATAGATGTTATTACGTTGTTTTTTTAGAGATGATAACTTATATTTCTTGTCTATTTTCAAATACTTATTTTAATAGTGATAACACAAGTTCTTTCAAATATTGCAAAAACAATGAGCTTTAGTATCGGGGCGTAGCGTAGCCCGGTTCATCGCGCCTGCTTTGGGAGCAGGAGGTCGCAGGTTCGAATCCTGCCGCCCCGACATTAAATATGTAAAATTTAGAATTAAGAATTCTCATTATAAGACGTTCTAAATTTAAATGTGCCCGTAGCTCAATTGGATAGAGCAACAGCCTTCTAAGCTGTAGGTTAGTGGTTCGATTCCACTCGGGCATACAGGTTAATTGTTCATGGTGGGCGTAGCTCAGCTGGTTAGAGTATCAGGTTGTGGCCCTGAGGGTCATGGGTTCAAATCCCATCGTCCACCCGAAAATTTTTTTTTGATGGCCCCATCGTCTAATGGTTAGGACATCGCCCTTTCACGGCGGTAATATGGGTTCGAATCCCGTTGGGGTCACTTAGTTAAGCCTATAGTTAAATACTATAGGCTTTTTCATTTTAAATAGAATTGATTTTTATCTATAATTTTAATATACTTCTATAACAAAGCAGGGTGATGTATGAAAACTTTTAAAATTTCCTTTGCAGTAATCATTTCTTTTCTCATTTCTTTAAATATTCCGGCACAGACAAATTTTAATATAGGGCTTTATAAGTCTTTCTTGCAATCGCATACAAACTTAACTTCTGATGAATTAATGCAATTACACTCTGCCGGAATGTTTGTCGGAAATCTAAAACTTAATTATAATTCCGCGCAATATTTCGATTCAATTGCTGTTAAATACGGTCTTACCGGCGCAGAAAAATTTTCCATACAGCAAAATGGTTTTATGGTTAGTGAAAGACTTTCGAAGATTGCCTTTGGACAGGCATTCTTAGAAATATTTCAAAATGATTTGCCAGTATTTGTTTCGACCGATGCTGTACTTCATGCCTTCCATATATCTTATGACAGGATACTAAAAGATGTTGAACTCGGGACAATTATTGACAGTTTAAAAACATTATTAACACGGATGCATTCAAATTTTTCTGTTTTAGATACAAAGTATTCTGCAAACAGCGAAATGAAACAAATGCTTCTAGATGTTGATGTTTATATTACTATAGCCGGTGAATTATTAAGCTTGCAGATAACCCCGTACTATCCTGAAAACACGTCAAAAATAAACCAGGTAATTTCATTGATAACTGCTGCTTCTGGCTCGAGTGCTTATTCGTTATTTTCGACTGAGCCTGTAAATTATGACTGGAGTCAGTTTGAACCAAGAGCTCATTACGTGGATAATACTTATCCTATTTTAGCTAATTATTTCAGAACTATGATGTGGCTTGGCAGGATTGAAATTTATTTACTCTTGCCGGAAGCTTTTAATTCAGCAGACCAAGAAACTCAGTACTTAGATATACGACGCGAAACAATTGATGCAATGTTGATTAAGGAGCTTTTTGATACTTCCCAGGTGAGCACTACTTATAATTTTATAGAGAGTTATTTGGAACTTTTTGTTGGTGATCAGGATAATGTAACGATAGATAATTTAGGTTATTTAAAAAATGCGATTAATCTTTCGAGTTCCGCAGATTTGCTTGATAGCTTAAAGCTAATTACATTTCAGGACACGCTAAAAAATCAATCTTTTGCTTATCAATTAATTTTATCCCAACTATTAGCTCATAATCCGCTTAGTCCCGATAGTATAGTGCCTGCTTCTTCATTTTTACTATTTGGACAAAGGTTTATAATTGATTCCTATATAACTTCTCAGGTTGTGTATGATAAGACGCCGACTTGCAGGTTATTACCATCAATGCTGGATCCAATGTTTGCTTTAGGGAATGATGCTTCAGCACAATTATTAAAAGGCGAATTAGATGAATACCGTTATTCCGGTAATCTAGCGGCATTAAGATACTTAATAGATTCTTATGGAGATGATTTTTGGCAGAGCAGTTTGTACAATTTATGGCTGAATTCAATTAGAACATTAAACCCGCCGTCGGCAAGAGACAGCCTGCCTGCATTTATGCAGACGGGAGCATTTTGGCAGGAAAAATTAAACACACAATTATCATCATGGACGCAGCTTAGGCACGATAACCTTTTATATGCAAAACAATCATATACAGGAATGACTATATGTTCATTCCCATATACGTATATTGAACCATTTCCGAAATTTTATAAAAATTTAAAAATTCTCGCTGAAATAGCAAAGGAAAAATTCAGCAAAATTTCAGGGTTTCAAAGTTATTTTCTGTATCAGGTACTTGGTTATTTCGATTATTTAAGCTGTGTTGCCGATACTCTATCAACAATCTCACAAAAAGAATTAGATAAAATATCTTTCTCATCCGCGGAAATTAGTTTTCTCAAAAGAGTTGTTTATGATCAAGATGAGTCAAGTGGCAGCCTGCCTTATGCCGGCTGGTACGCAAATTTGTTTTATGACGATGCAGAATATGGTTCAAAAGGTTTCTTAACCCAGGATAATATAGTTGCAGATGTTCATACTGTTCCAACTGATTGCGGCGGAAATTTTTTGGGATGGGTTAAAGAAGTAGGAACGGGACCTATAAATTTAGGCGTTTTTACCGCTGAGTTGCCGGATGGAAAATTAACCGCTTTTATTGGCCCAGTTTCGAGCTTTTATGAATATACTACGCAAAATAATTTCCAAAGATTAACTGACGAAGAGTGGAATGATACTTATCTTGCTTCTTCGCTTCGTCCGTCATGGGTGAATCTTTATCTTCTGGATAATGAGGGAAATGCTGAATCCGAAGGGTTAAATCTTATAACTGCAGTAGCCAATCCATCTAAGACAAATAATGGAAATACAGGTAACTATTTAATTGTAAGAAATTATCCTAATCCATTCAATCCAACAACAACTATCAGCTTTCAGGTACCGGCTAAATTGTCTAATTCGAATGTAGAATTGACGATTTATAATATAGAAGGCAGAGTAATTAAAAGACTTTTAAATATGAATCTTCCAAGTGGGAATTATTTAACGGGATGGGACGCAACCAACGATGCCGGTTTAAAAGTAGCCAGCGGTACTTATATTTGTAATTTGAAAGTCGGCATTATGCAGAAAGCAGAAAAAATATTATTACTTAAATGAGTGCCAATCGAAGCTTGAACTAATCTAATCGGGTGAGGCAGGAAGTTGCGATTCTGCCAAGTCCCAATCGTGGTAAAACTCTATAGCCACGTAGCGGGAAGCCGGATAGCATTTGGAAACGAATACTATCTAAGCGGCTTGACAAAGTAATCTGAAAGGATGCAACACAAGCGACCGGGTTGTAACCAAAGTGAACACATAGGTAGCCTCGTAAAGAATAAAAACGGAGATGGACAAGTCTTTATTTTATAGGCGAAGTCAGCATCATTAAACGCTAGAAGAATAGAGCTGAGTGTAATGACAACTCCGGGGTACTAGTGATGACGCGGTCAGAAAGAAAGTTCAGGAACTTGGGAAGCATTCGCCTGGCAAGAAGTTTCGTCCTATACTTTGATACTGTTTTCCTCATTTTATTTTTCACTTCTTTTTTCAGGATATCAATTACCTGTAAATTTTGAAAGACTTCAATACTTTCTTTGATAACAGGCATTTGTTCGTAAGTTTTTTCAACTTGCTCCTTAAGATTAACGAGATTTATACCGCTTGTATGTTTACTGTAATATTTTGCAAATACGTCCCCGAGCGATATACCTATTGAACAAATTGCTCTTATTGCACTATTTGTACTACGAGTCGTCTAGTACATTACTTTGACAAAGTGAGAATACGGCAGGGTCTATTTGTGCTTGAGATATTTAATTATCTCCGGCAGCATGGGAATAAAAATTATGGCGATAATTACAATTGAAAAGTTGTGCTTAATAAAACCTATATTCCCTAAATAATAACCGCCGTAAACAAACATAGCTACCCATGCCGACGCACCCACAAAAGTGTAAGCTATAAATTTTGAGTAAGTCATACTCCCTATACCGGCTACAAACGGTGCAAAGTTTTTGATTATTGGAATAAAGCGTGCAAATATAATTGTCCTGCCACCGTATTTTTCATAAAACATATGGGCGCGTTCAAAATATTCTATCTTAAGGAAACGACCTTTTTTATTATGAAATATTTTCGGACCGATTAAATGTCCTGTCAAGTAATTAACCGAATCGCCAATGACAGCCGCCGCAGTTAATATCAAAAAAATATAATTCACATTAAAAGAACTCCTTGCAAATCTTGCCCACATTGCTCCATTAACAGTTGCTAAAACACAAAATATTATTCCAAACTGAGCGTTGGCGTAAGTAATATTTTCCCTTGAATATCTGATGGTATAAATAGAAGATATAAGAAAAGCAACTACAGAAAGCCATGTCGCAGGTACGTGAAAGATTATTATTTTTGCGTTCCCTTTTAGCCAGAATTTTAAAGAAAATTGACACCATGCATGTGGCACCGATACATTAGGGAATGCTATGCTAGCAATTGAAAAGAAACAGAGCTGAACTAACAAAAATATTTTCAAGATCATAATTTATAAGCCTCTTAGTTCTTATATATTATTATACTTCAGAGGCAAAAAAGAGCAACTTGTAAGAGTCTATGAGCTTAAAACATCATAACTGGGAAAAATTGCAATTTCAAATTTTTGTCCTGCAAAGTCTACACCTTGATTGTAGGAAAAGTTAACTGATTGCAAAGTAAAATTAAAGATAGTAAAATTGGAATCGAGCACAGGATAAAGAACTCTTCTATCGCCTGCTTTCGATATAGTTGGTGCTATTATAGTCGATGTTATTGCAAAACCTATAGTTCCAAGAACAAATTAGACTTAGGAAAACACGCTTACAGGTTTGACGTGTCGTATAGGTTTTGGCGATTCGTCTGCACATCCAAGATGTGCTTCTAAATCGGTCTTAGATCAGCAGAAATCCCTGAAATTGCCCCAATAACACTGCCAGTTACCTGAACGTTCATCCGGATTCTCCGGAATATAACATGCTTTATCTTCGATAATCTTTCTGCGGCGATTTCTTCTTCTATTTCATTGTCAGAATATACCAATTCGTAATCACTCGGTACCCTTATAAACTGATCAACAGTTTACCCCGTTTAAGCAGTGCAATACTTTATTCTAAATACCGGTCAAGAAAATTGTAACGTTAATAGATTTCTTCAATAAAGAAGCGTTTATATACAATACCATTAATGGTTGCCCGATGTTTATTGCCTTTTTCACCGATGTTAACATAGAATTTAACCATCTTCATATTATCACGAAGTATGTAAACAAGCTTGCCGCCGATAATCTCTTCATTCTCATTATGTGCCAGGAAGCAGGTGAGTAATTGCAAAAGGTTTTGTGCAGCAGGCTCACCAAGTACTTAAACTTTATATTTGCCCCAAACGTTATATCCTCCAACTAATTCTTTTTCCTTGTTATACCCATATGAAGATTTAATCTCTTACAGTACAAGACCACTATCAAATTGCTGGTTAACAAGTTCTATTTCGCCGGATACAAGACATGATGGATATCGGAATTTAACAGTATTGTTTTCCATAAGAAATCCTTCTTTAGAGAACTCGGCAAGCATATTTTTAAGGTACTCACCAAATAGAAAAATATATTCGGATTTAGAGCCGTTCGGATTGGATTCCGGAATATACATCAAACGAAACCATGATTTCCTATGACAGTTTCCTTCAATAAATATATTTCCTGTGACTGGATCGGTGAATATGACAGAAGCTTCAGAAGGATGTTCTTCTTTTTCCAGAAAATCTTTTTTCCCAAAATAATATCAAGAGTATCGAAGAATCTGAATGATTTCAGCTTTTTGTAATTCATTATTTTATCTATATTTTATTATTAATGTAAATTTCAATTAGACAACGGATTCAGTCACCATCTGAAAGCCAACTACTTTATTAGAACCTTTTTCTTTCCCGGTTACATTTAAAGTAATTGCATTTATAATATCTTAAGTTGAGATCGGATCCGGAAAGTATTGGGTATCATCTATGATATTAGTTCTTTCTATTTCCGGAAACTCCCCAAATCCAAATAAATTATTAATATGTTTTTCAGTATGCTGGTCAATCTTGTTCTCTATAATCCTGTTTAATATTTGGGTACATCAGCGCCGGAAATTATATATTTCTTAATTTCCGTAAACAAATTCTTTCATTTAATTATCCCGACGTTTGGTTAAGAAAGGTTAAATCTTTTTAAATGTATCTCAAAGCCCTTGATAATATCTTCAGCTTTGAGGTCCTTAAAAATGATTATTTTATCGAATTGTCCGAAACGTTTTTCAGCTGGATCAATTACCTCATGAAAAATGGTCGAGCTTATTATAGTTATATTTTTTCTCTATTTCATTCCCGTTTATAGGTATAAATATTTTTTTAATACAAAATCAAAAATAATTTGACCATATCTGTAGATTCGATAAATGTTATTGAGTTAGTTCACGATCAGTCCAGGAAGGTAGCTAAAGAAAGATCTCTGTTCCTTAATGTTGCCGCTCTTAAAAAAATGTTTTATTTGGCTTACAGAGACCTTTTTAAAAATTGACCATGCCAATTAGAAACTGGTCTAATGTTCTTTTTAACATTTTAATTAATTTTGAGGAAAGGCTCGAGCCTTTCTTTTGAACTTAATATGTTATTTACATAAATTATTTTACAAACTTAAAGATAACGCTTAAATTACTTACATACCTTTCGTGAATTTATAATTGGTTTTCATCATTTAATATTTTTATTTTAACTACTTAAAAGAAAGATGACAGTACTAATTTACCAGCACAATTTGAATAAATTAAACAATGATTTAAATTTAATCGGTGAGTATTTTAGTTAATCGATTTTTTCTAATTAAATTTTAAACTAGAATAAGGATCATACTGCTATGTTAAAATCAATAGTTGGTAAAGTAATTTTATTCACACTTATTTTCATTATAATGCCTTTTGTAAATGAATATTCAAATTGTAACCCGACTAACCTTCGTGTCAATTACAGGATAAACCCAATTGGCATTGATAACGGATCACCAATGTTTTCGTGGCAGATTAATGATTCCGGAGCAGGTGCAAAGCAAACAGCATGGCAAATTCTAGTAGCTTCCTCGTCCGAACTGTTAAAGAATGGAAAGCCAGATATGTGGGACAGTGGCAAACAATTATCTTCAAAGAATAAACAAATATTATTTGGCGGAACGCCGCTTAAATCATGTTCCCGTTATTTCTGGAGCGTGATAATCTGGGATAAAGAAAATCAACCTAGTAAAATAAGTGAGCCGGTTTTTTTTGAAACAGCTTACCTGGATTCAACCGATTGGAAAGGGAACTGGATTACAAATACAGAGGATACAGCTTCTTTCTATTCTCCATACATAAGAAAGGTTATACAAACTCATGGTAAACCGGTAAGTGCAACTGCTTATATTGCCGGGATATACCCGCTTTGACCGCCGCACGCTTTATTTCACTTATGATATTACAAATTTTTTAATAGAAGGGAAAAACTGCATAGGAGTAATCCTGGGGAACGGCTGGTACAATGTGCAGACAAAAGCAGTCTGGTATTTCGATAAAGCGCCGTGGCGTAAATCTCCCCGTTTATTAATGAATATACGTTTGCAATACGCCGATGGTACAGTCGAGTTTATTTCCACAGATGAGAGCTGGAAATTCAGTGAAGGACCAATCCGGTTTAACAGCCTTTACTCAGGAGAAGAATACGATGCGCGGATGGAACAAGAAAATTGGAGTTCGGTTGCATTTGATGATTCAAAATGGGAAAATGTGCTAAAAACAATATCACCGGGAGGAGTTCTCTCCGCGCAAGCATCCCCTTCAATAAATGTTATACGCACAATAAAACCGGTAAATATTTTCCAGCTTGGAAATGGAAAATACATGTTCGATATGGGGGAAAATTTTGCAGGTATTCCGCATCTGCAAATTCAAGGTAAAAAAGGGACAAAAGTAACAATGCGTTTCGGTGAAAGAATAAACCCGGACAAGTCTTTGGATGCAAAACTAATTTCCGAACATATGCGTATTCCCGGCGGAGAACATCCTTTCCAGACTGATTGCTATATTCTTAAGGGTAAAGGAAACGAAACTTACGTACCGCATTTTACTTATCACGGCTATCAATATGTTGAGGTGACAACAGAACCTGCCATTGAGTTAAGTAAAACCAATTTGGAAGGATTATTTTTAAGTACCGGTTCTGAAGCAATCGGTTCATTCAGTTGTTCAAATGACTTACTCAATAAATTATATGCTGCCGCTCTGCAATCTTACAGAAGCAACTTTTACAGCATTCCAACAGACTGTCCGCATCGCGAAAAGAATGGATGGACAGGTGATGCACAAATTTCTTGCGAAACGGGCTTATGGAATTTCGACGGCATTCTGGCTTAACGTAAGTGGTTACAGGATTTGCGGGATGAGCAGAGACCGACTGGGGAATTACCCGGTATTGTTCCAACTTCGGGGTGGGGTTATCAATGGGGCAATGGACCGGCATGGGATAGTGCATTACCAATAATTGCATGGGAATTATATCAGTATTACGGAGATACTTCTGTTCTTAGTGAGAATTATGACGCAATTAAGCGTTACGTTGATTATTTAGGAACACACACAAAAGATGGTATTCAAACTATCGGGTTGGGAGATTGGGTATCAATTACAAAAACTCCGGTAGAGATAACATCAACCGGTTACTATTATTATGATGCCTTGACACTTTCTAACATAGCCGGGATATTAGGAAAAGCCGAAGACAGGAAAACTTATTCGGCGCTTGCTGAAAAGGTAAAAACAATTTTCAATAGAACATTCTTTGATGAGCCGGTTAATCATTATAATATACAAACACAAACAGCTTTAAGCTGCGTGCTGTATCAAGGATTACCTCCGCAACAAGCAGTGGAACAAACGGAAACTGATTTGATTAAGCAGGTTGAGAAAAAAAATTTCCATCCGGATTTTGGTTTACTCGGCAGCAAGTATGTATTGAATGCACTTCACAGTTCCGGGAACGATGAAATTGCTTTCAAGATGTTAAACAGCACGGAATATCCCGGCTGGGGAAACTGGATTGCAAAAGGCGCGACCACATTATATGAAGATTGGGATGGCGCTAATTCTTTGAACCACATATTTCTCGGAGATTTTACTTCATGGTATTTTAAAGCTCTTGGCGGGTTAAATATCGATCCCGATAATCCTGGATTTAATAGCTTTCTATTAAGACCGTCATTTATAAAACAACTCTCGTTTGTTAATTGCAGTTACAATTCCGTGAATGGCAACATTACTTCCGGATGGAAAAGGGAAAATGAACTGATCTATTGGCAGGTAGTAATTCCGGCAAACACACACGCTTCAGTGATAATTCCGGATGCATACCGTATTGAAAAGATTGTGGAAAACAATTCGGGTACTCAGATTCAGGCAGAAAAAATTATAATTCCTCTTGAAGCGGGTAATTACACAATTATATTGAAAGAGAAATAAGTTTTATTATTAATAGATTGAAAATTAGATCAAAGCAATTCGCAAATAAATGCAACAATTATATAAATAAAAAATTCTTATAAGAGGGAAATATGAAGTACAAGTCTAATAACAGTTGGATAATAGCGCTGCTTCTTATTGTGGCAAATTCAATTGTTTATGAATAAAGGCAGTAATAAGGTAATCCAAATTCCGAATCAATGATTGGTATGCCTTTAATAAAGTTAACAGTTTGGATACTGGTAATTTCGGTATTATATGAGTGCCTGGCAGCCAAATGACAATACTCTTACTATTCCGTTTAGCGTCGCTTTATATGGTGTTATTAAAAGTGCTAAGAAGATACTCTGAAAGTGAAGCTATTGGTAATCATTAAAAAATTGCTGGAGTTCAATAAGTAAAAGCTCAACTTGCAAAGGCACTCTTTGAAGTTTAAACATTATTTTATCCTATTAACTTGTTATTTTCAGCTTTAATTTAACTATTTTTATTATCTTTATTTCAAACTTTCAACTTAAGTGAGTTAAAGAAATTAAAAAATAATCGTAAAATAACTTGACCGGGCAGATAAATTCGGTAATACTAAGTTATAAAAATATTTAATAAAGGGGTAAAATTATGTTTTTATAAAATCATGTATTATAATCGGGTCAAACAAAGGCATTCAAAAAAGTTGTTTTCAAGGCGCCCATCATAAATCAAAGAAATTAAATGAAGTGAGAAATGAAAAATTTATTTATTCGAATTGTAATGGTTACCCTACTTATGTTATTGGTTTATACCCCTGAAATAAAAGCAGGTCATCCTTGTTGTTATGTTCTAATTTGTTGCCGGTCTACCAACAGAGGGATGACATTTTTAGTCAATAACAAGTGGATGCAAGCGCATGATTATAGAGATATAAATCAGGTATCCGATATAATGCAGAAAATTTGTGATGCGGGTATTAAAACAGTTATTGTAGACATGAGCAATGATTCACAATGGACCAACTTATGGAGTGAGTTTGAACCAATGTTAGAGAACATACAGCATGTTTGCCGGAATAAGAATATGCAATTCTTTATTTTAATCGGTGCAGCAGGAAAATTTTCCTTTTGGAACGAGCAGGCTGAGCGAATATGGAAGCTAGGGTCACAGGATGCAACTTATAGAAAGTACGGGTTCGGGGACAACCGTCCGATGCTTGTAGTGTTCCAACCCTCAGATATGTATTGGAAAAGGTACGATGAAGCCCCGGACAGTGCAAAAACATACCTTTCCAGATTTCATATAGGCACAACCCAGGTTAATGAACCGATCCTGCCAGAAGCATCAGATGGTTGGGGGTATCGGAATTACTCTCAGAGCGTTGACGGGAAGGTACGGTTTGCCTGTCCCAATGGGGGCGTTTCTCCCGACCAGTGGTATCGAATCAATGAAGCTGAATGGAAGAGAAGAGTTGAATGGGCAAGCCAGGCAGAACAATATAGTGTTTATGGTTCTTATGATGATGTCTGCGATGGGATTCATTGGGGAATTGCTGATACCAAAAATACCAATGTGATACACAATAAGTATCCGGGTGATCAGCCGTATCTTTATTACAATGTGATACGAAAAATTTTAACAGGGAACATACAATTACCACCCGTTCCAAGCGGTTCAAGGTAAAAAATTATGGTCGGTTAAACATTATCTTTTAATCGGTGGCGCAACAGATCTGATTCATAAAGATGTTGAGGAGGAAGCAATCATTAAAAACAAATATTACATATTATCGAATGAAAATTGCCTGAAACTGTACTATATTCATCTATTGGAAAATCCTTAGAATTACATGAAGTCTGATCGGTTTGTATAATTATGCAAGGACAAAGACATTCATCGAATTAGTAAACATTTCACTTTCAATTTAAATCGTAAAAGATTTGCTTTCGGAAACCTAAAAGGAGTGTAAAAAATCTTGTGTAAATGATTAATAAAGGACTTGAGGTAAATGCTGTTGAGCGTAGCGAAACAGCATTTACCTCTAAGAAAAAAATCGTTATTTTATTAATCAAAAATCCGAAAGGAGCTTTTACACTCATGGAATTTACAGATAAAATGATT
>Ga0181520_10001507_pt1 | contig 47104 bp, 33 predicted proteins | sample PEATcosm2014_Bin_29_FD_132451 | JGI IMG/M metagenome (GOLD analysis project Ga0181520, IMG submission 132451) | Peatland microbial communities from MTU Mesocosm Facility, Houghton, MI, USA - PEATcosm2014_Bin02_30_metaG | ecosystem: Environmental > Terrestrial > Soil > Wetlands > Peat | place... | reverse complement strand
CAGGCCCACGCTGGCGGTTCCGGCAATCGTCACCTGTCCGCTTCCATCCACTGCAATGCTGAACGGAACAAAAGCGCCCCATGCGGGAGCCCCAAGAATCCCCGTTGCATAAAGCAGTTTTCCGGTCGGGTCTACCTTCATCACGAACAGGGTGCTGTAAGGATAGCCAGGGAGATAGGAGGAGAGCGTTCCCGGTGTGACCGTGAAATTTTCAGCCCAGATGTCACCCGAGACATAGGCGTTGCCGGTGGAGTCCAGGGCAAGTACGCCGGCGCTTCCATAATAGGCCTGGATGCCGGCGACGATGCCTGAGTAATTCAACTGAGATCCGTCCGGCGAAAGCGAGGTCAGAAAGTAGCAGTTTCCGTTGAACTGGCAGCCGGTTATCGGGATTGCTCCTGCATGAGGGAAATCCTGCGAGTCCGTGTAGCCGGCGACAATCGCATTGCCCTTGCCATCCACGCGGATGGCCGCGCCATTGTCCGCGCCCGATCCGCCCAGATAGGTCGAATAGATCAGTTTGTCCCCCGTCGGATCAAGCTTTGTAACAAAGGAATCAAGCGGGGTTGTATTCGCTCCTCCGCTTTGATCCAGATATGGTTGCTCCGGGTTGAGAGTGGGGAAGTTCGTGGAAGTCGTGCTGCCGGTCAAGTAGACTTACCCCGCTGCGTCCGTCGTCACCGCCGCGATCGCATCTGCTCCGCTGCCATCCAGAAAAGTCGAGAACACAAAGACCGGGTCAATCACCAGGGGAGACGTGGCTTCATATGGGCCGATCCGGAAGCGCACCACGCCATCTGCACTCAACAGGAAATCAGCGTCCACGTTGGTGCGCGAGCCATGGCCCGCCTGGTAAGCCACCGGCTTCCGCAGGGTCGTGGTGCTGCCGGCGAGATGGATCTGGAGGTCGCCCCCAGCGGTGCGCTCAATCTTCTCCGCACCGTCAATGCGAAACGCGATGGTGGATGGATCGGCGCCGGCATCCACCAGGAAGTCATGCTCCAGCCGGTCGCCGCTTCCATAAAAGACAAGGGATATGCCGGGATAGAGGTTGGGATACCGAATTCTCTTGTAGTTTGGTACGTCCCGTAGCCAACGGGAGGGATCGTTTCCTCGCAGGTAGTTGCTGCGTCCCTCCTGCAGTTCGGCTCCCACCGGAGAGGATTGTCCGCCGATCAGTTGCAGACGCAAACTCGCCTGGCTGCCTGCGGCGCCAGGCAGGAACAAGTCAACCCGATTGGACCGGAATCCCGCGTTCACACCGCTGTGCCGGAACAAAAACTCATATTCCGGCATCGCCTGTCCTCGATTCTGCTCAAAGGTGAACGGCAACGGCTGCAGTGTTTGGGAGCTCCCGGCTGACGCTCCGATCAGCGCGAACACACCCATTGCAAGCGGCGCAAGCAACCTCAACGCCGAGCGTGTTGCGCGACTACCAACCCGTATCGTGTTGCGCACGTCGAAGGTAGAAATGGCAAGCAAGCGGCCAACCAGGAACATCGCAATCTCCATGAAACTGCAATCTGAGGATGATCACGCGAGTTTAGTCCACCTCCACCCGCTTTTGAAGCAGTATCTTCAACTCATTCAAGGTTCAAATCGGGAGAGCAGCGTCAAGCATTCACGTTTACGCTTCCCCTTTCGGGTTATACTAGGCGCACTTGGAAAGCCACTCCGAGTGACCTGTCCAAGGAGGAGGCTTCGATGGCCACCAATCCCAACGTCGCCCCAACGAGAAGACCGAAGACTCGGGACGGGCCGAGCACGTCTTCGCCCCCGGCGTCATCTCCCGCGGTGGGGTTTGGCCCGGCAATGGTACCGGCGGAAAGCATCGGCACTTTCGATCCCCGCCTCCTGCTGACAAAACTCTCCGCTGGAAAGACGAGTCAGGCGTACCAGAGCGGTGAGTTCATCTTTTCGCAAGGGGACGAGGCGGACGCCGTCTACTACGTCCAGCGCGGCAAGGTAAAGCTCACGGTTGTATCCAAGAATGGAAAAGAGGCTGTGGTTGCCATGCTGCCGGAGGCCAGTTTTTTTGGCGAGGGCAGTCTTGCCGGTCAGCCAATTCGCATCTCCACCGCCAGCGCCTTGGAGGAGAGTACGATTCTCCGGATCGAAAAGCGCGCCATGGTCGCACTGCTGCATAAGGAACCGGAGTTTGCCGAACGCTTTCTCGCTTATCTTCTTTCCCGGAATATTCGCATGGAAGCTGACCTGGTGGATCAACTTTTCAACTCCAGCGAAAAACGCCTGGCCCGGCTCCTCCTACTGATGGCCAACTTTGGTCAGGAATCCAGACCGATCCCACTCATTGGAAAAATTCGTCAGGAAACACTGGCCGAGATGATTGGTACAACCCGTTCGCGGGTCAGTTTCTTCATGAACCGGTTCCGGGAGCTGGGGTTCATTGAATACGATGGCGGCAGCGTACACGTGCATAGTTCACTGGTCAGCGTAGTTTTGCACGATTAGTTGCAGGGATCGGCCTTGCCTGAAAGGTCTACGCAGTGCTCCACGCCTGCTGCCCCATGCCGTTCCCTTCTGAACCGGTTGCGGGGTCTGTTTACCGGCCGGGATTTAATGGACGGCCGCTGTCCGATCCACCGGGGAAGCGTCCGCGTACAGGCGTTCGATGGAATCGCGGTACTGCGCTTCGAGTTGATGCCGGCGCAGTTTGAGAGTTGGGGTCAACGTGCCGGCAGCGATACTGAGATCGTCTGGGAGCAGCAGTACTTTCTTCAACTTCTCGTAACGTGCAAGATTCTGGTTTACCTCGCCAACAATCTCCTCGTACAGCGCCTGGACGCGGGGATGAGTAACAAGGTCAACGTGATTACGGAACCCCACATGGTTTTGGCGCGCCCAGTCTTCCAGTCGCTCAAAGGTCGGCGAGATGAGCACGGCCGGAAATCTGCGGCGATCACCGATCACGGCGGCTTCGGCTATCAGCGGGTTTCTCTTCAATGAGTTCTCAATCGGCTGAGGCGCAATGAATTTGCCACCGGACGTTTTGATCAGGTTCTTCTTACGGTCCGTCACCGAGAGAAATCCATCGGCGTCAATGTGCCCGATGTCGCCGGTCTTGAACCAGTCTCCATCAAAGGAGTTCTCGGTCTCCTCCGGCATGCGCCAGTAGCCCTGAATCACGCTCGGCCCGCGGACGAGAATCTCGCCGTCCTCGGCAATGCGCACTTCAACGTTGGACAGTGGACGCCCAACCGTCCCGATTTTGTTGTAGCCGTGACAGTTGATCGCGACCAGGGGCGAGGTTTCTGTGAGGCCATAGCCTTCAAATATCTCGATGCCGACCTTGGCGTACCACTCGCCGAGTTCGCGGCCCAGGGGCGCGCCGCCGGCAACAAAAATCTGAACCCGGCCGCCCATTGCGGCGCGAATTTTCGAAAAAACGAGTTTCTCGGCTACCTGCCAACTCAGGGCCTTGGGACGCCTGCCCGCCAGGATTTCGTGGATGTGCTCGCCGCCGACCTTGATCGCCCAGTTGAAAAGGCTGCCCTTGATACCTTGCGAAGCCTGGCTGCTGGCACGGTTGTATATCTTTTCGTAGACCCTCGGAACGGCGACGAACAGGGTTGGCCGAATCTGTCGCATGACGCGCGGCAGGTCCTCGATCACCGGACAATACGCCAGCGTACAGCCTCGATTCAGCAACCCGATATCAACGTGCCGCGCCACAATGTGAGCCAACGGCAAAAAGGAAATTGCGATCATGCCGGGCCCGATTTTGAATGACTCAAATGAAACGGCGATATTGGACGCGAGGTTGCCGTGGGTGATCATCACGCCCTTGGGGATTCCGGTTGTACCCGAGGTGTAGATGAGTGTTGCAAGCATCCGCGGGGTGATCTGTTCGGCCATCGAGTCGAATTCCCGATCGCGTTCAACGGAACCATCCTTGTAGAAGTCACCGATCCAACCCACCTCTGGATCGGATCGGGGAACACGATCCATGGCAATGATGCGCTCAAGATGAGCCGGCGCGGGAATGCGGAGGAGTTTCTCGACCTGCACGGCAGTCGAGACAAAGATGACCTTCGCCTCTGAATGCTGCAATATGTACTCACATTGTCCCGAAGTGAGCGTTGCATAGATCGGCACGGTGACCGCGCCAATCAGCAGGGCGGCGAAATCGGCAATCGGCCACTCGGGCCGGTTTTCGCCGAGGATTGCAACGCGATCGCCCCGCTTGACGCCGCAGGCAAGCAGGCCGCGTGCAACCCCGGACACGCGGCGGTACAGTTCGCGGCTGGAGATGCTCTTCCACTCACCAGCTTCCTCATACAGCATGAGCCGGTCCGAGTTGCTTTCTACGGCATTCAGAAAGACGCCGGCAAGGGTGCAAGCTTCAAATGGCTTTTCCGATGATTTCATAACGCGCACCACCGAAGGCAGGATGAAAGATGCAGATCCATTCCCGCCAGCCGCGCCGTCTGGCGCAGCAGTACCGTGTGCAGTCACTTGCGTTATCCGCCACAATTGCCCGGTCAAAATGGCGGTGACGGGCGTGTGCCAGTGCCTGGGCGATGCCGGAAACCTGCGGCGCGACGACGATGGCCGCGGCTGGGCTCCGGTCAATCACATCCTCTTGAAGTAATCCTCTCATGGGACGCCGAATCCTTTGGGGATTGCCCCTGGTGAGAAACGCTGGTTCAGAAGCCCCGTTCACAGTTCCAGACAAATACGTCTGAAATTCCCCGGACTTCGAGTAGTGCGTCAGACGCATTGGGATTTTCCTCCTATTGGGTTTTTGACGGCGTGATGAGAATCACTGTTGTTTGTGCCGCTGGTTTGTAGCCGTTGTGACACCTTCCCCTTGCCCGGCAAGCTACGAACCGTGGCGCATCAGGCAGCGGAACCAATGCCTTGCCTTCTCCTCGCTTTTCGCATCTGCGTTTAGGAACATTTAAGGCAATGTTTATGCGTGTTTTAGGCGCAAAGTTATCCAATGAACCTAAAGCGGACTGGGACACAGTGCATGGCTCAGCCGCGCCGGAGGTTCTCATGTTCGTCCTCGCGGCATTTGTATCGGTCTCCATGGCGGCCATCCTGTTCCTGCTTCGATTTCTGGTTGCGCTCTTCCCGGCTGCAAAGCCCGCATCAGGGCGCGTCGAGCGCATCGCTGCTGTTCGGGCGCCTGGCAGGACTCAACTCCGCACCTCGGTCCCTGGGTTCGCCCTGATTCACTCCAGTGCCTCACGGAAGGTTGTGTATGCGCCCGGTTTCCCGGTGTGCGCCAGTGTCCCACGGCAAGAGTTCCCGGACAAAGGATAAGCACTGATGTCTGTCGAGATGGGTCCGCTCGAAATGCTATCAAGGTTGGCTGATGACCGTAGCAAGGCACTTGAGCGCAGTGCAGATGCAGGCCGGCGTCTTGGCCGGGGAGTAAGGCGATGACAAATTCGATCCAGACCGGGGCGCAGCTTGACCATTACCTCATCGAGGGCGTAGCCGCTCGCAGCGGAATGGCTTCAATCTTCCGTGCCACGGACCTGCGTACCGGGCGGCCGGTTGCGATCAAGATTCCGCATCCCAACATGGAAGGCGACCCGGTTCTTCTGGAGCGCTTCCACCGCGAAGAGGATATCGGCGCAACCCTCGACCATCCCTGGGTAACAAAGGTCCTTCCGGAAGGCAACCGGAGCCGGCTTTATATAGCGATGGAGTGGGTAGCCGGAATACCGTTGCGCCAACTCCTCAACCAGTTGCAGCCCAGGCTTTCCAGGGAACGCGCCATTACGATCACCCTGGCCATTTGTGAAGCACTTGACTACCTCCACCGCAAGGGCGTCGTGCACCGTGATCTGAAGCCGGAGAATGTGATGATCGACGCGGAAGACCACATCAAACTCATCGACTTTGGTCTTGCCACTTCGGTCAGAGCCCGGCGAATCACCTTCGCCAAGGCTTCGAATACGATGGGAACTCCGGACTACATTTCGCCCGAACAGGTACAGGGTAAGCGCGGCGATGCACGCAGCGACCTGTACGCCCTCGGGGTCATGCTTTACGAAATGCTGACCGGCAAAGTACCGTTCACGGGCCCGAATCCGTTTGCGGCCATGAATGACCGGTTGTTGAACAACCCGGTGCCTCCGTGCGAGCTCGACCCAACAATTTCTCCTCAACTCCAGGAGATTGTCTATCGCGCCCTGGAGCGCAATCCCAGCCATCGCTATGCCAGCGCCAGAGACTTTGCCTGGGACCTGCGGCACCAGGAGCGGGTTGGCGTGGCCGACCGCATGGAGTTGCGAGACTGGAAGTTGCGCTCCACACCGTGGCAAAAGAGAATCGTGTCCTGGGTAGCGTTGGCCCTGGTTCCCATTGTGATATTCGGACTTCTGGTGTTTGTTGCGCGGCTCGGATGAACGCCGTACTTGCAAGTTACTTTCTACCAGGAGAAGGAACTGAGCTGCAGGTGTAAACAAGTTTTGTAAACATTCGCTTGTTGAGGCGTTGCCACATACAAGCGCGCCAAAGGACCCCGTGATGGCGAAGGATCTATCCACAATCGTAGACAGTTTGCTTGGCAAGCTGAAAAACCTCGGACAGTCCGAGGAGGACGTCATTCGAGCGGTTGACGCGCAAGGCGATGGGCTTCTGGACAGGTTTGCCCAGGTATTGGCCCAGGCGGCGAGCAAGCCAAGAGAAACTTTCCCTCTCCTGGTCAACTACGATCTCCCGGTGGAAGACGCGGTGAATGCGGGAAACTACCAGGCAGTAAACTCGTCGATCACAACCCGGAATTTTCCACCGGCCCGGCGCGGACAGGCACGGCTGGAAATTATCCTTGTCCGCTTCGACATCCGGATGACATCCGAAAAAGTTCTCGGTGAACTCGGCAAGGAAGGTCTGCGGCCTGTCGAATTACGCGAGTTTCTCGCATTTGGGGCGGAGTACCCTGAGGTACAGCGCAGATTCTCGGTCGTTGCTCTTGGTTCTGAATGCCGCGACCACAGAGGCTATCGAAGCGTCCCGTGCTTGTATGAAGCTTCCGAAGGACGTTATCTCGACCTGCACTGGTGGGATGACGGATGGTACTCGTACAGCAGGTTTGCTGCCGTCCGCGGGTAAGGCCGCCGAACCCCAACCACCAAGCCGTGAAACTAAAGCCGGTAGCAAAAGTAAGCGGACTTATTTTGATTCCGTTGTCCTGCCCGGAGCATCCAGCCGAAATCGAAATTTCGATACCGGGAAAAACCGGATCGCTGCACCGTTCGGGCGCCCGTTAGAACTGACTAAGCTCAAGCTTTACGGTTGAACCCTTCAGCAAGAGTTGTACCGCCGGATGGTCTCCCTGCTTGAGAAGCTGTGAAAATACGGCTTCAACCACCGGCCGGGCGGCTCGTTCAAAGCTATCAATCGCCCAACGCACATCTTCCCGGCTAATTTTTCTTGCATGACGCGGACATGTCTGCTCTTTCGCCACAATGTCTCCCCTGCCGTCAAGCTGCAACTGAAAGCTACCCTGTTGGTCGTGCGTCATGTTGCTGCTGACACACGAAAAGTGTTCCACGCCCGCCAGGGCGTCGGCTGCAATGGTGATCTGCAAACCAAAAGTTTCCTGCAGAAATTGAATCCGTTCAGGAAAGGGGAGCTTTCCAATTTCACTTGCGCGCGCCAGCGCTGCACAGGTGATGGCATCGTTCCGCCATGGCGAATCGATGAGGCCCCGCAATGGCACCGGCTGGTTGTCGCCCATTGCGCGCGGACTCAGGAGAAACAAAAACTGGGTTGTTTCTGACAGGAACGTGTCGAGCAACATGGTCGCGTACATCAAGTGCGCAATGTTCGTGACGTACTCCAGCGATCCCTGCGACTTGCCTGTAATGCGGGCAAGATAACGAAAAACACCGGCTGCGGCGGCATCCTCGCAAGGCAGGCTGCTTGTCCGAGATTCCGTTAAGGCGCCCAGGAGCCTCGCCAAAGCGGATTCGGCCTCCCAGATGCGATCGATTCCCCGGAAGAACGAAGAGGACACATTCAAATATGTTTCCAGCGCCGGGTCGAGTCCCTCCCAAATGGTGTCACGCAACACTGTCCTCATCGTACCTCCTTGAGCTTGAATGCTGGATCAGAACTAAACATCGCCGGATCAACGGTTACGTATCTGTCTTCTGTGCCCCTGCCGAATGAGCCCAATTCGATTAGATTCGAGCCAAGCTAAAGGCCGGATAAATCGTTCCTAAAATATTTCTAAACGCGGCGCTCCGAAAGCGACACGCCGCGCTTCGGAGAGAATCTTCCAGTTTTTTAGAAAGCTTTTACGAACGTTTAAGCTCTCGTTTAGCTTGCATGGCGTACAAGAGAATGTGCTATCGAAAACCATCGATAGTATTGCAGCAAAGTATTGGCGGTATCGAGCCGCTTTAGTCAGGTGGCGTACAAGCCACTGGTTCTGTTCTGACATCAAAGAGCTTTGCCCACCCAGGACGAGCGGCTGAAAGGATATTGAAATGCAGAACACTTCCGTAAAACGGCTGACACTTGTCACGGCGTTCGTAGTGTTCGGTGCGATGTTTGCGATCGCGCAGCAAGTAGAGCTGCAAACTACTCCTGCTTTAAATATGGAACGAAGCTTGACTGGAACAGTGACCTGCGCCGCGCGAATCGTGCATCAATACACATGCCAGAGAAATCAGACTTTGCAAACCTGCACCCTGGCTTGCGTGGAACGCGGATCAGAGTTCGTCCTGATGGTCGGGGACCAACCATATATTCTCGAAGGTGATAGACACAATCTCGACAATTACGCCGGCGGAAAGGCAACTGTCACTGGAACGGTCACAGGAGCCCGAATTCAGGTGCGTACCGTGTCCGATGCGAATGGCAAGGTAAGCAACTCACACATCGGAGGCTAGAAGGCGACAAAAGCGCCACTGAGTCGCGTCGCATTTTACGCCTTGCGGAATGAAGGCCCAGGTGGGGGTGGCAGGGCCGGCATGGGTAGCCGGACCCTGCCTGGCCATGCTATTTTCACAGCGATTAACTCTTGCGTGTACAGGTACGGATGCAGGCCGATCATTTCCAATAAGCATGAATGTCACTATTCTTGCAGGTATTATTACAACATCTTTAATACTGTGCAGTAATCAAAAGATAGTCTTTTCATTTCGTTTCGAGTCGGTGATCATACATGTTGCGCAGGACCGCTCACATCCGTGCGCGCGATCAACACGCACGGGCAATTCAATACATGACATGCAATGGAGTGAAGGATGCAAGAGCTGCGTTGGCTGTGCCGCACACTTATCTTCTTGAGCAGTGTTAGCGTTATGGCTCAGACACAGTTGCCCATGACATGGAACCAGGTGCGCCAGCGCTTCGAACAGAACAATCCGACCCTGATGGCTGGCCAGCTGAACATTGACGAATCAAAGGCACAGGAGATTACCGCCCATCTCCGGCCCAATCCCAGCGCTTCCTTGACCGCCGATCAGTTCAATCCCTTCGGCGGAGGGCCGCCGCATAGTTGTTGCGGCAATCTGCTGACCGTGGCTGAGTTCAGCTATCTGCACGAGCGCGAGCACAAGCGCGAACTGCGATTTGAAAGTGCTCAGAAGGGCACGGCAATTGCGGTTTCAACCCAGGCCGATCTGGAACGAACGCTGCTGTTCGGTCTACGCAGCGCCTTCGTGTCTATTCTTCAGTCCAAAGCGGTGCTGCAACTGGCGAAAGACAACCTGGCCTATTACGACCATGTGCTCGGCATCAGCCGTGTACGCTTCAACTCCGGCGACATCGCGCAGATTGACTTAGACCGGCTGGAATTGCAGAGGGTGCAGTATGAATCCGATCTGCAGACTGCCGAGGTCAACCTGCGCACTGCGAAAATAGCTTTGCTCACGCTTCTCAACGACCGTACTTTGGTGGAACAGTACGACGTTAGCGGGACTTATGATTTCAACGAACAGCTTTTGCCCCGCGATGAGTTCCGCAGGATTGCCATGGAAAGCCGTCCCGACCTGCAAGCTGCCTTGCAAGCAGTAGACAAGGCCCGCACCGACCACAAGCTGGCCATCTCCAACGGTTCCACGGACCCGACTTTCGCTGTCGATGCGGGACGCAACCCGCCCATCGATCAATATGTCGGCTTCAACGTAAGCCTTCCGCTGCGCATCTTTGACCGCAACCAGGGCGAGAAGCTGCGCACCCAAGTTGACATTACGCGCAATGAGCGCCTGCGCGACGCCGTTGAAGCGCAGGTCTTCAGCGACGTGGACTCCGGCTTTGCTACCCTGGCCAGCACCGTGGCGCTGCTACAGCCATACAAAGCCAAGTATCTGCAACAGTCCACGCGGGTAAGGGACACAATCTTTTTTTCCTATCGCAACGGCGGAGCTTCCCTGCTTGATTTCTTAAACGCCGAGAGCGACTACCGCGCCGTGCAACTGGCCTACGTAAACCTGGTGGGTTCCTATTTGACGGCGGCAGCCCAACTGAACCTGGCCGTGGGCCGCGAGGTGATGCAATGAGAATCACGTTTTCCGGCAATATTCTGATGGTAACTCTCTGCCTGCTTTTGAGCGTGACGCTGGTTGGTTGCCGGGGTGGCAGCGCGGACCTCAAAGCCGAGGTTCCGCCACAACCGGTCGTAGTAGCGGACTCGGATGCCAACAACTTCAAGGTGGACCACCCCGAGCAATTTCCGCTGGCCGTCGCCGGCGAGTACAAAGCAGCGCCAGAGTTGAACGTCACCGGCGTGGTCAGCCCGGACGTCTCGCGTACCGTGCCCGTGATCTCCCTTGCCACGGGCAGGGTGGTGGAGATTCACGCGCGGCTCGGCGATTTTGTGAAGAAGGGTCAATTGCTGCTGCGGGTTCAGAGCAGCGATGTATCGGGAGCGTTTTCCGATTACAGAAAAGCCGTCAACGACGAACGGCTGGCGCGAGTGCAACTGGAGCGGGCTCAGCTTCTGTTCGATCAGGGAGCCATCGCCAAGAGCGCTCTGGAGAATTTTGAGGACGCGGAGCAGGACGCAAAAGTTACCTTGGAAACAACCCGGGAACACCTGAATTTGCTGGGCGTGGACAAGGATCATCCCACCGGCCTGGTCAGCATTTATGCCCCGGTATCAGGCATGATCACCGACCAGCAGGTAACCAACTCTGCCGGTGTGCAAGGCCTGTCAGGTCCGAATCCGTTTACCATCTCGGACATCTCTCATGTTTGGATTCTCTGTGATGTGTACGAAAACTCTCTTCCCCAGGTTCACCTTGGCGACCATGCCGACATTCATTTGAGCGCTTATCCCGACAAAGTTTTCAGCGCCCGCGTCAGCAATATCGGGGCGATTCTCGATCCGGCCCTGCGCACGGCGAAAGTTCGCCTGGAGGTCGAGAATCCGGGATTGATGCGCCTCGGCATGTTTGTCTCGGCCGCCTTCCACGGACAGGCAATGGAAACGTTTGCCGCGGTGCCCGCAACCGCGATCCTCCACTTGCACGACCGTAACTGGGTCTTCGCGCCCCTGGGCAATGGATCGTTCGCCAGGCAAGAGGTCGGCGCCGGGGCCATGCTTCCAGGAGGGATGCAGGCAGTGGTCTCCGGCATCAAACCCGGAGCGAAAGTGGTCCAGAACGCCCTGGTGATGCAGAACACGGTGGAGCAATAGATGATTCGGCGAATCGTTGATTTTGCGCTTGACCAGAAGCTGCTGATTCTCGCGTTTACCCTGCTGCTGATTGCCGGTGGCATGGTTGCGTTTCACCGTCTTCCGGTCGATGCCTATCCCGATGTGGCCGACAACTATGTCGAGGTCATCACGCAATGGCCCGGAATCTCTGCCGAACAGGTGGAGCAGCAGGTCACGGTCCCGGTGGAAACCGCTTTGAACGGCATTCCCCACGTGGTACACCTGCGTTCGTTCTCCATCTTCGGCCTCTCCGACATCAAGTTGATTTTTGACGACGACTCCAGCAACGACTGGAACCGCGAGCGCGTTCTTGAACGGCTGACCCAAGCCACTCTGCCGGCCGGGGTCACGCCGCAGATGGGCACTGACTGGAGCCCTGCGGGCCAGATCTATTTCTTCACCCTGCATAGCAGCAATCCGCAGTACGACGTGATGGAACTCAAATCACTGGAGGATTGGGTTGTCGAGAAGAACCTGAAGGCCGTTCCTGACATAGTGGACGTCAACACTTTCGGCGGCCCCACGCGTGAGTACCAGGTAAAGGTTGATCCCAACAAGCTCATCGCTTACGGCCTCAGCCTGGCACAGGTGGAGCAGCAGCTTACAAACAACAACACCAATGCCGGTGGCAGCTTTGTGGAAGCCGGTCTGCAGCAAATCAATGTTCGTGAAGTAGGCCTGGTCAGAAACGTAAGTGATATCGAGAACACGGTCATTCTTACCAAGACTGGAACGCCAATTCGCGTCAAAGACATCGCCGTCGTATCCCAGGGCCCCAAGATCCGGCTGGGCCAGTTCGCACGGGCCATTCGACGCGAGGACGGCAAGATCGTCGATAACAATGACGTCGTCTCGGGAGTGGTGCCGATGCGGAAGGGCGCCAATGCCGAAGCGGCACTGGAAGGACTTGAAGCAAAGGTCAAGCAACTGAACAACTACGTTCTGCCCCCTGGGGTGAAGATTGTTCCCTTCATCGACCGCAGTACCCTGATTCACTTTACAACCCATACCGTTCTGCACAACCTCACCGAAGGATTCATCCTGGTGACGCTCGTGCTGCTGCTGTTACTGGGCAACATCCGTGGTGCGCTGATCGTCGCTCTGACCATTCCCTTCTCGCTCTTATTTGCCTCGATCTGTCTGGACATCCGGCAGATTCCAGCCAACCTGCTGTCGCTCGGAGCCTTGGACTTTGGAATGGTTGTGGACGGAACCGTGGTGATGGTGGAAAACATCATCCGCCATATTGGCCAGGACCCTGAGAGGAAGCCGGTGGCAGACAGGATTCGTGCTGCCGCGCACGAGGTACAGCGTCCTGTTTTTTACGCCATCACTATTATTATTACCGCCTATCTTCCCATCTTCACTCTGCAGCGGGTGGAAGGACGCTTGTTCCGTCCCATGGCCTGGACCGTCGCCTTTGCCCTGCTCGGCGCGGTGATCTTTTCGATGACGATCGCCCCCGTCCTGGCGAGTTTTCTTTTCCGCAAAGAGGCGCGGGACTGGCAGAATCCGGTGCTGGTCTGGTTGACGAATCGTTATCGCCGGGACCTGGCCTGGTCGGTCGATCATCGCTGGGTGATGATTGTGATTGCGATCGCGGCCGTCTGCATCAGCGGGTTCCTTATGGTGACCGACACCATCGGCTCGGAATTCCTGCCTCATCTGGATGAAGGCGCGCTATGGGTGCGTGGCACACTGGCGCCCAGCACCGGACCGACCGAGGGTGTACGGGTCATGAACCAGGCGCGAATCGTGCTCTGCTCATTCCCCGAGGCCACCGAGTGCACGAGCCAAACCGGTCGTCCCGATGACGGCACCGATACCACGGGATTCTTTAACACCGAGTACTTTGTAGGACTGAAGCCGAAAGAGGAGTGGCGTCCCGTATTCCATGAAGACAAAGAAAGGTTGATCGCCGCCATGCAGCGCGAGTTGGACAAGATGCCCGGCGTGGTCTGGGGCTTCTCGCAGCCCATCGCCGATAACATGGAAGAGGCCGTCAGTGGCGTGAAGGGGCAACTTGCTACCAAGGTCTATGGCGATGACCTGCAAACTCTCGAGGACAAAGCCAGTGAAATTTCCGGCGTGATGCGACAGGTCAAAGGCATTGAGGATCTGGGAGTTCTCAGCGTGCTCGGCCAGCCGAACCTGAACATTACCGTGGATCGCCAGCAGGCTGCCCGTTACCAGATTAATGTGGCCGACGTGCAGGATGCGATCCAGACCGCCGTCGGAGGCAACGCCCTGACTCAAGTCCTGCAGGGTGAAGCGCGCTATGACCTGGTGCTGCGCTACCAACAGCAGTTCCGCGACCAGAAGGAAGCGATCCAGAACATCCGCCTGCTGTCGCCGAATGGCGAACGCGTATCGCTGGCGCAACTCTGCAAGATCGAAGAGCGCGATGGCGCTTCTGAAATCTATCGCGAAGGCAACCAGCGTTACATTGCCATCAAGTACAGTGTTCGCGGCCGCGACCTTGGAAGCGCTGTCCAGGAGGCCATCAGCAAGGTCGGCCAGAAGGTCAAGCTGCCGGTTGGCTACCACATCGACTGGGAGGGCGAGTACGAAAGCCAGAAGAGGTCCACGGCGCGCCTCATGATGATCGTTCCCATTACCATTTTCCTTATCTTCATGATCATTTACGGAGCATTCGGTTCCTTCAAATGGGCCCTGTTGAACCTGATGAACGTACTGGTGGCTCCCTTCGGAGGCCTTCTGGCATTGCTCGTCACCGGAACCCATTTCAGTGTCTCGTCGGGAGTCGGATTCCTGGCGCTGTTTGGTGTTTGCGTGCAGACTGGCGTCATCATGGTCGAGTACATTAACCAGTTGCGCACCCGGGGCATGCCGGTAAGAACTGCCGCCATTGAAGGAGCGACGCGCAGACTGCGTCCCATCATGATGACCATGCTGGTTGCCACGCTGGGATTGTTGCCTGCCGCAACCTCTCACGCCATCGGCTCGGATTCGCAGCGGCCCTTCGCCATCGTCATCGTGGGCGGGCTGATGGCCGATCTGCTGATGAGCATATTCCTGCTCCCGACCTTCTACGTCTGGTGGGCGCGGCCCACCGACCACCTGCCCACGCCAGAAGAGTCAAAGAGCGTGTATGAACACTAGGAAGAGACTGCCATGCTGGCCAGAAGGCCAGCTCATCCAGAAAACCGATCTTGCCGCTCAGGGTGAAGACCGATTCTGAGCCGGGGAAGGACAGGCACTTGACCAGAGAAGAAATTCAATTGCAGATTCGCGAGATTGGTTTGATTCCATCCATCCGCGTGGACTCGGCGGAAGCAGCGATCTTTGCCGCCGAGAATGTCGCGGCCGGGGGCATCCCCATCGTGGAAATCACCGCGACCATTCCAAACTCGGAACAGGTAATCCGAGACCTCGCCCGCCGCTTCCCCACTCTCATTGTCGGAGCCGAGGTCGTCGCCGGAGTAGAGCAGGCACGCCGCCAACTCGACGCCGGAGCCATGTTTCTCACCGGACCTGGGTTCGACCTGGTGGTCACCAGATACTGCGTCGAGCATCAGATCGTCGTGATCCCCGGCGTACTGACGCCCACTGAGATCTTGCTCGCCCATCGGGCCGGGGCCGATTTCGTAAAAGTCTTTCCCTGTGCCGATGTGGGCGGCGAACGCTATATTCGTGCGCTCAAGGCGCCGTTTCCCGGCGTGCCCCTCATCGCCGCCGGAGGCGTAACCCAGAGCACCGCGTCCGCGTTCATCCTGGCGGGAGCCGTTGCCCTCGGCGTTGGCGAAGATATGATTCCACCGCAGGCGCTCCGCTTCCGCGAGGGCGCGTGGATACGAGAACTCGCCGCCCGCTTCAAGAACTTCGTACGGCAGGCCCGTGCAGAGCTGAAGTGATGGCCACGAATAGCCTTGCGATGGCGGCCGCGCGCCACAGGCATGCGCCGCCCTCGCCCGTGAGCCCGGCTGAAGAAGATCGCCCAGCGTCTCGACGATCCCACCGGGCCAGTTACGGTTTGCCGGCGGCGCCGAGCAACGAAGAAACCGGCAGCATGGCATTCATGGATCCGGAACGGAAGCCTTCCATATCCAGGGTCACATAGGTGAATCCTATCGACTTGAACGTGCGTACCAGTTCTTGCGATACTTCCGGCGACATGGCACGCGCCAGTTCCTGCCTTGCAATCTCAATGCGGGCGATCGCCCCATGATGGCGCACCCGGTACTGCTGGAATCCCAGGTTGCGCAAGGCATCCTCGGCCGTCTCAACCTGGCGGAGAACTTCCGGCGAGACTTCCCGACCGTACTCAATGCGCGAAGCCAGACACGCGGAAGCGGGCTTGTTCCACACTCGCAGTCCCGCGGCGCGCGCCAGGTCGCGGATGTCCTGCTTTGACAGGCCAACTTCCAGCAGCGGAGCCTTGATGCCGTGCGCCCTGGCTGCCTGTTGCCCCGGACGATAGTCGCCCTGGTCGTCTTTGTTCACGCCATAGGCAATCGCATCGAAATGGTACGCTTTCCGGAAGCTGTCGAGCGCGGCGAACAACTCATCCTTGCAATGGAAGCAGCGCATGGCGTCGTTCCGCACATACTCGGGCCGCTGCATTTCTCCGGTAGCGATGGTTTGGCAGGGAATGCCATTTTCCTGGCAGAACGCAATCGCGTCCCGCAGTTGCGTCCGCGCCAGGCTGGCCGAGTCGCTGATCACGGCCAGCATGTTCCCGGGCAGCGCTTGGTGCGCTGCCCAGGCGAGAAACGCTGAGTCTACTCCTCCCGAGTACGCAACCAGGAGGCGTCCGGAAGAACTTAGCTCCTGGTTGAGTTGGCCCAACTTCGCTTGAAGCTCACAAGTCAATTCCACTGCGACATCCATAACCCCTCTTTGCCTTGCCGATCTGGTATTCCACCCAACCTGCGCCCAACCAGCCGAAGCTCGCTCTTTAGACCATTGTGTATCCGCCGTCTACTGCAAACGTCTGTCCCGTAATGTAGCTGCTGTGGTCGGAGCACAGAAAAACCAGCATGCCGACAAGGTCTTCATCCTTACCCAGCCGCCCGAGAGGTACGCTTTTGATGTACTCCTTCAAGGCAAAGCCCGGAAACGTGGACTTGGCTGTATCGGTTTCAATAATTCCTGGAGCCATGGCGTTGACCTGTATGCCCGCCTGTGCCGCTTCCCTTGCCAGGGCCCGGGTGAACCCAATGACTCCGGCTTTCGCCGCGGAATAATGAACTAAGCCGGCTCCGCCGAGGCGTCCCGCCGCCGACGTAATGTTGATAATTTTTCCATGGCCTTCATCCGCCATGTGTCCGTAAACTGCCTTGGTAACCAGGAACGTGCCTGTCAGGTTAATGTCGATGACCCGTTGCCAATCCTCCTGTGACATCTCCTCAAACATCTTGATGGGAAAGAAACCGGCATTATTTACCAGGATATCAATGCAGCCAAATTTTTCGATGGTCTTGGCAACCAGGTTCGCGATGTCTTCCGCCTTGGCAACATCTGCCTGCACGCCAAGGACTTCCGTACCCTCGGCCTTAATCTCCTCGACCGCCTTCTCCAAGGCTTCCTTGCGGCGGGCGCAGATCACCACGCTGCATCCTTCTTTGGCCAATGCCTCGGCGCAAGTCTTGCCGATGCCCTGACTGGCGCCGGTGATGATCACTACCTTTCCTTTTAGTCCCATGTCCATTGTCTATCCCCTTGTTCTATTCCTTCGTTCTATTCCCTTGCCAACTCGCGTGGCGGACGATACTCAGCCCGCGCACTGAGGCCTGGAACTTCACTTTCCCGGCCCTGCGTGGCTGTGCACGATGCGCGCAGCCACGGCGTTAAGTGCTCTCCACCCGGAATACGCCGGGAACCGGAGCCGATCATGAATGATCCATCTAAGAATCCCTTTACTGGTTAATTCGCCTCCAAGGGTTCGGATGACAACACGGCGATCACCTGCCCCACTTTCACCCTCCGGCCTTCTTCTGCCTTCAGCTCAACAACGTAACCAGCGGAAGGAGCCTCAATGTTGATGGCAATTTTGTCGGTCGCTGCCTCCGCGATTGCCGCACCTTCCTCAAGCCGGTCACCCTTCTTACAGAGCCATTGCTTCAGCATGATTGCCACTGCTCCCTCGGCAAACTTGGGTACCTTCACTTCACATAACATGGTTCAGTCCTCTCAAAAAACAATTGGTCTTTCTCAAACTCCACTTCAAATACCGTTGAAAATTCACACAAAAAAAGATCCCGAATGGGTTGCAAACCAACAACCCCGGCACCCTGCGCCTGCATCGAGGTGACGCCTCTGTTGCGCAACCCACAGGGAACAATGAAATCGAAATACGACAGATCGGGACAAACATTAATCGCAACGCCGTGTTGGGTGATGCCGGACTTGACGGCGATCCCGACCGCAGCGATCTTCTTGTCGCCCAACCACACTCCACTTGCGCCATCTACCCGGTTGCCATTGATTCCGTAGGTAGCAAGCAGGTTGATCACCACTTGTTCAAGAAGCCGCACATACTGATGCACGCCAAGTTCCATCTCCCGCAGTTTGAAAATGGGCGAGATTACAAGTTGGCCAGGACCGTGGTAGGTCACGTCTCCACCCCGGCTTACACTGCGAAGGGTCACCCCGCGTTGCTGTAGCGTCTCTCGGGACACCAGCAGATTCTCCACGCACGCCCACCTTCCGAAGGTGATGACGTGGAAGTTTTCCTGGAACAGAATCGTACCCAGACCTTCACTCTCTTTGCATCGTTGGTGGAGTGCCGTCTGGATGGCAAACGCTTCGTCATAGCCGATGAGGCCAAGATCCATCCACTCGAACTTTGCGGGGCCCTTCAATCTGCACTGTCCACTCTGTACCGTTTGAGGCGCCGGTACAGGGTGCTGCGCGATATGCCGAGCGACCGGGCCGCCTGTTGCCGCTCCCCAAAGTGACGGACGGCCTCCAGAATCGCCTCTTTCTCAACTCCGTCGATGTTTGCGGTTCTGCCGTCAAAGGAAAACTCATCGATTGGCCGGTGCGGCTCGGCGAACAGAAAGTCAGGCAGGTGTTGTTCCTCGATGATCTCTCCATCCACCAGGCTGATGGCGCGCTCCACAACATTTTCCAATTGACGGACATTGCCGGGCCAGTGATAGGTGCACAAGCGTTTCAGGACTGGAAGCGAAACCCCGGTGACGGACTTACCATAGCGCGCGGAAAATGTACGTACAAGATGGTCTACCAATCCCGCAATGTCTCCGCTTCTCTCACGCAGGGGCGGGATGCGAATTTCGAACACATTCAGGCGGTAAAAGAGATCCTGACGAAAATTGCCCTTGGGAACTTCGATGGCCAGGTCCTTGCTGGTCGCCGCGATTACCCGGACATTGATCGGCGTGGGGCGATGCCCGCCAATCCTCACCACCGACCGCTCCTGCAATACCCGCAGCAGCACTGCCTGAATGTTGAGTGGCATCTCTCCGATTTCGTCGAGAAAGATGGTGCCATCGTTGGCCAGCTCAAACTTACCCGGCCGTCCATTCCGGTTGGCGCCGGTGAAAGACCCGCCCTCGTAGCCAAACAACTCGCTCTCGATGAGGGTCTCCGGAATGGCGGCGCAGTTCAGCGCGATGAAGGGCTGGCCGGTGATGCTGGCGTTATGAATGGCCTGCGCGAACAGTTCTTTTCCGGTTCCGCTCTCCCCCTGAATCAACACTGTGTGCATGTTTCTGGCTGCAACCTGGGCAAGATGGATGGCCCGTTGCATTGACGAGCTTTCCCCAAGAATGTTTGCAAAGTTGAACCTGGCTTCCGCGCCGGTGATTTGATTCACCACCCTTTGCAACTTTTTCATCTCTTTTAAGGTGGCCACCACCCCAACCACCTGGCCGTCGGCGCGACGAATGGGCTTGGCGCTGATGTGGCACTGGGCATAGCCTCGACGGGTCTCCATGGTGGTTTCCATGTCGGTCACCGGCTTGCCGTCGGTAAGCACTTTCCTGAACAACGGCTGTTTGCCCACAAAAATCTGAATGTCTTTTCCCCGGGCGAACAGGCTGTCCGTGGCTAGGATATTCGCTGCCTCCGAATTGATTTCCTTGATGAAACCGTTGGAATCAATGGCCACAATGCCATCCGACACCGAGTTGATTACGGTCCTCAGGTATTCGTTGGCCAGCCAGATCTGGCGATGGTCCTCCTCGACCCGCAATTGATTCGTGATCGCCATGCTCGCAACCACCACGATGCCGAGGGTGTGAAGGTGAGCCTCTTGCCTGGGACCACTGACGTTGAGAATTCCGAGGAGGCGGTTGTCATGATTGAAGATCGGGGCGGCAGAACAGGTCAAATCGTGATCCCGTTCAAAAAAGTGCTCGGTGCCGACCACCTGGACCGGCTGTCCCATGCGGAGGACAAGTCCGATGGCACCGGTTCCCGCTTGTTCTTCTCTCCAGATTCCACCGAGACTCAGATTTCCCTCCGAGCCGGCGTCCCGCAACATTGGGCCCGAAAGCATCTTCAGGATGACACCGTCACTGTCGGTGAGTAACGTCAGAAAGCCCAGATCCTGAACGAGAGCCTGCAGTTCATCGAGGATGGGCAAAGCGACTGTCAACAGGTCACGGTTACGCGCCACGCGCCGTTCCAGATCCTCGGGCTCGACCAGTGCAATGGCGGGTGCCAGTTTGGGATCGTATCCAAGCGCCCGGCAACGGGCCCAGGATTCGGCAATCAAAGGAGTCACTCCACGAACGTTCTCTCCCGTGGCGAGAGACTCGTTTTGAGCATCTTTGGTGTTTGCGCTGTCCATCATATTGGCATGATTCATACTGGTGACCTGCTGGCGATTGTCCGTTACGATCGGCAATGATTCGCCTGTATCATAATGACACACGGGGCGCCTGGCTTCCCCCGAATGCGCAGAAGCCCCATGTTGTCCCAAAACGGGAATCGGTTCAATTCGGATTCCAGCGGATGGCCGTAACCGGCGCAGTCCATCGAACTACTTGATTCTTCTATCTTTTGTTGCCTTGCAGTACTGATCTTTGCAGCCCTTCCCTCGCTCCCCCCGGTGGGAGCCGGATGACCGGTCCCCACCGAGGAGACAGCATGGAGGTAAAAGCTCCGGGTAGCCCAATCCCGCTTGCTTAGTGGGCAGCCGGCGCAGGAGTCACAGAACCAGTTTTGGCTAACTGCTGCAGATCCGTGTTCAATTGCGCGAAGATGTAGACCGGTGCGCATCCCGGATAGTAGGTTACCGATTTGGCAACCTTTGTGGCCTGGCGGATATTGTCAGCGGTGGGGAAATACTCCCAACAATCGCCGCAAACGAAAAGGTGCTTGCCCTTCGCGTCCTGCGGATCAAAGTCGGGCAAGCCACCGGCCACGACCAGGACTTCACCGCGCTCTTTCAAGAAGTCCGTCATGGAAATGCCGCTGTTGTGGAACGAATCCAGGGCGCCGCGTACGTTAACGTAGCAACCGGGGCAGGTCTGTTGTGCAAGCACGGTCAAGCCGTTGTACATGCCCACGGGATTGTCATTGGGACGGCGGAAGTTCTTCCGCACGGAGTCCGCGGTTTCGCCGACCACGTTGATTTTCTTGACGTCGATTTCGCCGAGCCCTTCATTGCCGGCGCAGCGGACGGTGGGAATTTCCATCGGATCAAAGCCCATCACATAGGACGTGATGGCATCCGTAGCAACCGTATCGGCTCCGGCGATGATCAGATTCATTTCGATCGGCACGCCAGCGTGCGGTCCCTGTCCTTCCATGCCGATGATGGCATCGACGATGGTGAGATCTGCCTGCACGGCGCGATAGATGTCGCACATCTTCTGACCCAGATCGATGCGGTGAGCGCCCTGCTGCTGCGCGCTGGGATGCACGTTGGGAATGATTCCATTCCAGTTCTTCAGACCCAGGGTAACCACGCCAGCAATGTGGACCTTCATCTTGGGCAGGTTGATGATGACGTCGGCATCAAGGACCGGCTTAAAAATAGCTGCCTTCTTGAATACCTTCGCATTCGGGATATCCACTTCGACCACGTCGGTTTCATCGAAATAGATGACCTTGTCGGCGCCGCCACGTTTCGCGGCTTCTTCCATTCCAGAAACAGCAAAGGCGGGCTTGGCGCGGCCCACGTGCATACCCAGGGAGGGATTATCGCCAACCCAGACTTCTCCAGCCTTCGAGTATTCCTTAATGTAGGAGACAACCGCCTCGATCGTGCGGGGATCGACCACGGCGAAGCTTTCCGGTGGGGCCTGGAAAGCCAGATTGGGCTTGATGAGAACCTTCTGTCCGGGCTTGATGATTGTGTCTAGTGAGCCGATGGCCAGTTCAACCGCTTTTTTCACTGCCGCCTTGATCTTGGCGACATCGTCATCACGGCGGGTGTATTTGCCGGCGATGAAAGCAGCGTTACCTTCGGGGCGTTCGCATTTCGCGATTGCAACTTTGGGCTGACTCATTTTATGAACCTCCGTGTATCTAACATCGATTTCAAGCTAAAACACTTCCGTTCCAAAACTTATACGCCAACAGCTTCTTTCGATTCGCGCGCCTTGGCCTTGATTTCGGCCGTTAGCTCGTCCTCTACAGGGGGCACAACAGGGAAAAGCGCAGGTGCACCTTGTCCTGGAAGAATCCGCCGAACACTTCGCCGACGCTCTGCATGGAGAGGTATCACCTTCGTGGCAATGCAGCCCAAAACCTCGAGGCTGATTGCCGGAGCATAGATATTTGTTGATTCAACAACTTGGGCATCCCCCTGAAACCCGATTCAATTCGTTCCCTCTTGCGGATCTGCTACCGCTCTACGTCCCTTTCAAAACCCAGCATTCCTATCTGACTGCAAATGAAATGTCTGGAGATTCGGTTTTGTATGTGCAAGAAATGGGCCATTCTGAAGAGGTACTTCTCGGCGGGAAAACATTGAGCAGACTGGGACTTCCCCGACTTCAAGGGCTACAACAGCGTGTCATGTTTCACAATCTGACACATTTTGATTCACGTTGACACGTCGTGAGACACGTGCATTTGCACCTACAAGCTACGCCAGGTATCAAAAACAAAATCTCCGGCAGACGTCTGAGTCCGGATTTCCCGATCAACGGCTCTGGATCGTGGCGGAAAAGCTCTTCTCGCCGACGGTGCACTTGGCAGTCGAGCTTGCTCATCTGGAGTATCTTCATGCCATCGCGAACGGGGCTACCCTGTCGAAGATACTTTTTCTATCTTGCCGTTCATTGCCTCGACCTCACGGGAGCGGCGTTTGCGCGGCACCTGGAATCTGTCTTCGCCGCGCGATCCAGCGGCATCTTCCCGGGCTCCGGCAGAAGCATCGCCCGCGCCCGGGTCAGCGTGTCAAATTTCGCCCACGACACACGACACATGCTCGCCGCAATCGAAGTCGATCAACACCGTGGCCAATGGCTTTTCGCGGGTCCATTTCCGCACCGTCCCGTGGTGCAGCTGGCGATCCTGAAAGTCCCGCTCGACTTCATCGAGGGTCAAGGCCGAGGCAGGTTTCATCGTCCTATGCAAGGCTGCATTGTGCACGATGGCAGATGACGGTGCCAGCCAGCTTGCCGCCTCTCCGATTGCCGTTCCGCGGCGCCATCCCGCGGAGCCATCCTTGACAGTTCTCCCAGCGGGTATCAGAATCGCAAGCTGAAACAAGATTTGATGACAGGAAGGATGGCGTGGAAATTCCTGCGCCGGAAAACTAGCCAATGAAAATCGGATACCTGGAATGCTTCGCGGGAATCAGCGGAGACATGCTGCTGGGAGCGCTGGTTGACGCGGGAGTCTCCGCGGAGCTTCTAAAGACATCGGTAAAGGCACTGGATCTGGGAGCGGAGTTGCACGTCGAACGGGTCAACCGAAGTGGAATTCAGTCCACCAAGGTAGAGGTGCTGGTGGATGGACAACCCGCGGATGCTCCGCAACCAGAGGCGGCAACTCAGGCTCACGACGAACATAGTCACAGCCATTCTCACGGGGCACACGAGCACGGCCACGGTCACGAACATGGCCACGAACACGGTCACGAGCACGAGCACGAGCACCCTCCCGACCACGAGCACCCGCATGAAGCGCATGGACACAGTCATGTGCATGGCAGAGACTGGGCCAGCATCCGAAGTTTGATCGGACAGGCCACGTTACCGGAAGATGCCAAGGAATTGGCACTGCGGACCTTTGAGTTGCTCGCCCGCGTGGAAGCCGGAATTCACAACGTTCCGGTGGAAAACATTCACTTCCACGAAGTGGGAGCCGTGGATACGATTGCCGATATTGTGTGCGGAGCGGTAGGACTCTGTTCCCTGCCGGTGGACCAGTGGGTGTGTTCGGCAATCAATGTCGGTGGCGGATTTGTGGAGTGTGCTCATGGCAAGTTTCCGGTGCCGGCTCCGGCCACCGCCGAACTTCTGAAAGGGATGCCAACCTATTCCTCGGGCTTGCAGATGGAGCTGGTGACGCCGACGGGAGCGGCCCTGCTCAGGGCGCTCGGGTGCAGCTTTGGCGATGCTCCCGCCATGCGAACTCGTTCCATTGGTTATGGAGCCGGGACGCGCAATCCGGCGCGTTTTCCAAACGTCTTGCGGCTCAGCATTGGCGATGCGGAATCCACCGCGCAGCTTCCTCAAGAAACCATCACCGTGCTCGAATGTGCCGTGGACGATCTGAGCCCGCAGGTAGTGGCGCGCGCCATGGAGCTGGCAATGGCACGGGGCGCGCTGGATGCCATGTGCACTCCGGTGACGATGAAAAAGAGCCGGGTCGGCCTGCTGCTGACGGTGCTCTGCGAATCCCAGGCTGCCGCGGCCCTGGAAGAACTGCTATTCCGGGAAACAAGCACCCTGGGCATTCGAGTACGCCAGGAGAAGCGGGTCGTGCTGGAGCGCAGCTTTGTGGAAACGCAGACGGCATTCGGAACCATCCGCGTGAAGCTGGGACTGTGGCATGGAGTCGAGATGAATGCCATGCCGGAGTACGAGGATTGCCGCGCGGCCGCAGAAAAGCACGGCGTTCCCGTGAAGCAGGTGATGCAGGCGGCAGTGGCTGCCATGGCGGAATCCAAGGCGCGGGGATAACCCTGGAGAGTTCGTGCCCGGCTGCATCCTTGCTCAGCAAGCTAAGGATCAGCCCGGCCAATTCTCTGCCGGCGTTTCGCCCCTAAGGGTCCGAGCTTCTTCGCGCTTTGAGCCACTCACCTGCGGCTTTCGGGGAGGTCTCGGACCAGGTTCTGCCATCCATACTGGTGGCGGAAAGAGCAATCGCCGAGGCCTCCAGAGCCCAACCAGTGAGCAATCGAGCACAGATTAACAGGTGATGGAGCTCTACCATACTCTCTGACCAAGGTAAAAAGGAGAGTCAAGTGAAGTCCAAGAAGCTGTTTGCCGCCGTCCTGGGGTCGATCGTTGTCCTCGCCCTGTCTCTGCCCGTCATGGCGCAGAACACCACGCAATCCACCACGACGGCGACACAGGATTCAACCGCGCCCGTTGCCGCTCAGACCACCACCACAACCACCCAGGACACCACCTCCTCCGACGCCAACCTTCCCATGACCAAGGGTGAGATGAAGGACCAGAAGAGACAGCAGAAGCAGGAGGAAAAGTCTGCCAGGGCGAACGCCAAAGAGCAGAAGGAGGACGCCAAGGCAACCAAAGACCAGGCCAAGGCGCTCAAGCAGGAGCACAAGTCCATGGATGCGCAAGAGAAGGCCGACGCAGAGTAATTTTGCAGTCAGGCCTCATGTCTTCGTTTCCTGCTAATGCTAGCTCTCGATCGATTTTTCCGCGGCGGTGGCATCGCCATCCGCCGCGCCGCTGTTTTCTCCCCGGAGTCGATCCGGCGCTTAGACACGTCCTGCCCTATGGAAACTTTGCGATGGAATTGCGATAACTCCTTTCTTTTGCTTATCCTGCGCACGCCTATGGAATTCCACGGGAATCCTGAAACGGGAAGCTGACTTTTTATCCTTTGCGAAACCGGGCGCAGCCGTCACTGAAAAATGTGGCTCGGGTGGATCATGATAGGAGGGGAGCACTGGAAAGATGGGCAGGTTGTCCCGGCGCCGGTGCAGAGGAGAACAATGTCTCTCATTGACGACGACACATTCATCCCGGATGACGACATGCTTGAAGAATGGCTGGCTCAGGTTTTTGATGTTGCCGGGCTGAAACCACGGAAGGAGCCAACGCCAGGTGCCGGGTACCGGACCACTCCACGGAGAATTCCCCGATCCCTTACTCTCGCCCACGGATCAATGATTGCACCAAGATGACTCCGCTCTCCCCGCTCTATCTTCTGCGCTTGCGCAACAGCACTACAAATGACAGCACGCCGTTCTGGTCGCGCACTCCCACAATGGAAACGCCCTTGTCAAGGTTGTACTCAAACTGGATGATCTGCTGCGCCGTCTGGTTCAGCGACGAAATGTAGGTAAGCGTCAGCCGGTTGGAAATCTGCTGCTCCACGGTGACGCGCGCCAGTCCCGAATTCAGCGCCTCGCCCACATTCGGATCGATCTTCACCCGGCTGGCGCCAAACAATCTCTGTGCCCGGCTGCTCATGGTCGCGCTCAGCGCCTGTCCAATCAGCTCCGTCGATGAGCCCGCCGAAACCGATGGCTGGTATTGTGACGTGCCCATCAGCGCGGGATTCATCGACTCCCCGGCCGTGCCTCCCAGCGCCAGCAAGGAGATGATGTCGTTGCTCGAAAGCGGCGGATCGGAGCGGTAGGAGCTGTTCAACTTGTTGATGGGTCCATGGAAACCCAGCGTAATGTCGTAGTCGCGCACCCTGGTTGAGATTTCAATGTCGAGCGCCGGCTCGATCCGCACCGGATTGGTGAACGTAAGGTCGCCACGCTCCAGCCGGTACTTGGTGCCGTTGAAGTCAATCATTCCTTCCAGCAGGTTGATGCGGCCCAGCACCACCGGGCGCAAGAAGGTGCCGCGTAGCCGCAGGTCCAGATTGCCGCTCACCCGCGCCGCCGCGGTCTGCAACTGAAGCTGCGGCGTCGAGGTCACGTGCACGTCCAGGCGCAGGTTGTTGCGCGGCGAAGCGATTCCCTGCACCGTGCCCCGGGTTCCCTCCGCCAGGTAGGCCCCAAAGTCGAATTGCGGATTCAGTCCCAGCCGCGTCACCGTCACGTCGCCTGAGAGCAATGCATCCTTCCTCGTCCCGGTAAACGCAAACGAGGCGTCAACCGTCGAGCTCACCCCTTCCGGATAGCGCAATCGAATCTCGTGCCCGCTGGCCGAGAGATTCACAAACAGCCCCTGCGACGCGGAGAACGCAATGAAGCCTTCGGCGCGCAGCAGTCCGCCTCCGGTGCGCGCCGTCAACTCCTGCACCTGTAAGCGGTCCTGGTTAAAAACCAGCGTGCCCGTGATCTCGCTCAGGCCGTTGGGGAAATCCTGGTAGGTGAGGTTTGCGTTCTGCACCTTCAAGCTGCCGCGCAGCGAGGGCCGCGCCAGGGTTCCGTTGATGCGCAGATTCAGATCGGCAACGCCGCCCGCCGTCAGTTTCGGGTCGACGGTCTCCAGCACTTTCAGATTCACGCTGCCATCGGCGTGCAGATCGATCTCGCGCTTGCCGCCCAGTTCTATCTCCCCTTGCAACTCCAAAAAGCGGGTTCCCCGCTCGCCCGCCATGCGGAGCTGTTCCACCCGCACCACCTGGTTGGCCATCGTCAGCCGCATCGGCCCGTCATTGGTCACCGTGATGCCGCCATAGTTCGTGACCCAGTGCTCCACCACCAACTCCGCGGTCACGTCCCGGGGACGCAAGGCGTCGCCCTTCACCTCCGCATGCATCTTCACCTCGGTTGCGGCGCCGTGGTGCAGCGGCAGAAACGCTTCCAGCAGCGGGTTCAGGTTCGCGCTCTCCACTTCGGCCGTCCACTGCATCGGCATTTGGCCGCGCAAAAGAATCTCCCCGCTCAAATTCACCTCTGCCGTCTTGAAGTTCGAGCGCGCCGTTACCTGCATCTGGGCGCCGTGCGTCACCGCGTCCACGTCCATGTCGCCCAGCGCCTGCCCGTTCACCGCAAGATTGCGCAGGCGCAGCCGCCCGTTGATCCGCGGCGCTCCCAGCGTGCCATCGCCGATGGCCGTAAACGTCGCCCGCCCGCTCACCTTGATCTTGCCCTCGCGCACCACGCGCAGGTTTTCAATCTTCACCTCGGTGCCCTTCAGGTCAAAACCAAACTCGCTGGTTTCCACGTTGATGCGCGCATTGCCGCGCAACTGCATCGCGTCGCTGTTCACCAGGATGTTGCGCAGCTCCGCCTCGTTGCGGGTGAAGTTCACGTCGGCGGCTGCCGAGCGAACCGCCTGGCGCCACGCCGTTCCATCCCGCAGAGAAATCCGCCCGCTGCCGTTCAAGTCGTGTTCCGTGCCTTCCACCCGCACTTCGCCGCTCACCTGCCCGCTCACCGGATAGCTGGAGCCCACCAGCGCCTGCAGATCGCCGGCCGCCACCTTGTCCATCCTCACGTGTGCCGAAAAAGGTTGGGTCGCATCGTAATCTCCGTTCACCAGGGCCACGCTGGCATCCAGGCGGATGAGCGCGCCTCCGCGCCGCAGCAGGCCATTGCGAATGCTCTCGCGCGCCGCTGAATACTCCACGTCGCCCTCGAGCAGCTCCCACCGGGTGCGGATCAGGTGCTCCACCGGAGCCTTGCCGTTCTCCGGCTTTTCCCCGGCTCGCAGCACGGTGGTAAAGTCATGCAGTTCCAGGTACCCGGCCAGCGCGGGAGAAGTCAGCCGGCCGCGCACCGTTCCCCGGAATTCCCCGCTGCCGTTAAACTCCATCGGCAACTCGTGGGCGCGGATGCCGCGCCAGGAGATCACCAGCGGCTCCAGTTCCTTGAGTTCCCTGGCCGCCACATCCAGTTGCAGGTCCGCGTTCGCCGACAAGCGCCCCTGGGTCACCAGGTGCGTCTCCCGGGTGCTGGCGTCCACGTTATGCACCTCGACCGACTGGTCCCTGAAGTCCACCGTGGCCTGGACCACGGCGGTCACCGGCAGGGTTCCCGCGCGCTCCACCGGACGCACCCGCAGATCCCCGTCCATGCGCGCGTCCAGCAGACTGCCAACCCAGTGCACGTTCAATGTTCCCGCCGTCAAGCCGGCCAGCGGCAGCCGCTCCAGGGGAAGCTCGCGGGTGGCAAAAGCGCGCAAGGCCTGTTCCAGCTCAATCCCGTTTACTTCCAGGTCCATCCGTCCCAGCGGCTGGCTGCCGGGCAAACTGCTGGCGTCCAGTTTCCCGTGCACCGTGCCTCCCAGCGCGGTGGCAAAGATCGACGATACGTTGAAGTGTTCGCGGTCCAGCGAATACGCAAAGCCGCCGTTGATTTTCTCCAGCCGCACAATCGGGTTGGCCCACGTCACCCCAGCCGCCTGGGCCTTGCCGGTGAAGGCATATTCGTTCCGATCCCAGTGGTAGGTTCCTTCGCCGCTCCATTGCGCCTGGCCGCTTTCCAGCTCGCGGTAACGCACCAGCCGTGCCAGTTCCCGCACATCGCCCGACCCGCGATAGGCAAACTGCGCCACCGGCGAGCCCAGTCCGGTGATGGCGCCACTGGCCTCCAGCCACGAGTGGCCCTGGCTCACCCGCAGCCGCGGCACTTCCAGACGGTCGCGATAGAGTCTGAAATCGGCGCTTGCGCCCAGCGTCATCGGCTCGAAATCCCGAACCCGCAGGCGCACCCCGTCCACCTTGGCCGTGCCCTCGTAGTGCTCGTCCCCGGCGCGGTAGCCAACCGCCACGGCCACGCCGTCGGCCGCCCCGTCCAAACGGATCTTCTCGTCATTCCATTGCAGCAGGCCATCGGAAAGTTCGGCATGATCCACCGCCAGCCGCAGCACCTCCTCGATCCTGTCCGGCCTCGCCCCAGGACCCAGTTTCGGCCTGGGAACATTGGTCGAGCCATCCTTGTACACATCCACGTGCGCCAGCGGACGCCGCACCCTCAGCTCGCGCAAAGCGATGCGGCCGCGCAACAGGGGAGCCCATTTCAGCCGGGCCTGTACCAGCTCCGTGCGCAGCAGCGGAGCCTCGGCCCCGGACTCTTTGCCATGCACCACCAGCCCGGCCAGCTCAAACTCCAGCCGCGCAAAACTCAACGTAACGCTCTGCAACTCCACTCGTCCGCCGGTCGCGCGCTCCACCTGCGCGATGACAAACTGCCGCGCCCGTTCCTGGAACCGGGCGCTGCGCAAGTACCGCGCCACGCCGATCGCCCCCAGCAGCACCAGCAGCGCCAGCGTGACGAACCCGCGCAGAATCCACCCGCGCCACCGCCGCGCGGCAACCGGCGCCCGCTCCACGTTCGCTGCGGAGCCTTGCACTTTCCCGGATTCTCTCGGCTCTGGCTCTTCGCTCATCGTCTGCGCACCACGGCTACCGCACTCCGTCCCACAAAATCTGCACCCGGCTCTGCGCCTTCAAATTCTCCAGCCACTTTTCCATCTCGCGCGTCGTCTTCTGCTCCACCAGCAGTTGCCGGATTTTCTCCGTCACCGACTCCAGCGGCTCGGGAGTCTGTCCTCGCGCCACCACCTGCGGAGCCAGGGTATTGGTGTAGTACTGTTCCACTTCCTCGCCTGAGACCCGCACCAGCGGCCGCACCCGGAATTCCATGAAGTGCCAGATTTCCACCTGGTTTGCCGCCAGCTCGCGCAGTTCCACCGCCGAGAGTCCATAGCGGTCGAGCGTGGCCGCCCACTTTGTCTCGTCCTTTTCCTGGTGCCAGATGGCGCGCACATCGCCAATGCGAGCCTCCACCTCGGAGGCCGTCGCCGGTGGCGTGCCCTGCATCTGGTCGCGCAGAATCCGATCCTGCACCAGGTGCTCGAAGGCGCCCTGCCGCTCCGCGGCGCCCAGCTGCTGCAGCGGGCGTCCATTTTCCAGGGCCTCAAAGCGCATCTGCTCGTCCAGGTCGCTCCACGTCACCAGGTGGCCGTTGACCACGGCGATGATGCGGTCCACCACCTCCGCGCTGGAAACCGCACACAGCAGCGCCAGCAACCACGGCAGGAGAGTTCGAGTCCTCATCATCAGAATGTCTGCCCAATGCTGAAGAAAAAGTTAAAATGCCGCACCTGGTCGGAATACGGCGCGCCGCTGCTGGGTTCCTTCACCGGAAACACCGGCGGATTCAGGTTGTATCCCAGGTCCACCCGCACCGGCCCAATCGGGGTGCGATAGCGCACTCCGGTTCCCACCGCCTGTGACATATAACTGAAGTCGCAGGTCGCCGCCAGGCTCGTGTTGCGGCAACTCGCCTGGTCCAGCTGGTTGAATCGCGCCAGGTTCTTCCACATCTGGTTGGCCGTTTCAAAGACGTTGCCAATGTCGTGGAACAGCACCAGGCTCAGGTTGTCGCCCACAAAAGGCAGCGACACCGGCGGCAGCCTCAGCTCCAGGCTGTTGACGAACAGAGCGTTGCCGCCCAGCGGTGCTCCCGAATAGCGGTCGCGCGGCCCCGCCTGGTTGATGGAAAATCCACGATGCGAGTTCGAGCCGCCTAGGAAAAAACGCTCCGGCAGTGGAACGAAGCCCAGGCTGCCGTAGGGAGTCTCCGCCCCGATGCGCAGCGAGCGCGCAAAGACCCAGTTGTGGTGAAACTTGTAGTAAGTCGCGTTCTGCGCCAGCACCCGGCCAAAGTTCGCCTGCGAGCCAAAATATCCCGACGCAACCCCGATGTCGGCCGTGTTGTAGGTGCCCTTGGTCGAAGTCACCGGATCATCGCGCGTATCCCGCAGATAGGTCACACTCGGCATGGCTACCCGCACCGGCTGTGAGTACAGCGGAAGCAGGTCCGGACTGTAGCCCGACGGGAAGCTGTTCGGATTCACCGTGACCCGCCGGTACGAGTACCGGTACAGCCACTCGGAAGCCTTCGTCGCTTGATGGGCCAACTGCACCGAGCCTTCTTCCCGGTTGCTGCTGAAGGTGGTTACGTCGTTTTCGTTATCGTAGAGCGCGGTCAGCGTCATCCGCCAGTCCGGCAGATCGAACCAGCGCGGCTGCACAAAGCTCAACGAAGCCCGCTTCTCCAGGGTGCCCACGTGTGAACTGAAGATAAGCGACTGATCGCGCCCCCGGAAATTGATCCGCGTCACGTCCAGAACCGCCCGCGGGCTCACCCCGGTCTGCCCTTGCGGCGAACCGCCCTGCCCCGTGTTCAACCCGGTTCCAATTTCCACTCCTCCACCGTAGTTGACCGTCCAGCGACTGGCTTCCCGGATCTGGAACAGCACGTCCTTGCTCTTCTCGTCGCCCTCGGGATTCTCAATCGCCGTCTGCACCTCGTTGAAGATTCCCAGGGCGTACAGATTGTGCTGCGTCTGCAGCATCTTCTCCTGGCTCAGCGGCGCGCCCTCGCGGATCACCACCCCCCGCTGGACGATGTGCGGCTTGGTGTGCGCCACCCCGCTGATCAGCACCCGGTTGACAAATTCCTGTTCGCCTTCGTGGATCTCATACACCACGTCCATCAGCGTCTGGGCGTCATCGGAATACTTCGCCGAGCTTTCCAGTTGCACTTGGGCAAAGCCCCGGTTGAAGTAGTCGTTCAGCACCAACTGCCTGTCTTCGGCCACCATGGCCTCGGAAAACGGCTCACCGGCCTCGGTGCTGATCAGGCGGCGGATCTCCGCCTCGCTCACCGCCTGCGCTCCCCGGATTTCCAGCCGTCCCACCTTCACCAGCGCACCCTCGTCCACCTTCACCACGATCTTCATTTCGCCGCGGCCGCCCCCAGGGTCGGCCATCAACTCGCTGGTCACATTCACCCGCGCATAGCCGTTGGCGCGGTACAGATTCTTGATCGCCTCCAGGTCGCTGGACAGCAACAGTTGGCTGTAGTGGCCGTGCGGCTGCAAGGTGCTGGAAATCTGCGTCTCCATGCGCTCGCGCAGGGTCGCGTTGTCAAAGCGCTGGTTGCCCTGCAACTCGATCGCCCGCAAGCGGCAGCGCTGGCCAGTCTGGATCGAGTAGACAATCTGCTGGCGCTCGTGCCCGGCGTCTTCCTCCGTCCGCACCTGCACCACGGCGTCAAAGTATCCCTGCCGCTGCAGATAGTCGCGCAGGTTCCGCCGTCCTTCGTTCAGCAGGTCTTCATCCACCGCGTGTTCCTCGTACACCGGAACGTAGCGCTTCAGGGTGGAGCGGCTCAGGCGCGCGCCCTCGGCGCGAATTTCCACCACCGGCCCCGCTTCCACCGTGATGCTGTAGTCCACCGTATTGCTCTCCGCCTGGAACAGCGGCAAACCCGCCGTCAATTGCGCCCGCAGCCGGCCCTGTTTCACGTATCGTTTTCGCAGCCGCGCCAGCGCGTGCTCCATCAGATCCTCGCGCACCCGCATGCCCGGATGCAGCCGGCAGATTTCCACCGCTGCTGCGGGACTCAACTCCGCATCGCCCGTCACCGTCAGCTTGCCCATCCGCGCCACTTCGCCCGCCGCCAGTTGGAACTCCACGTCCACCTGCTGTGTCTCCTCGTGGTGAGTCAGCTTGGCCACTACCTGAGCCCTCCAGTAGCCATGCTGGTGCAGCAACTGCAAAATGCGGCTCTTGGATTCCTCCAGCTTCTCCGGGCTGAACAGCGTGCCCAGTTCCAGCCGTCCGGTGTTCACCACCTGGGTTTCATTCGGACCACCCTTCGGCGCGCCCGTCACCGTCACATTGGCGTTGAAGTAGTTCGGCCTGGTGCGGAACTCGATACTCACGCCCCCGGATGGGAGTTGGCTGGCATCGGCTTCCACCTCGGCAAAACGTCCGCTCTCGTAGAGCGCCCGCAGACTGTCGCGCAGATTGCGCCGTCCCAGCCGGTCTCCGTTCTTCAAGGAAATTTTCTCCAGCAACTGCGCCTGCCGCGCGCCCGCCGACGGCACCCGCACTTGTTCCACAATTCGCCCCAGCAATTCTGTCTGTGCGCCTGGCAGCGCGTTCTCCGGCATCTGGCTCTGCCGCGCTTCCGCGCCGGCTGCGTTTCCCGGCGCGCCCTGCTGCGCCGCCGCCAGCGGGCACAGCACGGCAACCAGCAACATCAGGATTGCCGTCCATCTTTGCGTGCCTGTCACTCCGGCCGCCAAACTATTCACTCGCACCACCGCGGCTGTTTCAGTTATCCAATCCATGAACCCGACCACCATCATAAGGCTTCGCGGCAATGATCATGGAGATCATCCTGCAACTCCTTGCCTGTTATTCAGAATAGCTTGTTTACCATTCTTTCCCGCGCCATCCTGCGCAGTGCTCCCGCCCCTGTTCGCCTGCACTCCCGAGCGCCGTTCCGGCGGCGGCCTCAGGCAGCCACCGCCTCCCGCAACTGGCAGCCCATCCCCTGTTCCTGCTACATTCACTCTTGCCAAACTCACTCGCCGGAAAGGTCCCCTCATGTCCCAGCCCGTCCCCGCAACCCAGCCCAGCAAGCTCTATCGCTGGTTGGTCCTTCTCTGGCTCAGCATCACCATGTTCGGCAATTATTATTTTTACGACGCCCTGGAGCCTCTGGCTGACGTTCTCCAGAAGCAGCTTCATTTCACCGATCAGAATATCGGCCTGCTCAATTCCTTTTATTCCATCGCCCCCATCGCCACCGTCCTCATCGGCGGAATTCTCATCGACCGCCTGGGCGTGCGCCGCGCCCTGCTGATCTTCGGCTGCATCTGCCTGGCCGGATCCATGCTCACGGCCTTCAGTCCGCTCTTCCCGGTAATGGCCGCGGGGCGCTTCGTCTTCGGGATGGGCGCCGAGTCGCTCATCGTCGCCATTACCGCGGCGGTCGCCAAGTGGTTCAAGGGCAAGGAACTCAGTTTCGCCCTCGGCCTCAACCTCATGCTCGCCCGCTTCGGCAGTTGGCTGGCGCAGAACTCTCCCACCTGGGCGCACTCCGCCTACAACTCCTGGCAAGGCCCCTGGCTGATCGGCGTCGCCTTCGTGTCGCTCTGCGTCGCCGGACCCATCGCCTACTGGATCATGGAGGCCCGCGCCGAGAAACATTACGCCCTCGGCAAGGCAGGCGAGGCCGACAAAATCGTCTTCCAGGATGTCAAGAACTTCGGGCACTCCTACTGGTATCTCGTCGGTCTCTGCGTCGTCTTCTACTCCGCCATCTTTCCCTTTGAAACCTTTGCCGTGAAGTATTTCATGGACGCCCACGGCACCAGCCGCGAGCTTGGCGGATTCCTGCTCAGCGTCCTCACCGCCTTTACCATGTTCGGCACTCCCATCGTCGGTCTTTTCTCCGACAAGATGGGACGCCGCGCCACCATCATGTGCCTCGGTGTGCTCATACTCATCCCTGTATTTCTCATGATGGGCTACACCCGCGTCTCGCTCTACGTTCCCATGGCGATGCTCGGACTTGCCTTCACCTTTGTCCCGGCCATCATCTGGCCCTCGGTCGCCTACATCGTTCCCAGCCGTACTCTCGGCACCGCTCTCGGACTGATGACCATGATCCAGAACATGGGCATGGCGGGCATGAACTGGGGGCTGGGCAAGGCCAACGACGTTGCCGGAGCCTCTGCCGCGCATCCCACTGGTTACCAGCCCATGCTGCAAATCCTCACCGTCATGGGTGTGATCGGCGCCGTCCTCGCCTTTCTGCTGCGCCAGCGCGAGCTCGGCCCCAACGGCCACGGATTGGAAACCATCACCGCCGGATAACCCACTGCCTCACCGCGCCAGAGATTGCAGGTGCAGGTTCACTCGCACAGAACCTGACCTGCCTGATTTTCAGCAGGCGCGGTGAGTATAGGAAGCTATGTGCCGGGCGTAGACATTTACGTCAATGCCGCGGTGACACATTGCTTGTACACCACTGGTACAATTCGCTTATTTCCTGGATTTGCTCGATTGTTCGATTGATTCGAAAGGAATGATATGGTGGCCAGGGAGGGAGTTGAACCCCCGACACGCGGATTTTCAGTCCGCTGCTCTACCAACTGAGCTACCTGGCCATCCTGAATGCACTGGAAAAAGTGCTTACGGAAGGAATTGCACGAGCACATATCGCCTGCTGGAACGACTCCGATTATAGCAGCACCCTAACCGTTGGCAAACCTCCACTGTGGATAACCGTCCCCCTGCGCCGGCTCAGGACAGGTCCGCAAACCGCCCCGCCATCATCACCGCCGCACAGTGATTTGCGCCGAACCAGTAAGCCAGTTCGCGATAATCATCCAGCTCAAAGAACGCAAGATCGGCGTCCTTGCCCGCCTCCACGCTTCCCTTTCGCTCGCCCAATTCCAGGGCGTGCGCGCCGTTGATGGTCACCGCCGTCAGCGACTCTTCCACCGTCATGCGCATTTGCGTGCACGCCAGCGAGAGCACCATCGGCATGCTGATGGTTGGCGAGGTTCCCGGATTGTAGTCGGTTGCCAACGCCACGGCCGCGCCCGCGTCAATCAGCTTGCGCGCCGGCGGATATTTCTTCGTCGCCAGAAAGTAATTGGCACCGGGCAGCAAGGTCGCCACGGTTCCGCCTGCCGCCAAGGCCGCCACGTCGGTTTTCTCCAGGCAATCCAGGTGATCGGCCGATGCCGGACGATGCGCCAGAATCGTTGCCAGCGGAGTATTCGTCAACTGGCCCACATGCACCCGCGAGCGCAACCCGTGGCGCTCGGTCGCACCCAGAATCCGTTCCGTCTGCGCCAGCGTGAACGCGCCGCGCTCGCAGAAAACGTCCACATACCGCGCCAGTTTCTGCCGCGCAACCTTGGGCAGGATCTCCGTGCACAAAAGCTCCACGTACCCGTCCGGATTTTCCTTGAACTCCGGCGGCGGCACGTGCGCGCCCAAAAATGTCGCCAGCACCGTTCCCTGCCACTCGCCGGCCGCGCGCCGGATCGCCCGCAGGCTCTTGATCTCCGAGGCCGCGTCCAGCCCATAGCCGGACTTCGCCTCCACTGTCGTCGTCCCCTGCGCCTGCGCCTGGCGCAGCGCCGAGTAAACGTGATCGGCCAGGGCGCGCTCGCTTGCTGCCCGCACCCCGTTGATGCTGGCGCGAATTCCACCGCCGGCCGCGGCAATCTCCTCGTAGCCCGCGCCCGCCGCGCGTTTTTCAAAGTCGATCAGGCGCGGCGCCACAAACACCGGATGGGTGTGCGAATCCACAAAACCCGGCAGCACCAGTTTGCCGCGGCAATCCAGCTCCACCACTTCGTTGCGATGCTTCTTGAGCCACCCGTCGCGCAACACCTCGCGGGTTTTCCCCACCGTAACAATCTGGCCGCCGGCAATCAGCACCGCCGCGTCTTCAATCACGCCGATCTCACGCATTGCCTGCCCGCGCCGCGGCCCCGCCGCCCCGTTTCCCGGCCCTGCGCCCATCGTCACCAGTTGAGAGATGCGATGCAGCAGCACCGCGGGCTCATGTTGCACTACTTCCGCGCTCTTTGCCCTTGCCATGGCTTGCCCCGTACTTCTACTTCCCTTCCATCGGAATCTTCACGCCCGTCCTCTTAGCAAACCGCTTCGCCTCGTCATACCCCGCGTCCACGTGCCGCGCCACGCCGATGCCCGGATCGTTGGTCAGCACGCGCTCGATGCGCTTTGCCATCTCGTCGCTGCCGTCGGCCACCGTCACCTGCCCGGCGTGTTGCGAATAGCCGATGCCCACCCCGCCGCCGTTGTGGATCGAGACCCACGACGCGCCGCTGGCCGTGTTCAGCAGTGCGTTCAGCAGCGGCCAGTCGGCCACCGCATCGGTGCCATCCTTCATCGACTCGGTCTCGCGGAAGGGCGAAGCCACCGAACCGCAATCCAGGTGATCGCGTCCAATCACAATCGGCCCCCGGATTTTTCCCTGCTTCACCAGCCCGTTGATTGCCAGCCCGAACTCCGCGCGCTCGCCATACCCCAGCCAGCAGATGCGCGCCGGCAGTCCCTGGAAGCGAATGCGTTTGCGCGCCAGCTCAATCCAACGCGTGAGCTTCCGGTTTTCCGGGAACAGTTCCAGCACCAGGTCGTCGGTCACCGCAATGTCGCGCGCGTCGCCGGAGAGCGCCGCCCAGCGGAACGGCCCCTTGCCCTCGCAGAACAGCGGCCGGATGTATTCCGGCACAAAGCCGGGAAAGTCGTATGCGTTCTTCACTCCCTGCTGGAAGGCAAAGGTGCGGATGTTGTTGCCGTAGTCAAAGGTTACCGCGCCCATCTTCTGCAGCCGCAGCATGCCTTCCACGTGCCGCGCCATCGATTCCAGCGAGCGCTGCTCGTAGGTCTTCGGATCGCGTGCCCGCAACTCCAGCGCCGCCTCAAAGGTCATTCCATTGGGCACATATCCATTCAGCGGATCGTGCGCCGAGGTCTGGTCGGTCAAGATATCCGGCACCACGCCGCGCTCAGCCAGCTCCGGAATCACGTCCGCACAGTTGCCCACCAGGCCAACCGAGACGGCTTCCTTCTTGCGTACCGCGTTCTTCAAAATCCGCAGCGCCTCGTCCAGCGAGTTCACCATGAAGTCGCAATACCCGCTCTTGATCCGCTTCTTGATGCGCTCGGGATCGACCTCAATGCCCAGGAACGCCGCGCCCGTCATGGTCGCCGCCAGTGGCTGCGCTCCGCTCATGCCGCCCATGCCGCCGGAGACGATCAACTTGCCGCTCAGGTCGCCGCCAAACGCGCGCTCGCCCGCGGCCATAAAGGTCTCATACGTTCCCTGGATGATTCCCTGCGAGCCGATATAAATCCACGATCCGGCGGTCATCTGTCCGTAGGCCATCAGCCCGGCGCGCTCCAGTTCGTTGAACTTGTCCCAGTTTGACCAGTGCCCCACCAGGTTGGCATTGCACAGCAACACACGCGGCGCATACTCATGGGTGCGGAAAATTCCCACCGGCTTGCCCGACTGGATCAGCAGCGTCTCGTCGTTCTCCAGCGCCTTCAGCGAGCGCACAATCGCGTCGTAGCAATCCCAGTTGCGCGCCGCCCGCCCGGTGCCGCCATAGACCACCAGGTCGCGCGGACGCTCGCCCACTTCTTCGTCCAGGTTGTTCATCAGCATGCGCAGCGCCGCTTCCTGCGCCCAGCCTTTGCAGGAAAGTACCGGGCCGCGAGGCGCCTTGATCGGAGTGTAGATGCGTGCAGCTTGTTCCAGTTCTACCGCCATAGGAGTACCTCACCCGCTCTCACACAGAAAGCGTAAGCAAAAATCGTAGTTCCTCGGCAGGGTGCTTGGCAATCGGAAAGACAGAAAGAGCCTTCGGAACCAGCGTTAGCCTCCGCTTGTTGCCTTTTCTACAAGGTGCCGCTTCGCGCGGAGCGAGGAATCCCATCATTGCCGGTTGACCTTCACTCTGGAATGTCACCCGGTAGTAGCCAGCAGAGTGGCCGGGACGGCTGCCGGAATTAACGTTCATGAAAGCGGCGCAGGTACGGCGAAAGCAGGCGATTCGAATCGGTCCATCTGCAATTTCCCGGATCGAATCGCCTGCTTCCACACTGATCCTTTATTCTTGTGGCTTGCCGAAGGCAAACGACACGCCATACAGTTTATGACTGATAGTCGTCTGCTCATCCTGCGTGCCATGGAGCAGGAATTCCTGTCCCTTCCAACGGGCATCCAGGAACTCTTCCAACTGCCGGGCAGACTCTTCCGCGTTCCATTTTCCTGACTGAAAACCAGCCAGCATGGCTTTGTACCCGCAGAAGGTACCCTGGCAGGGACCGAATCCGAGACGAGTACGTCTGGAAACATCGCCCAGCGTCCGTACCGGTACGGCGGCGGAATCTTGCAACACGGTGTCAACTTCGGCGCGGCTTACCAGTTCACATTCACAAACAATTTCCGCGCGGTAAGGATCCCGCTCGATGCGATCGACGACCTGCGCCAGGTCCTTCCCCAATCTCCGGTAGGCCTTGGCGACGGCAGGAGCAGGGAGCACCGCATGCGCCCGCTGCAAGATATTCTCGGCTACCATGGTCCGCAAGGGAACGTGGTCCGTGGAACAGGGCTCATTGATCCCCAGTTTGCGGCAGACCAGATCGGATGTGGTCTGGGCCATCAGCCGGTAGATGGTCAATTTCCCACCTACGATCGAGATGAAACCCTCGATATCATCCATTTCCTTGTGATCCAGAAGGGCGAAGTTCCGGCTGATCTCGCGGCCACCGGCACCGGCCACCGCCGGCGGCGTGTAGAGTGGCCTGGTTCCGCAGAAGCCGCGAATGACCCTTGCTTGGGCCATCGCCGGAATCAGCTCGGTTCCCAGGCCCATCAAGTACTCGATCTCTCCTGGATTCACCCCGAGGTCTTCGGGCCCGGAAACAGTGATGGACGTTGTCCCTAAAACACTGACGGGACCACCGGGAACGATGACGTCGCAATCTCCCGGCTTGCGCAGCCGGTTGATGACGCGGGTACTGAGACGATGATTCAGAACGACCAGTGCGCCGCGATCGCAGCGCATCGGCACGCTGATGCCTGCCTGCGCCGCAACCTTGTCCGCCCAGGGCCCGGCCGCGTTAATGATTACGTCGCAAGCCAGGTAGCCTAACTCACCGGTAAGGGTGTCGCGGTAATGCACGCCTTGCACCTTGCGGCCGTTCAATTGGATGGCGACGACTTCCGTGTACGTCTTGATCTGGGCTCCGCGCTCGATGGCGGCTTCCGCGTTGGTCGCGGTCAGCAGGAACACATTGACGTGCGCGTCGGTAGAAGTATAGGCCACCCGGATGTCTTTCGGCAGCAGCGGTTCGGCCTCCAACGCTTCTTTCGGTGAAACTTCTTCCGTGGGAAACCCGGCAGCCTTGCTTCCCGCCACCCAGGTCTTCACATATTCAGGGTCATCCTGCGCGTAATGCACAAAGTACCCGCCTGTATCTTCAATGCAGGGAGCCGCGGTGAGCTTGAGGATGCGGTTCTCCTCGACGCATTCCTTCGCCGCCGCCACATCCTTCACCAGGTAGCGGCCTCCGCTATGCAGGAGGCCGTGACAGCGGCCAGTAGCTCCGTTAGCCAAATCCTTCTGCTCAAACAAGACGGCGGGAATACCGCGCAGCGCAAGATCCCAAAGTATGCCCGTTCCCGTGCATCCTCCACCGATGATAACTACCGGAGCTTTCTCCATAACACTGTCCCTCCTGGCCAAATTCGGCAACAGACCATCACATCCAGATACTGTCGCCGTCTGTCCAATTCGTTTTGAACACTATGTACGCCCATTCGTTGTCTTCAAGATTCTCCATCGCGTGCATCTCATTCGCTTCGCACACCAGGGTATCTCCAGGATGCAGCACAACCGTCTCTTCTCCGATGGTCATCGACCCCGAACCTGACAGGAAGTGAAATGCCTCGGTGGCATGCTGGTGGTAATGCGCGGGAATCTTTTCCCTCGGACCGACTCGCAGAATCTGGACAATTGTGCCGGGGACTCCCAGCGTATCGGCATTCACCAATAGTGCTTTGTTATAGCCACGGCCGGATTTCCATTGCCGGCTCGCGGATGCAATGTATTTCATCAGAACTCTCCAATTCCATTACAAATGGTCACCAACTCACTGCCATCAAACGACGCCAGGCAGCGTGCAACTTGCCGCACTGCGCAAAGACGCCAGAAGCCAACGCCGCCCCATCATGCCTCACGCCCCGCCGCAGTGTCCCTCGCGAGTCCCGCCGGGGAGCGGCGCTCCCAGATCGCGCAGCAACTGCTCCAACTTGAGGGAAGGCTCTGGCGACTCAAAACGCATCGTTCTCATTCCGACCCGCGCCGCCCCATCGATGTTGGGTTGCAGGTCATCCACAAACAGGATTTCCTCCGGGCGCACACCGAGCAGGGTGGCCATATGCAGAAAGATTTCTGGCGACGGTTTAGCAATCCCGAGTTCATTGGAAAAGACCTGGACGTCAAATTCACTGAACGCCGGAAAGCTCTCCCGAACGTACGACAACATATCGGCGTGAATATTCGATAAAACAGCAACCTTTAAACCCGCAGCCCGCGCTGCGCGGACAACCGCGATCGTGTCAGGGTTTTCGCGACCCCACGCCTGGTTGTCGATGCTGACCAGCCTATGGACTTCCTCGTCTGTCAGTACACGTCCAAAGCTGCCTGCTACCTTCCGCCAATAAACCGCGGAATCGAATTTATCCACGTCATACTCATTGCGGCTTTTCCAGTACGGCTCAAGAAACGAGGGTAAGGGAGCGCCAACAATGCCAGTCAACGCAAGCCAATCCTCATCGGTGGGCGGATAACTAAGAACTCCGCCGAAATCAAAAACAACAGCCCGAATTGCAAGCGATACACTACTCATTTTAAGTTTCTCGGACGCTCCCTGTGCCAGGGTTGAATTCGCGCGGCGCAACCTCTAGACCGCGAGAGTTGCGAGGAGAACGACCTGCGTTCTCGTTCTCCTCACCTCCGGTGCAGGATGGCGCTATGCTGCTTTGTGCCACCCACTCCACGTTCTACTTCTACTTATTCGCATCTGCTTTGACTGCGTCGAGCTTCGTGGTCCATCCGCGGCTCAGCTTTATGGCTTCCAACCAGCCGCCGTAAAGTTCCTTGCGCCGTGGTTCGGTCATATTCGGCTTGAACGTCCGGTCGATCGCCCAGTGTTCGGCAATCTCATCGGTGCTCTTCCAGAAACCACAACCCAGACCGGCCAGGTAAGCAGCGCCCAGTGCGGTCATTTCGACGACGCTGGGGCGAACCACCGGAACTCCCAGAATATCTGCCTGGAACTGGCATAGCAGATTGTTCTTGACAGCTCCGCCGTCCACTCTCAGCTCCGGAATCTTGATGCTTCCGTCGGCGACGACAGCATTGATGATGTCCTTGGTCTGATAACACATCGCTTCCAAACCAGCGCGGATAATATGGTCGGTGCTGGTGCCGCGGGTAATGCCGATGATGAGGCCGCGGGCATACATATCCCAGTAAGGAGCGCACAGTCCGACAAAAGCAGGCACCAGGTAAACTCCGCCCGTGTCCGGAACCAGGTTGCCATACCATTCCGTATCGGCCGCGTTCCGCACCAGTCTGATACCGTCGCGGATCCACTGAATCGTGGAACCGGAGACGAAGACCACGCCTTCCAGGGCGTAATCGACCTTGCCATTCAAGCCCCAGGCGATGGTGGTCGTCAGGCCTTCATGGAAGATCGGCTTATTCCCGGTATTCATCACGAAGACGCCGGCGGTGCCAAAGGTGTTCTTGGCCATGCCCGGCTTGTAGCAGGCTTGACCAAACAGAGCCGCCTGCTGGTCGCCCGCATCGCCAAGGATGGGAATCTCGGCGCCGAAGACCGACTTTTCGGTGATGCCGAACTCGCCGGAGGAAGGAAGCGCCTTGGGAAGCATGCTCATCGGAATCCGCATCTTGCGGCACAGCTCTTCGTCCCACTTCAGTTCGATGATGTTGTAGCACATCGTGCGCGAGGCGTTGGAATAATCAGTGACGTGAGACTTTCCGCCAGTCAGATTCCAGATCAGCCAGGTATCGATATTGCCGAACAGCAGGTCGCCCTTTTCCGCCTTCGCCCTGGCACCCTCGACGTGATCGAGAATCCAGACGATCTTGGAAGCAGAGAAATAGGCGTCATTGACGAGACCGGTCTTCTTGCGAATCTCGTCGACATAACCAGCTTTGTTCCAGCTCTCAACGATCTCCGCCGTCTGACGGGACTGCCATACGATTGCGTTGTAGATCGGCTTGCCCGTATTCTTATCCCAGACAATCGTGGTTTCGCGCTGGTTGGTAATGCCGATCGCGCTGACCTGATCCGGTGTAGCATTGGCTTTCGCCATCGCCTTCCGGGCTACATCGACCTGTGCTGCAAGAATCTCCTCTGCGTTGTGCTCCACCCAACCGGGCTGAGGAAAAATCTGGGTAAATTCTTTGGCAACATCACCGGCAATCTTACCCTCTTGATCGAACAGAATTGCGCGGACCCCGGTGGTGCCTTCGTCAAGCGCCATTACGTAGTTCTTCATTTTCACTCTCCGTTCAGTTGCCTGCGTTAAGTTCCGCAACGGATGCAAAGGTGCGGAACAAAGGGGAGCCGGCGCGCTGCCGGAATTCCGGTTTCGCGCCGGCGTACGTGGAAACCAATGCAAGACGGACTAAGCTTCGATTTCGTACAGCTCGCTGTAGCCGTCCATTCCATACACGCCCCAAGTCTTCAGTGCAACATCAACTTTCACGATGCTTCTTGGCGGCGTCTCTGATATTCACGCCTTCCACGGCCTCGCCGATGGACTGGCGGAACGCTGTCGCTCCCGCCTCCGGTCCCCTCACGCGGCCATGAATCGCAGCGCCGGCACCGACGATGAAGTCGTGTCCCGGTTGGTCGGCAAGGTACGGAACCTTACCCGCTGTGACGCCCCGCCAACCACGGTGAATATCGGTTGGCATTGTACCTTGGCGACCGCGTGACTTGGAAGACCCGGGTAAACTTTTCCTGCAGCGCGCTAAACTGCGCCGAAAGAGCAAGGTAAAGCGGGATGCCGGCAGGAAAACAGCTTCCAGTCATATTCGTTTTCCATGCTGCAACCTCCCGCTCTATGCTCCATAAAGCTTCCCTTTGTCTGCCAGGCCAACCAGTCCCGCGACTCCGTTACAACAAGACAGGCAACTAAAAATGCACATCTCCACTCCGGCTAGCTCTGGCCAGTACCAGAGCTAGCCGTCCCTTCCACTGCACTCCTGATACATCGTTCGCTTGCAAACAGAACTTTCCCTCAACATTACTGTCGGACCGGTCGTGCCGCGTCTCTGCTTGCAACATCATGCCGCACTTCTTGCCAAGCGGCCGACAATCTAACTTAGCTGGTTCGTCCTCCTGTAACCATCAGTGACTCTCCGGTGATAAAGCTGGACAGGTCCGAGGCAAAGAATAAAGCTGCATCTGCTACTTCTTCCGGAGTTCCCATTCGTCCCATGGGTATCGAGGAGAGGCGCTTCTTCAGCGATTCTGGATCCAGCCCTTCAAAGTTCCGCTTGATCATATCGGTGTTGATGGTTCCCGGGGCAAGGACGTTCACTCTGATGCCGTACTTGCACAACGTCTTTGCTCCGAACTTGCTGAGAGCGATGATTCCACCCTTCGAAGCGCCATAGTCGGGACTTGTGTTGCCACCGGTAATTCCCGCGATGGAGCCCATGTTCACGATGCAACCGCCACCGTGCTCCTTCATATACTCTGCCGCGTATTTCATTCCAAGGAACGTGGATCTCATATTGACCCTGATCACCAGGTCCCAATCGTCCGCGGTAGTGCCAAACAGATCATTGGATCTCGATATACCCGCATTGTTGACCATGACATCCAATCGGCCAAACGTGTTCGCCGCTACCGAGATGAGTTCCTTTACGCTGTCTTCATTGCTCATGTCCCCGGCGTGAAGAACCACTTTAGCGCCGAATGCTTCCGCATCTTTGGCCGTCGCTTTGGCAACGTCATTGATTCTCAAATCATTAATCACCAGCCCATAGCAACCTGCTTCAGCCATCTTCAATGCTATCGCGCGTCCGATTCCCTGAGCCGCGCCGGTAACAATGACGACTTTTTTCTCCAACGATATTGCAATCATCTCAGTACCTTCTTTTCCTCTAGTTTGAATGTAACCATGCACCTAAGAGCCAAAGCCCAATGGGCGAAGAAGCTCCCGCCTAGGAGCCCCAATGCTTGGCGGAAACAGCGGCCAGCTTGTTGTAGACATTGGCATCCCGCAAGGCCAGGAAGGCATCCTTGAAAACGCCAAACATATCGGTGTAGATCTCATGGTTCTTCATATTCGGCTCGATAAATCCGTAGGGGTGAACCATGGCCGCTACCGCATCTTCGATGCTCGGGAAGACCCCAGCGCCGGCGGCTCCCAGAATGGCAGCTCCCAGCGTCGTGCATTCCGATACCTTCAGTTTTTCGACCGGTCTGCCGTAGGTATCTGCCTGGATGTGGCACCATAGCTCTGACTTCGCGCCGCCGCCCGACAGTCGGATGGTTTCAAAGGACCTGCCCAGTACTTTTTCCATCGCCTCTACGATCATTCTCAGTTCGTACGCTCCGCCTTCCATTACCGCGCGTGCCATCATTCCGCGGTCATGGATCAGGCTGAGTCCCAGCGAACCTCCCCGGGCATTATCGTGATAGTAAGGTGTAACTTGGCTGGAGAAGAAGGGCAGGAACATGTATCCCTTGCATCCTACCGGAGCATTGCCTGCTTCCAGGCCAATCAATTCGTACGGGTCCAGACCCATCTGTTTCGCAGCCGCAATTTCCGTCTGCGCATAGGTGTCGCGCCACCACCGCAGGCATACGCCAGTTGCAAAAGCCAGGCCTTCCATATCCCACTTGTTGGGAATGGCGTGACCGCTGAACAGAACCGAGTGGTCCGGATCCGGCTTCGAGCTGTCCACATGCGCAACCATCACCGAGGCCGTTCCGATCGTGATCTCGGTCAAACCTTCGCGAATGACTCCCGCACCGATCGCGGCGCACTGCTGATCGCCACCGCCGACGCAGATTGGCATGCCCGCCGCAAATCCGGTTTCCGCAGAAGCCTTGCTTGAAACCACTCCCACCTGCCGCATCGGAGTCTTTACCGGGGGAAGCTTATCCTTATCGACTTTGATGGCCTTCAACAACTCATCCGACCAGTCTAAGGTCTTGACATCCATCATCCCGTTCAGAGCCAGGGATGCAGGGTCCGTAAACAGTTCTTCCGAGCCGAATTTATGCAGCAGCCATTCCTGCCCGTTTACGAATTTCCACGCTTTTGCATAAAGGTCCGGTCTCTTGTCCCGTACCCACTTATACTTCGCATAAGCCCACAGACCAGACAGCGGAACTCCACTCACTTCATGGTAGCGATCGCGCCCAATATTCTTGGCAACCCAGTCAATCTCTTCCCCGGCCCGCCCATCCGACCAGACAATGGAATCATGCAGACAATTCCAGTCCTTGTCGATGCCACAAAATGTTCCGCGCTGGCTTGAAAAACCAACGGACCCGATCTCCTTCGGATCCACTCCGGTCTTTCCCAGTACTTCCTTGGAAGCTTCCGCGATGCCCTTCCACAGAAGATTCATGTCCTGTTCCACCCATCCAGGGTGAGGAAACTTGCATGGATACTCACGGTAGGCTGTTCCGACGATATTCCCCTTCAGGTCGGCAATCATCACTGTTGCGCCGGTCGTTCCGGCGTCGATTCCTGCTACATACTTTGGCATTTTTTCTTCCTCCAAATGCTCGGTTGTAGACTATTATGTGAGATTCTAGTTATGAACTCCTGCAGGCTGGTAAACTTCCAGATTATAGTTGTCGGGATCATGCATATAGAATGCATAGGCTCCCTTGCTGGGCCCACTGTCGATCAACGTAGGTGGATTTTTCGGAGTGATCCCTTTTGACTTGAGACGTTCATACATCCCGGCGGCGTCCGTCGTGCCAAAGCAAATGTGGCTGCTACAAACATTGTGCGGGCTTACATCCAGGACCTGGCCT